>ERZ808035.309-NODE-309-length-50410-cov-8.296505_pt1 | contig 50410 bp, 35 predicted proteins | sample MGYA00380189_ERZ808035 | MGnify/ENA primary metagenome ERZ808035 (study PRJEB31490, sample SAMN06133407) | mouse gut metagenome | isolation source: M5_1 | host: mice | place: China: Chengdu | collected 2015-05 ... | reverse complement strand
GACGGGCGTCAGCCCGCCTGTGTCCGCCGCCTTGCCCTGCAATCCCCGTCCTCGCTTCCTTTTTCCGCATTATTTCCATGGATTGCTATAAACGGAACGTATGCCGCCCCCGGACCTGTGCAAGGCCTGAGAGCGGCATACTCCTAAGAACCGTTCAGTATCTCCCCGCGCACGTCTTGACGGAGGATTTACCGCCCTGCTGCGTTAAAAATCCCCTCGCCAATCCGCACACGTTGAGATACTGAACAGGCTCTCAGATGAAAAGGAGAATCCTGTCACATGAAAAAACCATTAAGACTGATCGCAGCCTTACTGTCGTTCTGTGTCGTCTCTGCCCTCTTCCCTCCGGCAGGGCTGGCCGCAGAAAGGTCAACGCACTCCCTCTCAGACGGCGAAGATCTGCTGAGGGCCCTTGAAACCGTATCCGACGGGGACACCGTCCAATGTTCGGGGCTCATCTCTGTCGGGTCCACCGACGCAACCGACGCGCCCTGGGTTATTGATAAGAATGTGACAATTGAAGGCGGAACCCTCTCAATCAGCCGCGGCGGCATTCTGCTGGCCGCCAATGTGACGTTTCGCAATACAACTCTGGATTTTACCACTAGCATGCGCAATGCAATTATGGCAAACGGATATAAGCTGGAGCTGGATAACGTAAAAGCCGGAAACTTCTCCTTTAATCTCTTTTGCGGGGGCTTGATTCTGGGACACGAAAAGGGACAGTTCGATGTCCCGGACTTTGGCCCAAAGGGAGAAATCATTATCAGCGGAAATACCAATCTTCAGATTAAAGATACCTATGGCTCCGGGAACATCTACGCCGGTAATCTCTGTATCGGAGGAACAGACGGATCCCACAACGGGCCGGATGACAACGGCGAGCCAAACGCCTTTCCCGGCGACGCCGTAATCTGCATTGAAGATCACGACAATCCCGGCGGCGGCGTACTTCCCCTGGGGCAGATCTATGCCGGGGGCGCCCAGCAGAGAATCCCGCAGGGGCAGCTCGACGGCAAAGAGACGACCCCGGATCCCTACAGTTACACGGTGGACGGCAGCGTCACCATCAGCGGGGCGAAAATCCCCGATGTGAACGGCTTCGGCTCGGCGGAAACCAACGTGGTCTATCGGGGCGGCGTCTATCCGGTCGAGAGAACATGGAGCGGCATCTCCGGACTGACGGTGGAAACCGGAAGCCTTGAACTGGCGTCCGGCAGCGGCTTTCGGGCCGATCCCGCGCTCTCCGTCTCCGGCGGGGCGCTGCTGAATATCTCCGGGCTGGACTCCCCCCTGTCCGTCGGCTCCTTTACGGGCGGCGGTTCCCTGGTGCTGGGAGCGGATCAGACCTTGACGATTACCGGCACAGTGGACGGGCAGACCGCGGTTGGAATCGGAGGGATCTTCAATAACAGCTCCAGCAGCGAACCGACAAAAGGGCACATCTATATTCAAGCGCCCAATTCCAGCGATTCGTCCTTCCGTCTCCTGCCGCACAGCAGCAACTCCGGCATAACGCTGGTGCCGGACAACAACGGCAACTGGACGGCTTCGGACGGCGCCGCCGGCGGGGATGAAAACCTGATAACAACGTTCGGATTTCTCGACAAAACCGCCTCTACAGCCCCGGGCCGGGAGGCAGAATTTGTAATGGAGGCAGCCCTTGCAAACGGGGACGCCAAATATCTGGATAATACCCGGTTGACCATCCTGGTGGATTGGAGCACAACGCTCACCCCCCGCGAAGATCCGGAGGGAGAGTACGCATATATTTACCAGGATACGCTTGGCAATTTTTCCGCCTACGTAGCCGACAACACACTGTGCATCACCCCCGCCGAAAACGGCGAGTATACCATATCCGTTACGCTCCCCAAAGACGCTGTAGCAGACGGCAAAACCCTGTCGGACACCGCCACGCTGTCGGTATCCGACGGCGGCACAACGCCGGACCCTGACCCGAACCCGGATCCCTCTTTGACTCCCATCCCCGTCCCGACGCCTGTCGCCGACCTGGTGTATACAGGCGAAGAGCTGACCGGCGTACATGGGGGATCCGGCTATACCCTCCGGGGGCACACAGGGATCAACGTGGGAACTTATACGGCAACCGCCGTGCTGGACAGCGGCTACTGCTGGGATGACGGCACAACGGAGCCCAGGCAGATTGAATGGAGCATCGCCAGGGCCGGCGGCCCCGCCGCTCCCGGCGGCCTTGCCGGGATTGCCCCCACCGCCTTCAACGGCACGGACGGCAAAATCACCGGCACCACGGCCGGCATGGAATACTCCAGAAACGAAAACTTTGCGGACAGCAAAATCTGCGGTGCAGGCCAGACCACCGGCCTCTCCGCCGGAATCTACTATGTGCGTATGCGGCAGACCGGGGTCTCCGAGGCGGGAGAGGCCGCCGTTGTGGAGGTTCCGGCCTACGGTGTGCCAGAGGCCCGCTCTATCCGCGTCAACAGCGCCGGCCACAAAACGGACTACCTGGTGGACGAAGCGCTGGACGTGACGGGGCTCACCATTGAGGTTCTCTATGCCGACGGCAGCAGGGTAACAGTTCCCGTCACGGCGGACATGATCAGCGGCTTTAACTCCAGCCAGGCGGCGGAGCGACAGACGCTGACAGTCCACTACGCAGGCCAATCAGCCACTTACGTCATCCGGGTCATCCCTCCCGAATCCCCTGACCCCTCTGTCCCCGACCATGACCACCTCTGGAATACGGCATGGGATACCGACGGGACCCACCACTGGCACAACTGCACCGGGGAGGACTGCCCCATTCTGGAAAACAGCGGGAAGGACGGCTATGCCGCCCACAGCGCCGGGGCATGGGTCATTGACCAGGCTGCCACCGCCGCACAGAGCGGCAGCAGATACAGGGCATGCAGCGTGTGCGGCCGCGAACTGGTGCGGGAAACCATCCCGGCCACCGGCGCAAGCTCCTCCGGTGGAAGGCCCTCCGGCGGAAGCTCCGGAGGAAACACCGCCACAAACACGGTGAAAAATCCCGATGGCTCCACCACGGCCACCAGTACCAACGGCTTCACCGGCACCGTAACCGAAACCACCAGGCGGCCGGACGGCTCACAGACGGTGACGGAGACCAGGCGGGACGGCACCGTAACCACCACAGACACAGCCGCGGACGGCTCCACTGTCAAAACCGTGAAGAGGCCGGACGGCTCCGGCGAGACCACGGTCAGGCGGGCCGACGGTGCCGCCGCAGATGTCAGCATAAACCGGGACGGCAGAACCGAGGCCTCGGTCAACCTTCCCTCCAGGGTGGTCAAAAATGCCCAGGGTACAGGCGGGATCATAACCCTGCCCATTCCGGAGATGCCCGTCACAAGGGACGGCGCATCCACAGTTTCCGTATACACAGGCAGCGAATGGCCGGTCAAGGTGGAAATCCCTGCGGAAATCCGTCCGGGTGCCGTGGCCGTCATTGTCGGCAGGGACGGCACTGAGACGGTTGTCAGGACATGCGTCCTCACAGACAGCGGCATTCTCGCAGCTGTCCCGGACGGGGCCTCTGTGAAGCTGATGGACAACGGCACGGACTTTTTCGACACCAGAGGCCACTGGGCGGAGGATGCCATCGATTTTGCATCCGCCCGGGAGCTGTTCACCGGCAAAACCCCATCGGCCTTTGTGCCGGATGCCCCCATGACCCGCGCTATGGCGGCCACTGTCCTGGCCCGGCTGGACGGCGCGGACCCGGGCGGGGGGACGGCCTGGTATGAGGGCGGCATGGCCTGGGCAGTCACCCACGGAATCAGCGACGGCAAAAATCCCAACGGCTCCGTCACCCGGGAACAGCTTGCCGCTATGCTCCACCGCTATGCGGGCAGCCCTGCCGCCACAGAGCGGGAACTGCGCTTTACGGATGCGGACAACATCAGCGGCTACGCACTGGAGGCCATGCGCTGGGCTGTGGAAAACGGCATTCTGAGCGGCTATAGGGACGGAACTGTCATGCCGGGCGGCAGAGCGACCCGGGCACAGGCTGCGGTCATAGTGATGCGGTATCTGGAGTTTTTGAACAGATAGTGCCCGTAAACCCGTAAAATTGAACGGCACTTTCCAGTCTTCGGCGCTCAGGCAGCCTGCTTCCGGCAATCCCGTCAGTATCCGCCGTCAAAAGTGTCGGGGATGCTTTTGGCGCCTGCCGACTCTGGCCCGCACTGCCGGCAGGCTCACGCGCAGGGACAAACAGCAGCCGGGAAATCCTTTGGATTTCCCGGCTGCTGTTATAATGCGGGGACAGAGGCAGCGGGCCAATATCACCCCTCTATATCTTTGACAAGAGGCGGCAGCTGAGAGATCATGTTGTCCATATCCTCAAGCATCGCGCTCTTTGTGGTCCCCAGGCTGCTGGCCCGGTTCTCCACGTCGCACACGCCGGCGTCCACCTCTCCGGCCAGCAGCCTGATCTCTTTTGCCGGCTCCTTCACCTGCACGGCCACCACCGCAAATCCCCGTCCCTCAACGCCGGCTCTGGCCGCCTCGATGGACGCATTGATGGCAAGGATATCGGTCTGATCTGCAACGGATACAATCTTGCCCATACACTTTTGGATTCCATTTATAGCGGACTGCAAGCGTGAGAAGGTATCTGCCATCTCCTCATAGGACTGCCGCACCTGCATAGAGGTCTGACCCAGCGCCGCCATCTGTCCCTATAGCAATCCACGGAAATACTGCGAAAAGATCAGCGGTCCGGGAATCGCATGGCTGCGTTGTCGTCCTTGACGGGCGTCAGCCCGCCTGTGTCCGCCGCCTGATGTAGAACTACAATTCCCGCTCTGCCTGCCGTCCGGCGGGCTATTGACACTAAAATGAAATAAATAGTATAATAGAGTAACATTCGGGCAGGGCCTGTCCTGCGGTAATCCCCATGGATTTCCACAGCGGGCCGGACTTGCATGCGCAAAATACGGAAATGGGGATTGCCGATGAGTACAAAACCAAACAAACGGGAAAAGCAGAGAGGGCCGTCCCTCCTTCTCTCCATTGTGTTGGTTTTTTGTATCTTTGGGACGATTATATACACAGTATCCCGGAGAATTTCTCAGGAGATGTCCGCGGCGGCCATTCAAAACCTGAGCGAGAGCCTGGATCTGATTCAGTCCACCATTGAGACAATTCTCCGGAGTGAGGCGGAATTTCAGATCCTGCTCTCCCAAGAGGTGGCATGGGCGGAGGATCCGGAGGCCTATATCCGCCACTATGAAAAAAACCAGACCATGGCAAAGCTGTCTCTGATCTTCTCCGGGGAAACCGAGGGGATCTCCAGCACCGGGGAGACATTTGCCGAGGAGGAGCTGGACTTCTCCGCGGGCGGGACCGTGGAGGGTCTGCCGGTCTCCCGGTCCTATATGAACTATATGGGAACGTGGTCCTACACGATAAAGTGCCCCGTTGTGCGGGACGGCCGGGAAATCGCAACGCTCTACGCCGAATACGTCTATGACGCCATTGACAAATCCCTTCCAAACGGGTTCTACAACAGGCAGGCGTCACTGTACATCATGGATGCGACGAGCGAGCGGTTTGTATTAAAGCCCAAGGGGATGGGGCAGCGGAGCGCCGGCCATCTGAATCTGGACGATTTCTACCGGGCCAACAACATCCAGGACGCAAAAATCCAGGCAGAGGTAACGGAGTGCCTGAAAAACGGAAACAACATTCTCTTTTACCACGATATCCGGGATGTACGCGCTCTGAACTACATGTGGTCGGTAAACGGCGGCACGATCTTCCTGGTGGGTTACGTACCTGTTGAAGCCATTCAGCAGGAGGGGCGGAGCGTCAATCAAAATATTTTCATCCTTGTGGTCTCCATGCTGGCGGCATTCCTCCTGTGCATCCTCCTGTACTATCTCAACTGGAGACAGCAGGACAAGATCCGAAAAGAGAGGGACGAAGAGCGAAAGCTCCACAACCAGCAGCTGTCGGAGGCGCTGCGGGCCGCCCAAATCGCCAGCGAGTCCAAAACAACCTTTCTCTCCAACATGTCCCATGACATCCGCACACCCATGAATGCAGTGCTGGGGTTTACCTCTCTTCTCTCCAAGGATGCGGAAAATCCGGCCAAGGTACGGGAATACACAAAGAAGATCATGGCCTCGGGCCAGCATCTCCTCAGCCTGATCAACGATATTCTGGACGTCTCCAAGATCGAGAGCGGAAAAGTCGTACTCACCTATGAAAAATTTGCGCTCAACGACATCATCTCATCCGTGGACGCCATCATTCAGCCAATGGCCAAAGCCAAGCGGCAGGACTTCCGCTTGGAAGTGAGCGGTATCCGGCATGAATATCTGGTGGGAGACGAGACCCGAATTAACCAAATCCTGATCAACCTCCTCTCCAACGCCGTAAAATACACGCCGGAGGGCGGCCACATCCGGTTCCGGATCATCGGGCTCAAACAGCGCTCCGCCCAATACGAACACATTCGGATCGAGGTGGAGGACGACGGCTACGGAATGACGCCGGAGTATCTGAAGACAATTTTTGACGCATTTACCCGGGCGGAGAACAGCACGACAAACAAGGTGCAGGGCACCGGGCTGGGCATGGCAATTACCAAGAGCATTGTGGAGCTGATGGGCGGGAGCATCGAAGTGTCCAGCCAGGTGGATCAGGGCTCCCTCTTCCGAGTCGATCTGGAGCTCCGCATCCCGGAGGAACAGGCAGACCGGCAGTTCTGGGAAAAGAGAGGCATCTCCCGGATCCTGGCGGTGGACGGCGACCCGCAGAGCCGCGGGAATATCCAAAACCTCCTGCAGGATACGGGTCTCTCCCTGGAGGCCGCCGCCAATTTGGACGACGCCATGGAGCGCATATCTGCCAACAGCGGAGACTTCCAGCTTATCCTGCTGGACCGCGACACCCCGGGTCTGAACCTCGTCCAGGCGGCCAATGCGCTGCGGGAGGCCCTTTCGGACACCGTGCCCATCCTGTTCCTGGCGGAATATGATGCAGAGGGCATGGAGGAGGCGCTCCAGATCCAACGGACCGGCATCCTGACAAAGCCGTTTTTCGTCTCTGCATTCCAGGAGAAGGTCTCGGAGATATGGGCGGTTCCCGGCGAGGAGCACAAGCCGGGACCGGAGGGGATCGACAACAATCTGAAGGGGCTGCACTTCCTGGCCGCAGAGGACAATGAGATCAATGCGGAGATCCTCTCAGAGCTCTTGGAGATCGAGGGAGCCACCTGTGAGATCGTCGAAAACGGCCGTCTGGCCGTAGACCGTTTCCAACAGGCACCGGAGGGCACATTCGACGCGATTTTGATGGATGTCCAGATGCCCGTGATGAACGGCCACGAAGCCGCAAGAGCCATCCGCGCCTTGGCGCGATGCGATGCAATGCGCATTCCCATCATCGCTATGACGGCAAATGCATTTGCCGAGGACGAGAAGGCGGCGCTGGATGCCGGCATGAACGCCCATGTGGCAAAGCCTCTGGACATTGAACGGTTAAAAGAAGTCATCAGACTATGCAGCATACAAAAGGAGGAATCATAGATGCATGCAAACTGGCGGAGACGGACCGCCGTCTGTCTGGCGGCGCTGGCCGCACTGCTCCTGACGGCCTGCGGGGGCGAGAATATCTCCGAAAACCTGGTTGCCCCGGAGGAGGAACCCGTGCAGGTCGTCAACCTGTTCAGCCCCATGGAAAAAACCGCTCCCGATGCAGAGAACGTGGCCAGAACCGCATCGGATCTGACGGTTATGATGGCAGAGGAGACGCTGGGTGTGTCCATGGTATACAGAACCTATACCGCGGAGGGCTATCAGGACAAAACCTATGACGAGGTCGTTCTCGACCGGGCGCGCAACAATATGGACGATCTGTACCTGCTCAACCCGGACACCATTTTGGCGCTGGGCGAAGAGGGAAAGCTGATGGACCTGTCGGGCCTGGACAGCGCAAAAAATATGCGGGAGATCATTCGCACTGCCAACACGGTGAACGGAAAGCTGGTGGCCATTCCGCAGGAGGTAGTCGCCTACGGCCTCTTTGTCAACAGGGATCTGTTCGATCAATATCACCTCGCCCTGCCGGAGACGCCGGAGGAATTTCTGGAGTGCTGCCGGGTATTCCAGGAAAACGGAATTGAAACACCCATAGGCGCCAACCGCTGGTGGCTGGAGACATTTGTCTTTGCCCAGGCCTATGCCGATCTGTACAACGGCGGGAATACGGAGGCGGAAATTGCAGCCCTTAACAGCGGAGAGGCCAGATACAGCGACTATATGCGCCCCGGCTTTGAATTTCTGCAAACGCTGATTGACCGGCGCTACATCGACGTGGAGAAGGCCCGGATCAGCGAGGCCATCGAGGGGGAGGGGCCGGATTTCCTGGCGCAGAAAACCCCTATCGTCATGGCCTACTGGGGGGCGGCAAATACGGAGACCGCCTACGGAAAGACGGATTTTGAGATGCAGGTCATCGGTTTTCCCAGCAGCCGGGGCCAAATGCCGGTAATGCCCATGACCGGACTCGCCATCGGCGCCGAAGCGGAGCACCGGGAACTCGCGGCCGAGGTTTTGGACATCATGGTTTCCGATGAGGCACTCCGGATTTACTCACAGACCAACCGGGTCATCTCGCCCTCGAAAAATGTAAAAGTAGACTGCATTCCCGCCCTGCGGCCCCTCAACGACAGGATTGAAGAGGGCGTCTACGTTCTGGGTTCCAACGCAGGAATGGATGTGGAGCAGTGGGGAAACACCTGTCTGATCGTGCGGGAGCTGCTAAACGGCGCCACGGTGGACGAGTGCATGGCCTCTTTTGACAAATTGCAGGATGCCGCGCTGAGCAAGCCGTAAAAACGCAGGCGCCCTCAGGGTGAGACAGAGAATAGAGCAGACGCTTTTGACCTGGGCAGGTTCAAAAGCGTCTGCTTTTTACCGACGGCTGCGCAGATAGAGGAACCGGAGCAGCGGCCAGAGGCCGTCTCCTCTACGACCTCTGTCATCTTACAGGCGCTGTACCCGCACGGAGCGCTACCGCTCCCGAACCCCCGCTCCGGCTCCTCCCCTGCCGCACGCAAAGCCGGAGGCAATGGCCCCGGTTGGGCAGACGGATTTACACACTCCGCAGCGGATGCACTCCGGGCTGCCGATGTCCTTTGTAACCTCCACCGCCATCGGGCAGGATCGCTCACACTGTTTGCAGCCGATACACTTGTCCCCGTCCAGGCGCATCTGGAAAAAACTGAACCGGTTGAACAGGGAGTAGAACGCACCCAGGGGGCAGAGATACCGGCAGAACGGGCGGTGAATAAATATGGAGGCCGCCGCGACCACAGCCAAAACCAGGCTCTTCCAGCTAAACAGCACGCCTGCCAGCTTCCGCAGCGCCGGATCCGCAATCATCAGCGGGATGCCGCCGCCCAGTGTCCCGGCAGGGCAAAGGTATTTGCAGAAATAGGGCGGCGCCACTCCTGTCCGGGTCACGGCAAAGGCGGGCAGGCCGATTACCATCACCAGCAGGACGCCGTATTTGAGATACCGGGCGGGCCGGTCGACCTTCTTCGGGACGTTTACCTTGGAAAGCGGGAGCTTGTAGAGTAAATCCTGCACCAGTCCAAAGGGGCACAGAAGGCCGCAGACCGCCCGCCCCAGGACAACGCCGAACAGCATCAGCAATCCCAGCACGTAAAACGGAAAACGGTGTTCTATGCCGCCCAGTGCCGCCTGAAGAGACCCGATGGGACAGGCTCCCAGCGCCCCGGGGCAGGAATAGCAGTTGAGAACGGGGACACAGACGGCCTTCGTGCCGCCGGTGAAGATCTTCCCCCTCTGAAACCCAACTGCATAACCGTTCACCAGGGCGGCGGAAGCAAGCTGCACAATCCGTTGAAAGGAAATGTGCCCTTTTCCTCCCTTTACCCGATTCCGATGCATTCCAGGCATATCCTCACCGCCTTTTGCATGACTTCCAGATGTTCCTGCCGCAGCAGGCCGACGGCGGTCAGGGCAATCGCCAGCGCCAGCAGGCCGTATCTCGCAAACAGGACAGATTTATTCCGCAAGGCTGATCTCCGCCTTTCCTCCGGCTCTCAGCACGGTGTTTACCGCCGCCAGGAACGTCCCCGCCAAATCCTCCTGTCTGCCGATAATGGCATCGCCCACAAGGTTGCCCTCCGCATCGGCAAAGAGTGTAGTGGGGGTATACATCAGATTGCCGCAGAGGGCAGCCAGGTCGCCGTCGCCCGAGATCAGGGTGATCCCCGTAAACCCGGCCTCCTGCAAAACCTGCCCTGCTGTCTCCTCATTCCCGCTCCCGTCCAGGCAGACCGTTATCAGCTGCACATTTTCCGGCAAGGTCCCGGCAAACGCCGCCAAATCCGGCATTTCTGCAATGCAGGGGCCGCAGGTGAGAGACCAGAAATTGACTACGGTCACATCCCTGGCCGCAATATCGTCCTGGGTAAAAACGCCGCCATCCAGCGTCCCGGCGGAAAAAGACTGTAAGCTCCCAAGGGCAGCGGCGGTACCCTGTTCTGCCGGAGAGCTGTCCGAAGGTTGGGGACTGTCCGCAGGCTGGACTGCGTCCGTCTGCCGGGAACCATCCGGCGGCTGGCTGGAAACCTCTCCCCCGCAGCCGGCCGTCAGGCCCAGCACCAGAATGCCGCTCAACATCACAGAAATTATTTTCCTCATGGTTGCGAACCCTCTCTTCCATATCCGGCAGGGTACACACGCCGCCCCGCCTCATTGCAGCTGTTCCATCCGATATGCGGCCCCCTGCCTCTCACCATTATACGTGATATGGAGAAAACCGCAAGGGGTATTTACCTCCGGCTCCAGCGCAGCTTTCCGGACGCCGTTTTTCTGAAGCGGCGGTCTGTTCTGCCTTTGGGAAACCGTTCCCGGTATCCCGCTGTTCCGAAGAGGAAACGACCGGGCCGGCCCCGAGGCCGGCCCGGTCGTTTCCTCTAAACTCCGGTTTGCCGGAATTCTTCCTTCAGCCAGAACCGGGCGGCCGTCTCCTCGAGCTCCGCCGCCTGGCCCAGGAGGGCAGTGGTCCCACGGTCCGCCTCCGGGATTTCTCGGCCGGCCCGCGGGCCTCGCACCGGGATACGTATATCACAGCCCTCCAGTCGCCGTCCGCCGCTCCTGCGTATATGCTGCCGAAAAAACCGGCAGCCCTGTTTGTCAGGGCCCCATACAGGCCCGGTGGGACAGGGCGGTTGATACAGCTTTTTACTTTAAGAGCATCCGGTTTTCCTCGACATGGATATTGCACGCCTCTTCTACTGTGGTAATCTCCTCCGTCAATCTGCCGATCTGAACCTCCAGAAGGGGATACAGTTTCTCACACCGTATCCTCCCCCTGCTCTTCCTGTCCAGCGCCTTATTCACAGTTCTCAGCTCCGCTGTCAGCGACTCCCGTTTTTCAATATAGAAGTCCCGCTGCTCCACGAGCTGTTCCAGCAGCGACATCTCCCCCTCCGAGATCCTAGCACCCTTTTTCCGCAGGCTGGTGATAGGCTCCCACAGCTTTTCAAGGGTCGACTGCACCTCTGCCAGCTCCGCCCTGATCCGTCTCCACGACTCCGGGACATGCGTGGGATAGCCGACGGAAAACAGGCTGCGGCCCCCCGCCAAATTGCCGACCCGCTGGCATAAGACACTCTCTCCCGCCCGAATCAGACTGTCTGCAATCATCCCGCGCCCGCTCATGGCATAAACCGTGCCGCCGCAGCGGATGGTACTGTTGGAAATCGTCTCCGCGATCACACTGGTCCCGGCGTCAATTTCCGCCCACTCCGCCACAGGGGACTGCACCTGACAGGCCGCGGTCAAAAAGGTCTTGCCGCCCGTCCCGTAAATTCCCTTCTGAACCCGGATGGTCCCGCCTGTAGACGTCACGCGGGCCTGCCCCATCCTCCCGTTGATCACAATCTCACCGGAGGCCTCTATATCAACTCCGCCATCCACATTCCCGCCTATATAGAGATTGCCTGAAATCCGGAGCGTCCCCTGAAACTGGTCCAAATCACCGTCGATAATCTTCTGTTCATGAATGCAGAACTGGTCATTTTCAATGTACAGAATCCCATCCACACCCGCTGTAAGCGCCTGCCCGCCCCTGCCGATTGTAGTATTCTTCCCCTTGGGCACACAGGCGCTCACGGCCTTTGGGCAGGGGAGCTCCTGTCCCGTTACATCCATACCGTCCGTCCCCGCCTTCGCGGGCCGTATCAGGCAGATGACAGTCCCCCTCCGGATGGGCTGCAGCTGGACGTCCTGTCCGAAGTCCACCTCACTTCCATTCTGCACTTCCAGCCGCATATTTTTGCGCCGCTGGAAGAGCTCCGTCACTTTACCATCCTCGCCCGCCAGGGGCGCCTTTCCCCGGGCCACCGGAAATATATGAAGGTATCCAAACGCAAACTCCTTTTGGATCTCCTCCTGCAAAATGCCGTAGCTGATGCCCTCGTAATGCATATCTCCCAGGAACTGTTCCAGGGTAATCTCATCCCCGCCGTTCTCCGGCGGAAGCAGACACGCATAGGCGCTCATCCGGTCCTCCGACAGGAAAAACTGCGCCTCTGCTCTCATGGGCAGCGGTTCACCCTCCAGCGCCTTTTTGTATCTGGCCCTGCAGGTCTCCTTCAATAGCCAGATAAAATCATCCACTGCCTTTTTGTCGTCCGGATACAGCTCCTTCAAATCCCCGCCCGAGGCCTCCAGCTCCGAAAACATTCTCCTGTAAGGGGTGGGGTGAAACGTTTTCCTTTCCTGCCCGCCTGTCTCTTTTGATACTAAACGATCAAAAATTGACACTTGCATCCCCTGCCTTCTCTCGAACCCCGTATTGATAACAGCCTCTCACAAGGCAAAAAAACGCTCTGATACCTATTAACCATTAGTAGTGTATCATTCCTGTTAAGAATTATCAAGCATTATCCAATCCGTTTATCCCCGAATTCGGTCATATCGGGTTTGAAACATGCTAAAATACTTAAGCGGAGAGCCTCCCGGCGGCAATTTCGACTGCAAAGCCGCCTGCCGGGGCATTGGCACCGCTTCCGGAGCAGCCCACGGGACGACGCCCGGGGACACGTCTCGGCAACGCTGTTGGGCCGCCGGAAAAATCCCCGGCAGAACCGCGCACACCCCCCGGAGAAGCGGCCCCACCTCTCATCCCGACGGTGCGCTGTATTCTGAACGAAATCTTTACATTTGCTCCGGCATTGTGTAAAATAAAGAAAATACTGGAAAAGGAGGTACCCCGGAAAAATCCCCGTATCTTTTTATTCACGAGAGAATCATAAGAGAAGGAGAATCGTATGAAATTCAATCCCATCGTCACGGCAATCGTCGTAATCTACCTGCTGATCATGCTGTTCATCGGCTGGTACTCCTCCAAGAAGATCACCTCCAACACCGACTTCATGGTGGCCGGACGCCGCCTGGGCCCCTTCCTGATGGCCGGCACCCTGGCCGCCACGGAGATCGGCGGCGGCAGCTCCCTGGGCGTGGTGCAGCAGGGCATGGAGAGCCACGGCATCTCCTCCGCCTGGTATATCATCACCATGGGCTTCGCCTTTGTGATTCTGACCTTCCTGGCCCCCAAGTTCCGGGCCGCCACGGTGAAGACCGTGCCCGAGTACTTCCGCCGCCGCTACGGAAAGAGCGCCGGCATCATCACCGCCGTCATCATGCTGCTGCCCCTCATCGGCCTGACGGCGGGGCAGTTCATTGCCTCCTCCGTCATCCTCTCCACCATGCTGGGCATCAGCTACAAGACGGCGGTCGTCATCGTGGCCGTGGTGGTCACCGCCTACTCCATCATGGGCGGACTGTGGTCCGTGACCCTGACGGACTTCGTTCAGGTGTTCCTCATCGTCATCGGCATGATTATCGCCGTGCCCTTCGCCCTGAATCAGGCCGGCGGCTGGGGGAACGTGGTGGCCAACGTGCCCCCGGAGACCTTCGATATGTTCAAGGGCTATGACCCCCTGGCGGTGATCTCCCTGACCATCATGTATGTGGCCACCTTCACCGTGGGCCAGGAGGCCGTCTCCCGCTACTACGCCGCCCGGGACGGCAAGGCCGCCCGGCAGGGCTCCATCCTGGCGGCCATCGTGAACTTCATCTACGCCTTCATCCCCGCGGTGCTGGGCATCATTACCCTGGCCCTCATGAACATGGGCCGGTTCAGCTCCGAGGACTTCGCCGCCGTGGGCGCCCGGTACGCCCTGCCGGTGCTGGCCATGGAGGTCATGCCCGCCGTCATCTGCGGCTTCTTGTTCGCGGGCATCATCTCCGCCACCATGTCCTCCTCGGACTCCGACCTGCTGGGCGCGGGGTCCATCTTCGCCAACGACATCTACCACGCGGTTTTGAAGCCCGACGCCACCAGCCAGCAGGTGATGCGCGTGACCCAGGCCGTCATGGCCATCGTGGGCGTGGCCGCCATGTTCATCGCCCTGTTCAACACCTCCAGCATTGTGAACATCCTGATGTTCTGCTTCACCCTCCGGGCCGCCGGCGCCTTCTTCCCCTACGTGCTGGGCCACTACTGGAAGGGCGCCTCCCTGTCGGGCACCATCGCCTCGCTGATTTCCGGCTCCATCGTGGTGGTGTATCTGGAGAAGTTCAGCGGCGGCGTGCTCTTCGGCGTGAAGCTCAGCCAGCCCATCATCCCCGGTCTGATCGTGGGGCTGGTGTTCTTCCTGGCGTTCTCCAAGCTCTTCCCACCCAAGAACCCCACCACGGAGCTGGCCTACGAGGAGGACTGACTCCCCTCTATCCGGAAAATGACGGGAGCGGCGGCCCGCAGGGCCGCCGCTTCCCTTTTCCCCCCTCCTGTGCTATAATCATAAAAACCACCTGCGGAGGCGACGCCTATGTTCGACTACCTGATTCAAAACGTCCAAATTCTGGACGGCTCCGGCAGCCCGGCTTTTTCCGGCGCCGCCGCCCTCTCCGGCGGACAGATCGCCGCCGTGGGGGAACTTCCCGGTGCGGAGGCCGCCGAGACCATCGACGGCCGGGGGCGCTTCCTGACGCCTGGGTTTATCGACATCCACCGCCACGCGGACGCCGCCCTGCTGGGCCCCGATTTTGGCAGGGCGGAACTGGCCCAGGGGCTGACCACCATTCTGAACGGCAACTGCGGGCTGTCCCTGGCCCCGGCGGACGGCCCCTGGCGGGAGGCCCTGCTGGACTATCTGGCCCCCATTGTGGGGCGGACGCCGGAGCCCTTTCCCACCCTGGCGGACTACCGGGCCGCCGCCAACCGCTCCCCCCTTCCCCTGAACGCCGGAATGCTGGCGGGCATGGGCACCCTCCGGGCCAATACAGCGGGTTTCCGCGACGGGGCGCTGACGGAGAAGGAGTACCGCCGCCTTCACGCCGGGCTGGAGCGCGCCCTCTCCGACGGGGCGCTGGGGGTCTCCCTGGGGCTGGGCTATGCCCCGGAGTGTTTTTACACCACAGAGCAGCTCATCCGCGCCCTGGCCCCTCTGCGCCGGTCCGGGCGGGTTGTCGCCGTCCACATGCGCCAGGAGGGGGACGGCGTCACCGGGGCCCTGGAGGAGATGCTGGCCGTCGCCCGCGCCCTGGAGACGCCGGTGGAAATCAGCCACCTGAAAGCCATCGGCCGGCGAAACTGGCGGAAGGCCGTACCGGAGATGCTCCGCCTCATTGAGGCGGCCCGGGCGGAGGGCCTGGACGCCGCCTGCGACACATACCCCTATCCCGCCGGATCCACCCAGCTGATCCATGTCCTGCCGCCGGAGTTTCAGGCCGGAGGACTGGAATCCCTCACCGCCGCCCTCCTGGATCCGGAGAGCCGCCGCCGGATGCGCCGCCGGATGGAGGAGGGCACGGACTTTGAGAACATCGTGGCCCTGGCAGGCTTTGAGAACATCCACGCCGCCTCCCTCCGCCTGCCGGAGCACGCGGAATGGGAGGGGCGGACTCTGGCGGACATCGCCGCGCGCCAGGGCAAGGACCCCTATGACGCCCTTTTCGATCTGCTGGCAGCAGAGCGGTGCGGCCCGTCCATGATCGATTTCTTCGCTCACCAGGCAGATGTGGAGGACATCCTCCGCGCCCCCTTCTCCGGCGTCATCTCCGACGCCACCTATCCGGAGGGCCTGACCCATCCCAGGGTGTACGGCGCCTTCCCCCGGCTGCTGGAGACCTATGTGCGGCAAAGACGTATACTGTCCCTGCCGGAGGCCGTCCGGAAACTCACCCGCCAGCCGGCGGACCGCTTTGGCCTTGTGAAAAAGGGCCGGATTGAACCCGGGGCGGACGCAGACCTGTGTCTTTTTGACCTGGAGCACATCCACGAGACCGGCACCTGGCAATCCCCCAGGCAGCTGGCCCGGGGGATGGACTGGGTGTTCGTAAACGGCGTCCCCGCCATCCGGGAGGGCCGGTTTACCGGGGCAAACGGCGGGCGCCACCTGTGACAAAGCCCCCTATATAAACACACATTCGGAAAGGAGCTGTTTCCGCCATGAGACAACCTCTGATTGAGGGCTGCGTGGATTCCTACGCCTCCAGCGCAGTCGCCGTATCCGCCGGCGCAGACCGGCTGGAGCTGTGCGCCAATCTGATGATCGGTGGCACCACCCCCTCCCCTGCGCTGTTCAAACAGGTTCAGCGGGACTTTGACGTAAAAATCAACGTCTTGATCCGCCCCCGTTTTGGGGACTTCCTCTACACGGAGCCGGAGATGGAGGAGATGTGTACGGAGATCCGGGCCTTCCGCGCACTGGGCGCCAACGGTGTGGTCATCGGCGCACTCACACCGGACGGCCGGCTGGACGAGGAGAAGATGCGCCGTCTTACAGACTGCGCCGGGGATATGGAGATTACGCTCCACCGGGCCTTCGACATGACCTGCGACCCTGCCGCCGCACTGGAGGCGGCCATCCGGCTGGGCTGCCGCACCGTCCTCACCTCCGGGCAGGCGCCCAGTGCCCTGGCCGGTCGGGAGGTGCTGTGCTCCATGCACAAGCAGGCGGCAGGACGCATCCACATTATGGCCGGATGCGGGGTAAAGAGCGGGAATATCCGGGAGATTTTCAGCTGCACCGGCATTCTCACCTATCACACCAGCGGCCGCAGGGCCCCGACTGGCAGTGGCATGACCTACCGCAGGGAAGGTGTCTCCATGGGACTGCCCTCCCTGTCGGAGTACGAGATCTGGCAGACCGATGAGCAGGAGTTCCGCGCCTGCGCCGAAATCGTACACGGCCTCTCCCCCATGGAGGCATAGAGACACCGCCGTCCGGCTTTCGCCGGACGGCGGTTTTTAAAATTGTATTCACAACCGGAAAGAGAGGTTCGGCCGCAGCCGCTATCCCATGGCCCGGGCCGCCTTTTTCCGGTGCTTCGCCGGCACGGCCCTTCCTGCGCTCCGTTTCGTCTGCCCCAAAAGCTTCTGCGGCGGCTGCCGTTCCGCCAGCCGCTCCCGGCCCACCGCCAGCATCAGCTTAATGCGGTTCTCCTGATTTACACGGGTGGCGCTGGGGTCATAGTCGATGGGGGTGATATTGGCCTGGGGGTACAGCTCCCGGATCTTGTTAATCATACCCTTGCCACAGATGTGGTTGGGCAGGCACCCAAAGGGCTGGGCACAGACAATATTCTCGTATCCGGCCCGCACCAGCTCAATCATCTCAGCGGTCAAGAGCCAGCCCTCACCCATCTTGTCCCCCATTCCGATCACCCCGTCCGTGAGTTTGACCAACTCCCGGAAGGGCAGCGGCGCATGGTAGCCGTTGTCCTTCAATACCCGGATCATCACCGACTCCATCCCCTCAATGTATTTGAGGATCCAGTCGGACACATGCCTTTCCAGAAAACTTCCGCCATACAGCCGGGCAGTCTCCGAGGGGTTGTAGGCACAGTATTGGACAAATCCCATCAGTCCCGGCAGATTTACCTCGCAGTCCTGGGTGGCCAGGAATTTCTCCAGATCATTGTTGCCCAGGGGGGAGTACTTCACATAGATCTCACCCACGACGCCCACCTTTACCTTGGGGATCCGGCGCACCGGAATTGCCGCAAAGTCCGCGGCGATCTCAGGCATGGCGGCCCTGACTTCTCTGTTGGACCACCCCCTGTCCTCACGCACCCAGCCGCAGATGGTGTTCAGCCATTTCTCCTGGCAGGCCGCCGCCGCACCTCTGTCGGTCTCATAGGGCTCCGTCTGGGCCTTTAGCGCCACCAGCAGATCCCCGTAGTAGATCACCGCCAGAAGCTTGCGCAGCAGCGGTACCGTCATGGGAAAACCGGAGTCCTTCTCCAGCCCGGAGAAGTTCAAACTCACCACCGGCACCTGGGGGTAGCCGGCTTTTGTCAGGGCCTTGCGCAGAAGGTGGATGTAGTTGGAGGCCCGGCAGCCGCCTCCGGTCTGGGTGATGATCAGGGCGGTGTGATCCAGGTCGTACTTCCCGGAACCCAGTGCGTCCAGAAATTGACCGATGACCAGCAGGGCCGGGTAGCAGGTGTCGTTATGGACGTATTTCAGTCCCAGCTCCGAAACCTGGCTGCCGCAGTTTTCCAGCAGCTCACAGGTATAGCCCGCCTGCTCCATCACGGCCGCCAGAATGCGGAACTGCACCGGGGCCATGTTGGGAATCAGAATCCTATGGGTTTTTTTCATCTCCGGAGTAAACTTTGGATATTGCGTCAGCTCCATATCCTCATGCCTCCTCTCGCGTCTCACTCTGCTCATCCAAGGCGGCGAACAGGCTCCGCAGGCGGATGCGCACCGCGCCCAGATTGGTAATCTCGTCAATCTTCAGCTGGGTGTACAGTTTGCCGCCGGACTGCAAAATCGTCTGGGTCTCATCGGTGGTGATGGCATCCACGCCGCAGCCAAAGCTCACCAGCTGCACCAAATCCATGTCCGGCTGGGTGCAGCAGTATTTTGCCGCCGCGTACAGCCGGGAGTGGTACGTCCACTGGTTCAGCACCGTGGTCGGGAATTTCTCCACCCGGTTTGAGATGGAATCCTCTGTCACCACCGCCGCGCCGGAGCGGGTGATCAGCGTATCAATGCCGTGGTTGACCTCCGGATCCACATGGTAGGGGCGGCCGGCCAGCACGATGATGCGGCGGCCCTCCGCCCGGGCCTGTTCGATGATCCGCTCCCCTTCCTTCCGGATAAGGGACATATGGCGGGCGTACTCGGCGTAGGCCGCGTCTGCGGCCTCCTTCACCTCACCGCGGGCAATGTCGGGAAAATACTGCCGCAGGATGGTGAAAATCTTCCTGGTAAAGTCTTTTGGCCGGTGGAGACCCACATAGTCATAGATGAATTTGGTCTCCTTAACCTCCGGGCAGTTCCCGGCGATGACCTCCGGATAGTAGGCCACCACGGGGCAGTTATAGTGGTTGTCCCCCAGCCCCTCGTCGATGTTGTAGGTCATGCAGGGGTAAAAAATGGCGTCCAGGCCCAGCCTGCTGAGGAACCGGATGTGCCCGTGGGCCAGCTTTGCCGGAAAGCAGGCGGTATCGCTGGGGATCGTCCCCTGGCCCTTCAGGTACAAATCACGGCTGGAGAGAGGGCTGTGGTACACCGCAAAGCCCAGCTTTGTGAAAAAGGCATGCCAGAAGGGAAGCAGCTCCCAGAAGTTCAGGCACAGGGGCAGGCCGATCTTCCCCCGCTTCCCGGGGACGGGCTTATAACCTAAAATCAGTTTCCGCTTGTATTCATACAGATTCCGCTCGCCGGTGTCCGCCCTGCCGGTGACGGGGCGGTCACAGCGGTTCCCGCTGATAAAGGTGCCGCCGTCGCCGAAGGTGTTGACCGTCAGCTGGCAGTTGTTGCCGCACAGCCCGCACACCCGGCTCTCCGTCTCCTGGGAGAAGGCGGCCAGGGCCTCCCTGTCCAGCAGGGCACTGGTCTGCCCCGGAACCGCCTTTCCCCTGCCGTACAGCGCCGCGCCGTAGGCGCCCATAAGCCCTGCCACGTCGGGCCGGATGACCTCCACGCCCATCTCCTTCTCAAAGGCCCGGAGAACCGCCTCGTTGTAAAAGGTACCGCCCTGAACCACCACGTTCCGCCCCAGCTCCTCAGGAGAGGCGGCCCGGATCACTTTGTAGATGGCATTCTTCACCACGGAGATGGAGAGCCCGGCGGAGATATTCTCGATGGTGGCCCCGTCCTTCTGGGCCTGCTTCACGCTGGAGTTCATAAACACCGTGCAGCGGCTGCCCAGGTCCACGGGCCGGTTTGCAAAGAGGCCGAGCCTGGCAAACTCCCTCACATCATAGCCCAGCGCCTGGGCAAAGGTCTGGAGGAAGCTGCCGCAGCCGGAAGAGCAGGCCTCGTTCAAAAAGATATTGCTGATGGCCCCGTTTTCGATTTTAAAACACTTCATGTCCTGTCCGCCGATGTCGATGATAAAATCCACGTTGGGCAGGAAGTACCGCGCGGCGGTGAAGTGGGCCACGGTCTCCACCACGCCGTAGTCGGCGTGAAAGGCGTTTTTGGCCAGCTCCTCCCCGTAACCGGTGGTGGTAACGGAGGCCACATGCAGGGCCGGATGCTCCGCATACAGCCGTTCCAACGCCTCCCGGATCAGAGGCACGGGGTTGCCCAGATTGGGCCGGTAGTCGGTGAAGAGGAGCCGGGCCTCCTGGTCGATCACCGCCAGCTTCACGGTGGTAGAGCCGGAGTCGATGCCGATGTGGACCGGCGCGGCATAGTCCGGGCCAAAGGGGGCACGGGGCACGGCGGCCCTGGCGTGGCGGGCTGTAAAGTCCTCGTACTCCTCCCGGGTCTCAAACAGCGGCGGCTGGCTGCGGTAGGTCTCGGAGGCCCCCCGCTCCGCAAGCCTGCGGCAGACCTCGTTCAAATCAAACTCCTGATCGGAGTAAAAGGCTGCCCCCAGCGCCACAAACAGCAGGCTGTTCTCCGGGCACACGCCCGCGACGCCCAATGTCCTGTCAAAGCTCTCCCGCAGGCAGCGGGAAAAGGTAAGGGGGCCGCCCAGATACAGGATATTCCCCCGGATGGGCCGCCCCTGGGCAAGCCCCGCGATGGTCTGGTTCACCACCGCCTGGTAGATACTGGCTGCAATATCCTCACACCGGGCGCCCTGGTTGATGAGGGGCTGCACGTCGCTCTTGGCAAACACGCCGCACCGGGAGGCAATGGTGTAAGTCTTCTCCGCCCTGGCGGCGGCTTCGTCCATCTCGTCGGCGGTCATTTTCAAAAGCGTCGCCATCTGGTCAATGAAGGCCCCTGTACCGCCGGCGCAGGAGCCGTTCATCCGCACCTCGATGCCGCCGGTGAGAAACAGGATCTTGGCGTCCTCTCCCCCCAGTTCAATGATGCAGTCCGTCCCGGGGGCCAAACGGCCCGCCGCCACCCGGGTGGCGAAGACCTCCTGTACAAAGGGGACCTCCACCCCCTCCGCCATGCCCATGCCGGCAGAGCCGGAGATGGCAAACTCCGCCAGCCCGCCGGGGACGTACTCTGCCGCCACCCGGCGCAGCAGCTCCCCGGACTTCTCAAGAATATGGCTGAAATGCCGCTCGTATGTACTGTAAACAATGTTTCCGGCGTCGTTCAGCACCACGCATTTGATGGTGGTGGAACCCACGTCAAGACCCACTTTCAAAGCTGGTTCCCTCCTCAGGAAAACGGTTGCGCCGGTCCTTTTGACCTCATATCGCAATTTTCATATTCCAAGGTATTTTACTCTCTTCCGACAAAATATGCAATTGCGAAAATCTGTCAAGAGTGTAAAAAAACTGTTAAGAAAAATATAGAAACTCGGTGTTGCCTTCTTTTTTTCTTATGATATACTTGTCCTGTTCATACCACCGATTCGCAAAGGGCGATATGCCTGCCGGCCTCCGGGAAAGGCGCCGGCAATACAGCTAAGGCACAGCCGGGCTGCCCGCCCTGCAGCGGGAATTGCCCGGCCGCCGGCGGCCCTTTTGCCCTGAAGGACAGTGCCGCCCCCTGTCAGTATCAAAACAGAAACGAGGAATACACCCATGGAAACCGTCCTGCTCCACACCTGCTGTGCCCCCTGCTCCCTCTCCTGCATTGACCCCCTCCGTGCCGAGGGCATCGAGCCGGTGGCGCTGTGGTACAACCCCAACATCCACCCCTGGAAGGAATATCAGGCCCGGCGGGACTGCCTGCTGGAATACGCGCCCACTATCGGCATGGAGGTCCGGGTGTGGGAGGACTACGGCCTGCGGGAATTTGCCCGCCAGGTGGCGCAGGACATCGACCATCGCTGCGCATACTGCTACACCCGCCGTCTGGAAGGGGCGGCAAAATACGCGGCGGAACACGGCTTTTCCTCCTTCACCACCACCCTGCTGGCCAGCCTCTACCAGGATCACGGCGGCATTGTCCGGGCTGCGGAGGCCTGCGCCAGGCGGTATGGCGTGGAATTTCTGTACCGGGACTTCCGCCCCAATTTCCGCGCCGGAAACCAGCGGGCACGGGAGCTGGGATTCTACATGCAAAAGTACTGCGGCTGCGTGTTCTCCGAGGAGGATCGCTATGAAAAGCAGATTCGGCGGGATCGGGAGAAATTTGCGGAGGCCTGATCCCGCGCCCCCGTCTTTATCCAAAATATCAAGGCCCTGGCTGCGCGTCGCCGCGCAGCCAGGGCCTTTACCGCTCTGTCACATCACGCCGAGGCGATGACGTCCCTGTTCTTCACGAAGTACTCCACGCCGGAGTAGAGGGTGGTCAGCACGATGATCCACACGCACACGGGGTCGATCCACCGGAGCCAGCCAACGGGCATGGCCGTTAGGGGATCGGAGGCGGCCCAGGCGATCTCTGGTCCCAGCAGGAGCATCACGATGACGCACACCATGGTGGAGGCGGTCTTCACCTTGCCGGACCACCCGGCGGCGATGACCCGCCCCTTGTCGCTGGCGATCATCCTGAGGCCGCTGACGGCGAACTCCCGCAGCAGCACCACCAGCAGCGCCCAGGCGGGCATCCGCCCCACCTCCACGAACCACAGCATGGCGGCCGTCACCAATATCTTGTCCGCCAAGGGATCGGCAAACTTTCCGAAGTCCGTCACCAGATTGTACTTCCGGGCAATCTTTCCGTCCAGCAGATCCGTCAGGCTGGCGATGATAAAGATGGCCAGGGCCGCGTAGTCCGCCCCGGGAAACCCCCAATACAGCACCGCCATAAAGACCGGCGTCAATATAATGCGCAAAAGAGTTAATTTATTCGGTAAATTCATGATTTCCCTCTCCTTCCGGCGGATATAGCCTGTCCTTCCAATACCACCACTTCAGCTTCTCCGCCTCTCCACCGCCGTGCTCGGCATAGTACACCGCCGCCCGCCAGACGTACAGGGCGCAGCGGTCCTCCCGACAGCCCTTCATCAGGCACTCACGGAGGTACAGCTCCTCCGGATCCCGGCCCCTCAGGTCGGAGACCTGGCGGATCCCCAGGGCCTCCATCACGGAGGCAATCCGCCTCCCCACACCGGGAATTTCCTCCAGGGGGCTTCTCATTCCACCAGCTCCCCAATGAGCTCACCGTCCATCATACCGGTAAACCGGACGGCCACAAAGCTGCCCGGCGGCACCTCTCTGCCCGCGTTAAAGTAAATACGGCCGTCAATGTCCGGCGACTCGGCATAGCTGCGGCCAAAAAACATCTGCGCCTGCCTGTCAAAGCCCTCGCACAACACCTCCCGGCTCTCACCCAGAAGGGATTCGTTGTAGCCGTCGATAATGTCGGACTGAACATCCACCACCAGCTCTGCCCGGCGCTTGGCCTCCTCCGTGTCCACATGGTCCAGCTGAGCCGCCCGGGTGCCCTCCTCCGGCGAAAAGGGGAACACCCCCGCCCGCTCGATCTTCATCTCCCGCAAAAAGCGGCACAATTCCTCAAACTCCGCCTCCCCCTCTCCCGGGAGGCCGGTGATGATACTGGTGCGCAGCACCAGGCCGGGAATCCGCCTGCGCAGCTTTTCAAACAGAGCCGTCAACTCCGCCTTGGTATCCCGGCGGTTCATTGCCTTCAAAACGCCGTCATTGCAATGCTGAATCGGAATATCCAGATAGGGCAATATCTTATCTTCTCTTGCTATTATATCAATCAATTCATCGGTGATCTCGTCCGGATACAGATAGTGGAGCCGAATCCAGTGGAAATCCAGCTTGCACAGCTCCCCCAGAAGCGCCGCCAGCTGGCGCTCACCGCTCAGGTCCACGCCATAACGGGTTATATCCTGGGCGATAACCAGCAGCTCCTTTACTCCGGCGGAGCTAAGCTCCGCCGCCTCCTCCAGCAGCCCCTCCATAGGGCGGCTGCGGTACTTCCCCCGCAGTGAGGGAATCACGCAGTAGGCACAGTGGTTGTCACAGCCCTCGGCAATGCGCAGATAGGCATACCAGGGCGGCGTGGAGAGAATCCGCGCCCCGCTCTGGTCGGCGGTGTGAATATTGCCCAGATAGCAGGGCCTCCCACCCCGATCCATTACCTCGGATAGGGCGGCGGCAACATCGCCGTAGCTGCCGGTGCCTAAAATTCCGTCCACCTCCGGCAGCTCATCCAAAACATCCCTCTGATACCGCTGCGCCATGCAGCCGGCAACCAATATCTTTTTCACCTGGCCGGCCTTTTTCAGCTCCGCCATCTCCAGGATGGTCTCAATGGCCTCCTCGCAGGCAGAGGCCAGAAAGCCGCAGGTGTTGACCACCACCACGTCGGCCCCCTCCGGGGCCAGCTGTAGGGTGTGGCCGGCGGCCTGAACCGCGGACATCATCTGTTCGCAGTTGACCTGGTTCTTGGCGCAGCCAAGGGAAATAAACGCAACACGATAATGCAAAGCAATTCCTCCATATCCCACAGGCAGAGAGACGCCTCGGGGCCGTCCCTCACTCCTCCGGCAGCTCCTGGCCCTGGCGGAGCCAGGCCGCCTGCACGTCCCCCCAGGAAAACCCCCTGCGGAGCAGGGCGCTTGTCAGCCGCCGCTGTTCTCGCTCATCCGGCCTCCGGCCCCGGAGCTTTCCGGCGAGGAATGCGTCAATCTGTCCCCCGGTCTCCGGGGCCTCCTCCATCGCCTCGTCCCACAGCTCCCGGGAGATGCCCTTTTCCCTCAGCTTCTCCCGGATCCGGGCAGGGCCGTAGCCCATCTGCCCGTAGTGCCGCGCCAGCAAAGCGGCATATTCCCGGTCGTCGATGGCCCCGATTGCCTCCAGCCACTGGACGGCATAGGCGGCCTCCGACTGGCTGGCCCCTTTTTCCCGCAGCTTTTTCTCCAGCTCATGGCGGCTCATAGCCCGTTTACCCACCAAATCCGCCGCCGTAACCTTTACATTGGAGATGCCTGCGGCCTCTTTCAGACGCTGCAGTGCCCCGTCGTCCAGCCGATCCCCGGCCCGGAGTCCGAAGTCCAGCAGCTCCTGCTCCGTAATCTTCAGGCAGACTCCGTCCTCCAAAAACACCAGCACACGGCCCCGTCTGTGCTTTGAGGCCTCAATGCGTTCAATCCGCATCTTCAAAATCGTCGGCGCTCACGTCCACCGCCCGTCCCGCGGCTTTGGCGGCTGCCCTGGCCTGATTGCTCAGCAGCTTGTCAAAATTCCTGCGGATGTCCTCCTCCAGCTGGGCGGCGATCTCCGGATTGTCGTGGAGATACGTCTTGGCGGCCTCCCGGCCCTGGCCGATGCGGGTCTCGCCCATGGAGAACCAGGAACCGGCCTTCTGCACCAGATTCAGCTTTACACCCAAGTCAATCAGCTCCCCCGTGTGGGCGATCCCCTCGCCGTACATGATGTCGAACTCCGCCTCCCGGAAGGGGGGCGCCATCTTGTTTTTCACCACCTTGGCCCGGGTGCGGTTGCCGATCATCTCGGAGCCGTTTTTCAGCGTCTCTACCCGGCGCACGTCAATGCGGACGGAGGAGTAGAATTTCAGTGCCCGACCGCCGGTAGTCACCTCGGGATTGCCGTACATCACACCCACCTTCTCACGGAGCTGGTTGATAAAGATGACAATGGTGTTGGTCTTTCCGATGGCACCGGTGAGCTTGCGCAGGGCCTGGCTCATCAGTCTGGCCTGCAGGCCCACGTAGCTGTCGCCCATCTCACCCTCAATCTCGGCCCGGGGTACCAGGGCGGCCACGCTGTCCACCACAATCACGTCAATGGCGCCGGAGCGCACCAGGGCCTCTGTGATCTCCAGTGCCTGCTCGCCGGTGTCCGGCTGGGAGATCAGCAGCTCCTCCACTTTAACGCCCAGCGCCCGGGCATAGGTGGGATCCAGCGCATGCTCCGCGTCCACAAAGGCGGCCTCGCCTCCCCGCTTTTGGGCCTCTGCCACCACATGGAGGGCCAGGGTGGTCTTGCCGGAGGACTCCGGCCCGTAGATTTCGACAATCCGCCCCTTTGGAAGGCCCCCGATGCCCAGCGCCACATCCAGCGCCAGGGAACCGGTGGGGATGTAGTCCACATTCATCTCCGCCCTGTCGCCAAAGCGCATGATAGAACCCTTGCCGTACATCTTCTCAATCTGGGCCATGGCCGTATCGATGGCCTTTTTCCGGTCATTGGCCGGCGCCGCAGTGGGCAGAGGTGCTTTTTCCTTTGCCATTTGTGTCTCCTCCGTCTATGTAGAATTTGTTTTGTTATCTCTCCGGCTCCTCCGGGATCACAACGGCGCAGATGATATAGGCGATGATGCCGCTACCGCCCATGGCGGTGAACAGCACCCAGGCCAGCCGCACCACCGTGGGGTCCAGATTAAAATAACCGGCAATGCCGGCGCAGATGCCGTCCAGCAGCTTGTCCCGGCGGGATTTATACAGTCTCTTTCTCATGGCATACTCTCTTTCAAATCTCCGAACACAGCGTTCCGAATACCACTCGGGGGATCCCGTGGGTGTCCTTCACGATCTGGATGTCTCCAAATCCCTGGCTCCGCATAATCCGCAGCACCTCGTCCGCCTGGCCGATCCCCACCTCAAAATACAGCCGGCCGCCGGGGGTCAGGCAGTCCCGCCACTTCTCTGAAATACTTCTGTAGAAGTCCAGACCGTCCTCCCCGCCGTCCAGGGCCAAATGGGGCTCATAATCCCTCACGGAGCTATCCAGCGTCTTAATATCCCCGCGGGGGATATAGGGCGGGTTGCTGACAATGCACTGGAACTCCCCCAGCGCCTTATCCGGCTTTTCCAGGGCGTCTGCCCGAACCGGTGCAATCCGGCCGGACAACCCGTTGCGGCGGATGTTCTGGCGGCAGATTTTCAGTGCGGCGTCGGAGATCTCCCCCAGCACCGCCCTGGCCTGGAGCACCCGGGCACACACCGCCAGCCCCACACAGCCGCTGCCTGCGCACAGATCCAGCACACGGCAGCCCTCCGGCAGTGTCCGGCAGTAAGCGATTGCCTGTTCCGCCAGCACCTCCGTGTCCGGGCGGGGAATCAGCACCGCATCGGAGATATCCAGCGGCAGGCCGTAAAACTCCCACTCGCCGATGAGATATGCCACCGGCTCCCCGGCCAGCCGCCGCTCCACCAGCCGGCGAACCTGGCGCTCCAGCTCCGGCGAGGCGTACAGCCCCCCGTCCCGCTGGAGCTCCTCCCGGCTCTTGCCCACGCCAAAACACACCAGTTCTCTGGCCTCCAGCGTGGCGGACTCCACACCCGCGCATCGCAGCTGCTGGCGAATATCCAAATACAAATTGTTATAAGTTATCGCCATACTCCGCTCCGTTATTGAATTTCTCTCTCCGCGGCGGTCCATGCAGCAAAAAATGCAGACCGCCTCACCCTCTTCCCGCCGAATCCCCGCACAGCGGTACCGGCGATGCCTCCTGTCAAAAGCTCACCACTCATCCGCGCCCTGCTCAGCGGGCAGCACCAGCTCCAGAGACCGGATGGCGCATTCGATCATACTGTCATCCGGCTCGTTGGTGGTAAAGTTCTGGAGCCACATCCCCGGGGCAGTCAGCACCCGGGTCAGGGGATTGTCATGCCGGCCTACCCATCGGTTGAACTCGTAGGTCACGCCCACCACCAGCGGCAGCAGAAGCAGGTGCACCAGCGTCCGCAGCCAGACGTTTGTCATGGGCCAGATGCCGAACACCACGCTGGAAAACAGGATTGACACAAAAATCACCACAAAGAGAAAGCTGGTTCCGCACCGGGGGTGGTGCCGGGGCTGGGCGCGGACGTTCTCCACCGTCAGCGGCAGCTGGGCCTCGTAGCAGAAGATGGTCTTATGCTCTGCGCCGTGGTACTGGAACACCCGGTAGATATCCCGCTGCCGGGAGCACACGATTAAATACAGCAGAAAAATCAAAATTTTCAAAAGGCCCTCTGCCAGATTGCGGCCCCAGAGGGGAAACCCGGGAAAAAAGTGGAGGATGGCCCCGGTGAGAAACGTGGGCAGCACCATGAACAGGAAAACCGACAGCCCTACGCCCATCACCACTGCCAAAGTGACAACGGCGCCCTCCAGCTTTTTGCTGGAGAAGTGCCTCTCCAGCCACAGGTCAAATTTGGAGGGCTGTGCCGCCGCCTCCTCCGGGTAGAAGTCGGCCGAGTACATCAGGGCTTTGACGCCCTTGACCATGGAGTCCAAAAAATTCACCGTACCGCGGATCAGGGGGACGCCCAGTATGGGATAGCGGTCCTTGATGAGCGACAGCTCCTCCACCTTCTCCACCAGGTTTCCCTCCTGATCCCGCACTACAATGGCCTGCTTCGCCGGCCCCCGCATTAAAATCCCTTCAATCAGCGCCTGTCCGCCGATGCTGGTCCGGAAGGCGCCGCATCTCTTTTCCTCTGCCATGCAATTTCCTTTCTCTTCCCATCTTATCAGGTTTTTTGCAAAAAGTCAAACAACTGTTCTATTTTAATCACGCAGGCCGCACCTGAATACCGCCCCGGCATATCCCGCCGGAACTGCGCCGGCCCGGAGCCTGTATTCACAGCCGGAGACGCTCCCTGTCTGCCGGCAAAATTCCCCGTCCATCCGGCACTTCCCGGCTGTGAACGCGGGTTCTCACTCCTTTACCGGCAGGCAGATGGTGACCACTGCCCCGCCCCCCTCGGCATTGCCCACGGTAAAGGTCCCGCCGTGGAGGTTTACAATCTCGTCGCACACCGCCAGGCCGATGCCGCTGCCCCGGGCCTTGGAGGTGCCCTTGTAGAACTTCTGCTTGACAAAGGGCAGCTCCGCCTCGGGAATGCCGGGGCCGAAATCCCGCACCCGAACCACCTGCCAGTCCCCCTCCTGGGCAATGGAGGCGTCGATCCGCCTGCCTGCGCCGCCGTGCTTGGCGGCGTTGTCCAGCACGTTGCAAAACACCTGCTTCAGCCGTTCCGGATCCCCGGGGATCTGGGGCAGGTCTCCGTCTCCCATATCGTACGCCAGCTCAATGCCCTCCTGCCGGAACAGCTCCTGATAGGTGAAAATGGCGTCCTCAAACTCCGCCTGCAGGTCCACCTGCTCCACCCGGAGGGTAAAGCGCCCATCTTCCATCCTGGAGAAGTCCAGCAGCTCCTCCACCATGGTGGAGAGGCGGCGGGACTCGTTGAGGATGATGCGCATCCCCCGCCGCAGCTGCTCGGGATCGCCGGTGGGATCCTCCAGAATCGTCTCCCCCCAGCCGTTAATGGCGGTAAGCGGCGTGCGCAGCTCGTGGGAGACAGAGGAGATAAACTCGCTCTTCATCCGCTCATTCTGGCCGATCTTCAGTGACATATCGTTGATATTGTCCACCAGATCCCCCAGCTCGTCATCGTACTTGTTCTCCACCTGTACGCCGTATCCCCCGGCGGAGATTCGTTTGGTGGCCTCGGACACCACCGCCACCGGTTCCACCACATTGTTGATAAACAGCAGGTTGGAAATCACCACCATCGCCATGCACAGCACGGCCACCAGGCAGACAAACAGCACCGCCATCATCACCTGCCGGTTGACCAGCCGCAGGGAAGTAACCAGCCGCACCACCGCCTTTACCTGCCCGTTAAACGTCAGAGGGTGGGACACCGCCAGAATATTCTCCCCGGTCTCCGGATCCCGGCCCTGAAAATAGTCCATCCGGTTCAGCGTAATGGCCCGGTTGATGTCGTCCGTCCCCGGAAAGGTCCCTGCCGTCAGTCCCGTGGAGGAGGCCTGAATCCGCCCGCTGGTGCTGATAAACTGCAGTTCTATGCGTTCTTTGTCCTCAAAGGTATCCGTGGACTGCTGGGCCTTCTTCATATAGCTTGCATAGCCGCCGGCCATAAAATACTCCTCAAAGGCCCCGGACAGGGCCTGGGCCTGCTTCTCCAAGCCGTCCCGCATGCTCATGTAATAGTAGCTGGAGATCCCCACGGAAAACAGCACCACCGTCAACAGCAGCAGCAACAGCACCGGCATCACCGTATTGAGAATCCACTTCTGCCGCAGTCCCCGCACCCGAAGGCTCTTTCCCTTTTGCAGTTTTTCCTCCGTCACCGGAAAGCGCCTCCTCTCGCCGCTGTCACAGCCCCCACTTGTACCCGAATCCCCACACCGTTGTAATATAAGTGGGATTCTGCACATTGCCTTCCCACGGAGCACAAGCTCCGCGGGAACCCTTTCGATCTCATTTGCGCGGCAGGAGTGAATCCCGCCTTGCGCCAAGGTTTTTTCAAAACCTTGTACGCGCCTTCCGGCGCGCCCCGCTTCACGGGGCCCCGGACAATGTGCCCCCGGCCGCTGTCACAGCCCCCACTTGTACCCGAATCCCCACACCGTTGTAATATAAGTGGGATTCTGCACATTGTCCTCGATTTTCAGCCGCAGGCGGCGGATATTCACGTCCACGATCTTCAGCTCGCCAAAATAGTCCCGGCCCCATACCTTGTCCAGAATCTCCTCCCGGGACAGGGCCTTTCCCGGGTGCTCCATAAACACCTTCATAATCGAGTACTCCACCTGGGTCAGCTTCACCCGCTGGCCGTTTTTCTCCAGCGTCCGGTTCTGGGTGTTCAGCAGGAACGGCGGCTGGCGGATCTCCCCCAGCTGCACGGGATCCTCCCCCCCGGCCCTGCGAAACAAAGCGTCCACCCTGGCGGTCAGCTCCGCCGGGGAGAAGGGCTTGGTCACATAGTCATCTGCGCCGGTCATCAGCCCCGTCACCTTGTCCATCTCCTGAGAGCGGGCGGTGAGCATAATGATTCCAATCCGCGTATTGGTGGCCCGGATCCGGCGGCAGACCTCAAAGCCGTCGATTCCCGGCAGCATGATGTCCAGCAGCGCAACGGTGGTGTCCGGGTTTTCCCTCAGCCTGTCCAGGGCCTCCTCGCCGGTCTCAGCCTCAATCACATCATAGCCCGCCCGCCGCAGATTGATGACAATAAAGCTGCGAATACTGGACTCATCCTCCAAAACCAGCACCTTTTTCATGGGTTGATCCTCCCTCGCTGTTAATTTTCACCCATGGACCACTCCGCCGCAATCAGGCTGAACGCCTCCCGGAGCTGATCCTCCGTCACCCCGTACGCCCAGGAGCCATTGGCCTCCAGCAGCTCTGCCGCATAGAAGGTCTCCTGCTGGCGGCTGAGGTTAAAACGGCCGCCCCGCACCGCCCGGTTCTCCCGGTTGGCCCCGGTAATGGCAGTAATTCTCAAAAACGGCTCCGGAGCCTGTCCCCGTCCACCGGCGATGAAAAACGTCACCGTGGCCTCATCCTGGGTCAAGGTTCGGCTCACCAGAATCTGATCCCGCCACTCGTCCCGCAGGCGCAGATACCAGCCGTCCTCCATATTGTGATAGGTGCTCTGAACCAGCGTCACATTCCCCTGGCTGTCATATCCGCGCCAGTCAATGCGCTGGTAGGGCATATCCCCATCATACCAGTTGGGCAGAGGCTCCGGCCTGGGCACCTCCGTCACGCCGTCCCCGTTGATATCCGCCGGGTAGAGGGAGCAGAACGGGGCAATCTCCGCCGAGACGCCCGTGGTATCCGAGACCACCACATTGGCCAGCTCCCCGTTCCGCAGGGTCAGGATATCGGTGATCGCCCGGGGTACCTCCGTCACGCCGGTGACAAACAGCGCGGGCAGCCCGTCCTCCAGCGTCCCGCTGCTCACGCGCCCCTGCTGGCTCAGCTCCGCCATGGTCATGGAGATTCTGGCCGAGGATTTTACCGTCAGCCCGCCGTCCTGCCAGCCGTAGTAGTCGGCAACGCCCTCGCCCTCCTCATTGGCCCGGAACACCACCAGTTCCTGATAGCCGTTCTGATCCAGGTCCGTAATGGTGTACCGGACGTAATCCGTGCGCACCAGCTCCACCGCCCCCTCCGGGCGCAGCGCATAGATGGTCAGCGCCAGCAGATCCGCATTGACCCGCCAGCCCACCGCCAGCTCTGTGCGCCCGTCCCCGTCCAGATCGCTGTACGCCACACTGTATATGGCCGTGCCGCTGCCCTCGATGACGGCAGCCTGTCCGTAGGTGTCGTCCTGGGCGTTAAAAATATAGATCTTCAGCGGCTTTTCGTCCCCGGCATTCCGAAAGAAGGCCACGGCCTCCTCTCTGCCGTCCCCGTCCAGATCCACCAGCTGCACCGGCTGGATATTCGCGCCGGAGGCGGGCGCCGCATATTCGGCGCCGCTCTCCAGGATGGCGTTCAGACGGTTGTTGAGCTCCGTATACTTGGCAGGCAGCTTGGGCAGGCCGTACAGCTCCTGTGGATTCAGAGTAAATCCCAGCTGTGCGCCGCACCCGGAGGTGCACAGCAGCGCCAGCGCCAGCATCCCCGCCGTTAAAAATCCCCGAAGATATCGCCGCACACTCCCGCCTCCTCCCGCGCAAACGGAAAAATCCTAAAGGGCGCAATCATCAAACCGGCCGGCAGCAGGTGGCCGGGCGGCCCCTGCGGTAAGGGCCAGCCCCCAGTCCGCCCCGTTCCTCCGCGAATCAGCAATTAAATATCTCTATAGTTATATCACATTCCCCCGGTCTTGGGTAGTCCCTCTTTCGATTTTCCCCTTCTTTTTGTCAGAACCCGGTGCATTCTGAACAGAGGCAGGCCGTTTCCCGGCCATACGGCCCTGGAAACCATATCGGGAGCCACGCAAAGCTCCGGATTCCGAACCATACCGGAGAGTACAAAGTCCGTCTGTTCCAGCTCCCGGCGTTCCAGCTCCGGCCGTTTCTGCTGTACCCGGAGCTGCGCCGGCGTGTCAGCGGCAATTTTGGCTGCAAAGATTTGTGCTGAGGCGATTGGTACAGCTTCTCAAAACAAAAAAGCCATTGACTGCGTGGCGACCACTCTATTTATCATACCCCTCACGGGGAATTTTTTTGCCCTGCCAAGGAACTATATAGTCAGTGAGACCACTCCCCGGCCGGCAGCTGCCAAAATGCCCGGCAGTGGGAGAGGTTTTGCCGGGCAGGGCAAACACCGCAGAAACCCCCCATCGGTATCCGCCGGTGAAAGGCATCTATGGTGCGTTCAGGCCCGGCGGTTTCAAAACAAACGGAGGTATTGGACTATGGACTTTGGATGCAGCAGCTTTACATGGGAAACCCTGGACGGACGCCATCTCCTGGGGCGGACCTATGACCAGCTTGGAGACCTGAAGGCCAACCGGGTAATCGGCGTGCCAAAGGGAGCTCCCTGCTCCCCGGGGCTCCACACGGGCGCAGGGACCCTGCCGGGACGGCACGGCTACACCGGCATGGCGGTGCTGGGTTTCGGAGAGCCAATCCTGGTGGACGGCGTCAACACCGCCGGTCTGATGGGCGCACTGCTCCACTATCCGGAGTATGCGGTATACCGCGGCGGCCGGCCTGAAAGCACACCCGTCCACCCGGGCCGTCTGCTGGCGTGGCTGCTCAGCCAATGCGCCGGAGCAGAGGAAGCCGCACAGCGCATATCCTCCGTCACCCTGACGGACGAACCCGTCCAGGGCAAACCGCTGCCGGCCCACTATATCCTCAGCGACCGCAGCGGTGAGGCCCTTATTGTCGAGCCGGACAGAGACGGTCTGCACATCCACCGCCGCACCATCGGCGTGCTGACCAACAGCCCCAATTACCTGTGGCACCTGACCAATCTGCGAAACTACACCGGCGTCACCAACCTGCCCAAAGCGCCTCAGAGCATCGCAGGCCACGAGATCCGGGAATTCGGCGAGCGGCTGGGCGGCGGCTTTGGGCTGCCGGGGGGATACTCCTCCCCCTCCCGTTTTGTCCGGCTGGCGTTTATGAAGGAGTTTGCCGTCCCGGGAAAAAACGAATTGGACGGGATCTCCCGGATGTTCCGGGCCTTTGCCCCGGTGGATCTCCCCGAGGGGCTCGCCGGGGCCGATCCCCGGCATAATGCGTACAGCCAAACCCTCTGTATCTCCGCCATGTGCGCGGAGAGCGGCGTGTACTACTTCGCCCCCGCCCAAAACCGCCGCATCTCGGCAGTACGCCCCCTGACGGAGGGACAGGGGGCCCAATCCTTTGACCTGGGCGAAGCCCAGGACATAGACTATCGGAATGGGAGCAGCTCCCCGAAGGAATGAAAAAAAGCGAGGGCAGGGACTACAGCGCAAGGCGGAAGGACGCAGGCAGACCGACGCCCTGTCCGCCATCAGTCTCACCGCCCGGCCGTGGGGCTGGTTACGGCAGTGTCCGGGATGCCTGCCGCCGGCGGCAGCGCCGTGGTGATGCGGAAGACGGGGGAACACCGGGAACAGGAGACCCGGGAGGACTTCACCCTGCTGATCCCGGTGAACGCGGCCGCAGGCATTGTTATGATGCTCCCGGGCTATACGCTGATGGACAGGCTCCGCAGATGGGGCCTGTCCATCCCGGACACCGCAGGTTGGCACTATACCATCTTTTGAGCCGGGCCGCAGGGATGAACCGCCCCAAAACCCCAGGGCCGGCAGCTTCCCCCTCAAAGCGCCCTGCTGCCAGGCGATCCCCCGGAAACGGCTCTGCCGCATCCGGGGGATCGTCGCATATCGTCAGTGCATCTCACGTCCGCGGCCCCGGCGGGGCGCACCGCTCCCGCTGGGCGGCAATTGTCTCCAGCGTGTCGCCCAGCTGCGTTAAAATTGCCGCTGTCAGGCCAAGATCCTCGTCATTCAGCCGGGAGGCAATGGCCACCGCCAGGGTGTTGACGGAGGTGGTCAGGGCCAGGGGATCGCAGTCTCTCATACTATCACCCAAAACAGGATATGCGGCACAGCGGAAACCCGTACCGCCCCTGAAGATGCCGGTTACTGCGGCATGCCGCTCTTCCCCGCCTCCATGGGAAACGCCGTCAGCCTCTCATTGCCGTCCCACACGGCCAAAAACACCTCCCGCTCATTCCGATATCCTTGCCGCAGCAGAGACCGGCGAACCCACTCCGCCTCTTTTCCCGCCTGGCGGATGTTGTCATTCATCATCCGTCCATCCATCACAAAGGGAATCTGCACATTGGACTGTTTCGGCGACAGATCCAGATCGGTGGGGGTGGCCGGGCGGTCTTTCTCCTTGGGCAGAAAACTGACGGACCCGTTGTGCTCCAGCACCGCCGCCTGAAGCTGGCTGAGATCAAACCACCCTCCAATGCGGCAGTAGGTCAAAAACTCATTGAGATCCAGCTTGGCCTTTTTCAGGTTTTTTCGGTAGATAACCCCATCCTCCAGCAAAATCAGGGGCTTTCCTGTAATCCAGGCCCGGAGCTCCGGGGATTTACAGGTTATAACAGAGATCAGCACGGCCACCAGGCCGTAGACCACCATGGCGGTAAGGGGCTTGGCCGGCTCTTCCAGCTCCGTGGCCAGCTCCGCCGCAATGGAACCCACCGTGATGCCGGTAACATAGTCGAACATGGTCATCTGGGACACCTGCTTGGTGCCCATCAGTTTGGTCAGCAGAAACATCACGGCTATGGACAGCAGCGCCGTCAATACCGTCATGCCGATTTGTGGAAAGAGCATGATAAATCCTCCCGTGGCAGATTTTCGTTAGCTTTGCCCCGGGAGGACCCTTTTATGTATGTTCCGCCGCCTCCGGCTCCCCGCTGTCCTGCCCATCGGAATGGCTGTTGACGTGGACATTGATATAGCGGGCTTTCAGCTTGGAGTAGAGGATGGTCTGGCTGCTGTACAGGCCGCTGTACCCGGAGAGCATATAACTGATGCCGCAGGCCAGGGCAAAATACCACAGCCCCTCCGCGCCAAACAGCTCCACAGACAAAAAGACCGAGGCCACAGGGCAGTTGGTGACGCCGCAGAACACAGACACCAGCCCCAGCGCCGCGCCAAAACCCGACGGAAGCCCCAGCAGCGGGGCCGCCACACATCCAAAGGTGGCTCCCACAAAAAAGGAGGGCACCACCTCGCCGCCCTTGAAACCGGCCGCCAATGTGACGGCAGTGAACACCAGCTTCAAAAGAAACGCGGCAGGATGGGCGGCACCCTGTTCCACGGCAGCGGCAATCACGTCCATCCCTGCGCCGTTGTAGTCCCGGGATCCGACGAGATAGGTCAAAGCGACAATTACCAGGCCGCCCACCGCCGCCCGGATCCAGCAGTTGGGGAGCCGCCGCTGCATCCAGCGCTCCGTCCCGTGGATAACGCTGCAGAACAGGATGGATACCAGGGCAAAGAGAACCGACAAAAGCAGCACCCGCAAAAATCCGGAAACCGCAATCTCCGGCGCCGCCACGGTAAAGCGCGTGGGCTCCACCCCCAGCGCCAGGGACACCCCAAACGCCGCCAGGGACGACAACAGGCACGGCAGCAGCGCTGTGTGATACAGCGTACCGATGCTGATGCCCATCACCGCAAAAATCACAGCGGTGAGCGGCGTGCCGAAGAGGGCGGAAAAGCAGGCCGCCATGCCGCTGAGGGTAGCCACCCGCAGATCCTGGTCGTCCAGCCGCAGAACCCGCCCCACCTGCTGGCCGATGGTGCCGCCGATCTGCAGCGCCGCGCCTTCCCGCCCGGCGGAGCCGCCGCACAGATGGGTCAACAGCGTCCCGAAAAAGATGGAGGGCAGCAGCAGGATGGGAAGCCGTTTATCCTCATGCACTGCGTCAATGATGTCGTTGGTCCCCATCCCCTCCGTTTTCATCAGCTTATAAAAGCCGACAATGGCAAGTCCCGCCAGCGGCAGACACCACAGCAGCCACGGGCAGGCCTGCCGGGCCTGAGAAGCATAGTGGACGCCCAGATGGAAAGCCGCCCCGATACCGCCGCAGATAACACCGACAGCCACAGACAGCAGCAGCCACTTCGTCAGAGCAGCGGCATACATCCCGGTGAGGTGAATCCGTTCCCGAATCCGTTCCATTTCAAACATGATAACTCCTCTGCCGTCACACACCCGCCGGGGCCGCTTTGCCATCCAGACGGCACTCCAGCAGTTCCGGTTTTTTCAGATACCGCTCAAAGGCGGCAAAAAAGCGGGAGTACTCAATGCCCGTGGCAATCCGCTCGTCCATAACCACGCCCAGGGGCATATGCTTTTTCCGGCTGCCTGCCGGGGCCAGGGGATCCGGCACCGGCTTCCCCATGCAGATAAACACGCTGGTAGTGCCGAACTCGTAACAGTGGTGAAAAATATAACTGGTGTTGATGGAGGCAAGGTTGGTGATAAACAGGCTGGTGTGAAAGGGGCTCAGATCAATAATCTTCCGGGGGAGCAGCCCGTGGAGATCCAAATGGTATGCAAGGCCGAACACCGCCCGGGCCAGCCCCGGTATGCGGAAGGCCATATTTGCAAATTTATCTGTGTTATTATTGTGCACCCGGTTCTGATTCAGCTCCACGTTCTCCCTGATCTTCCGGCTGATGGAAAACACGTCGTCCTCCGGCTCCAGGAAAATTTTCAGCGTCGTCTCGTCCGGCGTACCGTCCGCCCGGGTTTTCAGGATGACAAAGCTGAAACAGAAGTGATTCCGCCTGTACACTTTCCGGTTCATGATGAAGTAATTTACCTTCGGGTGCTCCAGGGCCGCCTTGTAATAGGCGGCCACCAGTACGCTCATATGGGTCACATGCCGCCCCTCCCGCCGCTTCCGGCGAATAAAGCCCTTGACAATATCCTCGTCCACATAATCGCTGGCCCAGTTCTGCGCATCAAAGCGCCGGGGCATAATATAGGGCAGCGCCTGCACAATGGGGCTCAGGCCCGTTACCCGTGTTCCGTCCGGTCTCATAACTTCTCCCTCGTTCTTTCCCAGGCGCCGCTTCAAAGCTGCCGGAATACTCCGCTGCGGAAAATTCCGGCAGTCTCAAACCGTCCCTGAATTTGGAGGCATTCCTCCGGTTCACTTTATTATAGTTAAGAAACCGTTAAAATTCAACCTTCTATTGTACAATTGCATAAAAACCCATCCAACTTCACCGGATATGGGCCGGGCGGAACCGGCGCTGCGCCTCCCGGCAAACGGGATATCAGCCTGCCGAAAAAGTCTGCCAAACGGCAAACCTTTTCGGCAGGCTGATGATATCTCGATTTTAAGCCGCTGTGCGATTTGAAAATCCATCTCTTTGCGGCGCGGACATTTAACCCGACGCGGGGCGGGCGCTGTCCCCCCGTACTCCCCATCCCTGTCCCCGGTTTCCCGACAAGCTGAGCAGGGCTCCGCAGGCAAAGCGGAGGGTGCAGACGGGCGGGCCCCGCCGTCTGGGACGACAGCGAAGTTTTGCGATTCCCGTCCCCGCTGAATGCCTCTAAGGTACTGTTCTAAGAAACGCCCCTGGCAAACCGCGTCAGGATAACCGCCGCCTGTGCCCGGGTCGCCGTCCCCCTGGGGGAGAGTGTGGCGACGGAGGTGCCGTTCACCAGCCCCATGGCGTTGGCCCACCCCATCGCCTCCACCGCATATGCGGCAATGCCGCCGGCATCGATATAGGCGGAGAGATCCACCCGGGCGGAGACATCGTCTCCCCGGTACTGGGCATAGCGGTACATAAAGGCCGCCATCTGCTCCCGGGTAATGGGCACGTCGGGCCGGAAGGTCCCGTCCGGATACCCGTTGACAATTCCATTGGCGCTGGCCCAGGCCACAGCGGGGGCGCAGTACAGGTCAAAGGGCACATCGGTAAATTCCGCGCCGGTCACGGCGGGAGCCCCTGCCATCTGGTACAGGGCCGTCACAATCATGCTGCGGGTAGTGGCATCGCCCGGGCGGAAGGCGGCGGGTTCAATGCCGCTCATCAGCCCCCGCCCATAGACATACCGCACCTCCTCATAGCACCAAAAGCCGACCGGAATATCGGCAAAGGGCAGCGCCTCTGCCGTATCGGGGCGGAATATCCCCTCCACGTCCACCTCGCCGTCCGGCATCGTAAACACATAACTCCCATCCCCACGGTCTGTGAGCCGGATATCCTGCCGCCCAAAAGAGGCCGTCAGCTCCGCCAGGACATAGCCCGGATCCGGCAGGGCGGTGACGCTTACCCGCTCCCCCTCTCCGGCGGCAGAGGGCCGGACCCGGAGAACGCCGTGGACGGGGTCGTTGACATAGATCCGATGCCCGTCCCCATCGTATTCATCCCGGAAGTCCCCGCCGATACGCACCGTCTCCGTATAGGCCCGGAGATCCCGGTCCAGCAGCATCAGCCTTGCCCGCTCCGGCAGAATGCAGCTGCCTTTGGGCTCCAGGTACCCCATGTACAGCCGCCGTCCGCTGTTGAGAGGATCACTGCCGCCGGAGGCGCTCATATAAATGGTAATGACAGTCTTGTCCTGCTCCGCCTCCACCCGGCAGTCCGGGACATAGGCGTCCCGGACCTCCTCCGTAAACTCGGCGGAAGGGCAGCTCCCCTCCAGGGTCAATTCCAGCTGGAGGCCGAACACCGGATCTGCAAGCCCCTCCAGCGTGAGATACACCCGCTGCCCCTCCTCCTGAAATACCAGCCTGGGGTCGCTGTCCCACGCCGCCGCCGTCACCGGCGGGGCGCAGAGGATACACAGGGCCGCCAGCCCTGCCAGCAGGGATTTCATCTTTTTCATAGCCTCACTCCTCCAATACGATGGCAGGCAGCTCCGCACCGCCGGGGGCGCTGATCCAGAGGGTCTCCGCCGTAACGCGCTGGCTGTCCGAAGCGGTGGGCATATCCGTTCGGGAGAGAACCGCCCGCATCTGGCTGGGCAGCAGATTGACGCCGCTGCAGTCGCTCTGCTCCCCCTGGAGCTCCGCCTCCCTCTGGACATCCGGGATGAACAGGAACAGGCCGTCGCTGATATCGCTCACCGCGCCATCCTCCGGAACCTCCGCAAAGAGCAGTGCCCTGCCGTCCAGGTATCTGGTCTCCGCCGTGTCCGCCGTCACGCCGTCTCCGGCCACAGAGGTCCCGGTAAACCGGCCCTCGATCTTCACGGTCTGATACAGCGGATCACCCCGGTAAGTACCCACAACCACCAGCGTCCCTGCGGGAATCACTTCGCTGCCGCCGGTGGTGAAATAGCGGTAGTCCCTGGCCAAAACACCTGCAGAGCCCGCCTCCAGAAAGGCCACGTCGTCCCCGGCGTAGCTGATGAGCTGGATGTCCCCGTCCGGGACAGAGGCCGGGATTCCTGTAATGGTGACGGCCCTGGCGTCATACGTCCAGATGCGGGTATCCTCTGCTCCCGCCCCGGGCTTTTGGAAATACGTGAGGTAGCTCTCCCGGTCGTCCACCGCCTGGTTCCCCTGGTCAAAGCTGCCGGAACGGGCAGTGCGGGATCTACCGTCGCCCCCCAGGACCGCCGCGGAGAAGGCTCCGGCGGCAGGGGGATTTTTTACCTTCAAGCCGGAGACGGCAGTCTCCCCATTGAGATGGAACGTCACGGTATCGCCGCTGCGGGTCATACGGTAGGCATCGGCGGGAACGGTCTTGTCATAGGCAATCCGAACCTCGTTGGAACAACAGGCGGCCGCATCATTGACGGGATTCCCCAAAATGTCATAGGCCACAACCTGGTAGACGTAGGTCCGGTGATTGGCGGACCCCACCACATCACGATATGTCGTCCCGGCGGTGAAGGCAATGGGACGGTACGTCTGCCCGCCGTCGCTGCTGCGGCGGATCTCATAGCCCTGCAGCGCCCCTGTGATACCGGGAGTAATGGTGAGAGTGATCTCATTGTCCGCTGTCAGCGCTGCCGCAGCGGAAACGCTGCCTGCGGCCGCCCGGGTGCCCGCCAGCCGCTCCCGGCGGCTCCGGTCGCTGAGATACCAGATCGCCCGCTCCTCGTCCGGATACCTCCGGTTGGCCTCCTGTGTGCTGTCGCTGAGCGTCATGCCCCATCGGGTAAAGAAGTCGTTCAGGTTCCGGTTTGCCACGGCGGAGGCCGTCAGAGCCACCCTATCCTGATACGATGAGGCCCCGCCAAAGCAGGCGCCGGTTTTCCACGCCTTAAAGAAGCGGTTGTAGAAGTCCATGGGGCTGTCCCCATTGTCATAGGCCAGGTGAAGCTGCCAATAGAGCCCCAGCTGAACAAAGACGTCGTTGGAATCGCCGGGGAATCCCTGGGCCGTCCTGGTGAAAATAGCCGGATACTTGCCGCTGCTCTCCAGCCGGGACGCCAGGGTATTCTGCTTCCCATCATAGGTCTGTACCATCAGGGAGTAAAGGTTGTTGGTAATCTCGGCCTTTCCCAGCTTATCCATGTTGTGGCCGATCTCATGGGCAATGCCCCATCCGAAGAGCCCGTTGGCCGAAGCGCCCGCCTCCAGGGACGAGATCGGCCTGCCGCACACCATCCCCGCGCAGGAGCCATAGCCGATGCCCACGTGGTTCCCCGCCGCATACATAAACGCTCCGCTGAACATCTGCATGCACCGGATATTCTGCCGGGTAGTCATATCGCCGCTCCCATAGGTATTGTCAATGCCCTGGGTGGTTTTGCAGATGTGCATCAGATCCTCCCAGGCCAGCACATTGGCATACAGTGTCTCCACCCGTTCCGCACGGCTCCGGCCGCTGCCGCCCAGCGCCGCCGCAGCGGGAATGGACAGCAGCACCGTGGGCAGGGAGATCTCCGTCACATTGTGCCAGTCGGTGATCCTTGCGGCATCCGCAATGCCCCGGGCGGAGACATACGCCTCCAGCTCGTCCGCATATTCCCGGACAGCCGCCCTCCTCTGTTCCTGATCCATGCCGTACCAGCCGGAGAGCTCCAGCATGGGGATCTTCACGGCCCGGCGGACGGTGAGGCGAACCTGTTCCGCCCCCGGCCCGCCGCACGTCACGTACAGGCTGCCGCCCCTGGGCGTATTTTGGCTGCCGATCCTGGGAACGGTCAGCACATTTCGCCCCCTGCGGAGGGTCCCCACCTTCTGCAGCCACTGGTTTGCCTCCGCATTGTACTGGCTTGCATAAACGGTAATCGTCTGCGTCCCGTCGTCGCAGGCGGCATAGATGGTGATCTCGTCCCCGGCCCCGGCAGCCACGCCCAGGGGCTGGAGTTCACTTCCGCCCTGTCCGTATCTGGCGCCGTCCAAGCTGCCGCTGCGGACATCCAGCCCCGTGAGGAGGCGGCTGCCGGTGGGCTGACGGAGGAGAAGGGCCTCCGCCAGATCCAGCTCGTCGGACATACTGGCGGTATAGAGGTAGTAGTTTTTCTCGTCGCTGTTCAGCCGCCGGCGCAGTGCGTCGATATCCGCCTGGGCAACGCCGGCGGACAGCTCCGTGTGCAGGCCGTCCAGTCCGCCCACAAACAGGGCGGAGATGTCCTCCTGGAGACTGCGGGAGGGGTCATATTCCAAAAACATCAGTTCCGAAAGGCTCACCGCGGTGTAGGCCCGCTGCTCAATGGTAACGGATATCTTCACCACGTCCGTCACCGGCTCAAAGGGCAAAACCGCAAACCTGGCCGAGACGGGATTGCCCTGGACCGGCAGCCAGGTATCCACGCCGGAGGCGCTGCCCCCGCCGGCGGGATCCGGCGCCGCCAGTGTGCCGGGGCCGTCCAGGTCATCCCCCTGCCGCCAAACGGTGACGGTATACACCCGCAGGTTGGAGGCATAGCCTCCGTCCAGCCGGGGCACCCAGATCACTGCGCTGAGATCCACAGGGCGGTTGAATTCCGCAAACACCTGCTTGCTGTTCCACCAGTTCCCGTCGCCCCAGGACTGCGAGGTCCAATGGGTGCTGAAATTGCCATCCGCCATGTTCTCCGGGCGGAAGGGGGCCGCCGCCGTATAGGAGCTGGGCGAGACATTGCCGGGACTGCCCAGCCACACCCGGCTGATATCATGCCAATCCAGCACTCCGGCGGCGGGAATCCCCGCCGGGCGGCTGTAATCCGGGGACTCCGGCGTCCCAACCGCCGTGCGGGAGGGCCCGCTGCACCCCATGCTGTTGCCCGCCAGAATATAGATTTCATAGGCGGTGCCGTTGGCCAGGCCGCCGATGGTGGTACCGGTGCCGGACAGCCTCCCGCCGGACTGCCGGAAGAAGGCCTCCCCCGCCGGCCGGTAGTACACCTCGTAATAGGTGGCATTTTTGGCCGCCTTCCAGGAGACGTTCAGCGCCCCATCCAACGCGCCCACATTCACCATATCCGGCGCATCCGGGGCCCGGGCGGGCTGGGGCGTGGCCGCAACCTCGGAAGAGGTCTTCCCCGTCCACTCTCCATCCACAGGGGTCACGGCAAAGAGATATGTCTTTAAGTTGTCCAAACCGGAAATGGAAGCCCGCGGCACGTCCACGGAGACCGACCGGGATGGGCCGCCGTCCCGCAGCCGGTAATCCACCCGGTAGCCTGACACGTTGGGCAGCTCGCTCCAGCGGAGCTCCACCCTGCCGTCCCCCGGTTCCGCCGTAAGGTTCTTCACCTCACTGTTGGGCGCGGCGGGATTCTCCGGCACGATCTCCCGGAGAAAGCGTATGGACTCCACCACAGCGTATCCGCCGCCCTCAATGCGCGTCACGGAGATGGTAATCTCCTTCACCGGCACCCGCCGGCCCAGAGGGATGGACACCACGCTGCTGCCCGGCACAGGGCCGATGGCGTAAATCCCCTCCGGCAGAGAGAGGTCAAAGGGAAGCTCCTCCCTGCCGCCGTCCTCATACTCCACCGCGGCAAAGCCGGTCAAAACAGCCCCCGGGCCCTCCGGCGAGACAATCTGAATCTCCTCCATCTCCATCGGCTCTGCCAGCGGGATGGGCAGCTCCAGCCCCCCGTCCTGCCCGGAGAGAGCCACCGTCCGCCCATTGCCCAGGAAGAGGTCGTCCACGCTGCCGGAGAGGACATTGACGCCGGTCTGCTCCAGCATGTTCAGCAGAGCCGCCGTATCCACCGGAGGGACAAGCACGGCGGTATCCCGGATCTCCGGGCCGCCCTCCGCCTCCATAGCCCTTATCAGGCAGGCCAGATCCACAATATCGATCTCTCCGTCGCCGTTCAGGTCAAATTGCTCCAGATCTCCCCGTTCCCCGGAGCCCAGGGCCTCCGATAAAAGCTCCCGGTCCCGGCGGCCCACAGCGCCGTCCCCGTCCACATCCCCCAGGGTAAAGGTCTCATCGCCGGTGCCCAGAGTGATATGTTGGGAACACTCCCGGAGGGTGAGCTCCTGGGCATAGGGGACATATCCCTCCCCTGTGAACTCCAGCGTGTAGTCTCCCTGCGGAAGGCTCTCCACCGTAAAATCCAGATAGGCGGGCCAGCTCCCGCCGCCCAGGGCGCCGCCGTCCTCGCCGCGCAGGGCCACCGCCGCCGGATAGCCTCCCACATCGGCATTATCGTCCTCCCAGCCCAGGGAGAGCCTGCCCAGGCGCCTGCCGTCCCGGAACAGCTCCATCTGAACGTCCCGGTCCCGGATTGCCTCCAGCCGCTGCGGAAAATCCATCCGAACCGTACCTGCAATGCTGCCGGACGCCTCTCCGGTCACCGTACCTGCCGCCCTGCCGGCGGGAACCGCGGCAGACATCAAGGACGCCGTCAGCAGTAAGGAAATGACCCGCCTCCGCATTTTCATCCCTCAAACCCCTCACTTCCCCGCAGCTGCCGGAGAAAAAACGTGCAGCCGCAGAAATCTTGACCATATTATACCAACTGTCCCCTTGACTTGACAAGAGTTTTTCAACCGTTCCCCGGCCTCTGGAGAATCCCCTCCGGACAGCAGCAGAATGCGCCGCCGCAGAAAAACCTCCTCACAATGCACCGGTATTGTGAGGAGGTTTTTGTGTGTTTGGGAGCTTGGGGGCTATGCCCTCCACAAGCATTTCTCACGTGTGTTATGACACACGTGAGAAATGCTTGCCGGTAGTGCTTTATTCACTCATTCGCCGCCGGATATCATGCGGCCATCAGATTGTGTCTTAGAAGCAGTACCAATCGCCTCAGCACAAATCTGCATACGTCGATTGAATCAGTGCTTCCCTTGAAATACACAAAGTATTCCTGGGATTTTTTTCCTTGCCATCGCCAATTTTGTCTCGCATATCTGTATGCTTCGGCGATTGGTACTGCTTCTAAGTGCTTTCAGTTGATGTAGCTTGCAATAATCCCTGATTTTTTACCGCTAAGGCCCTTCAGCTTTTGTTCTGCATCGGCAATCTTATGTTCCAAATCAATCACCTTGGCAACCACATCATTTTGCAGGGAGATTGCGGGCACAGAAAATGTGATACCCTGAATACGGTCAATGGATGCGCGATAACTGCGGGAGAAATTCAACTTTTTGCCCTCCGTCTCCAGAATCCGCGCCATATACCGCGGATTGACTCCGTCCGTAAGGACGCGGAGGACACCGCAGTGGTCGGTAGGATAAAATGCCTGATCCTTCGGATAATAATTCACCATCCAGTCGCCGTCAATCCCCCAAAGGATAGAATCCCGCGAAAAGTCCTCAAGCAGCAGCTTGTCTACATAACCAAAGGGCTCAAATACATTTGCACTGAAAACCGGAACTCTGCCGCTGGGGATAAGCTCGGAGGCAAGAACTCGCTGACCAATGCCGACACTGAATTTGCTCCTGTCCGAAAGACTAAATCTGATCTGTTCACGGCTGTCAGCCACATCTAATTCATGGAAAAGAGCTTCAATATCCTCTTTGTACCTTTCAATGCTTATTCGAGCCGCTTGGCACTCCTCATCCACCTTATCACACGCAGCGGCTATTTCCTCCTGCACCAACATAGGTGGCACAGGAATCATCATCTCTGTATAAAACTCTTGCGGAACCCGTCTATGCCCACTTGCGCCGGTCATAGCTTCTGACGCGGCCTGACGAATAACATCCTGATTGAGAAAATGGAACAGATATTTTGTGCAGATTTCATCCATATGACAGCGAAATGTGTGAAATTCACTGCTGCCGAATCCAATTCCATTTGTCAAATCTTCTGCAATAGCACACTTGCCGTTTTCCATACATGGCGTAATTTTGGCAATGATAATATCTCCCTCAGAAAAGTATGTATAGCTCCCTGCCCGCAATTCGTTGATTGGACGGTCAGTCTTTGAGACAATATAACCGTCATTGCTGACTGCCGCCATTTCCACAAATGAGACAATCGTATCATCACGAACACTGCGAACCTCTGTTTTGGGCATATTCATATCACAAACCGTAAACAGCTTTTTCAACGGATATTTACTGATAGTTCTAAAATCCCTTTTCACACTTGTCCGTATCGCTTTATTGAAAGTCACTCTTGTAAAATCCAACATATCGGCGCCGTTTACAGTTCGGACATACATCATATCTTCTTCTGCCAGAACAGGAGCCGCACCCTCAAAGGACTTGCGCACCGCACTTGCCAAAGTTCCGTCCGCCTTGCGGTTCGCCGGGTCATACAGCTTCCCGCCGGGTGTAATGATTTGTATTCCCTCGCTGCCCTTTCGGTTGCTCCAATCATATCCGAGAAATTCTTTTTGTCTGGCATTGTCTGAAGGAGCAGTAATAATCACCGTCTGCTGCTGATAGGTGAGGGCAAAATAGAACAGCTTGTCAGCTTCCACAGTTTTAGCAAAAGAATAAAAACGCCGTTTGAGCTCTGCATTTTGTTCTGCTTCCGTCTTTTTCAAAAAGGATTTTGAGCTTCTCAAATTTCTCAATTCAGTTAAACGTTCAAACATGTCGGCGTACATTTTGAAATACTCATCATCTGCTAACTGTGAAATTTCCGCAGTTTCATTGATAAACGCTTTGTATGCTTCTTCGTCCGCCTCTATTTGCGCAAGGTATGACTCATAAATTTTCCGGTCTGTCCAATCCGTCAGATCATCGCCGCTGAGAATGGCGTGAACGCTGTCCGCCGCCAAATCTTTCTTTTTGGGCGGTTCGGCATACTTCTCAAGGAACAGCACAATCGTATTCGTGCCAGTGGCGCCAAATGTTTTACTGCCGAACTGCGCAATGGCCCGAATCAGAAAATTCTGTAATATCAATTCCCTTGCGCCGGTATAGCTTGCGGAGTCGTTGCTCAGGATACTGGACGGCAAAATAACAGCGGCAATCCCTTTCGGCTTCAGGAGCTGCACAATACGCTCCACAAACAGGACCTCAATTTCGCTTCCGTTTTCTCCTATATGGCGCAACAGCTCGAAGCGGTTATTTTTCAGCTGTAAATGGGACTTAAACGACGCAACGGAATAGGGCGGATTGGCGGCCAGCACATCAAAGCTTTCGTTTTCAATGTGTTTATCCGGCGCATTTTCAAGACCGTCGCCAAAAATAATATTGCCGTCACCGGCGCCATTCATAAACAGCGATATTTTAGATACGCGAGCGAGACGGTAATCCTTTTCAATGCCAAATATGTGGTCGCGTACCCATAAATTCGTTTTTTCATCCGTCTCTGCAAAAGCGTTGATCGCTTCAACGGCCTCTGTCAGGAAATGTCCTGCACCACAGGCGTAATCAATTACTTTGGGATATATGATGCCCTCGTCAAGGTGCATTAACCGTTCTACAGGAAGGCAGTCCCAAATAAAGCGCGTAATTGGCATCGGTGTGAAAAACTGTCCTTCATTTTGCTTGAAGCCTTTATTTAAGAGCTGCTCAAACAAATCGCCAAGAAACTGGTGCTTTGACGGATATACAATTCGATACTGCTCAAAAAGCTGGACTACTTCAACCAGTATCTTTCCGTTTTGATAAAACAGCTCCTCGTTATGTACGTCCTTGAATGAAAAATCATTGTTTGAGTAAAACTTCAGAATCCGGATTTTTTCCTTCAAGTCCTCAATCGCCTTTTGGCGGCGCTGCCCCGTATATGTGGCAAACAGCCACTCCGGGTAATCGGCAGGGACGTAAAAAATCTTTTCGCGCATAAACGTCTCCATCCCCTGCGTATGCAGCCGCTGCAAACGATCCTGCAATAATTCATATGTATCGGTCCCCTGCTTATACTGGAACTCCACCTCATCATTTTCACCTTTGGTACTTTCATCCACGAGCTTGCAGATAAAAAGAGCAACAAGCCGGTTAAACGCGTTCTCTTTATCGCTGACATTATTGTGCCGCAGTATCTCCTCAAATTTATTTACGATTTTATCATCCGGCGTGAACTCACGGAGATCTTTTTTCAGAAGAGGCTTTATCCCGATTTGGTATGCCCTGCTGCCGTCAGAGAAAATGAGGTCGTCATATATTTTGCAAGAGTATGTATCCCGCCATACTTCGTATAACTGCTCTTTTGTATATGCAGCCTGATATGACAAAATCGACTCGTCTGTCTTTGCACCTTCGAGCACGCTTTTATAGTCAGAGCAGCTGATCGTCGGCGCCTTATAGATGACTTTATCGTCAATAAAGTCAGAGGCATACAGCACCAGCCATTTTGTCGCTCGTTCCTGCTGCCAATAGGAAAACAGTTGATCTCCGTCGGCCAGAGTCTTTTTTAAATATTTGTCAAACTCTTTTCCATATGTTTTGCACTCGATAATAAACAGCATTGAGCCATCAGGAGCAGAGACACAGATATCTGCGCGTCCCCCCTTCTGTTCATGACCTAATTGCCATACTTTTTCAAGCTCAATATGTTCTGGACGATACCCCTTGTCAAGCAAACGATTTACACATTCAAATACAACAAAGTTTTCCGGTGCGTCAAAGCTGTTATTTCTCTCCCGTCCCTTAATTTCTAAGGGATATATGAGTCTCTTTTGAGAAAAATCCACCTTCATTTCACAATTAAATTCGGAAAACGCGCGTGAAAAAGTCCGTTTATTTTTTTTGAACCCCAATGAAGCTAAAACAACTTCAAAGCTGTTGGCAGTTATCATTTCGCTTCCTCCGTTTTACACTTTCTTCTAAGAAAAATGGCATGAGACCCATTTACCTACCAGAGTATTTCAACAGGCAATCATACTCGCACTCTCGTCAGCATTATTATGTTTTACTACTTTTGTGGTTGACCATTCTCTCATTTCCGAGCCGGTTAAGCGTCGGCATGGGGCTTGTCCTCCCTTTGGACTTTTCTCTATTCTACCATATTCCCCGGCAAAATTCCAGAGAATCCGGCAAATAGCGGGGCGTTTTACACAATAGGCCGCTTGACAAGCCTGCTGCATCACAGCAAAATACGCTTGCATGAAAGCAGGCGCTTGACAAAGCGTCTGCTTTTTCGATGACACCAAGACACCTTCAAACTGTCAACCACCGTGTATCAGCGCAAAGGAGAATTGCCTTGGGAATAATAAAGAAGCTCATAAGCAGCAGTGGTATCCCACAGCACGAGATTGAAACCATCGCAGGGATTCTGCTGCCGGACATTCTCGCTTTTTATGAGAGCGCGAAAGACCGGCGGGAGTTTGCGGAGTGGAAATCACAGCGGGATGCAGAAAGACAACACGGCAATGCGGCGGACAAAGCCGCGTAATTGCGTAATATGGTAAATCGGAGCGGCGCTTGCCGCTCTGCTTTTGCTATACTCAGAAGCTGTACCAATAGGCCTTGTTTGAAAAATGTCGAAACGCCGTCTTACGGCATCTCCTTTTCCTTGGCCATCCCGGTTTGGACTCAGGTCACCTGACCACACCGTTTCTGAAATGGGTATCTTCAAAACGCTCAAAGAAAACAAATAATCCAAACCCATCTCCCACAGGGAAGATTTGGTTCGGATTATTCTTGTTTGAAACAAGCGGCCAAAATCGATTTCCAGGAAAATTACTCCGTATCCCCCCGTCCCCTCTCCGCCGCGAGTCCAGCGAAGCGAGTCGCGGCGGAAAGCGAAGAAATTCCCATCATAGCGCAGTTTTCGCCACAAGGCGGAAACGGAGCGGTGATGGGAATTTCTGAGCTGGTGCGGGCATGGGGACTTGAACCCCAACGCATCGCTGCACGAGAACCTAAATCTCGCATGTCTGCCAATTCCATCATGCCCGCCTGTTAACTTGTCCGCAGCCCCCCGGGCTAGGCCTTGTTTAAAAAATGTCGAAACGCCGTCTTACGGCATCTCTTTCCGCCAGGGCTGCGTTGATTTCCCTTAAAATCCGTCAGGATTCCTGCGGGAAATCGCCTTGCCTGGCAAAAAAATCTG
>ERZ808035.305-NODE-305-length-50874-cov-6.165974_pt1 | contig 50874 bp, 39 predicted proteins | sample MGYA00380189_ERZ808035 | MGnify/ENA primary metagenome ERZ808035 (study PRJEB31490, sample SAMN06133407) | mouse gut metagenome | isolation source: M5_1 | host: mice | place: China: Chengdu | collected 2015-05 ... | reverse complement strand
CCTAATTCTTTTGCTAAATCATCTTGTGTGTAGTTGTTGCTTTTACGCAGAAACTGTAAGTATTTCGATATAATATTTATATTCATAAAAATCACTCTCCTTATTGCCATTATAAAGTATATGGCAATAAGAATAAAGAATTTGGTAAGTGCCAAAAAGCAAATACCAGTTGCGCATTATTCTACACTTCTTCCTCCCTCCGCTTAGTTTTGTTGCTTATTATGCTGTCGGCTATCGTTCTGAAGTTCCCTCTCAAGGTTTTTTCTGTTGTAGCTGATAACTTCCGCATATGCTAATTCTTTGGCAGTCTTGGTCTGCTCCTTGCCAATACTGTCATATTCAGATTGCAAAGACTGTATCTCGGCGTTCCACTGTTTCGGCGTTATCGTCTCGCCATTTTGTAAAAGGCACTGCATACGCTCCTTTAATTCGTGGTATTTCGATAAGCTGTCCTTATACTCCTTATCGTATCTCATTTTCGCAAGTCCTTTAATCGTTTAGTTTCTGCCCTTTGCCCCGCTTGACTATAAAAAAACGTGTGCTTATCTGTTTCGTGACATTACCCATACAATGCACCCGATCAGATACGATTTAACTCGCCCTCGTCATAATGATAGCAGTCGGGGAAATACTTCACGATAATACCGCCCATAATGTACTTTTGGTTGTTCTCTGCTTTACGTTTCTTCTCGTTCTGCTGTTTCTTCTCATTGTAAGCAATATTCAGTTTTCATATCATTTTTCTGTCTTGATCTTTTCTGACAAACAGGAAGTTATAGCAAATAACCTATAGCAATAAAAAGATAGCTATACAAGCATTTCCTGTTTAATCTTAAATACATTACACCGCTAAGAACAGAAAATATCATAGTAGAAATTCCGTTCCATATTTCAAGTCCTACTCTTCTTGATACGAAATGAAACGCTCCCCATGTCATAGCCAATATAATACCGCCAAAAGGAATTGGACTTTCTTTTTTCAACAAGGTTTCAATCGCTTTTTGCCCATATATTATGATTAGAATAACAAGCATTACTTCAAATATATAGTATAAATATTGTGTAAGGAATTGATATGCATTTTTATTTCGAGCTTCACCAATTATTTTTAGAGTATGCCAATCAATAAAAGTCAAAATTTTACAACCAATTAAGCAGGCAAATGTTATTAGCCAATTTTTCAAAGAGATTTTTTCCTCTTTATTTCTGCCAGATGGAAAATTAAAGTATTTCCGAGAAAAAAATAGCAGCATTACAATAACAGCTGCCCACATAAAAACCATTATGATATGGTGAATGCTTCTTTGGTTTGCTGTATAATTCCAGATATCTACATTTAGAAACGCCGATTCGATTACAAATATTGAAAAAAATTCAAGCATAAATGCCCCGAATGAAAGCAAGCTCAGCCATAAATAGTTTGTCCATTTTATATCTCTCTCCATGATCTTCACCTCATGAAATATCAATCTGTCAATTGTTCAATGTCATTATCTTACCACAAAGACATGCACAATACCATTAAATTTTGCTTCATCTCCCTTTGCCTTATTATTAGCAATGATCATCTGCTTTGCCCATTCCCTCTGCCCGGTACTGACCGCCCTCGGCTTACGGTAACTGACGTGTGACTTCGGAAAGGAATAGGTCTTAGATACCTGGTCCTGCCCTGTCAGCTTGTATATGTCAGGAAAGTCGGCACAGCCAAGCGTTTCCACTGGCTATGCCGACTTTATCTGCTTACTTGAAGATTATTAAATTGTCAATTTGATTTCACAGAAGAATCCCCGAAAACCACCCTGATCTGCTCCAATGCCAGTTTCGGCGTTCTGTCAGCATACAACAGTCCGTTGGTCTCCTGCTCCACATCCGTCAGCTGCGTATAACAATAGCCGCTCAAGTATGGCAGCTTATGGACCACTTGTAAGATGCCTTCTATTTTCTCCTTCAGCACTTCGGCATCCCTTGCCTTCTCATGGTAGCCCCAGGATTCCTGCCTGCCGTCCTCTAAGGCGATTCCCCCGAATTCCGATAACAGTACAGGCTCATCCGTATACACAAAATCCTCACTGCAGATCATTTTTCCCACTGCCGTATACGCCATTAACTCCTCTTTGCGGGCATAGACTTCATGTAGTTTTGCCGGGTCATCCTCGTAATCATGAATGCCGATCATATCCGTCTGCACTGCCTCCCAGCCGTCATTTGTGCTCACCAGCCGTCCGGCATCCAGCGCCTTGGTCAGAAAATACATGCTTTTGGCAAAAGCCTGCTGTGCTTTATCACACAGCACATCCCGGATGCCCCAGCTTTCATTGAAAGGAACCCATGCGATGATACAGGGATGGTTGTAATCCCGTTCTATCATCTCGGTATATTCCTGTGTAAATCCCTGTACACCGGCCTCGTCAAAGGCATAAAACGACGGCATTTCCTCCCATACCAGCATCCCCATGCGGTCCGCATAATATAAAAATCTGGGATCCTCTATTTTCTGATGCTTGCGCACACCGTTGAAACCCATGTCCTGGGCCAGCTTCAGATCCCGCACAAGCGCCTGGGCATCCGGCGGCGTCATCAGCGATTCCTGCCAGTAGCCCTGATCCAGTACCAGTTTCTGATACAGCGGATAATGATTCAGATAAATACGGCTTCCTTTTCTCTCGATCTTACGCATACCGAAATACGTCTCTACCCTGTCCTGCAGCACATCGCCCTGATATACTTCCAGCACCAGATCATAGAGATTAGGCTGTCCGGGTTCCCACAGATGAATCTTATTATCAATCGGATCTTCATTTTCCACTGAAAAAAGCACTCTTTCCATACGGTTTTGCAGTGACGCGACGCCCTGTTTCTTTTCTTTTCCCTGAAAAAAAAGTTTCCATACCAGCTTTCCACGATCCGGGCAATCAGAAAAACGCAGTTTCATTTCCACTGTTTTCCTGTCAATATCCGGTGTAATTCTTGCCTGCTCAATCCGGTATCCCGGCGTCATTTCCATCCATACATTCTGCCAGATTCCGCTGGTCGCCGTGTACCAGCAGCGATCCGTTTCCAGATCCCAATGCTGTTTTCCCCTCACCTGGGTTACAAAATAGTCATCCTGACATGCCACTGTAATGCGAATATCCGTCTCATCCCAGTCTATGTACGGTGTAATCTCATAGGAATGAGAAGTAAATCCTCCCTTATGGGATCCGGCATATTTTCCGTTGATCCAGACAAGGCAGCTATAATCCACCGCTCCAAAATGCAGCCAGATCCGTTTTCCTCTCATTCTCTCTTCCAAAGGCAGCCATCGCTCATACCAGAGGCGGGTATGCGCCTCTTTGGCCAGACCGATCCCGCTGGCCTTGCTCTGGAAGCAAAAAGGAACCTGGATGGTCATCGTATAAGCATGTTCCCGATACCATTCTTCTTCCATGCCTTTTCCGTCATCGTCAAACGCAAACTGCCAGCTTCCGTTCAGATCGATCCATTCCTCCCGATACCAGTCGGGACGCGGACTGTTCTCTTTCTTCTCTCTCTTCTCATTCATTGTTTATCTCCATTCCGAAGCGTTCTGCGCTGAAATACGCCAACCGAATCTTAAGTCCGGTTCTGCAGTCAGGGAAATTTGTGACGCTTCTGCACAAATCCCTGACTGAAACTGAACTATTATGTGGAAAGCAGCATCGGATCCGCTCCATATCTGCCCATGCGCTCTCCATACAAAACCACGCCCGTTTCCTCCGACCTGATCCGCAGCGTCAGATAACCTCTTTCCAACGCAAGCTGCAGATCTTTATGTTCCACCGGAATATCCAGCCGGTATCCATAGCCGTAGGTTCCCATGTTCTGATGTAAAACCTCATCCCCGGAACTGCCGGCGCTGTTGGAAAACAAGGCTCTTCTGTCCCACGGGGCGTCCGGCAGCGTATAAGTCCTGCTCTTTTCTCCGATGCTCACATGAATCCTGCCCTCATAAGTCCGGGTGTCGCTCAGTCTGGTACCCTTTATACACTCACAAGTAGATGCTTCCAGCCGCAGAATATATCTTTTTTCCGGTTTTACCGACAGATGACAATCCAACGTGCCTTTCTCCGCTCTTTCCAAGAGATCGCAGTCCGGCTCATTCTCTTCCGGTTTTACCGACAAATAGCAGCCTGGCTCACTTTCTTCCACTTTTTCTGACAAATGGCGATCCGGCTTCTCCTCTTCCGCTTTTACCGGCAGATGATAGACCAGTTCGCCTGCTCCCGCCATCCAGAATAAATGCCGCACCGGGTTCATTTCCTCATAATGTCCGAATATACCGGCCGTCTCAACTCTGACCGGCCGGGCCGCATTACAAATCGCACCGCAGTCCGCATGACAGCCCGCGACACAGTTCTCTTTGCAGATTACGCCACAAGCCGCCACACGAGCCGCTTCACAAGTTTCATCATCATCCTTCGCACAGTCCACTACTCTCGCTCTGTCTTCCAGAATCTCCATCTGGATACTGCTGTCGCACAGCATTTGCTCTCCCCGCCATAATTCACAGAACCAATAAGCTCCTTTCATGCCAAAGGGTATTTCCAGACACACCTTCGCCGCTTCATATGGTTGATAACATTCCGCCGTAATTTCAATTTCCTGTCTGTCAAATAAAATATCGTCCTGCCCCCGATCGTCGATTCCCTTTCCGATGACTCTAAGCTGCAGATGTTGCCCGGAAAGTGAACCGTCCCAAAGGGAAACATATACGGAAACTTCTATGGTGCTGCCGGCTCTTTGCCTTGTCAGGGGCGGATAGTCCGGCAGCACCAGATTTTCACTGTTCACACAGCCATATCCCGCTGAAGAAAAGTCACTGTGCACATAGCCGAAATCCCTTTCCATTCTGGTATTGGTCAGCGGGCTGGTATCCTCATTCTCCTGGGAACTGAGATTCATCCGTACAAATCCCGCAATCTCAGGATACAGGCGCACCATCTGTTCTACCTGATTGATATGCAGAAACTCGCTGATGATGACCGGCTGGCCGCTTTGGCATTCTTTTCCCTGAAAATCCGTCTCTTTCAAATCCATCCGGCATGTCCTCTGCAGCAGATCCCGCACCCTGTCTTCTTTCATCAGCGTTTTATTCTCTTCCGCATAGCAGTTAAATACGCTGCCCGGATAATTCTGTTTTATCAGACGCCCGTAAAAATCCCTTGCTTCACTGTAGCTTCCCGGATACATGTGATAATCCAGAAGCTGTGTCAGTCCGGTTTTCGCGTAGCCGGAATTGTCCACCAGCAGTACCTGCGGCATTTCCGCCCGGTAACGCTGCGCTATCTCCTTCTGCCATGCCTGCCCTTCCGGCTCATCCCAGGGGCTTCTCTCGTGATCTCCGGACATTCCCCAGGATTCGTTGAAGGTGGAAAACACGATAACACTTGGATGATAATTCTGCTTCCGTATCATACACTTAAGCTGCTGTTCATAATTTTTCCGCCATTTTTCATCCCGGAATGTGGCATAGAAGCTGACCGGCATTTCATCCCAGACAAGCATACCTGTCTCGTCACAGATCCGGTACCAGTCCGGTTCATTATCCTTGATATGCATACGAATCAGATTGTAACCATATTCCTTCGCCTTTCGGATATCAAATTCCATACTGCCCGGTTCCATTCCCTCAACCGCAGGATAAGTATAAATCCCCCAGGGATTGTATCCCTGATCCAGCACCCCTCTCATGTAAAAAGGCTTCCTGTTTAGAAACAGCCGGTTTCCCACTGTCTCAATCAGCCGGAACGCCGCCTTTCTGGCGCTTTCCTCAACCACACAGCCATCCATGCTGACGCGCGCTTTCAGTTCATAGCAGAAGGGATCTTTCGGGCTCCACAAGCGTACCTGATCCAATTCCATATAGAAAACTGCCTGTAAAGTCTCCGGTCTCTCCGCACTTTTGACTTCCTCGGAATCTCCCCTTTCCTCCGACCGCTCAGCTGCCTGCAGATCGGCCTCGATAACTTTACCGTCCAGAAGAATTTCCACCCCAAGGCGCTTCTTCTCCGCAACCTTTTCCTGCTCATCATTCCGGCAGCCTGCGGTTCCACACAATTTTCTTTTCTCTATCACTGCCTGCCCTTTTAAATGCAGTCTGCTTAGATCCTCTGTCAGAAATTCATAGGACAGCAAAATATCCGTGATCCGCAGTTCTCTCTGCTCTTCCAGCCAGACATCCTGCCAGATTCCCGGCGCATCGGTAAACCAGAATCCCTGTTTTCCTTTGCAGATATCCGCTTTGTCAAAGGGATAGGTGACCTGAATGGTAATCCTGTATTCCCTGTCCTCCTGCATAGAACCCAGAGAGAATCTGACCGGACTGCAGGAACTTTCGAAGCTTCCCACCGGTTCCTGATTCAGCCACACATTACCAAAACCGTTCACCGCGCCTATCACCAGATCCCAGCTTCCCTTCTTCGGGGGACAGATTATTTTCTGATACCATCCGGTATTGCCCAGTTCCGCCGGATTGGTTGTCCACGCATTGTTTTGCCGCAGATCATAAGCATCCGCCAGAAACCCTTCTCCGAATGCCGCCAGGGACTGCCAGGAAAAAGGCACCTGTATCCTGCGCTGCCATTTTCTTCTGTCACACCAGCCTTCTTCCTCTCCCCGTCCCTCAGGGTCCCACGCAAACTGCCAGATTCCATCCAGGCAGATTCTGTCATGTGAATCCGTCAGTTCTCCCGCCGGTATGTGCGTCCGCCCGGTTTCCGGTTCCGGTATCTGATATATGCGTTCTTCCGGGTTCCCGCAGCCCATTTCCTCCGCCTGCCTCAAGCCGGCTGAAATTTCACCGCCTGTGGCACAATGTTGTATGGAAAAAGAGGAAAAATTTTTTTCGCCGGCTGCCACACAACGGTATTCTCCCTCTGGCAGATCTGCAAACACAAAATTTCCCTGTGCGTCTGTTTCCGTCCAGCAATCCCTTTCCCCGGCAAGATGCAGGCTCACATGCCCCGCCGGGCTGCTGTCCTTTTCCCAAATGCACCGTCCTTTACAGTGGCTGCCCTTTTTTACTCCGGAAACATCAAATTCCTGAAATACCGCCGTCGTCACAGGCGCCGCGTCCGTGACGGACAACGCCTGCAGTATAATGCGCGGGCTTTCATGCCGCCAGTCCACCTTCGGAAGATCACAGGACAGAACCTCCTTTTCATTTACCCGGACACATATCCTCTGCCCGTGCAGCTCTACGGCAGCCCAAAGAGGCAGTGTAAAGGGTACACTTGCCTCTCCGAGTTCATAATATCTTTTGGGTCCGTCATACCGGAAGGTATCTCCCAGCGGGACACCGTTGGGAATGCGCAGGCTGACCCGGTCTTTCTCAAACACTGCCAGTACATAGGCATTGTAACCGCCGCTGCCGTAGTAAAATCCGACTCCTGCTCCGTCCTCCATGGCCAGAAGTCTTGTGGCAAACCGGGCTTCACTGCCCTCCACATGAAAACCGGATACCAGCATATGCCCGTTCCGGCAGCGGTCATGCTCCTGCAGCAATACACTTTGATCCTTTCCGTATTGCGCGCACAGATCCGCCGGACTGTTACAGTTTAAAAAATACCACTCTTTCTTTTCATACTGCCGCATTCCACAGTCTCCTTTTGACGCTTTGTTATGGCGTTTACTATAATTCCAGATTTCCGATCTCCGCGTTAAATTCTTTTTCCATGCCTTCCAGTGCCTCTTCCGGTGTGATGGAGCCGTCCAGTGCCTGCTGAATATAGGTCTCCATAACGTCACACAGCTTGGAAGAAATATAGGGCACATCCACGTCCGCCAGAGTCTTTGCATAATTGAAGGATTCCATCAGCGCTTCATACAGTTCGCTGGAAGCCTGTACCTCAGGAATTTCATAGGTGGAAGCACGGCAGGGATCCATCGTATTTTCAATTTTCAGCAGTTCGCCGTCCCTGGAAGTCATAAATTCAATGAATTTCCATGCCAGTTCTTTGTTCTTGCTCTCAGAGGCGATACTTGCTCCCCAGCCGCCAAGCGTAGGGGTTTTGCCGGGTGCAACCGCCACACCCACTTTATCCTTTACCGCAGAACCGTCCGCCTGACAGGTCAGCCACAAACCGGGCCACTGCTCCATCATGGCTGCGTTACCGTTGGCAAAAAACTGATTTGCTTCATCCCAGCCCATCTGAACCCACTCTTTCGGCGCGCTCTTCTGCAGTTCCAGAATCCGGTTCATTGCCGCAACGCCCTCTGCATTATTCATATTGGGGGTCAGATTTTCATCAATATCATCGCCGCCCCGGTTAAAGAACAGAAGTCTTGTGCTTCCCTTTAACATCATCGCACAGTAACCGTAATCTACAGGAGAATCCTGATTCTCGCTTTTGGTGAAAAATTGCGCAACCTGTATCATTTCCTCATTGGTTTCGGGCACTTTCAATTCCGTACCGTATTTTTCCTGATAAGCCGCTTTCACTGTCTCGTCTTCAAAAAGATCTTTGCGGTAGAACAAAAGCATAACATCCGGCTTATAGGGGATTGCCACCAGCTTGCCGTCATAATAGCCATAAGTATTGAACAGTCCCGGCAGGAAATCGTCCACGTTATAGGATTCGCCCGCATAGGTATTGATCATCTCTTCCAGAGGCTCTACCTTACCCGCGATTGCAAAGCCATGCAGGATCGCGATGGGCGACAGTACCACATCATATCTGTGCGTATTGTTCAGATCCAGCTGTACTTTATCCGTATACTGTTCACCCGGAATGGACTCTATCACTACCTTTGCGCCGGACAGTTGTTCAAATACAGGCGCCACCGCACTGACCGCTTTCTCAAAATCACCGCTCATAACCGGAATCGTCAGCGTCTGCCCCTCATACTGGCCGTTCAGAGTACCGTCCAGATCCAGGTTTGTCAGTTCCGTGCCGTATTTCACGATCGTCTCGCTCTGTGTTTCTTCACCCTCTGGGTTTTCCGTCTGCACATTTTCCGCCTGTACGTTTTCAGTTTCTGTACTGCCGCCTTTTGCTTCTTCCGACACGGCCACACCACAGCCCGAAAGACTGCCCGCCAGCATCATTCCGCAGCACGCTGCCGCCAGAAGCTTTTTCATCAACTTGTTCTTTTTCATACCTTGTCCTCCTTTTTATTTACACAGGCTCAGCCCTTTACCGCACCTGCCATGGTTCCCTTTACAATATATTTCTGTGTTGCCATAGATAAAATCACCGCAGGTATCATAGCCAGCACACCCGCTGCCGCCAGAGATCCGGACGGCGTATCCTTATGGGTCTGTACCATACTGGCAATACCGATGGGCAATGTTTTCTTTGCGTCCGAAGACTGCAGCACCAGCGCCAGACCAAACTCATTCCAGGCTCCCACAAATACCAGAATGGCAATCACCGCCAGCCCGGCTTTTACAAGCGGAAGCGCGATCCGCGTGTACATCTTAAATTCGGAGCAGCCATCAATCTCGGCAGATTCATAGATCTCCTGCGGAATATCAAGAAAGAAACTGAGTGCAAGCCAGATTGCCATCGGAAGCGCAAAGGAAATATAAGACATTGTCAATCCCGTAAGCGTATCCAAAAGGTGCATCTTATTATAGATAATGTAATATGGTATTGTGTACACCAGCGCCGGAATCATTCGAATGATCAGAATAGAATTCTGCAGCGCTTTCTTTCCCTTGAACCCGTACCGGCACAGTCCGAATCCCGCCATGGAAGCTAAGAGCAGCGACAGCAGCGTCGTCCCGCCTGCCGTCAGAAGACTGTTTTTGAAAAAAGTCAAAACATGAGACTTCTGAAAGATCTCAATATAGTTGTCCAGGTACAACGTATCCATGAATAAAATGGGCTTTTCTACAAATACCTGGGCGGAAGTTTTAAAGGAAGTGATCACCGTCCAATACAAGGGAAAAATAAACAGGATTCCCAGAATCAAAAACATAACCGCCAGTCCCACGGATTGTATCATCCGCTTCTTTTTCATATCCACACCTCCCATCCTTATGATTTTTCCCTGCCCGCAAGTTTCAAAAACAGAAATGAGCACAGAATGATGATCAGGAAGAAAATGTAGGCTCCTGCCGAACCTTCTCCCACCTCGTAGTATCGGAACGCCGTTTTGTAGATCGTGGACGCCAGCGTCTCCGTGGCGTTGCCGGGCCCGCCGTTTGTCAGATTGTATGCAATGTCAAACATGCGGATGGCGTCCATAAACCGCAGCGTAACGATCAGCAGAATAAACTTCTTGATGAAAGGAAGCGTAATCCGCCTGAACTGCTGCCACCATGAAGCACCGTCGATGCGCGCAGCCTCAAGCAGTTCTTCCGGTACGGTCTTAAGCGCCGCCATCAGGATCAGCATACAGAGGGGCGTGGTTGCCCAGACCTCCACAATAATGATCGCGATTCTGGCCGGTATTACCTCCGAAAACCAGCTGACACGATCCATTCCCAGACTCACCAGAATACCGTTGAGCAGACCGTAAATGGGCGAAAACATCAGCTTCCATATGGTAGCCGTCACAATGGGCGCTATCATCATGGGCATGGTAAAAACGATCTTTAAAACTTTAGACAGCCGGGGCAGAAGTCTCGTATTCAGTACCACTGCCAGCGTAAGTCCAAACAGCAGATTCAGTACTACCGCGCTGACGGCAAATCCGAATGTCCAGAAAGTCGAATCCCAAAAATCCGCGCTCGTCAGCACCTTTATATAATTTCTGAATCCCACAAACCTTATGCTGTCCGAGGCCATTGCCGTGTTGTACTTAAAGAGGCTGAGCCCGAAGGAATACAGCATGGGTATGATTGAAAACACAAACAGAAACAACACTGCCGGGCCGATAAAACATATTGCAGCTTTCTTTTTTTCCCCATTCAGCTTTCTCACATCATCACCTCTTTCTTTCTGTTTTCTTTATGATGTCATTTTACAGTATTGTTATATTAATTAATATATTATATTTAGTATATAATTTTGTATCATGCACTTTCTCCCCGCTTTGTTCCATGTCCAAATTACCAATAAACTATTTGTATTTTTCTACTTTTACTGGTATAATGTCTGTGATGAAGGTCTCGGATTCTTTTTCTCTTTTTCCTTCAAAGTTAGTATACTAACTCAGGGAATACCAATTGAAAAGCAAATCCCGTAACCTGATTTTTCACACGCAGATTTGTGCCGGAGCGCCACAAATTTATCTGTATGGCAAAACTTTGTAAACAAAGTTTGCAAAGTTGATATTTGCGATTTTGCTTTAGCAAAGTCATGCCTCTTGCCGCGAAAACGCTCCGGAATGGAGATTCTTATGAAAAACAGTCTTCCGCTTTACAAACAGATTATCATGGATCTGCTGGAACAGATTCTGGACGGCGAACTGCGCCCCGGCGACAGAGTACCCTCCGAACACGAATTGTCAAACAGCTACCGCGTCAGTTCCATCACTTCCAAAAATGCGCTGACCGAGCTTGCCGAAAAAGGTTATATCGTCCGGATCAAAGGCAAAGGCTCTTTTGTCAATTCCGCCGAAGCCTTGTTAAACATACCGGATTTTACCCATACTCTGCAGCAGCGGATCGTCATGAAAGCTAAAACAATCGGCCTGATCGTGCCCTCCATGAAAACGACCATCGACCAGCAGCTTTTAAACGCGGTGGAAATGGAACTGGCTCCCACGGAATACATTCTTGCCATTAGTATTACCCGTGAAAGCCAGCAATTAGAATCCGCCTCCATACAAAAATTTCGTGAAAGCGGGGTCAGCGGCCTGATCATCTTCCCTACCGAACACGAAATGTACAATGAAGAGATTCTGAAATTGAACTTAAGTGATTTTCCTTTTGTGCTGGTGGACCGTTACCTCCGCGGCATCCGTTCCAGCTGCATTTATACCGATAATTATGACATATCAAAACTTGCCACCCTTCACCTGTTGGAGCAGGGCTGCCGGCATGTGGCCTTCCTTTCGCCTGACAGCCACAATACCGTCACCTCGGACCGCATAAACGGTTTTCAGGACGGACTTTACGAACAGGGCATGACGGTATTGCCCGAAAATCTCTGCATGATTCCCCTCAGTGTAACCGACCCGGCTGAAAAAGAATCTCTCATTCTGCAGTATCTGAAAAGCCATCCCGACATTGACGGTCTTTTTTGCGTAAACCGGGAAATGGCCAAATACGCGGCTCATCTGATGACGATCCACCAGCTTTGGGACCGCTACCGCATCGCCGCGTTTGATTATCCTGACGATCACAGAATTTCTTATATATCTCAGGATATTGAGCAGATTGCCCATAACTGTGTTCTGGAATTAATTGACTCCATCCAAAACGGAAGAAAAGATCATCATATCGTTGTTCCCGCCCGGCTGGTTCCTGCTCACACTTAAAAAGTAAATTTGCTTCGCAAATTAACTTTGCGAGATCCGCTTCGCGGACTCGGATAAGCGGAGGAATTTTCTATACCATAAAAAACCGCCGCCCATAACGGGCGGCAGTTTCTATATGTTCAGGTCTATTCTATTTTTGTTCTATTTTGTGATAGATTTTTTATCTGTTATCACCGGCTCTTTCGGAATCACAACCTTATCCAGCTTCCAGATGTCATCCACGTATTCCTGAATGGTTCTGTCAGAAGTGAACTTGCCGGAACATGCCACATTTAAGATCGCGCTCTTCGCCCAGCCGCTCTCGTTTCTGTAAGCTGCTTCCACCTTCTTCTGAGCCTCTGCATAAGCCTTGAAATCCTTCAGGATAAAGTAGGTATCAGCCTTTGCGGTACTCTGTGTATTCAGCAGCGAGTTGTACAGCGGTCTGAACAGATCCGGATCATTGGGCGCGTAGGTGCCGTTGATCAACTGCATAAGCACTTTACGTACATCAGGATCGTTGTTGAAGATCTCTGTCGGATGATAACCGCCGTAATTCTCAAAGCGGATGACCTCGTCGGAACTCAGACCGAAGATAAACGCATTCTCCTCGCCCACTTCCTCCACGATCTCCACATTGGCGCCGTCCATCGTTCCGATCGTCAGTGCGCCGTTTAACATGAACTTCATGTTACCCGTACCGGAAGCCTCTTTACTTGCCGTAGAGATCTGCTCCGACACATCCGCCGCCGCAAAGATGATCTCCGCATTGGATACACGATAGTTCTCAATAAATACCACCTTGATCTTGCCGTCTATGGCCGGATCGTTATTGACTACATCCGCCACGGAATTGATCAGCTTGATCGTCAGCTTCGCATTGTGATAGCCTGCCGCCGCCTTCGCGCCAAAGATGAAGGTTCTCGGATAAAATTCCATATCCGGATGCTCTTTCAGTTCATTGTACAGATACATTACATGCAGGATATTCAGAAGCTGGCGCTTGTACTCATGCAGTCTCTTTACCTGCACGTCAAAGATGGAACGGGGATTTACCTCGATCCCGTTATGCTCCAAAATGTACTCAGCCAGACGCACCTTGTTCTGGTACTTGATATTCATAAACTCCTGCTGTGCCTTAACATCATCTGCATAGATCTTCAGTCTGCCGATCTGCGGCAGGTCGGTGATCCAGTCATTGCCCACATGCGCCGTAACCCAGTCAGAAAGCAGCGGATTCGCATGGAGCAGGAAACGTCTCTGTGTGATGCCGTTGGTCTTGTTGTTGAACTTGCCGGGCATCATCTCGTAGAAGTCCTTTAATTCCTGGTTCTTTAAAATCTCTGTATGTAATCTTGCAACGCCGTTCACGGAATATCCCGACGCGATTGCCAGATGTGCCATCTTCACCTGTCCATCGTAGATGATCGCCATCTTGCGTACCTTATCGTGATTGCCCGGATATTTCTGCTCGATCTGCGCCACAAATCTGCGGTTGATCTCTTCCACGATCTGATAGACACGGGGCAGCAGTCGGGAGAAAAGCTCGATGGGCCATTTCTCAAGCGCCTCGGACATGATCGTGTGATTGGTGTATGCACAGGTTTTCGTGGTCACTTCCCATGCCTCATCCCATGTCAGATAGTGCTCGTCCATAAGAATACGCATCAGTTCCGCAATGGCAACCGTAGGATGTGTATCATTCAACTGGAAAGTAACCTTTTCATGGAACTTTCTGATATCGTCATGCTTCCTCATGTATTTCTCAACCGCCTCCTGTACGGACGCAGAGATAAAGAAATACTGCTGTTTCAGACGGAGTTCCTTGCCTGCATAATGATTGTCATTAGGATATAACACTTCCACGATATTTCTTGCCAGGTTCTCCTGTTCCACGGCTCTCTGGTAATCGCCCTTGTCAAAGGAATCCAGCTGGAAGCACTCCACCGGCTCCGCATCCCAGATCCTGAGGGTATTAACAATGCTGTTTCCATAGCCTACCACCGGCAGGTCATAAGGAATGGCGCGTACCGCCTGATAGCCTTCCTGTCTGAAATTGCTTCTGCCGTTCTCATCTACATAAACATTAACATATCCGCCGAACTTAACTTCCTTGGCATATTCCGGCCTTCTAAGCTCAAAGGGATTTCCGTCCTTAAGCCAGTTATCCGGCACTTCTATCTGATAGCCGTCTCTGATTTCCTGTTTGAACATACCATAACGGTAGCGGATGCCGCAGCCGTAAGCCGCATACCCCAGAGTCGCCAGAGAATCCAGGAAACAGGCAGCCAGACGTCCCAGACCACCGTTGCCAAGCGCCGCATCAGGCTCCTGATCCTCCACCACATTGATATCGATACCCAGTTCTTCCAAAGCCTCCGCCACAGCCTTATATGCCTGCAGGTTAATGATGTTATTGCCCAGGGCACGACCCATCAGGAACTCCATGGAAAGATAATATACCATCTTGGGATCCTGTCTGTCGTACTCTTTCTGTGTCTTCAGCCACTGGTCTACCACCGCATCCTTGATCGCATAGGATACAGCCTGGAAAATCTGCTGATCCGTTGCTTCCTCAAGGGTCTTTCTGTAAAGCGTCCTTACATTATACAAAACACTTCTCTTAAAAAGCTCTGTATCAAAGGTTGTTTTTACAGCTTTCTTTGCCATTTCTGTGCCTCCTCGTTTGGTCTTGGTTCTGAAAAACAATTTCTTTCTTAACTCCATTCTCTTATTATATATTGTATTTTGGCTTTTGACTATATGAAATGTGTTTAAATGTAAAATGTTCGTAGCAGTTCAGTCTGGCACTATTCCGCAAGTAAAATCGCTCTGTATGCGATTTTGCGAGTTATGCAAGCGCCAAAATGCGACTTTGGAGCATTTTGTGTGCATCAGACGTGACAGTGAAGCCGAAGGCTGAACTGTTACAATGTTCGGTAACAGTTCAGTCTGGCACTACACTTTCTCCACACCGATCGTAACCTTCTCGCCGTTCACATTCCACTCCCTGGATACCGCAAGCGTCTCATTCGTCACAATCGCCTCTGCCAGCACCTTACCGGAGATCGCCTCTGCATTCTTCTGTACGATTCCGGCCACCTTATCGTTGCCGCAGACGGACACTTTGATATGATCCATTACCTCAAAATCCGCATCCTTACGCATCGTCTGGATCTTGCTGATGACCTCATACACGAAGCCCTCCTCGATCAGTTCCGGTGTCAGGCTGGTATCCAGCACGACGGTAACGCTGTTGTCCGCCTCTGTCACATAACCGTCCTTCTGTGCCATATCGATTAGAAGGTCTTCTTCCGCCAGCGCCACTTCCACGCCGTCCACATCAAATTTCAATGCTCCCTGTGCCTTCAGTTCCTCCATTGCCTTCGTACCATCCACTGCGCTCAGATACGCTTTGATACCGCCTAACTGTTTGCCGTACTTCGGTCCCACCGTCTTAAGCTGGGGCTTGAAGCTGTAGCTTGTAAATGCCGACACATCATCGGAAAACTCGATGTTCTTCACATTCAGTTCATCCCTGATGATCTCCTGATAGAAGTCACTGAGTTCATGCTCCGCTCTGACAAACATAGTGCCGATGGGCTGCCGGTTCTTAATATTCGCCGTGTTGCGTGCCGCACGTCCCATCACAACGATCTTTAAGACTGCTTCCATATCCTCTTCCAGCTTCCGGTCGATCATCTTCTCATCCGCCGTCGGAAAATCACACAGATGGATACTCTCCGGCGCATTCTCATCAATGCTCTTCACCAGATTCAGATAAATCTCCTCTGTCATAAAAGGAATCATCGGTGCCGCACATTTGCTGATGGTGACAAGGGCCGTGTACAGAGTCATATAAGCGTTAATCTTATCCTGCTCCATGCCCTTCGCCCAGAAGCGCTCACGGCTTCTTCTCACGTACCAGTTGCTCATCTCGTCCACGAACTCATCCAGCGCACGGGCAGCCTCCGGAATCCTGTAGTTATCAAGATTCGCGTCCACTTCCTTGATCACCGTGTTCAGTTTAGACAAAAGCCACTTATCCATCACCGGCAGCTTGTCATATTCCAGGCTGTACTTCGTCGCATCAAAGCCGTCGATATTTGCATATAATACGAAGAACGCATAAGTGTTCCACAAAGTGCCCAGAAACTTGCGCTGTCCCTCCTGCACCGCCTTGCCGTGGAAACGGTTGGGCAGCCATGGCGCGGAATTGATATAGAAATACCAGCGGATTGCATCCGCGCCGTAGGTCTCAAGCGCCTCAAACGGGTCCACCGCATTCCCCTTGGACTTACTCATCTTCTGCCCGTTTTCGTCCTGCACGTGACCCAGAACGATAACATTTTCAAAAGGAGCCTTGTTAAACAGCAGCGTAGACTCCGCCATCAGTGAATAGAACCACCCGCGGGTCTGGTCTACCGCCTCGGAGATAAACTGCGCCGGGAACTGTTTCTCAAATAACTCTTTATTCTCAAAAGGATAATGGTGCTGTGCAAACGGCATGGCACCCGAGTCAAACCAGCAGTCAATCACTTCCGGCACACGCTTCATCGTCTTGCCGCAGTCCGGACAGGTGATTGTGATCTCGTCGATATAAGGTCTGTGCAGCTCCACCGTCCGCGCCGCCGGATTGCCGGACAGCTTCTCCAGTTCTTCGCGGGAACCGACAGACTCCATGTGTCCGCACGCCTCGCACTCCCATACATTCAAGGGCGTACCCCAGTAACGGTTACGGGAAATACCCCAGTCCTGAATATTTTCCAGCCAGTTGCCGAAACGTCCCTCACCGATGGATTCCGGAATCCAGTTGACCGTCTTGTTGTTGCGCACCAGATCGTCCCGCACCGCCGTCATCTTGATAAACCAGGACTCTCTTGCGTAATAGATCAGCGGCGTGTCACAGCGCCAGCAGAAGGGGTAATCGTGTTCAAATTTCGGTGCGTCGAACAATTTTCCCTCTTTATCCAGATCCTTCAGGATCTCCGGGTCAGCCTTTTTCACAAACAGACCCGCATAGGGCGTCTCCTGTGTCATCTCACCCTTGCCGTCCACAAACTGTACGAAAGGCAGGTCGTATTTGCGTCCCACCTGGGCGTCATCCTCACCGAATGCCGGTGCGATATGGACGATACCGGTACCGTCCGTCATGGTAACGTAATTATCGCAGGTCACGAAATGGGCTTTTTTCTTCTGCTTCGCCGCTGCTTCCCCTGTACATGCGAAAAGGGGCTCATATTCTTTATGTTCCAGATCCGTTCCTGTATAAGTCTCAAGCACCTCATAGGCCGGCTTGTCATCCTCCGACAGTTTACCCAGCACATTGTCCAGAAGCGCCTGGGCCATGTAATAGGTATAGCCGTCCGCCGCCTTTACTTTCACATACGTCTCGCCCGGGTTCACGCAGAGCGCCACATTGGAGGGAAGCGTCCACGGCGTGGTCGTCCACGCAAGAAAATAAGCGTCCTCACCCACTACTTTAAAGCGCACCACCGCGGAACGTTCCTTCACCGCCTTATAGCCCTGTGCCACCTCGTGGGAGGACAGCGGCGTGCCGCAGCGCGGGCAGTAGGGTACGATCTTAAAACCCTTATACAGTAATCCCTTATCCCAGATCTGCTTCAGCGCCCACCACTCGGACTCGATAAAATCATCATGATACGTCACGTAAGGATCATCCATATCCGCCCAGAAACCGACCGTACCGGAGAAGTCCTCCCACATGCCCTTGTATTTCCAGACAGACTCCTTACATTTGCTGATGAAAGGGTCTAACCCGTATTCTTCGATCTGCTCCTTGCCGTCCAGCCCCAGCAGCTTCTCTACCTCTAACTCTACAGGCAGTCCGTGAGTATCCCAGCCTGCCTTACGGGGAACCATACACCCCTTCATGGTACGGTATCTGGGGATCATATCCTTGATCACGCGGGTCAGAACATGTCCGATATGGGGCTTGCCGTTAGCCGTGGGCGGACCGTCATAAAAGGTATACGTCTCCCCCTCCTTGCGGGAATCCATGCTCTTCTGAAAAATGTCATTGTCCTTCCAGAACTGACAGACTTCCTTCTCTCTGTCTACAAAATTAAGGCTTGTGTCAACTTTTTGATACATGATGTGCTCCTCTCCTTGAAAATAGGAAGACCCCGTCCCGTAAAAGGACGAGGTCAAAGTTCTCGTAATACCACCTGTTACGACGCACTCCCCTCCACAGTCAGCCCGGCCTTCATACGCTTCGCTGTATCTGTCTCACTACAGCCTGTCCGGTCAGTCCTGCTGCTTTCTGGTCATACGGTTCCCGGTAACGGCGGAATGCCGTCAGAGCCTACTGCTTTTACGTCTGCCGGAAAGAGAGCGTGTCCATGCATTGCCGGAACACGATTCACTGGCAGAAAGGTTCGGTCTGAAACTCGGAAGTGATCTTCACTCATCTCCTACTCGCACCGGTCTTGCACCATCACCGGCTCGCTGTGCCTTTGAGAAATCAGCTACTGTCTTCTTCAACGTCTGTGTCTGTTCTTACTTATACTTTATATTACATCTTCCTTCCTGTTGTCAAGATGGTTCGTGAGATTTCATAGGAAAGCTTATAACAGCATATTTGAAGAGTACTTAATGCAGCAGTGCTTGACAATTTATTTCATTGTATGTAGACTATATCTTTAACTGGAATTTGTACTGCAAATGAGGTTTAGGAGGACATTATGAATATTGAACACTTGAAAGACAACGGAACAGATATTGCAGTCATTTCCAGTGATGAAAAGCTTATTGTAGATACGCAATCCGCTTTAGATTTGGCTATGACTGTTAAGTATGAAACAGGTGCAACAAATATAGTAATCAATAAATCGGCGGTATGTGAGGAATTTTTTATCCTGAGCAGCGGTATGGCAGGCGAGATACTTCAAAAGTTTATCAATTACCATGTCAGAATCGCCATTTATGGAGATTACTCGCAGTATACAAGCAAACCATTAAAAGATTTTATTTACGAATCCAATAATGGTAATGATTTCTTCTTTGTATCAACCAAAGAAGCGGCAGTACAAAAGTTGACAGAAACACAATAACAAGATCGTACAAATTTCAGTTGGGGATCTCAAACAGGCAGCTGTGAGAAACAGCTGCCTGCCCGCTAATGGAATATTTGATCTACTCCATGCAGCAGCCCTATGTACTTACAGTCCTGCCTTTTCCCGCAGATACTCGATCCACTCTTTTCTCTTCATAACAGAACACTTTTTCTTCATGGTTTTGCCATTCTCTGGGTTCTGGAACATTACTTTGATTCCCGTGGGAATAATCGGAATCAGACCGCCCACGTTGACAAGCTTCAGTTCCTTGATATCACTGTACCTGACAGCGAAACTATCAGCTCCCAGCAGTCCGCCGACAAAGACAAATTTCTCATTTGTAAAGAAGAAATTCCCTCTGCTCTGCGACAGCATCTCCCACAAATCTCCCTTTGTGTGCTCGATAATGTGGTCGGCATCACCGATCAGTTCCGCCTCCCTCATTGTTGTCTCCCATTTTGCTACTGCATCCGGTTTTAAATTCATATTATTCTCCATTCCGCAGACGCTTTAGCGTCGGAGGAATCGCGAGCCGAATATCAGATTCGGCTCTGCGATAAGAGCTATTTTGCGACGCCTGCGGCACAAATAGCCGTGTGAAAAATGAGCTATCAAGCTTATTTTTCACACTATTCCTTCCCTTTCACATCAGATTTCTTAAATAGTATCATAATTTCAGGGAAACTGCCAGAATTGAATTCTAAAATTTTCAACAATAAAGAACACGAACTTCTCTCACAATCCATAGAACGGATATGACAGGATCAGGCAACGATCCGCCCGTCCTCGATCCGTACAATACGGTCGGCAAGCTGCGCAATTTCATTGTTATGTGTAATCATGACGATCGTCTGGCGGAACTTGCTGCCGGTGCTTTTTAAGAGTCCCAGCACGTCCGCGCTCGTCTTGCTGTCCAGATTGCCGGTCGGCTCATCCGCCAGCACGATGGCGGGTTTCGTGATGAGTGCACGGGCGATTGCGACACGCTGCTGCTGCCCGCCGGACAGATGATTCGGCATACTGTTAAGTTTATCCTCCAGCGCCAGCATATGAACGATCTCATCCAGGAATTTCTCATCGGCTTTATCCCCGTCCAGTTCCACAGGCAGAACAATATTCTCGTACACGTTCAAAATCGGCACCAGATTATACTGCTGGAATACAAACCCGATGTTCCGGCGCCGGAAAACAGTCAGTTCCTCCTCATTCTTCTTCGTCAGTTCATTGCCCCGCACAATCACGCTGCCCGAAGTAGGCTGATCCAGTCCGCCCATCATGTGAAGCAGCGTAGACTTACCGCTGCCGGAAGTACCCACAATCGCCACGAACTCTCCCTGCTCGACGCTGAAGTTCACCCCGTCCAGCGCACGTGTAATATTAGACTCCTGCCCGTAATATTTCTTCAAATCTATTGTCTGTAAAATACTCATATCAACATACCCCTTTCATGCCAGTCGTATCCATATTCGTTCCGGTTTATAAGTTTGCAGAGCAAATCCCGCATAGCAGATCTGCTTATGTTCTCAGTCTTTCCACAATACTCTTCCGGTTCATCTTCCGGTAGAATGCAAGCGGTACAAGCACCGCCGCCGCAGACATAAACGGCAGAATAAGCAGCACCGGCAGCAGTGTGAAATGATACCGGAACGCCCACATATTCCCGACCAGCCTGTCACAGATGAAATACCCGATTCCTGTGCCGAATGCGGCAGTTATGAACACTGCCAGACCGATATAGGCGATTCCCTCCCATGCAAGCATCCGTTTCATCTGTTTCTGCGTCATGCCCGCCGCACCGAGCACCGCCATTTCCTTTTGTCTTGCCAGCATGGAAGTAACCGTCACATTAATAAAATTCAGCAGACCCATCAATGCCAGAATCGCTCCCAGTACATTGCCGATCATGGTATACGTCGCCTTGCTTTCCTGAAACTCCTCTTCATAAGTCCGGTATGATATATAGTCCAGATTTTTCTCCATATTCACGCTGTAATCTTCCAGCCATTCCTCAGCAGCCTCCCTTTGCGCATCCGCTACGTTAAAGACAGCAGTCATCGGCTGTGTCTCTCCGTATATTTCACGGTAGCTCTCCAGGGGCAGTATGATGGTCAGCCCTAAATCAAGTAAATAATGCGCACTTGCATCGCCCTCAATACTCCCTGCCGCCATAACCTGATAAGTATGACCGACACCGTTCAGATCTGTAAGGATAATGTCATCACCAACCTGATACAAAGGCGAATCGCTCTCCGGACCCGTCCCGTGATAATAGAAATCATCTATAATCACACCTTTCCCCGACTCCCAAAGTTCCTTATCCACTCCGCCTTTCGTAACCGTCACCAGATCCAGCGCCAGATCGTCTATCCCGTATGCAATAGCACCGGTCGTGCGGTACTGCACCAGTGTATTCACCGAATCCTCCATGGAACGCACTATCTGGTCAGACATCCCTTGTTGTAAAACCCTCTCTATGACTTCGTCCGGAATCTGCTGGGTAATGCTCCTCGCATATATATACACGCTGTCTTCCAGTCCCGGTCTGCTCTCTATTTCCTGCATCAGTTCGGCACTGATTCCGTTGAGGTTCTGAATGCCCGGCCGGCCTGCATTTAAAATCGTATAATCCGACACACAGAAATCCGCCACCGCGTACATATTAATATAAGTCTCCAGATCAAACCCCGTCACCGCCGTGTAAGTCGTATTTAACAGTATCATGCCCAGTGACAGTGACACGATTACGAGAAATGCTTTTCTTCTGCCCCGTCTCAGATTGCCGATTGCCATAGTGTACGGCGTAGTTCTCCGACTCCTTTTGCTCTTTGTTGTGACATTATTGTCATTTCCTACATATCTGACCGCCTCAATAGCAGATATCCGCGCCGCATATCTACAGGGTCTCAGGCTGCTGATATACACTGTCAGCATAGAGAAAACAACGGCGCCGGTCAGGACCAGCGGATTAATTCTGTATATTCCCGTAGCGTCAATATTAATCTCCGTCAATACATAAGGCAGAAGCACCAGACCGACCAGATATCCTGCAATTAACCCAAACGGGAGCCCTATAAGCGCAAGGCGCATCGCCTGTTTCCTGACAATGCTCTTAATCTGCCTGCCGCCTGCCCCGATGGTTCGCAGCAGACCGAAGAACTGCACGTCCTGTGCAACCGAAATGGAAAACATATTATAGATGATAAGATATCCGACAAAGACGATGATGCCCAGCAGCATGACCGCCGCCAGAATAAAGGTGATATCAATCTCCCCGTCAGACAGTCCCATTCCGCATGCCGGGTTAGCTTTCACCGGCAGTTCCCAGACGCCGGATTGCTCCCCTAATTCCACAAGCAGATCATTCATCTGCGCTTCCACATTCCATTCACTCGGGAAATAGATATCCGCGCAGAAAATCCCGCCGTATATGCCGGTAGCATAGACGCTCTCATGCGCTGCCGGTGCAACCTCGTCCGCATATGCCTCACTCACCCAGACCATCTGCGCGCCCGCCCGCACGTATCCTTCCCAAAAGCCACACAGACGAAAATCCTTTTCGTACAAGATGCCGTCCACCGAAATATGCAGAGGGACCGTCGTGCCAAGTTCACAGGGAAGTCCCAGTGCCTCCAGTACGAGCGTACTCACAGCAATCTCATCCGCCTCCTGCGGCATAACGCCCACAGACGGATAACACAACATGCTCCCGGCGGAACCGTCCTGCGCAAACCGCACCTCCGTACTCAGCTTCGCCAGTTCCTCATTCACCGCCATCCCTACGACTCTCGTATAGTAAACCGACTCCGGCGTATCACAGGCTGCCAGCAGATCATACTGCTCTTTCGTCAGGAATTTAATATTGCCGTGGGCGGTCCCGTGATATCGCTGCATAACCTGCTTATTCTGATCGAGAAAGCCTCCCGCCACGGCAAACAATGCTGCAAACAGGCTCGTCGTCAACACGACCGCAAGAATAACGAAAATATTTTTTCCTCTGTCAGCCCGGAGGCGCTGCGCCGCCAGCTTCTTCACGGCAGCATTCGTATTATTTTCAAATGGAAATGTCATGTAACCTTCACCCCGCTTCATACAAGTATTCCTGTCGTTATCCGTATCATATAAGGCAAATGTCACAGAAATGTCCGATTTTATTCAAAAATCTGTTGTTCCGTTTTCAGCTTTTTCCGCTTGCGGGCAATCCGGGACATACCGAGCCCACAAGCTGCAGCAATCAAAAAATTAATGACACCGAAAAAATTAATGTAAACATGATACTGCATTACTTGAAATAACATAAACATATTGTAGCAGCCAAAATAGAAATTCATCCCGCCAATCACCGCAATAAATCTGATAATCCGCGTCAAATAACGGATGCGGGAAGCATTGTCCGAAAAGATCTGAAAATCTTCTCCCGACACTTTCTTGCGGAAATACACCCAGCGTGACATCCTCCCCACCTGTTGTGCGCCCGTCTCTTCAAGAAATGCAATATACTTTTCATTCTCCACGCTGCTGCATTTATTTTCCAGAAAGTCCAGACATATTTTGTATTCCCCCGGAGCGCAGTCCTCAAATTCATACCGGCACCATCCGACAGCAACTAAACCTAACCCCTTGGAAGCCATTTCGTTCAGCCACTTCTCCTCCTTATCAAAATCCCATAACCAGAACCATTTATGAATCACTTTTCTCATTTTCCATCCCCCTGTCTCAATAAAATGCGCGTGCCGTTTTCAAGCAGTTCCTGTAGCCGGTCAATCTCGTCTTGCAGCATCTCTTTTCCCTGTTCTGTGATCAGATACTCTTTTTTCCGGTTTCCCCTGTCACGAGAAAAACTTTTTTCGGAAACATTTTCCCCCGCCACCGCAACGATCCATCCTTTTTCCAAAAGGGTATTGATTGCCCCGTAGAGCGTGCCTGCCGCCAGTCTCACTCTGCCGCCTGAAAGCTGCTCTACATTCTGCATAATGCCGTAGCCATGCATCGGCTTCATAAGTGACAACATAATATAATAGACCGCTTCTGTCATCGCCGGATTAGCCATTTATATTCCCTCCCGCTTTTATTATATCGTCTCGCGTTATATCGGCTTACGATATAATATATTATAACGGCAGCCGATATAGTTGTCAATTCTGAAATTAAATTTTGTAAGAGAGAATTTGTGGAAAAATACACAGAATATGCCCCAAAGAAATACGAGCGCAGATATGCTTTGCAGCCTGTCACAATTTACTATACCATAAAAAAACTACCCTGAAATAAATCAGGGCAGTTCCTCCACCATGGCAATCGCCTGTTCGATGATATTTTGAAACATCTCGATCAATACGCCTTTCTTACTGTCATCTATGTCCATCCTGTCAATGATATCACTGTAGACTTCAGCCGTCCCCATAAGAGAGTCCTCAACCTGCTTCACGTATGCGCGGTTTCTCTCCACTGCGTTTTCAATCGCTTCCCGGACCTCGGCCGTACCTGCAGCACTTCGCTTTACATCTTCAAAATATTTATCTGTCTTTTCTATACTCTTAATATTGCAAAGCACTGCTTCGTCGGAGGCTTCAATGAACTTGTTCAATTCACCGCTTTGAAGCTCTACTTCCACAATACTTGCGTGAATGCCCTCGACCATGTCACGGCTCGTCTTCGCGAGTTTGCCTACCTCCTCCGCGACAACCGCAAAGCCTCTGCCCTGTTCACCTGCCCTCGCCGCCTCAATGCTTGCATTCAGTGCCAAAAGATTGGTCTGGTCGGCAACCGCTCTGATTCCCGTCAGACTGTCGCTGATTTTATCCAGCGCATCCTGCAGCATATCGAACGTCTTGGACATATTCTTAAAATTTTCCTGCAGGAAATTGGAATCCTTTCTCAACTGTTCCATCTGACGCTGTGCCTCTGAGACGGACGCGTCGATCTCTGTCTCCACATCGTTAAAGTGATCCGCCGCCGTCGTGATCTCCTGAAATCCATCCTCCAGCGCGCTCACTTCACCCTGCGGGCCGATCATTTCCTCTTTCAGTCCCGAAAGCCGTTCTGTCGCGTATCGCATCTGCTGTGTGGTCAGGAAAACATCTTCCGCCAGTTCATTCACAACTTTATATACGCTTTTTAATGCATAATCTACAGGATGCTTGTCAAAATCCGCCTGCCTCTGTCCTGCCGTAACGGAAGCGGAATCCTTTTCATTGTTTTTATTTTCAGCATTGCCAAATAATTTAAACATGTCTTCCCCACCTCCTATTCAAATGCCAGACAGCACATCGTCTGATTAACAAACTGTGTATTATAATGTTCGCCGACTCCAACCATACCCGCATGTGAAAAACTGCGGCACATCTCGGTAAGATAATTGTCCCAGTAATGATCCTCATTAAACATAATGTACCGGAACAGGCAGTTGACGGAAAGCACCGCCGACGCACTGCCAAGGTCGTGCTTGATTCTGGAAATCGTATCCTGCACCACTTCCCGATAGTCACCCATACTCAGTATCGTAAGAAAGTCCATCTTGTTGGCAGGACGGAATGTGGTGATACTCCCGTCCGGTTCAACACCCTTTATAGACACAATGTATGTATCAGAACCGCAGACATGTCCGAACGGATTCTTGAAAGTCTGTGTGGTAATCTTATCTCTGCTGATTCCCAGCTCGGAAGTATATACTTTCTCGGCAGATATATTCTCCAGCGTACGGATTCTGTAATCTCTGGGCTCCGCCTCTGTCACCATAAACTGCTTCTCGGTTCCCTGTGGATGGATGTAGATATTTTCTTTATACGACTTTATTTTTCCTCTGAGATTTTTAATGATGAAAAAAGCACACGCGTCCTTATATACTTTTCCGTTACAGGCAACCGCCGACGAATTACTGGTGCCTCCTGCAAGGTCATAGCCTAAAGGACAGAGATAATTAGACAGCGTTGTGACAGCGCGGACATCCACACCCGCCGAACAGATATCGAAACACGCCGTTTTACCCCGTTCGCCTCCTACGGTCTTTACGGCATTCTCCAGTCTTCTGATATATTTGATGGGCATGACCGACGCCTGTTCCAGAACATCTGCCGCGACCTTGATGTTTTCCTTCAATGCGATAACCGTAATACCCGAATCAAAAAAATCTCTGCCGATATATGCCTGCCCGACCCCTCCGATCGATGCAACACCGGGAAATGTCTTCTCAATTTCACTGGCCGCATGCTCAAGCATATCCTCGCTCGCGACAGAAAAAAACAGGGCCTCAGGCTCTGTAATATTTTTTAGTGCCGCTGACACATCACCTTTCATACTGCTGCCGTATGCCAATTTCATATCAGTGTCCTCCATTCTCCATATTATATTTTCATTCATGCAGAACAAAAGTGCACCTTGCACACTACCCGAAAGGTTTTAATTTCATAGGGCACACTTTTCTATGCACTCAAATAATTTTGACAGTCAGACATATATAATAATATCATATGAAATGTCCTTTTCCTATTGACATTTTCTATAAAAATATGCCGCCTTTCCTTTATTTTTTCTTCCGTTTTCTAACAAAGTTTTTTCTATCAACATTATATCTGAAAGCAATTTTATTCCCCGCTGTTCATTTCTCTGATGCCTTCGTCCCGGCAATCTGGTATAATGAATACCGTCCTGCTCCTACCACACATATAAATCGAGGTAAAGATTGAAAATTAAAATTTTCAATCGCGAGATTTGTGTCTGCGCGTTGCTTGCCACAAACTCGTTCATGCACAGAAAGCAGCGCAGAAGTGGGGTAAATCATGAAAAAGAACACAGAAAAAACAAACGTCATGCGCCTGTTAGATCAGAAGAAAATTGACTATACAAGCTACTGCTACATTGACTCCGGCGTCATCAGCGGTATGGATGTTGCCGCCGTCTTAAACCAGAATCCGGATCAGGTATTTAAGACATTAGTGACAGTCGGCAGTTCAAAGAATCATTACGTCTTCATGGTACCCGTCAACCGGGAACTGGACTTGAAGAAAGCCGCCGCCGCAGTCGGTGAGAAAAGCATCAGTATGGTCAAATCCAAAGATCTGCTGGCATTAACGGGTTATATCCATGGAGGCTGCTCTCCGGTCGGCATGAAAAAACAATTCCAGACCGTTATCGACGCGTCAGCCGCAAACTTTCCCGCAATCATTTTCAGCGGCGGTAAAATAGGTTATCAGGTTGAGGCTTCTTTAGAAGACCTGAATAGCATGATAAGCTTCTGTCTGGCGGACATCACGGTATAAATGCCGCGGCAGAAACACCGAAAATGTCGATCCGGTTCCAACCTCCGATGTCACCTTGACATACCCGCCCTGACGCGTGACGATCTCGCGGGTCAGATACAGCCCGATGCCGACTCCCTGCTCATCATGTACCTCTTCTTCTCTGTAGAAGCGCCGGAATACAGCTGCCTGCCGGCTCTCGGCGATTCCTTTGCCGGTATCGGATACATCGATCTTGACATACATTTCCCACTGCTCCACAGACACGGCGATCCTGCCGCCCTCAGCCGTATACTTCACGGCATTGTCCAGAAGGTTAAAGAGCGCCTCCGCCGTCCACTTCCTGTCATGCGGTACATGAAGCTGTTCCGGGCAGTCTATTGTCACATCAATCCGCTTTTTCTCCGCACTGTAAACAATCCCGCTCACCGCCTGTGCCAGTGTGTCGTAAATAAACCCGTCTGTCTTCTCCAGACAGATAGCCCCGCTCTCCAATCTGGAGGTCTTGATCAACGCCTGAAAAAGAAAATCCAGCTTGTCCGTCTCGGCACTGATTCCCCGTATAAACCGCTCCCGTTCTTCTTCCGTAATCGGCCTTGTCAGAAGCGTATCCGTCACCATCCTCAAATTGCTGACCGGCGTCTTCACCTGGTGAGAAATATCTGATACAAGCGCCTGTATTTTCTGCCGTTGTTCCGACTCCTGCCGTCTGCTCTCGCACAGGATCTCATACAGCCGCATGAAGCGATTGTTGATTCGCGCAAAGAGCGTCTCGCTGTCATCGCCCCATGCTAAATCCGCCTCCCCGTTGATCATACAATCCACCTGCCGGCAGAGATCTTCTGTAAACAGCGACAGCCGCCTGCCTATAAACATCATGAAAACTGTGATCCATATGAGAGCACACCCCGCAGATAACATGCCGGATACCGGAATCATCACATCACCGGTCGTCAGATACAGGAACAGACAGGCCGCCGCCGTCGTGGCAGTCACTCCGGTAATCGTTATGATGTAGATCATCCTGACCGATATCGACTTTCTCTCTTTCTCTGAACTTCTCATTATAATAACCATGCCTTTCCATAACCGTGTAAAATCATTTTCCGCATGATTCCCATGCATGTCGCATGTCTGCCTGCGATACTGTTTCAATAGAAAAATACAAAATCTCTGATTGATCAGCCTATTCTCCCATCCACTGATACCCCATACCATATACCGTCTTGATATAGCGGTCTCCCTCCGCCTCAATCTTACCACGTATACGGCTGACAGCGGTCGTCAATGTGTGCTCATCCACATAGTTTTCTTCCGCATCCCACAGCTTCTCCAGAAGCCGGCCACGAGTCAGAACCTGTCCCTCATTCCGGCAGAACAAAGAAAGCATTCGGAATTCCATCGCGGATAACGCGAGCGGTCTGCCGCACAATGTTCCGGTCTGCCGTGCGAAGTCAAGGCACAGCCTTCCGTCGTCGTAGATATCCTCCGAAGGCTTATGCCTCTCCACCATCGCAAACATGGCACTGATCTTATGCTGCAATGCGGCAATTGAGAATGGTTTCGTAATATAATCTATAGCTCCTGCCGTATAACCGAGGATCTGATCCTGCTCCCGGTCATTGGCGGTAAGAAAAATCACAAGCATATCCGGACATTCCGTCTTCAACAGTCTGCACAGGTCATAGCCGTTTCCGTCCGGCAGGTTAATATCCAGCAGCGCCAGATCATACTGCTGTGTTTTAATCCCCTCTGCGGCCGTCCTGACATTGAATGCAGATGTCATAGCATAACCATCCAGTGATAAATTATAAGATAATGTTTTATTTAAAAGACGATCGTCTTCCACAAGCAGAATTTTCTTCATAATTGACTCCATTATCATTTTACTCACAAACCCGCACTTTGTCCTTCATCGCTGACCCGGTGCCTCGCGGACTCGCAAGCCCGCGCTTTCGCGCTTACTGTCCGATTTCATCGGACATTTATATTATTATATCATCTAATTCTCCGGGAAATGTTACAAAATAAATATAATTGTGGTATTCTGTTAGAAATTACAGAAAGGAAAGACCCATGCACAAAAGTACATTCATCGCACTTATCATACCGCTGCTAATGCTGACGGCCGCTATGGCTTTTCGCTATTTCAGTAACGATTCCGTCGGGCAGATGCAGCAGACAGGCTCCCTCTACGCCGCGCAGCCCGTCATTACAGTTCATGAGACCATCGCCGCATTAAAGGAACTCGGCATCGACGCAACGTCCGTAGAAGACGAAATTACCGACAGTCTCGCCTCATTTCCGGCTGAAGTCATAGTTGCAATGGATACCAGCCAGCTAAGCGGCCTGATTCTTACATACATTGACTGGCTGCTCTACCAGGATGGGGCGGCAAAACCTGCTGCCGGACCGAGGCAGTTCTTCTGTTTTGACATGGAGTGTATGGAACTTGATACCATGTACACCACTTTTGTGCAGAGTGTCGCCGAAATTGCAGGAGACGATCTTGTTTTCACAGACATTGCAGAAGATACCAGCCAGGTCGATTACGACTCCGGCACCGGCATACAGACCATTTCTTTTTGCTGTAACGGCAAGGCTTATCAATATAACGCCAGTGTCTATAACGATTGGTTTGATGTGGGAATGCTGAGTTTTATGAATGATGTGATCTCTGAACAGAGCAATAACAGGCATCTGTATGTGACAAGCGACGGCTATCAGGAGTGTATCGTATTCTGCCGGACGGAAGACTGGGTCTCACAGCTTAAGAAAACAACCGGAATTATCCTGGAACAGCCGTAAAGCTTCATCCCGCAAGAAACGCCGGGAATAATGATCGGGAATATTCTGCGGATGACCTTACCGCGCTTAAAAAGAAAATGCTGTCTTTTTCTTCATAACTGTCAGCAGACAGAACTTTGTCTGGTCGGCTCTGGTTTGATCTATTAACGCTAATTCGTTTATTATATTCCTAAAAATATATTGTTTTTTAATTACCGATATGTTATGATTCACTCAAAGCATATATATTTCTAATTATCTATGATTTGTTCATTTCATTCTGTTTATCTGAAATCTATGCTTTTAATCCCATCAAATTGAAGGCAGGAGATTTCGAGAAACAGGACTCTCCTGCGAAGGAGGTCAAATGAATCATGAAGAAACAAACGTAACTGCCAACCCGAAATATAAGGATACCATGTTCCGTATGCTTTTCAAAGAAAAAAAGGAACTGCTCTCTTTATACAATGCCGTAAATGATTCTCATTATGAGGATGCTGAGGACTTACAGATTGTTACATTGGAAAATGCCATTTATATGAACATGAAAAACGATCTGGCATTTCTGATTGACTTTCATCTATATCTGTACGAACATCAGTCAACTTACAATCCGAACATTCCTCTACGGAATCTGTTCTATGTCGCAAGGGAATATCAGAAACTGACCGATCAGCAGACCCTGTTTTCTTCTGCTCTGGTCCAAATTCCTGCTCCAAAATTTATTGTTTTTTACAATGGATTGAAACAATTACCAGAAACCATGTCCCTGAAATTGTCGGATTCTTATTATACCAGCGAACCCGATCCACAGCTTGAATTGAAGGTTACCATGCTCAACATTAATTCCGGAAACAATGATAAAATGTTAGATGAATGTAAAACCTTGAAAGAATATATGCTTTACATAGAACACATTCGTAAATATCTGGCTCTGCCGGAAACCACTTTAGAAATGGCAGTAGAATGCGCCGTAACCGAATGTATCAAAAAAAATATTCTGTCAGACTTTTTAAGGCAAAATCGAGCGGAGGCCATCAGTATGAGTATTTTTGAGTATGACGAAGAACTGTTAAAGAAAACCGAATATAATTACGGAAGAGAAACCGGAATGAAATTAATTGACACTTTGTTAAAAGCCGGAAGGACTGAAGACATTTCAAAAGCCATGGAAGATTCCGCATATTGTGACAAATTGCTGCATGAATACAATATTGTGCCGGATTATTTCTAGTACAACGAATAATTAATTTCTGATACATTGGCGCAGAATGATTATTTCATATGCAAGGCGGAGGAATGAGGCGTAGCGGTGGCTACGCCGATTGACAACAACGAAGCAGATGAAAAATCAGGCAAGTCAATGTGTCAGTTAATTAATATTCGTTGTACTAGTACAGCGAACAGTTCATTTGGTAAAACGCCCCTCCTGCCATCCACTCATGGCAGAAGGGGTATTCTTTTATTCCGCCCTGTTCATCGCCGCAATGAAATCCTTCTGATCCGTAAAGATCTCGTTCGTATAAGGGTTCTTCTTCTGCGCTTTCGCACGCTTTAAGATCACCGCAAATACTACAATATTTACTGCGATAGAGAGTACTGAGATAATGCCCTGCGCCGTGGGATTCGCCGTGGCCGGCATGGTCTCTCCGAGTGCCGCCGCGGCGCCGCCTGCCCCGTACACGGATGATACGGTAGTGAAACGGCTGCCGTCCTGGAACAGCGGGAACACCTGCGCGAACATACACCACAGCGCCAGCGTATTGGCACGGTTCTGAATCCAGCCGCCCTTATTCCAGAGCGCATTCGCAATCGTAGGAGCCAGAAGCAGCGCAAATCCACAGTACCATGCATGGGTCGGCAGATTCAGATAAGTATACTGGAAATTCCAGATATCGTATGCAAGAATAAACTGCCATGTCATATCCGGCCATAACATATCTTTTTTATCCCTGGATGAGTAAATTCCCCACCATCCTGTCATGCAGACAATGTTGATGAGTCCGGCAATGCCGTTCAGGACATTCCACCAGCCGCCGTAGAGCCATACGCCCTCGGAAGATTTCCACCAGCCGCCCATGATATCACCCGCCCGGACAGCAGACTCAAAATCGGATACCACCGCAATCAGAATGTTAATCGCAACAATCACAAACGGGAATACCTTAAAGGCATGGGATTTTCCCAGACTTCCCCACTTATACTTCAGAATCATAAAGCCGATACATCCGGCCAGTGCCGCATACAGCTTGGCATAATGGAACCAGCTGTTCATATGCACGTAGGTCTGGTTCGTCAGCGCCCACTCCGCACCTTTCGCCGCGCCTACATATATGGAAATAAAATAAACCGTCAGCACCGCCGGGATCGCGAAGAAGCACAATCCGCCTCCGAATTTCGTCCGCCGTGCAACCTCATTCATAATGATCAGCCCCGCAAAAACAAGCACCCAGCCTAAAAGCTGCCAGCCGATCATACCGTCACTTAAATGAAACATATCAATTCCCCCTCTCATTTCTTCTGATCAATAGACTTCTATTTCTTTGATATTGAACTCACTTCCCTGTAACAGCCACGTATCCGGGCTGTGGCAATAAGGACAGATCTTGCCGTGCTCCACGGTGGAATAAGTCTTCTCGCAGCCTTCACAGTAGGTAACGGCAGGCAGAATCTCCACAACAAGCTCCGCTTCCGAAAAAAGTTCCCGCTTCTTCGCCGCCCATTTCCAACAGTTTTGCAGATAGGACTCGATCACCGTAGACACCTCTCCCAGTTCCAGAACTACTTTGGAGATCCCCTCCACCTCATTCTCAGCCGCGACCTTTTCCAGACTGTCCATAATATGAAATACAACACCTAATTCATGCATCCTGTTTCCCTTTGCGTGCAAACTTGACTTTAATAGACTGCTTCACCATATTCGGAAGAATATATTTCAGCTTATCTTCCGATTTCACCATTGTAGAACAGCCCGGCAGTTCCCTGTGAAGCGTAATCGCGTCAAACACGCATTTCGTTGTACAGATCCCGCAGCCGATACATTTGTTCGGATCAACCACCGACGCGCCGCATCCGAGACAGCGGGAAGTCTCCGCTTTCACCTGCTCCTCGGTCAAGGTGTGCGACAGGTCACGGAAGGAACGGGCCTGTGCCTCTTCCGCCTTCTCCGGTCTCTGCCTGTCGGTATTGTCATAGCTTGCAATGAAAATATCATCCTTATCAAGTTCTATGAAATCCCGCCTGTTTCTTCCGATGGTCAACGTGCAGTGCTCATGCACGAACCGGTGCAGAGAGATAGCCCCCTCACGTCCCGCCGCAATGGCATCTATGGCAAATTTCGGTCCCGTGTAGACGTCACCGCCCACGAAAATATCCGGCTCCGCTGTCTGATACGTCAATCTGTCGGCAATCGCGCCGCCGTTCGGACGCAGTTCTACTTTCGTATCTTTCAGAAGGTCGCCCCATACAATTCCCTGTCCTACGCTGAAGATCACGCCTGCACAGGAAACGGTCATGGTATCATTCTCGTCATACATCGGTGCAAAACGATGATTCTCATCATACACACGGATGCATCTCTTGAATACCACGCCTGTCGCCCTGCCGTTCTCCGTCAGAATCTCTTTCGGTCCCCAGCCGTTATGAATGGCAATGTTCTCTTCCGTGGCCTCCAGAATCTCCTCCCGGCTGGCGGGCATCTCATCGCGGCTCTCCAGACAGAACATGGACACCTTGCCGTCACCGCACCGGGTGCTCATTCTGGCCGCATCGATAGCCACATTTCCGCCGCCCACAACGATCACGTCGCCGCCCAGATCAAACTTCTCTTTCTGTCCGGCTTCCTTCAGGAACTCTACCGCCGTATAAACGCCCTGCGCATCCTCGCCGGGCACGTTCGGCTTCCTGCCGCCCTGACAGCCGATGGCTATGTAAAATCCTTTGTAGCCCTGTTCACGAAGCTGTGGGATCGTAACATCTCTGCCGACCTCCACACCGCATTTGATCTCAACACCCATGGCTCTGATCACATCGATCTCCGCCTCGATCAGATTTTTTTCCAGTTTATAGGAAGGAATCCCGTAAGTCAGCATACCGCCGGGCTTCTCACTCTTCTCGAATATCGTCGGCTTATACCCCTTATCCGCCAGGTAATACGCGCAGGATAATCCTGCCGGGCCGGCGCCGATGATGGCGATCTTCTCGTCGAAGCTTCCCTTCAAGGACGGCACTGTCGGTTTGGGTATGTAGCGTGTTTCCGCATGCAAGTCTCTCTCTGCCACAAACCTCTTCACTGCGTCAATGGCAACCGCCTCATCCAAAGTCCCCCGCGTACAGGCATCCTCACAGCGTCTGTTACAGATCCGTCCGCAGATTGCCGGCAGCGGGTTATCCTTCTTGATCAGCGCCAGCGCTTCCTCATACCGTCCTTCCTTAGCCAGTTTCAGATAGCCCTGCACCGCAATATGTGCCGGACACGCAGTCTTACAGGGCGCAGTTCCCGTATCGTAGCAGTTGATCCTGTTCACGTCCCTGTAATTATGGGTCCACATATGCTCGCCCCACTTTTGTTCCTGGGGAAGCGGCATCTTCGGATAGTCCACTTCACTGCCGTCCTTCCTGCACAGCTTCTGTCCCAGTTTCACCGCACCCGCCGGACATGCTTCCACACATTTTCCGCAGGCAACGCACTTATCCTTATCCACTTTTGCAATATAAGCGGAACGGGACATATTCGGCGTGTTAAAAAGCTGGGAGGTCCTGAGTGCATAGCACACGTTCACATTGCAGTTACAGATCGCAAAGATCTTGTTTGCGCCGTCAATGTTTGTAATCTGATGAACAAACCCGTTATCCTCCGCCTGCTTAAATATGGCAAGTGCTTCCTCTTTCGTGATATATCGTCCGTCCTTCTGGGTCTCCACCACGTAATCCGCCATATCACCCACTGCCACGCACCAGCCCTCCGGGTCATCGGCACAGCCTTCATCATGTACCAGACGGGAACGACGGCAGGAACAGGGGCTTGCCGCATACTTGCCTTCATATTTCGACAGCCAGTAGGAAATATGTTCCAGATCAATGGATTCGTTTTCCATCTCAATAGCCTTTTCCACCGGAATGACATGCATACCGATACCGTTTCCGCCCTCTCCCACAAAAGGCGTTACCATCTCGAGGGGCAGTCTGGACATATGCTCGAAGAACAGCGTGACTTCCGGGTGTTCTTCCACCACTTTGCTGTTCATATTAAAAAATTCCGCCGAGCCGGGCACAAACATGGGAAGCAGATACTGTTTCTCATGCTTCGGGTTCTCCCAGTTATACTCCAGTATGCCCTTTACGGACATCGCCTGCAGCTTCGGTTCCAGTTCTTTCTCCGGAATTCCCGTCAGCTTCGCAATCTCCGGCAGCGTTTTCGGTTTTCTGACGCCGAGTTTTAAGGCGATTTCCGCCTCCTCGTCGGTCACCACGCCTGCCAGTCCCCAATACTCCGGATCATCCGGCGTGATCTTCTTGATCCCCAGCTTCTGGGGGATCCTGTCCGTGATCATCTTTCCCAGTTTGACAATGCTCTCCCGGGGCGGTTCGCTGTGATCCGTCTTATGCTCCGGATAGATATACTCCGGATACAATTCTTTGTCCAGTTTTCTCTCCATACCTTCCTCCCTCACTGTGTATTTTATTTCCTGCAAAAAATTTCTTTCCTGATTCACTATATAGCTTTCACGAAACTCCTATGCCTCACGCCACTTCCTCACTTCTTCTTCCAGCCAGCCTGCCCACTCCTGTATGCCTTCCCCTGTCCTGGCGCAGACCGGAATAATCTTCGCCCGGGGATTGCGCATATGTATGTATTCTTTGCACTTCTCCATGTCGAAATCAAAATAAGGCAGAACGTCAATCTTGTTGATCAATACCACGTCACAGATCGAAAACATGAGCGGGTACTTTAACGGCTTATCGTCACCCTCCGGCACGGACAGAATCATGGCATTTTTAGACGCCCCGGTGTCGAACTCTGCCGGGCACACCAGATTCCCCACATTCTCAAGGATTGCCAGTTCGATTCCTTCCGTCTGCAGTCCGTCCAGCCCCTGTCTGGTCATCTCTGCATCCAGATGGCACATTCCCCCGGTATGTAGCTGGATCACCTTCGCCCCGGACTCCGAGATCGTTCTGGCATCCACATCGGAATCTATATCCGCCTCCATCACCCCGATCTGCAGTTTATCCTTTAATGCTTCAATCGTCTTCATCAGCGTAGTGGTCTTGCCCGAACCCGGCGACGACATGAGATTTAACAGGAAAACTCCTTTTTCCCTTAACTCCTGACGTAAAAGTTCCGCCTGTCTGTCATTGTCCGCATAAACACTCTGTTTGATCTCTAAGATCCGTACTTGTTTCATGTATCTCTCCTCCGTCCCGATACTGTCATCATTAATCTTATTTTACTATACAGTACCCTGCCACTTCAATTATTTCGTCATATTTTAACAAAATATATGTAACAGTTTGTTCCTGTTCACACAGGATTTAGCATTTACTGCTAAATCCGTACGAAAACGTCTGTCTTGTCATATGTCTTGTCTATTTTTCGTAAAACTCTTTCCATACACAGCGATTTGGTGTAAAATAAACATACGCTGTATGCAGACAGTCCTGTATACACATCCTATGAACGATGGTCCTGCAATCTGAAAAGGACTGTCGAAGAAACCCAAAACGAACAAGTTCGTTTTAATATTGCGCCTATGCCCAAATTCACAGGTTAAGCAAGAATGGAGGAGTACAATGGACAGACAAAACCTGACTCTGCTCACGGATCTATATGAACTGACTATGATGCAGGGTTATTTTAAGAACAAAGACCGGAATGAAACGGTAATCTTTGACGCTTTTTACCGGAGCAATCCATGCGATGGAGGTTTCGCCATCGCTGCAGGTTTAGAGCAGGTAATCCAATATATCAAAGAACTGCATTTTGAGCCGGAGGATATCGAATATCTCGCAAACCTTGGAATCTTCGGCAAAGATTTTCTCGACTATCTGAAAGATTTCAGATTTACCGGCGATATCTATGCAATTCCGGAAGGAACCGTGGTCTTCCCCAGAGAACCGCTTGTGAAAGTGATCGCACCGATCATGCAGGCCCAGCTTATAGAAACCGCCATTCTGAATATCGTCAATCATCAGAGTCTGATTGCAACCAAAGCCGCCCGTGTCTGCTATGCGGCCCGCGGCGACGGCATTATGGAATTCGGCCTGCGGCGCGCCCAGGGTCCGGATGCGGGAATCTACGGCGCAAGGGCAGCCATGATCGGCGGCTGCATCGGAACATCCAATGTGCTGTGCGGACAGCTTTTCGATGTCCCGGTAAAAGGAACCCACGCCCATAGCTGGATCATGAGTTTCCCGGATGAATACACTGCTTTTAAAACCTATGCCGACATGTACCCTTCTGCCTGCATTCTTCTGGTTGACACTTACGACACCCTGAAATCCGGCGTTCCCAATGCCATCCGCGTCTTTACGGAAATGAGAGATGCCGGCATTCCGCTTACTTTCTATGGTATCCGTCTGGACAGCGGAGATCTGGCGTATTTGTCAAAAAAAGCCAGAAAAATGTTAGATGAAGCAGGATTCCCCGATGCGGTCATCTCTGCCTCCAATGATCTGGATGAATTTCTGATCCAGAGCCTGAAAGATCAGGGCGCCGCCATCACTTCCTGGGGTGTGGGCACCCACATGATCACCTCAAAGGACTGCCCTTCCTTCGGCGGCGTTTACAAACTGGCTGCCATTATGGGCAAAGACGGCAGATTTATTCCGAAAATTAAATTGTCCGAGAACACGGAAAAAGTAACCAATCCGGGCAACAAAACCATTTACCGGATCTACGAAAAAGAAACCGGAAAGATCAAGGCTGACCTGATCTGTCTGGTAGATGAAACATTCAATGCCGAAGAGCCTCTGCTCCTGTTCGATCCCAACGAACCATGGAAAAAAACAAAACTTCCCGGCGGCAGTTACACACTTCGGGAATTGATGGTGCCTGTTTTCAAGGGCGGCGAGTGCTGCTATACCTCTCCGAAGGTGATGGACATCCGCACTTACTGTCAGGAAGAGCAGAATACTCTCTGGGAAGAGACAAGACGGCTTGTAAACCCGCATAAAGTATATGTGGATCTGTCCAGCAAACTATACGATATCAAAATTGAACTGCTGGATCAAATGAATCAAATGTGATCTGTCACTGTTGCTGTTTAACGCCTCCCGGCACAACGGAACAGACAAAAGGAACTTTACAAAATATTTCTGCGAATCTGAACAACCGGGAGAATGAGGTTTTACATGGAAAAACAACGTCAGACATATACTTATCTGGAAACCGATGGAGAATTTATGATGCGTGAACTGGACAGGGGTGATCTGGAACAGTTCAACGCTCTGCTCCAATATGCATTTCAGGTTACATCCTATGATCTTTTTCAGACGGGCTGGCAGCAGGATGAGATCAAGTACGCCAAACGTCCGATTCTCGAAGAAGCCTACGTGATCGGATGGTTTTATCACGGTAAACTTGCCTCCATGATCGTGGTCTATTCCATGAAAGTCAACATTCACGACACGATCATGGCAATGGGCGGCATCACCGGTGTTGCCACTTACCCGGAATATACCGGACGCGGGCTGATCCATTCCCTGATGAAACATGCGCTGGATTATATCCACAGCCAGGGAATGCTGCTCTCCTTTTTGTACCCCTACTCTATCCCTTTTTACCGCAAAATGGGATGGGAGATCGTGTCCGATAAACTGTCGTTTACCGTCAAGGACACACAGCTTCCCAAACCGCGCCCCGTAGACGGCATGGTAGAGCGCGTCAGTCTGGACTCCGAAGACTATCACAACGTACATTCCTATTTTGCTCTGCAGCGGCACGGCGCACTGATCCGCGACACACTGTCCTGGGAAGAATACTGGCGCTGGGACAACGAAGATATCATTGCCGCCGTATATTACAGCAAAGAACACAAACCGCTGGGGTACGTGGTCTACTACATCGCCAATGAGATTTTTCATATCAAAGAAATGGTGTATCTGAATATCGAGGCAAACTACGGGCTTTGGAACTATATCAGTGCACATTTTTCCATGATCACCCAGGTACAGGGGGATAACTATTCGGGTGAACCCATGGCCTACCTGTTCGAAGACAGTGAGATCACGGAGACGATCTCGCCCTATATCATGGCGCGAATCATAGATGTAAAAAAATTTCTATCTGAATATCCGTTTCAGATCCAGCCGGAAGACTTTAAGCTGCATTTTCTGGTACATGATGAAATGGCACCCTGGAATGAAGGCGATTACATGGTCTCCTGGCATGACGGCAAGACCGTCTGTGAGCGCGTAGACGATAACCAGTCCATCAATGTGGTGGAGTTGTCAGTCAACACACTCACTGCCATGTTTATGGGATACAAACGGCCTTCCTATCTGTATGAGCATGAAAAAATCAAAACCGAATATTATATGCTGACATGGCTGGAACGTATCATCCCGGTGGAGAAAGCTTATTTCTCGGATTATTTCTGATGCGGAATCTTCATTTGCTCTATGCTCCCGGAGATTATCTCACAGGTTCTGTCAATCAGTTCCTCCGAATGGGCATCCGACACAAACAATGCCTCAAACTGAGACGGCGCTACATAGATGCCCCTTGCAAGCATCCTGTTAAAATAATCTGCAAAAGCGTCTCTGTCACATTGACACGCATCATCATAATTTTCTATCCTTCGTGTTCTTTCCAATCCATCAGGAGCGAAATCTTTGCCGCCGGATGCGCAGTCTTCCTGTACAAATGCTGAATCGCTTCCGTCGGATGCACTCTCTATACAGGCAGAATACCCATTCTCCCATCCAGGTACAAAAAACGCCGAGAGCAGAGATCCTGCACGGTTCACGGTAAGCCCGGCCTCACAGAAAGCACTGGCCAGCCTTGCCGCCCGTTTGTCGATCCGCTCATAGATTCCCGTATCTTCCATCAAAATTTTAAGTGTCTCAATGCCTGCCGCTACCGCCACCGGATTCCCCGAAAGCGTCCCGGCCTGATAGACGGCTCCAAGCGGCGCGATGCAGGACATAATATCCCTTCTTCCTCCATAAGCCGCCAGCGGCATGCCACCGCCAACGATTTTGCCGAAGGTGTACAGATCTGCCGCAACGCCCGTATACTCTGTGGCGCCGCCAAGTGCCAGCCGGAATCCCGTAATGACCTCGTCAAAAATCAACATCGCGCCATGCTCTGACGCGATGTTTCGCAGGAATTGCAGAAAACCATCCTTCGGCGGCACCACGCCCATATTGGCTGCCACCGGCTCCACCACAACCGCCGCCACCTGCCCTCTGTTTTCTTCCAGCAGTCTTCGCACCGATTCTGCATCATTATATACTGCCGTCAGTGTGCTCGCCGCATAACCTGCCGGTACGCCCGCGCTGTCCGGTACCGACTGCGTCATAAGCCCGGAACCTGCCTTCACGAGCAGACCGTCAGAGTGTCCGTGGTAGTTGCCCGCAAATTTAATAATTTTATCTCTGCCCGTATATCCTCTCGCCACCCGCACGGCACTCATCACAGCCTCGGTTCCAGAACTGACTAACCGTACCATCTCAACATTCGGCACACAGGTACAGATCAGTTCCGCCAGTTCCACCTCTCCGGCAGTCGGCGCGCCGAAGGTCAGACCCTTCTCACAGGTCTGCCGCACTGCCTCGATCACCTTAGGGTGGGCATGTCCCAGAATCCCCGGCCCCCAGGAACAGACATAATCCAGATACCGGTTGCCGTCCGCATCCATGAGCCACGGTCCCTCAGCCCGCTCCACGAAGAAAGGTTGTCCGCCTACTGCCGCAAAAGCCCGTACCGGAGAATTGACCCCGCCGGGAATCAGTGTCTTTGCTTTTCTAAAAAGTTGTTCCGACCTCGTTGTAATCATTGTTGCGGTCCTCCACTCCCGTCGCCGTTCTATACCTTTCTCCCACAGGAAGCTTCCGGTAAATTCAGCCTGTTGATATCACAGCCGTATGTCATAACCACTTCACCGCATCCAGCGCATGATAGGTAATGATGATCTGTGCCCCCGCCCGCTTCATGGCTGTCAGATTTTCCATTACGATCCGCTTCTCGTCGATCCACCCGTTGGCGGCTGCCGCCTTCACCATGGCATACTCGCCGCTCACATTATATACCGCCAGCGGCACTTTAAAAGTAAGCGCCGCCTGTTTTAACACATCCAGATATGCCAGCGCAGGTTTTACCATCACAATATCCGCGCCCTCCTCTATATCCGCCGCGATCTCCCTGAGTGCCTCCTGCCCGTTGGCAAAATCCATCTGATAACTCTTACGGTCGCCAAAGCCCGGCGCGGAGTGGGCTGCATCGCGGAAAGGCCCGTAATAAGCAGACGCAAATTTGGCGCTGTAAGCCATGATCGGCATCTGTGTAAATCCTGCCTGATCCAGTCCTTCCCGTATAGCCGCCACACGCCCGTCCATCATGTCGGAAGGCGCCGCCATATCCGCTCCGGCTTCGGCAAGGCTCACCGCCATCTTCACCAGATAAGGCAGCGTTTCATCATTTAGAATTTCTTCTCCGTGCACCATACCGCAATGTCCGTGAGAAGTATATTCACACAGGCAGATATCCACTACAATGTATATTTCCGAATAATTTTCCTTGATATAACGGACTGCCCGCTGGGTGATCCCGTCCGCCGCATATGCCTGACTCCCTTGCGGGTCCTTGTGCCGCGGAATCCCGAAAAGCATAATACCGCCGATTCCCGCCTCTTTTATCTGCTCCAGAATCTCTTCCAGACGGTCGATGGAATATTGATAGATTCCCGGCATGGACGCCACCGGATTCTTAATGTTTTCCCCTTCTATCACAAAGACGGGATAGATGAAATCTTTCGGATGCAGCCTTGTCTCCTGCATCATGGAACGAATGCGCCCGTCTCTGCGCAGTCTTCTGAATCGGTACATGGTTTTCTCCTTGTTCTCTCCTGCAGATCCGGCAATTTATATTTAGCCTGCAGATTTAAATTATTTCCTATAGCATAAAAATAAGAATTTTAAGTATCCATTAGCAAATTCATCAATTGTACAACCGTATCGCACGTGTCTTTAAACAAAATATCCGCTGCATACTCAAAATCTCTTTGATAGCTTTCCCATTGTTTTTGCATGATCGCGCTATTTCTAACAATATCCATAATTCTACAATAATCTTGAACCACCACTGTCGAACCACGTCTCTCCGCAGTTGCATGCAATGCCGCCTTTAATGCATCAGGTTCTATATTCGAATAATGCAGCTTAGCCAATATGTATATATCATAATAATCTCTTGATCTTGTGTTCTGATCACCTCTGGATATTATTGTCTCCAATTTTTCTGCCATTATTGTTTCTAAGTTATAAGCAAGTACCGAAATACTCCTATCCTCCAAAAGCAGTTTGAATTGATATTCAATTTCCTTTGGAATAATCTTATCACCGGTGGTAATGTCCAGCTTCAAAGGAACTTCCATTGGCGGATAATTTGCAGATAATGAAACCCGATATCCTTTGTACACATCTCCATCACGAATTTCCCCAATATTGCGAAAGCTAAATGTTACCTCATCTTCTAACTCTATTTTACAGATTTCTTCAAACATTTCCAGGACAACCTGTTCATTTACAGGCAGGCCCTTTATTGTCGCATCCATATCCATAGTTGCTCTGGTGTCGATGCCGACCATTGATGCAATCAAAAAACCACCTTTCAGAATAAAATTCTGCTGATACTTTGAAATAGATATTCGTTCCAGCAATCGCTCCAGCATACAATTCTGCATGATAAGTTGTGCCGATATATGTTTCTCTTTTGCAAGATTTTTAATAATTGCCTTTAATTGCATTGCATTTTTCATAACAATATCTCCAGATATGTTCTGAGTCTTGTTTCAACCTTTAGAATTTTTGCATACTCTGATAAAATCGGAATATTTTTATCATACCCGGTTGTATAACGTTTAAATGCCTGCGTCATTACCTGAATATCCACACGGCTATGAGGTCTTAAAATGTCACAAAGTGTCCGCTCCACGTTATATGTTCTCACCGTATTTCCCCCCGGTGTAGTCACTTCTGTTATTCCCAAACCATATAACTCTTTTTTACACTGTGCGCATCGAACCCCATCTTCCTTTGGCTTTGTCAAATTATAATTCACCGGAAAAGTCATATGATATCTGTTTGGTGTTCTATCTGTTAAATCCCACAAAAACAATGCCGTTTCATGGGAATAAATTCCTCTTTTAAATCGACTCTGCAAATTGAAAATCTCATCATCCCAGACTTCCGGTAAAATATAAACGCCTCTTGTGGACTTCTCAATCCTGCCTTTATCAACAAGATATTTGATGTTCCCGCGAGAAAAGCCTGCCGCAACCACCATTGCAGTAGTAACTGTGCCATTATTCTTTTTTGCCATCTTAATAATCTCTTCAGTTGCTCCCACAATAACCCTCTGCTTTCTATTGACTTCTATGCTTATAAACATATTATTATACGGCATAAAAGTCAATACATATATTGTCATATAATTAAATTGAGCAGATCATGTCTGCCCAATTGATATCATAATAACGTATGGTTTATGACAAGCTTTTCAAGATACTGCCATAGCAATATCTTCATACAGACATTTCACGATCGCATTCACGCTGGATTCCCTTGCAGTCAGAAATTGACCGTCTGTATGCTTTTTCAATTCCTCTCCGCACAATTCTCCGATGCAGACATACCGGCTCTTTATATTGGTAAGTCCTGCCGCTTCCATGCCCTCGAAATAAGCCCGCACCCCCATAGCCGACCCGAATACGATATAATCCGGCTGCTTCGCGATCACTACGGCGCGTTTTTCCTCACGAACTTCTAATTCATAGAGCGGATACTCTATATAAGGAATACCTTTTTCCTCGAAAATACGGGGCAGCTGGTCACTCCCCTGCTTCGCCCGCAGAAATACGGCAGGAGAAATCTTCTCCTTCACACACTGCGCCCCGGCTGCATCCCTCTCTCCTTCTGCCCGTTTCACCGCATAGTTCTCTGTCTGTTCCGCCGTTAAAGAACTTGTCCGTTCCGCCAGAATCAGCCGCGTCAGACCTTCCGCCAAATGTGCCGCATCGTAAACAGACGGCATATAGTCCGCATAGAGTCCTCTTCTCTCAAGTTCTTCCGCGGTCCCCAGACCGATAGCCGCTATTCTCTTCCCGGCAAGTATGCGCAGATCTTTTCGCTCCTGCTTCATCTTATCGATAAAGACCCGAACGCCGTTTGGACTGGTAAAGGCAAGCCATCTGCAGTCATTCATATCCGGAAGCGGTTTATCATTAGGTCGAATCTCCATAAATCCCATATCCCGTATTGCAAAGCTGCCGGTCCATGCCGAGGCGCTCTCATCACACGTCTGCATATCCTTGTCTTCTTCACTGTATCTTTCACGCGCCTGCATATTCAATGCTTCGAGCGCCGCCGACATTTTTTGTACAAAATGCGGCGTTCCTGTGACTCCCACGGTAACTTTCTTATGCGGCCATGCCTTGTTCGCCATCTGCTCTTCCGGCACTATATCCGCAAACGTCACCTTCGTCACCCATGCATCCTCTGTTTGTCCTGCCGGCGTTTCCTCTTTCTGCTCTTCCGGTATTTCTCCGTTCCCGGCGCGCAGATCCAGCGCGGCCACCGCCCCGATCACGATGACTGCCGGCGCGGTGAATCCTTGTGTGAAAGCCTCCGCCGGAAGCCTTGACAGCACAGTCCTCATACATCGCTGCCGCTTCGTCGTTCCCTCCATAATCACAGCGCAGGCCGTATCCGGACTTTTGCCCGCCTCTATGAGCCCGTCCGCAATCTCCTGCAGATGGTGCATCCCCATCAGGATCACCAGCGTGCCGTCCAGCCTCGCCAGCGTATCGAAATCCATCCGCAGACGTTCCTGTCCCTCTGTGTCCACCGCCGTCCCCGTGACTACCGTAACGCTCGCCGAAAGTCCCCTGTGTGTAACCGGAATGCCTGCTGCCGCCGGAACCGCGATCGCAGAGGATATCCCCGGTATCTCCTCACAGCAGATCCCCGCCTTCTGCAACGCCAGAAATTCTTCACCGCCTCTGCCGAACACATAAGGATCACCACCTTTTAAGCGGACCACCGTCTTTCCCTCCTGCGCCTTCTGCACCAGAAGGGCATTGATCTCATCCTGCTTCATGGCATGATTTCCGTATCGTTTGCCCACATATATTTTTTCGCAGCCGGCTCTGGTCAATTCTAACAACTCTTCCGGCACCAGACTGTCGTAGACGACGACACTGCAGTCTCGCAGGACATCCAGCGCTTTCAAGGTCAAGAGTCTCGCATCCCCGCAGCCGCCGCCTGTCAGATATACCTTTCCTGTTTTCAAGTAATCTTCTTCCCTTTCAATAATCTTGCCGCTTCCTCTGCCATTGCCAGTCCGTTTTGAAGAAGTGCCTCGCTGTGGGCTGCCGCCTTTCGGGATTGCACTTCCTCTTTCGGTGGACAGTCTTCCCGCCGGCTAACCTGCTGCCTGTTTCCGGCATACATTACATCCAGAATCAGTTTTCCCTGTTCCTGTCTGCACCATGCGGCGGCGGTATCGCTACAATCCGCTGCCAGCTGTGAAAGAGTTTCCCTCTCTACCAGAAAATCGAGTTCTGTATCCTTATCCGTCACTTCTCTGCACAATGCGGCGATCTCCGAATCCTGTACCGCCTCCACCGCGATGATGCCCTGGCAGGCCGCAGGAAGAAAATGTTCCGGTGCAAGTGGATAAAACTCAAAATCATCCGCATACCGGGATATCATCTCCAACCGGTCAAGTCCGGCCTTCGCCAATATAAGCCCGTCATAATTTTCTACTCTGTCATTTTCTATTTTACCATTTCCTGTTCCGGTCTTTGCATTACTGTCATTATTTTGGATCTCATCAATGCTCCTGCCATAATCACCTTTTTTGTCACGATTCTGTACATCTCTGCCACTGTTTTTCAGTTTCCGAAGGCGCGTGTCCACGTTGCCGCGGATGTCTGCGCATGTCACGTTCTCCCAGAGAGCCGTCGCCTGCTGCCTGCGCCGTCTGCTGCCGGTACCGATCACAAAGGTACGCTGTCCCTCTTCCGTCGTACCATCATGATATTCCGCTGCTCCTAAATCCTTCCCGGCACAGGGCGCTCTCCCGCCCTTCGGAATCACAAGAACATCTCTCACATCTCCCCGCGGAAGTACCGCCGCAATAACCAGCCCATCCGCCAGTGTCATAGGCAGATCTTTGGCGGAATGCACCGCAAGATCAATCTCTCCTGTCAGCAGAGCCTGCTCAAATTCCGACACAAAAACGCCCTTATCACCGATCTCGCTCAAGGGCTTATCTAATATCTTATCGCCTTTTGTATGTAAAACAACGATCTGTGTTTCTATCCCGCTGTCCTTTTGCCGGATCGCTTCCTGCACCAGTTCCGCCTGTCGAAGCGCCAGCTTACTGCCCCGCGTTCCGATCCGAATCCTCTTCATAGTAACCTCCGTAGTTCCGCTCTGTGGAATCTCAAAATCCATAGACAAGTTTCCTCTTTTTGTCCAAAAACCGTATGCATTTTCCCATCTCCATACATACTCATTCCGCGCATTAAGCATCAAGCATCCCTTCTAAACACCGAAGCAGTTCTGCAAAAGGTACATCACCCTTTTTTTCCATACAATACAAAAACAGCTTCTCCAAAATCTCCCGTCTTCTTGATTCCGACGCCGTCAGCTCCATTACGCGCGGTCGTATTTGACTCATTAAGTCAATCATCTCCCCAAGACCTTCCGGAAGCGTCTGTGAGAGTTCCTTCCTCACCCATGCCGCCGCCGTCGGACTCTTGCCGTTTGTGGAAATACCGATCGTCAAATCTCCTTCCTGTACCAGCGCCGGGAAAATGAACGAACACTTCTCCCTGTCGTCCACCACGTTGACGGGAATACGCTCTGCCATACAATATTCCGAAATGCTGCCGTTGAGCGTTTCATCGTCCGTCGCCGCAATCACAAAATCCGCCCCTGTCAGATCCGACATTTGAAACGGCTGCTCTTTCAATATAAGGGAAGCTGCACTGGTTTGCACTGCCGCCTCTCCCATCATCCGTATACCATCCTCAATCCTGGGCGCAATCACCGTCAGTTTCGGTCCAAACGCAAGCAGTTTCTCCACTTTCCTTGCGGCAACCCCGCCGCCACCCACGATTACGCCGTTTTTGCCGGCTACGTCCATAAAGAAAGGAAAATATCCCATTGCCGTTTCCTCCTCTTTTGATTATCCGGCACCATTTTTGCCGTTTCACATATCATATAACAATCGTCTATCATAAATCATGCTGTCGTTTTCTCCTTTACCGGTATCCAGACCTCCGCATAATATGCGGGGGCATTGGTACCGCCTTTATAATCCGCGGCATTGCTGTAATACTCGATGTTGTAGCCTTCACAGACCTCATAGCGGCTTGTCGGAAGCCACTCAGAAAAGATTCTTGACCTCCTGCAGTGCATACGGCATAGGCCCTCTGCTGGGAAAAACCGCCCATGTATGTGCCGGTATCTCTTGCGCTTCCATCTGTTTCCCCACAGCAGCCTCTGACCGGATATCATCCGCAATCATATATTTAAATAACCTTGCCTTTCCGCAACCTGCAAATTTGAGCGGCAGGCGCAAATTTGCGTGTGAAACATTTATGTTTCACGCTGTTTTCCTCATTCATAGTATTGATTCCAGTATATGATTTTCGGATACACTTTTCCCGATCAAAAATGCTGTCTTTTATCCGGATTCCCTTTCTTCATTGGGCTGCCATTCGCAACATCTATCAGTATATACTATTACTGTCCGTATTCCCGATACAGCTGTTCCCGATATGCCGGATCGGACAGGGCGCGTTTCATTTCCCCGGTTTTACCGGCCTCCATAAGTTTCTGCATAAGTTGTAAAGCCTTGTTCTCGCCTTCTTCACGGCCAATCTCGCGCCATTCTTTCCGTTCGCTCTGTATATGCTTCTCTTCATCATACTCAAAAATACTCACTGCGATCGCCTCCGCCCGGTTTTCAGATAAAAAATCCGAAAGTATTCCGTTTCTGATACAATGTTCCACTGCCTGCTCGACTGCTTCCGGAAAAGACATCTCCTTTGCAAAAGTCCTGACCTGTTCCACATACTGCGCATACTCTTTTAACAGGCAGCATGTATCCAGTAATTCCTGATTGTGTCCTAAACTGATATTGTAAACCAGTACCGCCAGTTCCAGCGCCGGCCTCTCCTGTCTTTTCTCAAAAGCATCTGACAGCCGAAGGATCTGCTGCTCCGGCTGAGAGTCCACTCCATTATAAAATACAACAAATTGCGGCGTCGGAATTTTAATGAGTTTCTTGCTATAGAGGTTCTCATTTTTGACCCGATTATGTAATACACTGCTCACATAAAGCAGATCCCGCAACGGCATGTTAGGATTGTATGTAGACTGATGTTCATAGAGCATTAACTCAAAATCAAACACAAAGGAAATATCATTTTTATAATTCATATAAACTGCATTTTCCAGTGTCGTGATTTCCAGATCATCTGTATTTGTGTATGTCGTTCTGTTCAGTGCATTGTACAGATTCAGCAGGTTTTTCTTTTCCTTAAAAAGCATACGGAATACTGTGTCTTTAAAGTTACGTTGTACATCTGTTGCGTTCATCTAATGTCCTCCTTTGATGATTGACAGACCTTTTTCAAACTGAATCGGACTGTCCGGCACAGGAGAACTGTTTCAGACTCCCCTGCCTCTGTAATTAATAATTGGGAACAAAGCATGGATTTTCTGAAACTTAGAATTTAATGATAGAAATTAATGATCTGTTATATGTAGAAAATATGCTTTTCATTACTATAGCATATAATTTTCGAAATTGTAAATATATTTTGTCAGAATTATAATTTTTTACTTCACGTGACGGTTGTGCGCCTAAAGGATTGTAACCGTTACGAAGAAGTATTTTCCGGACTGCACAACGCCATCAAGGAAGGGAAATGACAGTGACTGTCATATTCTATATCACTCTATCTCATACACATACATCAGCTCCGCCACTTCTTTTCCGTCATAAATATCCATCTGCCTCCAGTCCTTCTGTACGAATCCGAACCGCTCATAAAACCGGCGGGCATTCTTATTTTCCTCCAGAACCCACAAATAGACTTTCTGATAACCGATATCATATAATGCAGAAATCACAGCCTGCATTAACTGATATCCATATCCCTTATGCATCATTTCCGGCAGCAGATAAATCGAAATAATCTCGCCATACCCCTTCATCTCTTCCATTCTTGCATGACTATAGGATGCCGAACCGCATATCTTTCCATCCTCGATCAACAGCAGAGACAAGCGGTCCGGGGCTTTAAGTCCGTTGGCCCACTGCCCCGATGGAATCCGTGCAAGCCATGTATCGGGAATGATACCGCGGTACGCATGTTTCCAACTCTGCTCATAGACATGACTGATTGCCAGCCAATCATCCGTGTTTAAAACAGGTCTGATCTCTACCGTATGGTCCGAAGCGTTTTTGATTCTGTTGTCTTTCTGCGCATATCCGGCGTCTTCTAATACCCGCATCGCCTTTTCATAATTGTCGCGCTTCGTCAGAATGTAATCCGTGTTGTAAGTCGATATGGCAAAAATCCCGATCCGGTTCTCTGCCAGCAGCGTTGATATTTCAGATAAGATGCCTATCAATGAAAAATCCAGCACGCCCTGTATCCGAAATGCTTTCCAGCCGTCTTCCCGCTCGCTAACGTTATCCGGGACGTCCTTTGTCAGACAGACCAGTGAATTTTCTTCCTCTGTTTTCCCTAAGAAACAGTATTCTGCACGGAGATTTACCTGTGAATAATCTGAGACCTTGCAAACGGAAAAGTCCCCGTCTATGCTCCTGATTTGTATTTTCATATCCTCAGCCTCCTATACCATAACCGTTAAAAACCGGTTCCTTCCTATTATAGCTTTCTGTGCTTCACTCAAATGCCTGCTGGCGGCAGCGATAAGAGCCTTCCTATTTTCCGGCTGCAACCAGGAGACTGGCCAAGCCATAAGAATCATGCTATGCTTATTATAAACCCAAAGCAAATGCTCATGTACGGTAAAGAAGCAAGCGACCGAAAATAAGAGATAGACCGCCAGCACCACACTATTCCGAACCAAAGACCAAAAGACAAGCATTGTGGAAATGTGCATAACAGGCTATGGAATCATGGATAACTCTATTCACAGCA
>ERZ808035.301-NODE-301-length-52074-cov-8.536435_pt1 | contig 52074 bp, 58 predicted proteins | sample MGYA00380189_ERZ808035 | MGnify/ENA primary metagenome ERZ808035 (study PRJEB31490, sample SAMN06133407) | mouse gut metagenome | isolation source: M5_1 | host: mice | place: China: Chengdu | collected 2015-05 ... | reverse complement strand
ATTGCCCAGGACATTGTGGATGAGAGTACCCTGATGCTGGACAGCACCACAATCAAGGTCCACCAGCATGGCAGCGGCGCAAAAAAGGAGGCGACGAAGCACTGGGACGCAGCCGGGGAGGTTTGAGCACAAAAGTCCATGCGGTAGTGGACGGACTTGGAAACCCGCTGCGGCTTTTGCTGTCTCCAGGGAACCGTAATGACATTTGCTATGCGCAGCAGCTGCTGGAACTGTTTGATTTGCGGGGTAAGTATATTATCGCGGATAAGGGATATGACAGTGACCGCTTTGTACACTGGCTGGAGGAACGCGGGGCCATTGTTGTAATCCCAAGCCGAAAAACTGCCATGCATCCTCGTGACATCGACCGGCACATTTTTTGTGTTCAAAGCAACAGGAGTGAAAGTGCTGAGACGCAAGGCTTCTAAATAAAAACAACCCCACCCAATCTGAACAAGTTTTTGAGACTTGACAGATTGGGTGGGGTTGTTCAAATACCAAAACCTATGAGGCGTATTTTAACAGCTAGGGCGTGTTTCAAAAGGGTGCCAGTTAATTTTTAGGATATCTCTTGACATTTGGTTAGATTATCAGTATAGTGTAGATAAATTTTCTGGATCAGTTGTCAAGTACTTTTTTTAAAAAAGTACCAACGGGTCCACGCGTTCCCTATTGTGTATACAATGGGGGCTCCTATAATCATATACAATATTATAGTGAAAGATAGACCTATTCGCCGAACGGGTTTATCTCTTTCATGTATTCGACAATCTCTATTCGTTTTGAGTTTCGGCAAGGGGCGATGCCTCTGTACCTCAGCAGGGTAGCTTCCGGCGGAAAGGTAAATGGATTGGTGGATTATTTTGCGGTGAATACATACACTATGAGATGTAAATGATCATAGAATAGACAGACTAGGAGGAATTAATGTGGATCCCAGACTTCAATGGTTTTTACACACGGTATCCAGTGGGGATGCAGTCGATGAAGAAGAGGTGGATCGAATCCCCGGAACCAGCAAGATTCGGACTTACTGTGCCAATGCATCTCTCTACTCCAAGGAAAGCAGTTTAGAGAAAATGATGCAGTCCGCGCATCTTTTCACCAAGGATCCCCCAGCGAATCATTGAACAAGAAGCCGTTGTTTGCCAGCTGTCCAGCGATGAACAACGGCTTTTACCTGTACTTTTTGGTTTGTGGTGAGGCGAATGATAGTCATGCGTATCACTACCGCCGCAGCAGCGGTGGTGGCAGGCATTGCTCTGGTGGTTCATTTTGTGCAAAGAGAGGGGAACTATTCCTGGCTGCTCTTTGTGCAGTTTTATCTGATGATATTCTCGCTGCTTTTTGGTGGGATTTGGTTTCTCACGGGAGCTGAAATGCTTCCTCCGGACTGTTGGGTCTGGCAAATTCTACAGCGCGGTTCGCTGGCGGCAATTGAGACCGCCGCCGGAATTTTGGGTATTGGCAATATTTTATTTGGCTGGATTTACAGCGAGAGAAATAAGCTGATTCTTGCAAAAACCCAATTTGAACTCATACAAAGCCGCTATGCAAATCTATACACTGCAAGTGTCATTGCGCATTTCTCGGCGACTGTGTTATGTCTGCTTTTGGCAAAAGTAGGCGCTCGGGAGGGTGCATTTTTTTCTTTCCTGACCTTACTATGGGGTTGTATTCCCCAGGCGATGATCTGCTATCAGATTGCATTCAATCAAAAGGGCAGTGAGGATATTGCGCTACGCTTGTGGGAAGAGTCCGAGATTGCAGATTACAAAGAGGCGACCGTCATCACGGAGATGACGAAGCATCTCGGAGATGCGGCGGTATACGGGCATGAGGGTTATCATGATCTTCTCTTTCGTAAAATTGTAGAATGGCTCAGGCTGTTTCCCGAAATAAAGAACCGGGCGCAGCTTAACACCACACCTATGGCCAATGATATTCGAAGAATATCCCTGCAACTGCGGATGATGGCGGAGAAGGTTCCCGAGCCGGAGCAATCCCATTTTTATGGGGATTTTTTTAAATCTGTAAGCAGATACATAGGCGGGGGATTTTTCTCAAGATTTACAAAAATAGAGAAGCTCCTCCAGGCGGAATTGCTCTGTTGCGGATATCTTCACTACTTGTACACCAAGTCTGGAGATGTTAGAGCAGCATCCGGCGAGAGGGAAATTGATACTCTGACAAACCAGATTTCCAAGCTGCTCTACTACTCACAAGATCAAGGGATGGTCTCTGTCCATATTAGCGCCTACCTGCAGGAGCTTTTGGAGGGATTGGAGTGGTACATGTTTTTGACCCAACGGATACGGTTGCCCCGCTATTCATCCAAGCGCAGCAGAAAAGTCGGCGTTGCAGATAAAATCTTTACGGCGTTCATAAGTAGCGTGTTTGATTATGATGATAAAACAGAGCTGGAAAAAAATGCAGGGATCGCTTGGAAGCAGGTGTAAAAGAAAGAAGTGGTTGTCTATGCAAGTGCGTTCTATCGTACTCCGAAAGCAAATTCTGAAAAATAAGCAGGAGAATTTTGACCGGTGGATTACGCTGGGACACCCGGATGAATTGGTAGTCAGTACCCTGAAACCAATGGCGCTACGAGATATAAAGGCTGGTAATGATTTGATCTATTGCAGGGACTCGGAGCAGCAATATCACCATGTCATCTACCTCATAGACCATGGGAATCATTCGGGGAGCTGCGGTGAGACGGATGATTCTGCCCTGTGGGATGAGGGGTTGGGGTTTCTCTCCATCACTAGGATTCATTTTCCTGTTACCACTGATTTGGACCGGCAATTTAATGAATTGCGGGCACATTTTAAAGATTTGGCGCGGACGGATGTTGCCTGGAGAGTCTATGGTACCACGGAATTGAGCGATCAGGTTCTCGTCTGTCGGTGCCGGAGCTTCAAGGAGCTGTCCAGGTGGTCGCTGCAAGCCACAAGCTATGCCAGGGTGGGAAAAGCTTATACCTATTTCTGTATTCCCAACTCTATCATGGAATCAGCAGTGGAAGATTGGAAAACCGAAGGCGACTGTATCGAACAGCTGTCCATGCGCTTTGCCGTTAAAGACTGCCGACGGGCCCCGGAGAAGCTGAAAGAGATATCCACGGCGCTGGTTCCTTCCGGACTGAAGCCCCTGTATTATAGGATTACCGGCAACGAAGACGCCATCATATGCGGTGAGAATGTTCCAATTGAGTATGTTGTAAATTTGTATCGGACGTGGTACCAGGAGGATCTTGAGATTCTGGATGTCTTTTCCAATATCATTTCCCGCATCGGCGCAAATGTGACAGTTCCAGACAGCGATGTTATACCGCCTGATCCGTTGACAGGTGTGTGCGTGGATTTGCTGAATAAAATTACCCACTGCAAAAACATTCCTCAGGATTGTCCCTGGCGGCGGCCGCTGATTGAGTTGAGTAATACACTTGTGCATATGAGCCGCTCTGCCATATTAGATGAGCTGGTATATCTCATTCTTCCGGGGCTGTACGCATTCTGGGAAAATATAGAGATGGAAAATCAGAACCCGAAAGATAATTTGCTTTACCAGCAGTTTGTGGAATTGTGCGTCCACACAATCGAGCATCTGATGCGGGCGGAAGGGCAATTGTCTCAATATCCGGAAGTGCGTCCAATTACCTACGATATTCCGGTATTTGCCTTTGAGGTTGCCATCGCCTTTTCACAGCAGATCAACGGTGCACTGACTACAGCGGATACGGGAGGAAAGAACAAGACCAGTGTTCTTCTGGTTCCCAGCGCGGAGATTGACGTGTCCACGGTGGAGCTATTTCCTGCCAGCAAGTCGGCCCGTAGGCTTTTACAGATTACGGTTCCCTTTTCCATGCTCTATGAGCCGAAACGGCTGTTTCCGGCCCTTTGCCACGAACTGGCACATTATATTGGCGAGCGGTGCCGCATGCGGAGTCTCCGCTTTGATGTATACTGCAAATGTCTGGCAAGTCTTTTCCTGCAATACTTTTTCCCGGACTGCACGGGTGGGATCAGACAATTCCATGAATATCTGAACAGATTTATTCGTGACGTGCTCTGCGGCGGGGTGGAGGCAAACAAGAGCGGCGTTTCGGTGCAGGAGGAGCCCCTTCTGAAGATTGCTGCGGTCGCAAACCGCTTGGCGGAAAAGCTTGCAACTGCAGAGGGCTTTACCCGCTTTACAAAAAGATACTTGGAAGATTCAAAGCAAGAGAGCAACCCCGCATTCTATACATTTCCTGTGGCCGAGGGGCTTTCAACCGCCGCTTTGAATTTTAAGAAACGGAACCAGGACCTGCGGATTGTTTTCAGAGAGACCTTTGCGGATGTCTGCATGCTCTATCTTCTGAAGCCGACGCCAGAGGAGTATCTGGAGGCTGTGTTCCCGACGAATGGGGGTATGAATGAAAGCACGTGCCTTCGTATGTTGCTCAGTCTGACTGCAGCGGGCTATACACATAAGCATCTAATTGACGCAGTAAAAAAAACATCCCGCCTCAGTTCGAACCAGGAAAAGGAGGAAGTCCAAAAGAGAATTGAAAAGTTGAGTGGACTTTTTCAGGAGGAGAATCTTTACAACTATCTAAAAGAATATATCTCCACGTGTTGGGATACGCTTCAAAAGTGCTGTCCGCCGCTACAGCCGGAAACAGATGCATATCAGAACGCGCCTATAGCCATCTACAGCAGAATCGTTAAAGACCGCACAGCCTTTGACCACCGTATGGTTCTTCTGGATATTGACCAAAGCCGCAAAGAGATTTTGAATGATTTAAGAACGAGATAAAAATAGGAGTATTGGTCAGTTCAATTGAACTGACCAATACTCCTCAGCCTGTCGAATAAGGGCCTGTTGGAAAACAGAAATTTTCAAAAATTTAAAATAATAAAAGTTGCGGAAACTCCTATTAATGGCAGGTTTTTGCAACTTTTTTAATGTTTACTTGGAAAGTTACAGTAAGTCAAAGCCTTTTCAATTCCATCTTCCACTCAATTCCATCTTCCACTTTCTTAACTGCCTCTTTCTGCTTCATGGTACGTAGTTCCTCCACTACAGTCCTGGCTTTCTCCCGGACAGCCTTTTTGTTCTCCTGGGCATGGATCGCCTTGAGCATCTTAGAAGCTGTACCTTGGAATACGGCGTCCCAGAAGAAAAAACGGTTACCTTCTCAAAAAGGCGAAAAAACCGTAAACGAAATCGTTGATCAGATGGAGCATTTGCCTGTCATCAATGAATGCTATCACGTTTTGTGGAAGTTCCAGTGTCAGATAGAAGATTTTTCTCCTAAAAAGAGCGCAGGCGACCGCCTCTCTCTGAACAAAAGAGCTTCGTTCCATTAAAAACGCAGTTGCTCAGGAGACGGAGAACATCCATATCGGCACAATTACTTTCGAGAACAACGAATCCACCAATCTCTTAGATGTGTCTCCCGGCTGCTGGATGCTGTGGATGGTCATACAGGATGACATTGCTCTGATGGAAGACAGGGATGAAACTTCGGCACAACTTATAGACATGGCTGAAGACAGCGATCCCAATGTTCAGTATCTCGTTAGTAAGCTCTATCAGGGCGGCCCACTTCTGATTTCGGACAGCATAGAGGTCTGGTACTGGTTCGAGCAATCGGCATTGGCGGCACAGCTGTATGCTTGGCGGTCATGACCTGAACAAGATACTGTTGAGCCACGATGGCGAGTATGCTAATATCCTGGTGAATGTATCGTAGATGTTCTGAGTAATTATCGCCGGGAGCCGGAATTTCTCCGATTACCAGCTTCTCTGCGAGAAGATGGACAGGCTTTTGTCCAACATCAACGAGCCTAGCCGATTGAGAACGGTATGGGCACTCTGCGGGATACCGCCGCAACGCCCAGATGTCTGAGGACGCAGATGCCCTGGTCGCTTTCTGGAACGGCAAGAGTATGGGCACAAGGCATATGATTTTGATTGCCAAAAGCCACAGGCTGAAAGTCCGTGTTGTAAGATTTGAGGTGAAAGTATGAAGGGTGTTCTTTTTACGCCCGCCAGCGCATTTGACATTCGTCAAATCGCTGACTCCGGCCAATGCTTTCGGATAAACGAGTACGAGCAAAATGAGTTCATCGTTATCACTGGTTCGCACGATGTGAGTATCCACCAGGATGGTGATTCCTACTGCTTCCGTTGCACCGACCAGGAGTTCCGGGATGTATGGCGCCCGTATTTCGATTTGGACACAGATTACTCCGCCTTCCAGTCTTAGATGATGGACGACCCGTTTCTGCGCTCCGCCATTAAGACTGGCGGCGGAATACGAATTCTCCAGCAAGATCTGTGGGAGACAACCGTCTCCTTCGTCATTTCCCAGCGCAACAACATCCCCCGTATCCGAAGTTCTGTGGAGACGTTATGCCGGAAGTTTGGGAGTCCGCTGGGCACGGTTCATGGGAAAGAGATCTACGCTTTCCCAACGGCGGCCCAGCTAAGAGGTAAATCTCTCTCCGCAGCGTCTCTCGGATACCGGGAGACGTATGTAAGCAGGCTTGCCGAGTATGAGGACAACGTTTGGCAAGAGATCCGGTCTCAGAGCGATGCCAAAGCGAAAGCCTCCTTGCTTGCAATGAAGGGAATCGGGGAAAAAGTCGCCAACTGCATCCTGCTGTTTGGGCTTCACCGCATGAACAGCTACCCCAGGGATGTTTGGATGAATCGGTTGATTGACAACATCTATCATGGGGATTTTGATCTCTCCCGATATGCCGGCTTTGCCGGGTATGTTCAGCAGCTACAGTTCTACCATTATCGGAACAGGAAGTCTGGCCTTGATATGAGGTGATTCCTGTGTCACGAGTGATTTGCAGAAGTTTAGACGGCACAAGAGCCCAATTCGAGGTAATAAAAGTAAGCCCACCCGTGTTTGGGTGGGCTTAAAATCTCAAATCTCAAGACCGAGTTTTTTAGCGATTTCTTCCGGGGATAGCCCGGCCTCTTTCGCTTTTGCCATAACGACTTTCATATTGACAGGATGCAGAAGTTTTTGCTTTTGCGCTTCGAGGGATTTTATTTCCTCATATTTCTTTGCAATTTTACTGTCAATAAGACTGATCCTCTCTTCCGCACTTTTGGCGGCCATATGATTGTGCCCCTTTCTTAAAGATGTGATTTTAATATATATGATATGCTGCGTGCTGTCAATATATGTTCAAAAATAAATTGCAGAGGTGAAGCGACATGGATCTTATTCTTCTGATTATCCTTTTGATTGCCTACTTTGCGCTTAAATCAAAGGAGGGTTATCAGACCAGCAGGTATAATGCGGAATACGCACGAAAAAAAGTGGTCAAGCAAATATGGATGCAGCGCGTAACAAACGAGCAGCTTGAACATGAGGTGAGAGGCAAGACATACTTTCCTCCGGATAAAGAGGCGATACTGGAAGAAATGAAGCGTGACGGATACCAGGTCTCCGTCTTGTCGAATCTCACTAGGGACAACCTGATACGGGCCCTGATGGCAAAGCAGGGGTTTCTTACATATAACGACGCTTTTGGGAACCGCCTAATATCCTACACCACGGAGCTTGACCGGCAGGTTCTGCTGTGGTGCGATCAAAAGCTGAGAGAGCAGGGAGTCCCGACAAGACTTGTGAAAAGTCCAACACCCAGTATGTATATGTGGGAGGTGTTGATTCAATGATTAAACCTGGTTCGGTGCTGACAATTAGAAACAAAGCAGGGATTCTTTCCGTCAATGTATGCGAAAGGATCTCTTTGCGAGATGTAACACAAGGTACTGGCTCAGACAAATTGCCAGCAATTGAAAAACCGCGTCTTGAATTTCACCGTCGCAAGGACGGTGTGACGCTCGTCACACTGTGCAACCGGCAGGACGAGGTTCCGTGCACGATGTTCCTGTTCGTCTTGACCGAAGACGGCATCGAGGCGTATAGGGGCGAGTACATAGAGGATGAGCGGGAGGACAAAGCGTTCATCACCTTTGAGGCATAGGAGGTTAGAACAATGGCCTATAGACGCCTATTCATCATGCGCAAGGACTTGAAAATGTCTCCTGGGAAGCTGGCGGCTCAGGTTGCACATTGCGCAGAAGCCTACTGGATGCGCTTCATCCGAGACCACTCCGACTTCATCGACTGCTCAGATGACTACCACTGCAGCGCCAGGATTGTCGGCGGAATTTTTGACAACTACATCGACGGGTCGTTTGTCAAAACTATCTGCGAAGCCAGGAACAAGAACCATCTGCTCAAAGCCAAGACCATGGCGGAGGAGCTTGGCCTGGTCGAGGGGTCTGACTTCGGGCTTATCTACGATAACTGCCTGACAGAACTGACCCCGGATGAGGAGAACGGAACTACCCTCACAGGTATCTGGTTTATACCTCTTCCCGATGAGACAGCGCACAGTATCAGCAAAAAATATCATCTGTATACTTGATTGAACTCTCAGCGAAAGCCGCCGCTGGGCGGTTTTGCTATGTCACGGTAAAGGAGGCGCTTGTCATGTCGCAAATCGTCATGTTTCCGCCACAGCCCAAGAGCGAGGGTGTCATCAATATCTCCAGTGTGCAGAAAAGCTGCCGGAAGCTAAAGGCCGGGCTTATTGCCCCGGCCACAGAGTCTGCGCAGTGCGATCTTGCCAAAGAACACGCCGCGGAGCCCATCAAAAGCATGGGCGACATCATTCGGGTTTCGCAGTTCTTGGTTGAGCAGAAACGGTTCAGGGATAATATGCTGTTCATTGTTGGGATCAACTTCGGGCTTCGTATCAGCGACCTCCGGTCTCTGCATTTTAGCCACCTCATCAATGACGACTGCACATTCCGTGACAGGTTCCCAATTTTGGAGAAGAAGACCCGCAACACCAGGAAGCACCAGCGGAATCGGTACATCACCATCAACACGGCGGTGGTCGAGGCGGTCACGCTTTATCTGGAGAACACAGGCGGCGTTCGCCTGAGCGACTATATGTTCCGCAGCAACTCCAACAATGGGGTAAATGAGAACCGTCCAATCAGTAAGCAGGCGGTAGACTCCATCCTAAAGGGTATCGCAAGAGACTGCGGCCTCGGGAACCGTATGGCGACTCACACGCTCAGAAAGACCTTCGCCTACCACCAGATGGTGATGAGCGGAAACGACCCTCGCAAACTACTCCTGCTCCAGAAGATGTTCGGTCACTCATCCGCAGCCCAGACGCTGGACTACATCGGGATTACGAGCGAAGAAATCGACGAGGCATACCGCAATCTCAACCTCGGAAGCACCACGCACAACTATCTCGTTGACAGCGACCTTAAGGAAAGCGATATTCTGCTGGCATAGGTGCCGTGTTGAAAAAAATGACCCGGTAGAAACCACTGTGGCACAGCGGTTTTTTGTGTGTTTGATTCGGTATAGCAGAGCCTACAAGCGAAAAAGGAGGATATCCAACGTGATTTATTTGGACAATGCGGCGACCACACAAATTGACCGCCGTGTCTTGGAGTCAATGATGCCATACCTGACGACCCAATATGGAAACGCCGGTACACTGTATCGGTTTGGACGTGCGGCGAACGAGGCGCTGCAAAGCGCACGGGCACAGGTGTCCCGCTTCGTGGGCGCCGACAACGGCAGCATTATCTTCACGTCCGGCGGGAGCGAGTCCAACAACCTGGTGTTTCATGGGGTGAGAGAATACCTGAAGCGGATCGGACGGACACATGTTCTGGTGTCCGCCGTGGAGCACGACAGCGTCCTGCGGTGTGCTGAGAGCCTCACTAAAGAGGGGCTTGATGTAGGGTATATTCCGGTCCAGGTAGATGGAAGCGTGTCTCTGGCAGTCCTGGAGGGGCTCCTGCGGCCTGATACGGGGCTTGTGTCGGTGATGTACGTTAACAATGAGACCGGAGCTGTGAATCCGGTCTGTGATATTGGAAGCCTGTGCATGAAGCATGGGGTGCTGTTCCATACAGACTGTGTTCAGGCCGCCGGGTGCCACCCCATCAATGCTGTGGAGATCGGGTGTGACTTCCTGTCGGTGTCCTCCCACAAGATTCACGGTCCCAAGGGCGTGGGGGCCCTGTATGTAAAGGATATGGCAACCGTCACCCCGCTGATTCATGGCGGGTCGGAGCAGGAGTTTGGACTCCGTGGCGGCACAGAGAATGTGGCGGGCGCCGTCGGATTTGGGAGGGCCTGTGAGCTGGCCGCCTCACGACTCCAGGAGGACAGGACTTATGTGTCCAGCCTGAAACAGAGGTTTGTGACAGAACTGAGCGACGCTTTGAAAAATCTGGGTCTGGATGGTATCATCCATATCAACGGCGGCTCCATCATGGCTCCCGGCAAGACAGTGAACCTCCGCATTGACGGTGTGGACAACGAGTCCCTCATTCTGATGTTGGATAATCAGGAAATCTGCATTTCCGCCGGTTCTGCCTGCCGGAGCCATGAGTCCAAGCCAAGCCATGTGCTTACAGCGATGGGGCTTACAATGGAGGAGGCCAGGAGTTCCATTCGGGTTTCTTTTTCAAGAGTGAACACAGAGGAGGAAGTTATAAATGCGGCTCGAATGATTGCCGAATTTGCCAGTATGCTTTGGGCACATAAAGCGGAGGAATAGAGGTATGACAGTCGAACAAATCAGAGAAATGGTGAACGGATCTGAATACGAATTCCTCAGAACCAATCCGCACCTCAATGGGAGAATCATCTTCCTGGCGCTGGGCGGGAAGGATATCCTGGATATGGGTGTATCGGAAGGCGTCCGGGTTGGGGAAATGCTCAACGCTCTTTTGGACGAAGTGATTTCCGGCAATCTCCCCAATGACCACGATGCCTTGGCCGAACGAGCGAGGGCGATGCTATGAGCGAGCCCAAATATCCAAAAGGTGAGCGTGTTTGGGTCGGCATCTACAACAAAGACCATAAGCTCATGTTCATTATAACAAGTAAAGAGTCCTCCCGAGATTACTATTTCCTTTACGAGCTGGTTGACGGCTCGTTCAAGAAACTCGGGAGGGCTTGTTCTCCCAAAGAGTTGGAAGAAAAATATGACGTTGACAAAAGAATAGGGGTGGTGCGATGAACGACTTCGATTACGAAAACTACCAGAAGAAACGCCTCGCTCATCAGGCTTCTCACCGCAAATGCGGAAGTAAAAGCAGGCGCTGTCCCATGTCAACTGATTATATGACACAAAAACAATGGAAAGAAAGGAATGGAAAAATTGTGTCCTTGAATTTTGACAAGCCCACAACGTGGGAAAACTTCAAAGAGCTCTCCAAGGGCGTCCAGGAGGAGTATTTGCGGTATCTGGCAGAGACCTACAATGCCAACGCCACTAATCTGGCGGAGATGTTCGGCATAAGCGTAGCTACTGTCCGCCGTCATATCCAATCAGCGGATTTGGATATCAAGTTTCGTGTTGGCCACTCCATGAATGCCGAGCAAAGGGACGCATGGGAACGGTTCTTACATAGTGCCCAGGAGTACATCGTGGTCAGCGATATGAAAGAGGAGGGCAAGGCTGCCGAACCTGCGCCTGCGTCGATGAAGATGAGTGAGTTCTCCCTCTGCTTCATTGGCCCAATCAACGTAGAGATGGTAGCGAACTCCCTGAGACATATTCTTGGCGATGAGGCAAACGGAGAGGTCAGAGTTGTGTGCAGCTTAATGGGACGCTGTTGAAAAGCGGAATCCCGTATGGTACAATGACGAACAGAAGGAGTGATTCAATGGATATGGATTTTGACTACGAGTTCATGTCGGACGACGAGGTCGAGCAGATGTTTGAATCCATCCTGGACGGAGTTCAGGAGGAGATCGCCGACGACGAGGCCGAGGTCACCATTCTCGACCCGCTGAAGCTGATGCAGATTAAGTTCGTGTACTCAGTTTTGAAATATCTCACCAAAGGCACCGACGCGGCGGTGTCGTACAAGCTGTACCAACCGTTCAAGTCGATGGGCAGCGTGTCTGTCGAAGCAAAGGTGCTGGAATTTGACGATCCGGAGTGGTTCGCAAGGGCCGCGGAGTTCGCCAGCAACACGGAGGTGTATCCGCTGGCGAAGAACAAGGTTCGTCTCACGTTTACATTCCACGACCTGACAAAGCCGATTGAATAAGGAGGGCCGTATGGAGTATTCTGGATGCAAACCATTTGCTGATGAGGTCATTGAGGAATCCGCCAAAAAGTTTGGCGCCGCATACGTTCTGCAGCCCAAAGTGAGAGACAGACTGTATGCGGCGTGCGAAATAGTGGACGAGATCGTCCCCAAACTGGATTGTGACGTCGTTGATGTCAGTGTTAATATGTCAAGTAAGCAGTTCACTATTATGCTCATCTGTGACGACATGATACTGGAGCATGGAAGGACGCACGAGTTCTTTCAGCTCATCAAGATGGTCGACTCTTTCGTGTTCTCTAAATCCGATCAGGAGTCTCTGCGGATCGAGCTGAACATCGACGGACTGTGGGAGAGAACGGGTGGATAATAAGAGACGCAGCCGCCTTCGGGAGGCGATCGGGATGTTGTTAAATGCGGCGAGCGTGGTGGAGGCCGTCTGCGACAAAGAGCAGGACTGCATGGACAACTGCCCTGAGAATTTGCAGGGCTCCGAGCGGTACGAGCGCATGGAGGATGCGGTAGACAACCTGAATGATGCGCTGGAGAGGCTCGAAGAGGCCAAAGAGTATATCGAAGCAGCGATCAGTCAGTGAGACGCAGGGAGTTGAAAGGCGGGGAATCCAAAACACCCTGCCTTTCAGTCCTCAAACAGATAGTCAGGCAGCTCGATCCTGCGGTCAAGGAGAACTTTCCCGCAGACCGTCACGGAGAATCCGCTGTCAGCCGACACATGGATGTTGGACTCCCTCAAGTCTGGATTTGCCGAAACTAAAATAAGATTCTGCTCGTTATCCAGGTAATACTGTTTGCAGTACATGGTGCCATTGACACAGAAGATGCCAACGTCCCCAATGGATAGCTCGGTGTCTTTTTGCACATAGACCATATCTCCATCATGGATGTAAGGCTCCATGCTGTTGCCCTGAATGTCAACGGCGTAGTCCGCCACATCGGGGACGGAATCGTCCACTGGCATCATGCTGAAGTCGGCTCCGTCAAGAGGCACGGAGAACCCCGCCGCCGATGGCGAGGTGTAGTGCGGCATATACCGCGTAGCCTTCACTTCTTCAATGTTGATAATTTTCTTCGGCTCAGGCTCCCGCTGGGCGGACGACACCCGTTCCAACTCAATGGCGCATATAGTCTCTACGGCTTTCCTGCCGTGTAAGTCGAGCAGTTGGTAGTTCTTCAGCAGAGATTTCTCCGCAGGGGACAATACCAAACTCGTCTTTGATACATTCCCAACATGAAAGTCCATCAACGTGTCCATTGACACGTTGAATGTGTGTCCAAGAGAGAGCAGCGCATCCATCGCCGGTTTCTTCGCGTTCTTTTCCCAAGACCGGATGGCGACGACGGACACGCCTATGGCAGAACCGAGTTCTTTCTGTGTATACCCACGCTCAAGGCGCAGATTCTTTAGGCGATGTCCGAAGTCCATAAAACGATCCTCCAAAATCTATCAGTTTTTCCCTGTTGACAGGGCTCTTGATTTGTGGTAGCATAATCGGCATAGGCGAACAAATGTTTCCTTTTGCAGAATAACATAAACTTTAGTTTCTGTCAATGAGAAAATGCAGCGCACCGCCCACCAACACCAAAAAGCCGACAAGGCGGTGCGCCACCACCCACAAGAGATATATTGCGGGCGGGTCACAGGTGACACCACTCACCTCTGACCGCCTGTAGTATAACACGCTCTGACGCATAAATCAATGGAGGTTTTACTGCAGGATGAAAAAACAGATTACAGTCAGAGAGTTGAAGGAATACTGTGAAAGGAACCCGCCCAACCAGGTCACATACTACTCCGAGAACCAGGATCACCGCAAGAGCGCCGGCCCGTGCAAACTAAGGCTTCACTTTCAAGTTGTGTTGATTTACGAGAATCCGAATCAGGTGTGCCTGAAATCCGGCGCAAGCAGCGTCTGCTTCAATCAGGTGATATTTGCCGAAATAGATACCGAGTCCACGGTGTTAGGTACTATTTTAACTCTTTACTGCGGAAATTCCAGGGCGTCAAGGTCCAAAACCGCCTATACCCTCATTATGTCCTAAAAATTTTTTCATGTGTTTTATTTTATTGAGTTGACACGAAGACTCCGGGTGTGCTATACTCCAACCATCAACACAAAGAAGTGAAGGAGTACAGTACAAAATGAAGACCCGGAGTCAGAAGAACACCTACCGCATCGGCGAGGTGTACTATATGAAGTTTGAGGGATCCGGAAATGAGCAGCACGGCTGGCGGCCGGGATTGGTGTTTCAGAACAACGTGGGAAACGCCCATAGTCCCAACATCATCGCCTTATCGATCACCAGCGCACAGAAGAAGCTCTCCCAACCCACCCATGTCCTCGTGAGCGCAAGCGACAGCGGTCTGAAGCTGGACAGCGTTGTCCAGTGTGAGAACCCGGAACGTATGTCCAAAGCCCGTGTAGGCGGGTATATCACCACTCTGCCCGAGAAGTATATGAAGCAGATAGCGGCAGCAAGTCTGCTGGCCACCTCCGCCATCTCCTACCTGGATATGGAGTTTCTGATCTCCGTCTGGAAGAAGGCAGTTGCACTGAACGGTGCAGTACCGGCGTAACTACATAAACTTGTGTAGGAGGCTGTGTTATGTATAACAACGAGTTGAAGGCCAAGTTCATTGGAGATTACACGCAGAGCATCAACACCGCAAACGTGGCAACTACTGTGTTCACGGCTATGGAGCCATTTGAAGAGGCGTGGCAGGCAGACCTGTGCACCAAGTCCACAGAAGAGCTGCAGCCGGTCATTGACAAGGTGGCGGCCCTGCGGATCGGGAGTCAGTGGATGTCGCTGACCATCCTCAAGGAGTACGTCAGATGGTGTATGGCGATGCGGGTGCCCGGGGCCTGCGACGGGATGCTTCACATCACCGCCGCAGGTCTGAACAAGATGCGCCGTCAGACGGTGTCCAGCCCGCTCCATCTACAGCAATATCTGGACGCGATTTTCAGCAAAGAGGAAGACGAGATGGTCGATAACCTCTATCGTTGCTACTACTGGATGGCCTATGGCGGTATCAAAGATGACGATGTTCTGCTTGTCAAGGTATCTGATGTCGATTTTTCAGAAATGTGTATCCGATACGGCGATACCCACGCGCCCATCTATCGGGAGGCGCTTCCGGCCTTTCACAATGCCGTGGAGCTGAAAACCTTTTTATATGTGCATGAGAACCCTCACTATGAAACTCGTCGTGATCGAGTTCCGGGCGATACGTTGATTCGTGGCTACCGCAAAATCGGACATCTTAAATATCTCAGATCTAATATATCGCACCGTGCGACTGACGCTGTTGAGCAGGGCAAGACCGATCTTCAACTGAGTTTCAACCGCGCATGGATGTCTGGACTCTTTTACAGAATGTACGAACGTGAGCGCGCCGGTCTGCCGGTGGACTTCACCAGCGTAGCCGCCAGTTTAATGGCGGATAAGACCTACGTCATTAAGGGTCGCACAAAGATCGAACACCGGTACCGGCAGCGTGGCCGGGACTACATGGAGGACTACCAGCGATGGAAGCTGGCATTCTCCATGTAAGTTTGGAAGTTAAGAGAACTCGCCCCCGGCGAGTTCTCTTTTCTGCATATCAACTCAATTAAATATAATACAATGCGCAGAGGCACACAGTATAATCTGAACGAAAGGAGGGTTATTCTTGGAAGCATTAGAGGAATTGAAGGCGCAGTTTATCGCTATCTACAACGAGAATATTCAGCGGGATGGCGCCGACGATTTGCTCAAATGGCTGTCTGAATCGGATTTTTTCGTGGCTCCAGCCTCGACCCGGTTCCATGGCAGCCACGAAGGCGGCCTGTTGGAGCACTCTTTGAACGTTTACCACTGTTTGAAGGAGATTGTCCAGCAAGCTGGCCTGCAAGACACTTATTCACCCGAGACCATCGCCATCTCCACCTTGCTTCATGACGTTTGCAAGGTCAATTTCTACAAGAAGGGATTCCGTAACGCCAAGGACGAGAAGTCAGGACAGTGGTACAAGAAAGAGGTGTATGAGATTGACGAGAAGTTCCCCTGTGGGGAGCATGCGGACAAGTCAATCATCATCATCCAGAACTTCATCCACCTGGAACCGGAAGAAATCCTGGCAATCCGGGCCCATATGGGTGGATGGGATACCGCAGTAAAGGGCGGGAACGGTTTTGTCGGAAAGATTTTCGAGCGCAGCAAGCTCGCAGTTTTTCTCCACTTTGCCGACATAGCCGCAACATATCTTATGGAGGTGTAATATGGCCGAGCAGTCACAACTCAACATCTATCAGAAGCTGGCCAAAATCAGGGAACAGGTCGAGGTCATGCGGAAGAACAAGAGCGGGTATGGATATACATACGTCTCAGAAGACGAAATCCTCGCAAAAATCCAGGTCTTTATGAAAAAGTACCACCTGTCTCTGATTCCCCACATCGTCGGCGGCACAACCAAGGTCGTGCCGTACCCCTACAAGAAGACCAAGACCACCAAAAGCGGCGACCTTTACGAGGAGAACGCCAACGAGGTGCTGGTCAACGCCGATATGACTTGGACGTGGATTAACGACGACAACCCGGAGGAAAAGGTCGTTGTTGGCTGGGCTCTGGTTGGCCAGCAGGCGGATGCGTCCCAGGCGTTTGGTTCCGGTCTGACCTATGCCGACAGGTATTTCCTCCTCAAGTATTTCAATGTCGCCACCACGAACGACGACCCGGACGCCCACCGCAGCAAGCAGAAGGCGGCCGAGGTGGCAGAGGACAAGATGATTGCCGAGCAGATTATCGCCAAGTTCGATGACTTGGTGAAGACGTTCCTCAAGGAGAACGGCGACAGGTCTGACGAGGTGAAGAAGTTTGTGTCCAAGTACGTCAAGGGCGGCAACTATTTCGCCATTACGGAGTCTACGCTGGCGGCGAAACTGCTGGCCGACTTCAAAGAAACTTTTGGGATTAAGGAGTGATGTAAGATGGGATTCCGTACAGGCGCTTATGCCAAGGTGTGGGAAGTCACCCCCATGAGTGATACCAGCACCAAGGTTCGTATGTCCGTCAGCCGTAAGAACAAGCAGTCCGGTGAGTATGAGCAGGACTTTTCCGGGTTCGTTTTGGCCATTGGCACCGCCGCCGCCCACAAGGCCGCTGGCCTGAAACAGGGCGACCGCATCAAGCTGGGCGATGTGGATGTGTCCACCAGGTATGACCGTGATAAGAAGGTTATATACACCAACTTCAAGATGTTCTCCTTTGATGTCGAGAACGGGAGCAACACTTCCGGCGGCTCTGGCGGGAACACTGAACCCCAGCCTCCTGTTGACGAAGGAGAACTGGACGACAACCGGCTCCCGTTCTAATAGGGGCAGCTCATGGGAGACATCAGTTACGCACCTCTCATTGAGGATATGGTGTGGAGCTACTCCCGTATCAAGGCTTTCTACGACTGCCCCTACGGATGGTATCTGAAGTACATTCGCAAACTTCACGGCAAAGATATGTTCTTCTCCGACTATGGTTCTTTCGTCCACAAGCTGATTGAGCTGTACTACCGGGGCGAGAAGACACAAAGTCAGCTTTGCGATATGTACCTGCAGGAGTTCAGAAGCCGTGTCAAAGGACACGCTCCAAACCAAAAGGTTTTTGCGAACTACTTCAAGAGTGGTCTCAATTACCTCAAGAACTTCACACCGTTCCCATACAATATGATTGCAGTCGAGAAGCGGGTTGACTTCTCAATGGACGGTATTCCGTTTGTTGGCTATATCGACTTCCTTGGAGAGAAGGATGGCGAGCTCTACGTCGTAGACAACAAGTCAAAGACGTTCAAGCCCAGAAGCACCCGGCTCAAACCGACCAAGACCGATGAAGAACTCGATGATTACTTGAGACAGCTCTACATCTATTCCGCAGCAATCGAGCAAGAGCTTGGCAGAAAGCCGAAGTGCCTCTGCTTTAATTGCTTTAGGGAGCAGTCGCTTATCGAGGAGCCCTTCCAGGAGCAGGCATACGCCGATTCCAAGAGGTGGCTGTCCGATAGTGTGGCCGAGATTACGAAGGAGACTGATTTCAGGCCGGATGTCGAGTATTTCAGGTGTACTTACCTCTGCGAGATGAACGGCCACTGTGAGTATTACAAGTTGTCGCAGAAAAAGAGGTGAGTTATGAGAGCAAGTGAAGATATCGCAAGGGTGGACAGCGAGGCCGGTATCATTGCCACGCTTTTCCACCACCCTGAGTATTCGTTTTACTCGGAAGACCTTCTTCCCAACCACTTTACCAACAAGGAGAACCGATACATATACCAGGCGATTTGTTCCCTGGCAAGAGAGGGCATCACGACCGTTGACCCTTACAACATCATCCAGTCCCTCAGTTCTTCTGAGGCTACGCGGCATCTCGCTGACGAGTTAAGCGTGGAGCAGCTCTATACCTTTATGGAGAACAGCGATTCCATTGCTCGTAATTCGGTTGAAGAATACACACTTCTGGTCAAGAGCGTTCTGGACGCCGCTTTTCGGCGTGATACTTACCATCAGCTTAGAGAATGCCAGCGGCTGTGTATCCAGCCATCAGAGGGTAATATTGAGCAGCGCATCTACCGGATGTTGGACGATGTGATGATGGAGTTTTCGGCTACAAACGAAGTTCCTCCATATCGAGAGGTTGTAGATAAGTATTGGGAGGAAATCGAGAGCAGGCAGGGCAGCGGATATGCCGGCATTCCGTTCAAGTTCCCAGCTCTCAATGAGTACGCCACCATCGAACGAGGAGAGCTGTTCATCTTTGGCGCCGAGCAGAAACAGGGCAAGAGCATGATGCTCCTGAACTGTGCCGTAGACCTGCTCAAGCAGGATTTTGCGGTTCTTTACCTGGACAGCGAGCTGAACACCAGACTATTTACCGCACGGCTTTTGGCGCATCTGACTGGTATCGAGTACAAACGATTGACTTCAGGCAATTATAGCTCAGAAGAGCGTGAACGTATCATGCAGGCTAAGGAGTGGGTCAAGACCCGGAAGTTCACCCACATCTATATTCCAACGTTTGACCAGCAGAGCATCTATACAGCCGTTAAGAAAGTAAAACACACACAGGGGCTTGATGTTTTGATTGTAGACTACTTCAAGGGTAAAGGCGAGGGTGATGCCTTCGACAGCTATCAGGAACTGGGCCGGTTCGTGGATATGGTGAAGAACCAGATTTGCGGCGACATGAACATCGCAGGTATCGGGGCGGCGCAGGCCACGGTTACAGGAAAACTGGCCGATAGCGCCAAAATCGCCCGGAACGCCTCTACGATTGCGATGATAACCGATAAGACGCCGGAGGAAATCGAAACCGACGGCGCCGAATGCGGCAACAAGAAGCTCCGGGTCACTGTCAACCGCAACGGAATGCAGATGACACAGGACGAGTACATAGACCTGTTGTTCGACGGCAACCACATCAGTTACGAGCAGGCGAAACAGCATATCCCGCAGACGCCTTTTTAATTTGGCAGCTCAACACAATTAAATATGTCACAAGGATGAAAGGAGGGCAGAAATCCATGCTCAAACGCAGTTGCGAAGACCCCAGCACACTGTATGTGTGCGCTTTCGGCCGCAGGTTCATCTTCCGTGAAGGAAAATATGTCGGCTGGTATAAGCCGTAAGAAAATGTGAGAGGAGGAGACGGCGTGGAACTGTCCAAACTGATAGAGTCGATTGATATTCTGGATTATATCTCGCAGTACATAGAGTTCACAGAGAAAAACGGGGAATATTGGGCTTTATCGCCGTTCAAAGAGGAAAACACGCCGTCTTTCTCTGTTCGCAGAGAGACAAACACCTTTTACGACTTCTCGTCTGGTATTGGGGGCAACGTTTTAACGTTCGTTCGGTACTACAACAAGTGTGGTTACCAAGAAGCCATCGAAACACTGAAAAAGTACGTCGGAAATGATAGCACGATAGTGTGCCACAAGCGCCTTGCCGCCGCAGAGGTCGCAAAACACTTCGCTCCACCCCAAAAGGCACTCAAACAGGCCAAATCGGCCACTTTGCCCGATGACTATATGGAACGGTATGAGCGCAGAGCGGACAAACTTGCCGTTTGGGAGCAGGAAGGCATCTCTAAAGCGTCTTTAGAGCGATTTCAGGTGCGTTACGACAGTTTTTCCAACCGGCTGGTTTACCCCATACGAAACCCAGATGGGAAAATCGTAAATGTGGGCGGCAGAACGCTGGATAAGGCTTGGAAAGAGAAAAAACTCAGAAAATACACCTACTTCATGTCTTGGGGCGAGCTAAAAACCATCTACGGATTCGCTGAAAACCTCGAATACATAAAAAAACAGGGCGAAATCATCCTTTTTGAGGGCTGTAAGTCAGTTTTGCTGGCTGATACATGGGGAATCCACAACGCTGGAGCCATCCTGACCTCTCACTTGAACCCAAATCAGATGAAATTGCTGATAAAGCTGGGGTGCAGGGTGGTTTTTGCGTTAGATAAAGACGTTTCCATACGGCAAGACCATAACATCAACCGCTTAAAGCAGTTTGTGAACGTGGAATACATCTGGGATAGCACCGGGCTCCTCGATGAGAAAGACGCCCCGGTGGATAAGGGCCCGAACGTATGGGAAAAACTCTATGAAGGGAGATTGTCATGGCGGTAAATAGACCAACATCGTACTTTTTGTACCATCTGCACTCGGATTTAAGCCTGCTTGACTCCTGCACTGACTTCCACGAGTATGTTGACCTTGTGAAAGCAGCGGGCGGCACAGCAATCGCCTCCACCGAGCATGGGCTCCCGAGGGGTTGGATTTCCAAGAAGCTATACTGTGACAAGGCAGGGCTCAAGTTCATCCACGGAGTTGAGATTTACCTCACAGAGCAGCTTGAACCCAAGGTGAGGGATAACTACCATACAGTTTTGCTCGCCAAAAACGAGGCGGGAATCCGAGAACTCAACAAGCTGGTCACGAAGTCATCCGACGCCGACCATTCCTACTATACCAACCGTATCTCCTTCGAGGAGTTCCTTGGTATTTCAGATAATATCATCAAAACAAGCGCCTGCCTGGCCAGTCCTCTTAATAAGCTCAGCGAGGATAACCCCTGGTATGAGAAACTGCTACAGCATTACGACTATCTGGAAGTCCAGCCTCACAACCACCCTGAGCAAATTGAGTTCAACAAACGGCTGGCGCGGCTTTCCAAGCAGTACAACATCCCTCTGGTGGCGGGAACAGACACCCATAGTTCCACCAAATATAAGGCGGAGTGCCGGGGTATTCTTTTGAAGTCAAAGCGCAAATCCTACGGTGACGAGGACGCCTTCGACCTCTCCTACAAGACGGTGGACGAGCTTCTGGATATGTTTGCCCAGCAGGGAGCGCTGACCGAGGACGAGTATTACACCGCCGTCCAGAACACCAATGAGATTGCAGCGCTGTGTGAGAACTTCAAGCTGGACAGTTCCATCAAGTATCCCATTCTGTACGGTTCTCAGGAGGAGGACGAGAGGATTTTCGAGGCCAGAGCCTGGGAGTCTCTCGATGACAAGCTCAACTCCGGTGTGATTCCTCGTGAGCAGGAGGCGGCTTTCCGTTCCGCCATCGAGGAGGAACTTCGAGTTTTCAAGAAGCTGAAGATGAGCGGGTTCATGCTCTCCATGTCTGACCTGATTCGCTGGTGCAAGGAAAATGGGATGGCCATTGGTACGGCCCGTGGTTCCGTCGGCGGCTCCAGGGCGGCCTACGTGACTGACATTATCGACCTGAACCCTGAAACATGGCATACTGTGTTTTCTCGGTTCTGTAACGAAGACCGGCAAGAAATCGGTGATATCGACGTAGATGTGGTCTACGATGACCGCCCACGGATTTTTGAGTACATCACCAGCCGGTTTGGGGCGGATAAGACTGCACGAGTGGCCGCATACGGCACATTGGCCGATAAGAGCGTGATTGACGAGGTTTGCCGGGCGCTGGCAAGCACGGTTGACAAGGAGAAATACTCCGTCGCAAGAACCAGTGAAATCAAAAAGGCGTTTGTGGAGAACCCGGACGCCGCCAGGAAGAAGTACCCGGAGGTTTTCTACTACTATGACGGTCTTGCAGGCACAAGGGTTTCTCAGTCTGTCCACCCGGCAGGCATGGTCATCAGCCCAATCACACTGGACGACAACTACGGAACGTTTTCCAAGGACGGAGAGACCTGCCTGCTCATGGACATGGATGAAGCCCATGAGGTCGGCGCGGCAAAGTACGACTTCCTTGCCCTGAAAACTGTCAAGGTCATACGAGACACCTGCAATTATATCGGTATCCCGTATCCGCAGACCAACACGGTCAACTGGAACGATGAGAACGTCTGGAGGGATATGTGCAACAACCTGACGGCCATCTTCCAGTTTGAGAGCTCGTTCGCCGCAGACTGCTTCAAGAAGTTCCAGCCCTCCAACATCTTTGATATGTCCCTGGTCACAGCCTGTATCCGGCCCTCCGGGGCGTCATACCGTGACCAACTGCTGGCACGAAAACAGCACCACAACCCATCCAAAATCATCGACGACCTTCTGGCGGACAACCTGGGTTACCTGATTTATCAGGAAGATACCATCAAGTTCCTCCAGCAGATATGTGGACTGTCCGGGAGCGAGGCCGACAACATCAGACGTGCCATCGGGCGAAAGCAGAAAGACCGGTTGGACGCAGCCCTCCCGTCTATTCTGGAGGGGTACTGCAACAAGTCCCCGCAAGAACGGAGCGTGGCAGAAGCGGAGGCAAAAGAGTTCCTCCAAATCATCGAGGACAGCGCCTCATACCAGTTCGGTTACAACCACAGCGTCGCCTACTGCCTCCTGGGATATCTGTGTGGCTACTTCCGCTACTACTACCCTATGGAGTTCATCACAGCGTTTCTCAACAACGCACAGAACAGCGATGACACCAACAATGGCACGGAGCTGATGAAACTCTACGGCGTAAAAATCTCCAACCCAAAGTGGGGTGTGTCCAGGGGCGGTTACTTCTTCGATAAGGAGAATCGCACCATCTACAAGGGCATGAGTTCCGTCAAATATATCGGTGGAGCGGTCGCCAACGAGCTGTTTGAGCTATCGAAGGCGAAGAAATACACCTGTTTTATGGATTTGTTGGCCGACCTGGAGCAACAAACCAGCCTGGACTCCCGGCAGTTGGAGCTTCTCATTAAGATTGACTTCTTCAAAGAGTTTGGCAATCAGCGAGAGCTGTTCAAGATTGTCGATTTGTTCAATCTGTTCAAGAAAGGACAAGCCAAGCAGATTAAAAAATCCGTGGTAGACGGTACACCCCTTGAGGATATCGTCAAGAGATATGCCGTCGGTGTAACTCGTTCCGGCGGTGAGGCAAAGAGCTACACTCTGTTGGATGTCATGTCAATTCTCCGTGGTGCGGAGGAGGCTGTCCAGGCGCTTCATCTGGACGACCTGAGCGACATCATTAAGGTTCGCAACTTCTACGATGTCATGGGATATATCGGCTATACGTCGAACAAGCCGGAGGACAGGAAGAAGCTGTATGTTACTGGCGTAAAGCCTTTACATAGAAAACGCGACGACAAGCTATTTGGCTACAGTCTGTTTACCAAGTCCATCGGAAGCGGAATGGAAAGCCGTTTCACCGTGTTCTGCAGGGTCTACGATAAGTGCCCGGTTCAAGAGGGCGACATCATCTTCTGCAAGAGCTGGGAGAGAGATGGGTCTTACTTCAGAATGTTGGACTACGACAAAATTTATTGAAAGTCTGCAAATAAAAAGTCAAGAGCAAATTTGCAGAAAAACAAAGAAAAATGAGGAGGTAGAAAAGGGCGCAAAAACAAGGCCGCCACCGAAGCCGCCGGCCTGTTAAGTCGTATATGGCAATGTTCAGGTATGTTTTCCAGGATCAGATGCAGAGTCCTCTTCCAGAGCGGCCAGATACTCCTTCACCCTGCCGTAGTAAATGCGCAGGAACTTGTTAGCTCCCGTCGTCATGTAAACCAGGTAGGGCTTGCCCTCGGCACGTTTCCTATCCATGAACTGGTACACAGGGTCATCCTGCGGCTTGGTTTGGATGAGGCAGTCCATCACCAGGAACAGGACCTTGCACAGCTCCGGCGAACCGCTCTTTGAGGTGCGGACACTCTTTGCTTTATGGGTGCCGGACTGGTTGGCTCCGGGGTCGACGCCCGCAAAGGATGTGATAGCACTGCGATGAGTGAATCGGGTCACATCACCAATCTCCGCTATGAGCTGGGGACCAAGGGTGTCGCCCACGCCGTGCATGGCCATCACCACAGGAAACTCAGGAAGCTGGGAGGCCAGCTTCAGTATCTCGGCCTTGAGCCGTTCCAGCGTGGCAGAAACCGCATTGATGGCGTCAGTGGCCTGCCGGATCAGCAGTTTGGTCATGGCGTCCTTGGGCAGCATGGCAATCAGGTCTTTGGAGTGTTCATAGATTTCCTCAGCCCTACCTGCCCTGGCCTGATACCTGTGCTGTTTGCATCACTTGGCGTACCGCAGCACAAAAGCAGTCTGGCTCATGCCCCGCACGCAGTCAACGTGCCAGAAAAACGCGGCGAAATCCACCCACTTCTGTGTCCCGTCCTCTCGGACTGGACTGTCAAACAAGGCGTTCGCGCCGGGATAGGTCTGATCCAAGAGGGCGATGAGGTTGTTCTTCATCATCGCCTTGGTCTTGGTGTACAGTCCACACTGCCGGTTTAGCGTTTTCAGTTGATAGCGAATCGTGTCCATGGGTGTATGTTGACGTAATTCAGCCCATCTGTCAAGGGTATATCCCGCAATTTTTTTGGCATCGGCCTTATCGGTCTTTACATGGCGCAGGCTGTTCCCACTGCCGTAGTCCTTAATGAGTTTCGGATTCACCGCGCTGACATAAAGCCCAGCGTCATGGAGATATTGGGCAATCTGCTCGTAGTACCGCCCAGTGTGCTCCATCACCACCCGCGTCTCACCATCCAGGCTTTTCAAGTAGTCTGCCAGCTGCTTGAGTTCACTGTCGGTGTGGCGCACCTCAAAAGGCTTTGCCACGGTCTCGTTGAAGGGGCGGCGTACCGTTACCATGCTCTTGCCCTTGGAAACATCGATCCCTACCGCGTTCATTGCAAAACACTCCCATCGTAGATTTGATTGGTGTCCAGCCTTTCCATCATTACCGATCCTATCTATTTGATGACACGGACGCGCCAAACCGGAGCGATGCTGCCCCAGCGAGACGGCTCTACCTGCATAAATCGAACGCTGCGAATGAGAGGCTGGCTGACGGACTTTCAAATGGACGTGTTAGTCCTTGGAGCTATACGTCAGACCAATGCCTTCCCATTCTAACAGCTTTGGCAACAATGCGGAAAAAGACACGGCTGGCTGCCGTGCCTTCTACCGTAAATCTATTGTAATAGGAGCTGTGTGCAATGAAGTGTATTGTTTGCGACAGGTGCAAGGAAATCATTAAGAACCCTCGGCTGGTTAGGGTGATTACCTGTGCCCGCCCCCTGAGAGCGCCTATGTCCATAGAAGGCGGCTGTGTGGTTGGGAAGCCCAGCTATCGCGGCAATGACCGCCAGCAGAACGACATCTTCTGGGAGAGGGAGATTTGCGATAGCTGCCTGGGAAAGCTGGAGGCGTTCTTCGAGGATGAGGGCGGCGGAGGCGCCACCGAACCCGATACCCCCGATACCCCTTACACTCCCGATGTTCCCGATGTCCCCAGCGGTGGGGATGAGCCCGGCGGCGAGACACCCACTGACCCGGATGCGGGCGAAGAGACGCCCACACCATAAAAAATATGGTTCAGGAGTTGAACAGTCTTGGTGTCCGGCTTTATGACGACGACGGAACAGCACGAAGCGTTTATGCCGTGATAGAAGACCTGGTTCGCATATGGGAAGGCTCCACGGAGTCTTCCAGGGAGGATATCTCCGCCGCTTTCGCAACGATTGACTGCCATGATTCCGGCATGGACGACTCCAGCATAGACGACCGTAGTATCGAAGAGTTTATGGAGGCGTTGGCGGAACTAATGAGTAGTGAGTAGTGGATAAAAGACAGGTTTTATAAAGGAGGTAGTAATGGTAATCATTGAGCCTGGTAGGGATGGTGTGTCGGTATTTCACAGGGGTTTATCTCAGGAATCCAAGGGAATGTAAATGAGGTGTGCCCGCAGATCGTCGAACGAACTTGCTCTGGACTCAAGTCTGATGAGTCTCCGAAACAAATCATGGATATCTATGTTGTTGATTATGGTATCGGTATGGGATATATTCGCAAACTTGAAAGTTACGGGCTTAATGTGAAGCGTATTTCCCCAAAATATATCGACATTATTTTACCGAAAATCAATGGATGAAATAACCGATTTATAAAGTGAGATTCTAATTATGAGAAACCGGGGTGATTCGCATAGACAGAGCAACGCAAGCTGTCATGTTCAGCAGTAATAAGAGCGACTGGGAAACTCCACAAAGTTTGTTTGACGAATTGGACAAGCACTATCATTTCACATTGGATGCCGCAGCGTCCCATACCAACCACAAGGTAGACAGGTACTTCACCGAGAAAGACGACGGCCTGCTGCAGGACTGGGGCGGGGAAACGGTGTTCTGCAATCCTCCGTATGGCAACAAGGAGACGGGGGTCTGGACGAAGAAGTGCTTCGATGAAGCGCAGAAGCCAGGCACAACGGTAGTGCTTCTGATTCCAGCAAGGACGGACAGGGCGTCGTTTCACGATTATATCTATAACAAGCCTGGTGTTACCGTTTGGTTTTTGCGTGGCCGTCTCGCGTTTGAAGTCAGTGGGGAGCCAATCCGTGATAAGAACGGGGTAAGTGTAAAAGCGCCGTTTCCCAGCATGGTTGTTGAGTTCAGGAGAGCATAAAAATGAGCCTTTATGGCCGGGGAGGTGTTAGCTTGCAAGAAACAAAGGTCTGCAATATGTGCGGCAAAGAACTTGATTTCTTTGACCTCCAGCAGGACTTCACGATACATAAGCAGGTCTGCTACGGCAGTATCCATGACGGCGACCATGTCAATCTCCAGCTTTGCTGTGAGTGCTTTGACAGGGCAGTAGCAGACTGCAAAGTTTCTCCGATTGAGGAGGTGGATGCATGATGACCAACACCACATATGAGGCTCTGTTGGGAGGCGCCCTTGCCCAAGTAGAAAAACTTCGTGCGCTTGGGGTCGGTTCGGAAGATATCGTCTTTGTTATGACGGAGGATGTCTATCGGTTCGCTAACGTGATTGATGCCAACTTCGCCACAAGCTACCAGGTAGAAGCCTTGACCGTCAAGGCTAAGCTGTATAGCTACGATGTCGGCATCATTAACGGGCCTGTCGGAGAGACTACAGAAACGATTTTTACGGCGGCATCCAAAGGGATAGACTACCACGTCGGTATGGAAGTTGGAGACATGATTGTCGTTGATGAGGACGATGGAGGGCACCATCTCTATTCGTTCGACCTTCGGCCAACAGTCTGCTTTCTCGACACAGGACGAACGGTGCAGTTTGAACAGGCGTTTCAAATGTCTGGGGTGACAAGCGCTGTCAATGACGCCCTTGGGGATAACAGCCCATATCGCTTCGACAGCTACGCTCCATTCTGGGAAAACAGATTCGTCGTCCCTCCGGTGTATGGGTTCGGAGATTACGCAGACCGTCTGGATAGTTTGACCAGAGCGGCGGCAACAACGTTTCCCCTCGATGCAAACTGGGAGGAGATTCTTGAAACCATCCGGCAGGGCTCTCCCGCCGATTGGCTTCATACCAGGCGTACTGCGACCCCCAAGAAGCGGAAAAGCGAGCCCAAAGAATCCAAGCTGACGCCCGAAGACACAAAGGAGCTTGACGACTTTCTGAACAGCTTTGTTGTGAAGCCAGCAACGTAAGAAAACAAACCAACAAACCAGAGATGGGCCCGGAGCCTCACAAGCTCCAGGGCTCTTTTCTCTTGGACAGTAGAGAGGTATAACAATGCGAAAATTCACTACCTTCCTGCTGGCGGCAACTATATGCGTTTCCATCTGCGGATGCAGTAACGCATCCGTCCAGCAGGAGCAGATATATGAGGCCATCAGGAACGAAGATGAAGATGCGGGCGTCGTTGTGACTGTTCTGCAGTACACCGACGATACGGATGCGTTGGAGACCGCCCCTATCGTGGACAAGACGGACTATATGACCATTATGTGCGAGTGCTGTCTAACCGGCGATGTCGAGCGAGGCCGCGCCGCAGAAAACGAGCGAAACAAGAAGATTGACGCCAATAATCTGAGCGAATCCAAAATCAGCTTTGACGACCTGTACGAGCTTTCCAAGGTCATCACGTCGGAGGCCGGGTCTAACTGGCTTCCTATGGAGTGGAAGATGATGGTTGGAGAGGTCGTACTGAACCGTGTCGCATCCGTGGAGTTCCCCAACACGGTTCTGGAAGTCATTCATCAGAAAGGGGAGTATTCCAAAGCAAACGGCCTCAGAGATCTGACCCCATATGAGGACTGCGTGGAGGCAGCGGCCAGATTGCTAAACGGCGAACGTCTTATCAACAACCCAACGGTCGTATTCCAGTCCAACCGTCGTCAGGGCAGCGGAGTATACCTCGAACTGTACGACAGCTGCCTGGGCTATACATACCTGTGTTACAGCAATTATCCAGAATATTACATAGATAGCGGAGGGTGCAAATGAAAATTATTAAACCATGCGTTGAGTTTATTACGCCTGTTGACGGAAAGACGATCCTGAAACACCTGGAGCTGTGCGGCAGAGTTTGCTATAAATCAGAAGAAAAAATCTCTGATGGGACCGCAGAAAAATTCATCGCCAGCATTGTAAAGCAAGGCCATGAGGCCGTTATCGAACATTGCAATGTGACCGTGAAATTTGTTTGTGACCGTGGGATAAGCCACGAGATCGTGCGGCATCGACTTGCAAGCTACTGTCAGGAATCCACCAGATATTGCAACTACTCCAAGGATGGATTCGGAGGAGAAATCACTGTTATCCTTCCGTGCTTCTTTGACACCGGAATGGGGTCGGCATCAAACAGCCTCCTTTATGAGGAATGGAAGACTGCTTGCGAGCGGGCTGAGCGAAGTTATTTTAAACTTCTGGATATGGGGGCAACGCCACAGCAAGCGCGCTCCGTCCTCCCTAACAGCCTAAAGACCGAGGTGGTCATGACGGCAAACTTACGTGAGTGGAGGCATTTTCTGAAACTTCGCTGTTCAAAGGCGGCGCATCCCCAGATGCGCGAGGTTGCGTGTGTACTACTAAAAGAGTTTCAGAACAGAATTCCGGTTCTTTTTGACGACATCCCGGGTGAGTGAAGGAGGGAACATGAAAATAATCTTGATTTCCGGAAAAGCGAGACATGGAAAAGACACGACCGCCGGCTTCTTCAAGGAAGCACTTGAGGCAGACGGGTATTCGGTTTTGATCGCCCACTACGGCGACCTGCTGAAATACATCTGCAAGACGTTCTTCGGCTGGAACGGCGAGAAGGACGATTACGGCAGAACGCTTCTGCAGAAGGTCGGAACCGACTCCATCAGAGTCCAGCGGCCCGATTACTGGGTTGACTTCATCAACAGCATTATGGAGATGTTTCCCGGTGAATGGGATTATGTTCTGATCCCCGACTGCCGCTTCCCCAACGAGGTTGATAAGGTCAGAAAGGCTGGGTTCGACACCACACACGTCCGCGTTGTGCGTGAGAACTTCGTGAGTCCTCTTTCGCCTGAACAGCAGGCGCACCCGTCTGAGACGGCGCTGGATAACACCCCCGCCGACTACTACATAAAGAACAATGGGTCTATCTCAGACCTGGGCGAGGCCGTGATTGAGCTTTTGGTCGAGCTCAATGGTTCACATCAGACCACTTTGTGGGAGCGTAGATTATGAATCGTCTGAAAATTCTGTTTGACGCCGACGATGTGGCTGAATCCCTCGTGCAAAGCTGGGTCAATATCCTGAATGAGCGGTACGGGACAGACGTTTCGCTGGAAGACGTGACCTATTGGGATATTTCACTGGCCTTCCCCACTTTGACCAAGAAGCAGATATATGGAGCTCTTCAGGAGGAGCGGCTTTGGGCGAATTTGCAGCCCATCCCCGGCGCTCAGGAGTATCTCCAACGTCTGCACGACGAGGGGCACGAGCTGTATATGGTCACTGCGGCCGATTACCGCACTTGTCGTGTAAAAATCGAGCGTATCTTGGATCTTTTTCCGTTTTTGGACGCAGAGCACATTATCATCGCTCATCACAAGCAGATGGTGATGGGTGATGTCCTGATTGATGATGGACCCCACAACCTTGTGGGAGGTCGTTACTTCCGCATTTTGTTCGACCACCCCCACAATCGGTGTTTTGACGAGAGCAAATACGGGATATACCGGGCTGTGGGCTGGGAACGGGTCTATAAGCTCATCCATGAGAACCTCGTTTTTTAAGCCAGATGCTATCTGGCGGAACATTTCCCTATAAAGGAGGTCGAGCAGTATGGTAGTTATCAAAAGAGACGGCCGAGAGGTCGGCTTCGATAAGACCAAGATTCGTAATGCGGCGTACAGAGCCTTGTGCGAGGTTGACCGTCTTCACCCTATTGAAAACAAGGAGAACATAGCCGAGCAGCTGGCTAATAAGCTTGCGTTGAGGTACAAGAAGTTCCACCGGGCAATCTCTGTGGAGGAGATTCAGGACGATGTTGAGACAGAGCTGATGAAGAAGGGTGTATACGCCGCCGCCAAGGCGTACATCAAGTATCGCTACGAGCATGAGCTTCTGAGGAACGCCAGCACGCTGGACGGGAGGATACTGTCCATTGCCGACGGCGTGAACGAAACGGTGATTCAGGAAAACTCCAATAAAAATCCAACGGTTCTTTCTGTGCAGCGGGATTACATTGCGGGAGAGGTCAGCCGCGACATCACAAACCGGCTGCTTCTTCCGGAGGAGATCACCAAGGCGCATGAGGAAGGCATTATCCACTTCCACGACAGCGACTACTACCTCCAGCGTATGCACAACTGCTGTCTGGTGAATCTGGAGGATATGCTTCAGAACGGCACGGTTATCTCCGGCACCCTGATTGAGAAGCCGCACTCCTTCAGCACGGCGTGTAACATCGCCACCCAAATCATCGCCCAGGTCGCCTCCAACCAGTATGGTGGGCAGTCCATCTCCCTTGCGCACCTCGCACCCTTCGTGGATGTCTCCCGGCAGAAGATTCGCAAGGAGGTCGAGGAGGAGTTCAAGCTGACCCACAACATGATTTACCGTGGGGAGCTGGTGGACTTCTCCGAATCCGCCAAGGCGGCCATCGACGAGGTGACAGAGGGCCGTGTCCGCGAGGAAGTCAAGCGTGGCGTCCAGACCATCCAGTACCAAGTCATCACGCTGATGACTACAAACGGGCAGGCTCCCTTCATCACCGTGTTCATGTACCTCAATGAGGTCAGCGACCCCCAGACCAAACACGACCTCGCCATGATTATCGAGGAGACCGTGAAGCAGCGCATAGAAGGCGTGAAGAACGAGAAGGGTATCTGGGTCACTCCGGCCTTCCCCAAGCTCATCTATGTGCTGGAGGAAGACAACATCGAACCCGGTACGCCCTACTACTACCTGACCGAGCTGTGCGCCAAGTGCTCCGTCAAGCGTCTGGTGCCCGACTACATCAGCGAGAAGAAGATGCTGGAGAACAAGGTGGACGCCAACGGCGACGGCCACTGCTACACCTGCATGGGGTGCCGCTCCTTCCTGACACCGTATCTGGACGAGAACGGCAAGCCGAAGTATTATGGCCGCTTCAACCAAGGGGTGGTCACCATCAATCTCCCGGATGTCGGGTTGTCCGCTGGCGGTGACTTCGATAAGTTCTGGGAGATTTTCGATGAGCGTCTGGAGTTGTGCCATCGTGCATTGAGGCTTCGTCATGAGCGGCTGGTCGGGACACTCTCCGACGCCTCCCCCATCCACTGGCAGTATGGCGCCCTGGCTCGTTTGGAGAAGGGTGAGACCATCGACAAACTCCTCTACGGCGGCTACTCCACCATTTCGTTGGGCTATGCGGGCCTCTATGAGTGTGTTAAGGCCATGACTGGCAAGAGCCACACAGACCCAGAGGCCAAGCAGTTCGCATTGGATGTCATGCGGTATATGAACGACAAATGCAAGCAGTGGAAGGCCGCCGAGAACATGGACTACAGTCTGTACGGGACACCTATTGAGTCCACCACCTACAAGTTCGCCAAGTGCCTCCAGAAGCGCTTCGGCGTCATCGAGGGCATCACGGACAAGGGCTACATCACCAACAGCTACCACGTCCACGTGACGGAGGAGATCGACGCCTTCACCAAACTCAAGTTTGAGAGCGAGTTCCAGCAGCTCTCTCCGGGCGGCGCCATCAGCTACATTGAGATTGCCAACCTGTCCGACAATATCCCGGCGGTCATGACCGTGTTGAAGTACATCTACGACAACATCATGTACGCCGAGCTCAATACCAAGTCCGACTACTGCCAGTGCTGTGGTTGGGACAAGGAGATTGAGATCGTCCGGGATGAACGTGGCAAGCTCATCTGGCGTTGCCCCAACTGCGGGAACACCGACAAGGGCAAGATGAACATTGCCCGCCGCACCTGCGGCTACATCGGAACCCAGTTCTGGAACCAGGGCCGGACCCAGGAGATCAAGGAGCGCTACGTCCACCTGGGAGGCGGGGAATGAACTATGCATCTATCCGTAACAACGACATCGCAAACGGAGAGGGAGTTCGAGTCTCCCTCTTCGTGAGCGGATGTAACTTCCATTTCCCGGGGTGTTTCAACCCTGAGGCGCATAATTTTGAGTACGGCGGACGTTTTGACTCTCAGGCAGAGGAAGCAATCATTGCTATGGTGTCTGAACCAACGATATCTGGGCTATCAATTCTCGGAGGAGACCCGCTATGCCAAGACGAATGTGGTCTAATAACTCTCTCTATGCTTTGTAACCGAGTACGATATAGAGGTAAGACGGTATGGTTGTGGACTGGATATACATGGGAAGACATATTCTCGTTGCCATGTCGTGATGCACGTCATCAGTTCCAAAAGTTTTTGGTAGCCGACTGCAATGTGGTCGTAGACGGTACATTCCAGCAAGAGCTTGCAGACCGCAAGCTGGTTTGGAAAGGTTCTTCCAATCAGCGTGTAATTGACATACAGGCCAGCCTTCTGGCTGGCTCAGTCATTACATATCAAAATTGTCGAGGTTGTTTTTGAGACCACTGAGATTCTGGCGGTCTCTGCTTTGGCTTTGGCTACAGTCAGTCTGTGCCTAACTTCCGTGAGTGCCATCCTAAAACGCCACTAATTCGGCACCAATATGAATCAAAGGAGTATACATATGCAAAATCAGTTTGCAGAAATTGAGCGAAAGTTCCTACTCGAATCTTTCCCGCTCGACCTTCCGTTAAAGAAGAGGCTCACCATATACCAAGCCTATTTATCCACTGAACCAGAAGTAAGAATCCGACGTGAGGTTAGGTTTGGGGTTGACATTGCATTCTTTCTCACGGTTAAATCTGAGGGCAACCCTGCTCGTGGGGAGGTGGAAATTAAAATTTCTAAGGAACATTTTTATGCTCTGGCAGAAATGGTAGAGCCTCCCTTCATATCAAAAGAATTTTGTATCTACCAACTGTCAGGCAATTTAGAACTTGAATGTTCTCTGGTTGACAAAAGATTAGACAGCAAATTTATATATGCGGAGATTGAGTTCCCAAGCGTAATAGATGCCGCATATTTTGAACCACAATTCGATTTCGTGTCAGAAATTACGGATGACTCTACCTACAAGATGAAGAATTATTGGAAGCGGACACGGCTGGAAGGGAGAATGTAATATGGTGGAAACAATCAAGGTTCGTTATCTGAGTAACAAGGTGAGTAAGCTGGAATATATCGGTGGCAAGTCCGACTGGATTGACCTCTATGTGGCAGAGGATACCGAGCTGAAGCAGGGTGACTTCAAGCTGATTCCGCTCGGCATCGCCATGCAGCTCCCCAAGGGCTATGAAGCCCACATCATCCCCCGAAGCTCCACCTTTAAGAACTTCGGCGTTATCCAGGCCAATCATATGGGTCTGATTGATGAAAAATACTGTGGCGACAACGACCAGTGGTACTTCCCGGCTATCGCTATGAGGGACACCGTTATCCACGCCGGTGAACGCATTTGCCAGTTCCGCATCATGGAGCATCAGCCCGTTCTGCAGTTCGAGTACGTAGAGGCTCTCGGCAATGCCGACCGTGGCGGGATTGGCAGTACGGGCACAAGGTGAACTATAAGTAAACACGGCAGCAGCTCCAGATGCTCCGGGATGAGCTTTTGTGACGTTCTCCTTGTCATCTTCATTGTGCTGAAGCTCATCTGGGTTATCGACTGGGGATAGGGCTGGGTTCTCGCCCCGCCAGAGATGGCGGTATGGGCCCTACTGACCGTTGAAGAGAATACCATCGCAAAAACAGAGCTGCCGTCTTAAATGACGGCAGCTCTGCTGCTACGAGGAGGAAGGTAATGGATCATGAAGAGAAGGTGCCAATCAATCTCAAGTTAGCATTGACAATCCGCGAAGCATCAGAGTACAGCAACATAGGGATCAATAAGATCGACAGTATGTTGAAGAAACCTGAATGCCCGTTCGTCCTATTTGTTGGCACAAAAAAATTGGTGAAGAGGAAGGAGTTTGAGCAATTCATCAGTGGTAAGTTGATGATTTGACTCTTGAGAAAAAATGCCTGATATGCTACAATACAATTCGTTGTATGAGACTCTTCCCTCATTCACTGGGAAGGAGTTTCTAAAATGGGCAAAAACCTTAAAGGTAAGGAATGCGGTAAAGGGATATGTCAGAGAAAGGATGGGCGCTATTATGTAAGGTACGAGAGCAAGACGGGCGGACTATTGGACAGATACTTCCGCTCCCTTCCAGACGCTCGCAACTGGCTGGAGGAAGTTAAGTATAAGGAAAAACATGGGACGCCCATTGTCTCAAACGACATGACGGTAGACGAGTGGTTCTCGTTCTGGCATGACGAACTCCTCGGTGGCCTGTCACCAAACACAAAGCGGAATTATAAGGAGCGGTATCGTCACAACATCAAGGAAGTCATCGGCGCAATGAAGCTGTCGGATGTTAAACCAATGCACTGCAAGATAATACTCAACCGGATGGAAGCTGACTATGCCGGCTCGACTATCCGTCAAACGTACATCGCTATGGGGTCTATGTTCAAGGCAGCAAAGATGAATGGGATGATTAGTGTGCATCCTATGGACGGGGTACGTTACACGAAGCCTGTACGCGCCGTAGATGACATTCACTTCCTGACCGTAGAAGAACAAATTAGGTTCTTGGAAGCGTGCAGAAGTACCCATAATTATTTCCAGTATGCCCTCGTCCTGGAGACAGGGCTCCGTGCCGGCGAGATGATTGGCCTGACATGGGACGAAATCGATTGGGAGAAGCGCACGATCACAGTTAACAAAACGCTGGAGTACCGCCACAAGCAGGGTCAATGGAGGGCGGGTCCCCCAAAGACCGTGTCCAGCTATCGTACGCTTCCGATGACAGACCGCGCCTACGACATCTTGAGAGCTGTCCAAGCCACAAAAGAATTTCGCAAGCAGTCCCCATCCCTGTCCGAACGGCTGACATACATCGACCGACGCACAGGTAACGAGAGGGAGTTTGTTATGGCAGAGCTTGTGTTTTTGAACTTTCGCACAGGAATGCCGACAAAGAATAGCAGCTACGACACGCACATCTATAAGGTCTGTGATGAAAACGGTATCGCACGGTTCTGTATGCACGCACTCAGGCACACCTATGCCACGCGCTGCATCGAGTCTGGTATGCAGCCCAAGACCCTTCAAAAACTTTTGGGGCACGCCAGCATCAAGACCACCATGGACCGATACGTCCATGTCACAGACGAGTCTTTGGCGGCCGGAGTTAAACAATTCGAGCAGCACAGGCAAGCGGTCGCGCTATGAAACTGTGTCAAAATTGTGTCAGTTCTGTGTCAACCTCGAATGACAGGACCCTGAAACTATTGAAAAATCAGGACTTTTGAAGGAGCTGAAGTTAACTATGAAGCTTGGAATCGTGGGGCTGCCCAACGTGGGCAAGTCCACCCTGTTCAACGCCATCACCAATGCCGGTGCGGAGAGCGCCAACTACCCCTTCTGCACCATCGACCCCAACGTGGGGATGGTGGCCGTGCCCGACGAGCGGCTGGACAGGCTGGCGGAGATGTACGAGCCGGACAAGAAGACCCCGGCGGTCATAGAGTTTGTGGATATCGCGGGCCTTGTGAAAGGGGCCAGCCAGGGGGCGGGCCTTGGCAACAAGTTCCTGGCCAACATCCGGGAGACGGACGCCATCGTCCACGTGGTCCGCTGCTTTGACGACGAGAATATCATGCACGTGGTGGCCGACGCCGGCACCAACGTCCCCGTGGACCCCCTGGGGGACATCGAGACCATCGACCTGGAGCTGATTATGGCGGATCTGGAGATGGTGAACCGCCGGGTGGAAAAGGCCCAGAAGGCCGCCAAGGGGGACAAGAAGTTCCTCCGCGAGGCGGAGGTATTCAAGGCGCTGGCGGAGCATCTGAACGGGGGAAAGTCCGCCCGGACCTACCGGTGTGACGACGAGGATATGGCATTGATTGAGACCAGCGACCTCCTGAGCCTCAAGCCCGTCATCTACGCCGCCAACACCGACGAGGGCGGCTTTACCAACCTGGAGGGGAACCAATACTACCAGCAGGTGAAGACCCTGGCGGAGCGGGAGGGCGCCCAGGTGCTGCCCATCTGCGCCAGGCTGGAGCAGGACATCGCCGAGCTGGAGGGCGAGGAAAAGCAGATGTTCCTGGAGGAGCTGGGGGTGGAGGAGTCCGGCCTGGACCGGCTCATCAAATGCTCCTACACCCTGCTGGGCCTCATCTCCTTTTTGACCTACGGCAAGGACGAGTGCCGGGCCTGGACGGTCAAAAAGGGCACCAAGGCCCCCAAAGCCGCCGGGAAGATCCACACCGACATCGAGCGGGGCTTCATCCGGGCGGAGGTCATCGCCTACGAGGACATGGTGAAGTGCGGCAGCGTCAACGCCGCCAAGGAGAAGGGGCTTCTCCGCAGCGAGGGCAAGGAGTACGTGGTCCAGGACGGCGACATGATCTACTTCCGGTTCAACGTATGAGCGGTATGGAGAAGCTGGAGCGGCTTGCGGCCTACGACCGCATGTACGGCGACCTGCTGCGGGAATATGCAGGCGTGCTGGCGAAGCTGGAGGAGCTGCGGTCCGCCGGGAAACAGCGGGGGGCGACGTATCAGCAGCTGCTGGCCCAGAAGCTGACGCTGCAAAACCTGATCGGCAGGTTTGAAATCTACGGCATTGAGCCGGAATAGACGTTTTCAGGGGCGGACGCCGCGGCGTCCGCCCTTTCAACGTGCCCGCCCCTAGATTCTGTTTTAAAACCGTCAAAACGCCGTCTTGGAGATCCTTTTTTCGCCGGGGCTGCGTTGATTTGACTTGAAATCCGCCAGGATTCCTGCGTCAAATCGTCTTGCCTGACAAAAAAATCTGCCCCAATCCGGCATTCCGCCAATTTTCAAACAGGGCCTAACCGTATCCGTCTGCCCCTTTGCAAAAAATCTCCGACTCCCTGAAACAATTTTTGTCCCCCGGACGTGTTATCAGTGAAAGGCGCTTTTCAACCGAAACTTTGGAAAAGGAGGCATTGTATGAAAGACCGGGAAGTTTTTCTGCGCAATGCCATGGAGACATACGGAGGGGCGGTGTACCGCCTGGCTCTGTGCCGCCTGCAAAGCGCGGCAGATGCCGAGGATGTCTACCAGGATGTGTTCCTCCGCCTGCTGGGGGAGGAGGCCCGGGACTGGGAGGGCGATTATTTAAAGGCGTGGCTCCTCCGGACTGCGCTGAACCGCTGCGTGGATATCCAGCGGTTCCGCCGGCGGCGGCCGGTGCTGCCCCTCGACGAAGTGCCGGAGCTGGCCCGCCCTGCGGACGACGGGGCGGCAGAGCTGTGGGAGGCGGTTTCCGCTCTGCCGGAGGGGGAGCGGACGGCGGTGCACCTGCACTATGCCGAGGGCTATCGCACCGAGGAGATCGCCGCTATGCTGCATGTCCCTGCGGCCACGGTACGCACCCGGCTCCGCCGGGCGAGGATGAGACTGAAAAACCTGTTAGGAGGTATGGACGATGAACGGGAACCGATATCAGAAGGCAGTGGAGAACATTTGTGTACCCGCCGGGCTTGAAGAGCGGGTGTTGTCCGCGGCCCGCTGCCGAGAGGCGGAGAGGGGCGGCGGGAGCCGGGGGCGGCTGTGGTTCCGCCCGGCGGCACGGGCTGCCGTGTGCGCCGTGTGTGCCCTGGCACTGGTGCTGGGGAGCGTACACCTGCGGCCCTCCGCCGCACCGGAGGTCCCCAGTGCAGAGGGGGGATACGGAGACCGTCCGGCAGAGGGGGCTCCGGCGCTGCCCTTGTCGCTGTCCTTCGGGCTGACGGCCTATGCCGCCGGCACCGGGGACGCCTATCCCGCCCGGGAGGACGGCGCCGTTGCCTTCGCCATGGGCGAGGGGATGGCAAACCCCGGGGAGGGGGATTTTACCGGCTGCCTGTTTCAGATCACAGGGGAGGATATCGCCTCTGTCTCCCTCTCCATCGACCGGGGCGGGCTGTACCGTTACCGGGTTCTGGAGAATTTGACCGAGGAGGAGATGGCTCGCTACCGCCAGATTATGGGCACGCCGGCGCTGGCCACCGCTGCCATCAGCCAGACCGACGACGGCATGTGGTATATGCCGGAGATGGTGTCCCTGGGGGACAGCGTTCGGGAGGAGTTTGACCCCGAGGCCCGGTACGGCTTCTGGGTCCCCCCGGAGGAGATGGCCTGCGGGACCGGGCTGGATATGGGGGAGGAGGCCCGGATGGACGCCGACTACTTTGACGGCGCGTCTCTCACCGTTACCGCTGTGTCTGAGAGCGGCGCGGAGAGCACCCGGGTCTACCGCCTTCACGCCGGCAGCCTGAAGGCGGAGCAGACGGGGGATGATGTGTTGACCGTCCTGCCGGAGCCGGCAGGGGAGGGGGATCCCTGTGTCTACGGCATCTATGCCCTGCCGGAGACGTAAACACAGTCCGAGAGGAGACCGCCGTTTGGCGGTCTCCTCAGCTTGTCGAAAAAGTATTTTCGACAAGCTGAACCACGGGCATAGCCCGTGGTTTTCATCTTTACAACAAAAGACCGGATAAGTTACGGACATTTCAGTCCGTGCCTTATCCAGCCCGCCATTTCCTCTGAATGATCAAGCCCTCCGAGCAAGCGGTTCTCATTATACAAGATACCTTCCAATTGTCAGGCCTGAAAATATGAAAATTTGAAGGTTCAGCCGGGAAACGCAGACCGGTCGGCGCCCTTCCCTGGAATCTGCCGGGCTCCCTGCGGGGTTTGGCCTCTCGGCGGGGCCCGCTGCCGGGCAGGGCCGTCGTTTGTCAAACCGGGCCAGTATTTTACAGTTTCTTCATGGATTTATGAGGGGGCCGTGCTATACTCCGGTTTACTGTCAATCGACGGTATCAATCATACGGACTTAGAACCAGTATTCACAGGCGTTGAACGCCGTCCGGCGGGGACTTCTGCCGTCCTGCCGCGTTAAAAAATCTTGAAATACGTCCGGTATTCCTGGGATTTTTTTCCTTGGGGCGGCAGAATCCCTCGACCATCCGGCATCCCCTGCCTATGAATACAGGTTCTTAATGGAGGAGTCAGATGAAAAACAGGTTCTTTATTCTATGGGTGGCGCTTTGCATCGTTCTGTCGGGCTGCAGCAGCCCGGCAAAGCCGCCGGAGGGCAGTGTGCCGTCCATTCCCAACTCCGGCGGTGAGGGGCCGGATGAACCTGCGGCCCGGCAGACCGCAGTGCTGTACGTCGGCACAAAAGCTGCCGGCTTCAGCGAGTATTCCATGGACTGTGAGGAGGAGATCACCCCCGAAGGGCTGATCCAGGGTATTGCGGATTTAACCGGCTGGGATTTGACGCTGGCGGAGCCGGTTATCTCAGGAAAGGGCGGGATGAGCGTGTGCCTGTCCGGTGAGTCTATGCTGTTTGTCGGCCCGCCCGACCCCCAGAAGGACGAGTTTCACATGTACGACGCAGAACAGCTGGCAGAAACCCTTCTGGACAGCATCCAGAAAACCCTGCAGATGGGGTTCACCGGCGAGGGCGGCGACCCGGACGCATTGGATATCTATTATTACATGGAGGGGGAGCAGCCGTTGGCATTGACAGGCCTGGACCTGTCCTGGCCGCTGGACCAGCCCTATCAATGGGAGACCCGGCAGCAGACGGGCGCCGACCTGCCGGGCTGAATTGTGCGAGACGGCGGCGTGCCGCCGCCCCATCGGGCCGTGGATGGCGGGCAGGCCGAGACGGGATGCCGGCCGATGACCGCAGGCGCTGCCGGGGTTTCGCAGCGGCCTCCCTTCAGCGCCCGCAGTGGAGATTGCGCCACTCCCCCGCGGACATGTTCTCCAGTTTCTTGAATACCCGGGAAAAATGCGCGGTGTCGGCATAGCCCACCTGCTCGGCGACCTCGCTGATCCGCAGGGCGGGATCTTCCAGCAGTTCCTTGGCCCGGCGCACCCGCTCCGCGTTCAGCAGATCGTAAAAGGGTTTTCCCAGGTGCTTGTTCAACAGCTTGGACAGGTGCCATTGGCTGACAAAGCAGTGATCTGCCACCTCCTGGAGGGTCAGCTTTTCCGCACAGTGCCGGGCGATGTATCCCCTGGCCTGCCGGACAATGAAGCTGTTGGCGGTATCCCCCTGCTCCCGGCCGGCGCCTTCCTGCTCCTCCGGGGGCAGACGGTCCAGTATGCCGGTCATATAGTCCAGCGTCTCCTCCAGTTCGTCCATCTTGGACGGCTTAAGCAAAAACCGGGCCACACCCAGCCGGATGGCCCGCCGGGCGTACTCAAAATCCCGGTAGCCGGTGAGCACGGCGATCTGCATTCGGGGAAATTCCCCCTTCAGTCCCGCCAGCATGGTCAAACCGTCCTCCCCGGGCATTTTGATGTCGGTGAACAGGATGTCCGGACGGTGTTCCCGGATGGCCTGCGCGCCGGAGACGGCGTCACAGGCCGTGGCGGACACCTGGCAGTTGTGGCCCGCCCAGTCCACCACCTGCCGGAGACCTTCTACAATAAGGGACTCATCATCCACCAGCACCACTTTGTACAAAGATTCCACCTCCCGTATCCATGATACCAGGAAACAGCCGGCAGCACAAGGGTCAGCCTTTGATGGCTCCGGCGGTCAGGCCCTTGATGATATGTTTTTGCAGCAGGACATACACGACCAGCACCGGGATGACGATGAGCACCACCGACGCGGCCATCAGTCCGTAATCCACCCCCGCCTGGGAGCTGATCTCATTGAGCAGCAGGGTGATGGTCTTTTCCCTGGGCACCCGGAGAAAAAAGTTCTGGGTAAACAGGTCGTTGTAGCTCCACAGGAAGGAGAAGATGGCCACCGTGGCGAAGGAGGGCTTTGCCGCGGGCAGGATGATGTGAAAATACACCTGGAACACATGGCAGCCGTCCATGTAGGCGCTCTCCTCCAATTCGATGGGCACCGATTCGATAAACCCCATCAGCACAATGGTGGCAAAGCAGAGGTTGCCCGCGATCTGCGGCAGGATGACGGCCAGCAGGCTGAGCCAGCGGTTTCCGCTGCTGGCGATGCCCCAGGCGGCCTCCATCCGGAATACCGGGATAATGGTGGAGAACACCGGGAACATCATCCCGGCCATGATAAGGCTGTAGCACACTCCCCGCAGGCGGAAGCGGTAGCGCACCAGCCCGTAAGCCGCCAGCCCCGCCAGGATCACCACCGCCGCAGTGACGGAAATGGAGACAATCAGGCTGTTGAGATAGGCGCTGCCGAAGTCGAAGCGGTCCATGGCCTTGGCATAGTTGCCTGTGGTAAAGCCGTTTCCGGGCAGCGGGACGGAGAAGGAGTCCTTTCGGATAAGGCCCTTTTCCCGGAAGGAATTCAGAATAACCCACACAAAGGGATACAGAGTGGTCAGTGCCCAGACGGTCAGTACGGCGTAGGTACAGACCTTGGCGGGCGTTATTTTTTTCCCCATGACAGCTCCTCCCCCTTACAGGTCGTTCCGGGGCCTGAATACCCGGTTGGCCACGTTGGACAGCACGACCCCCAGCACCACGATCAGCATGGCGATGGCGGAGCCGTAGTCCACATTTCCCCGATTGAAGGTCTGGTGATACATGTAGGTGCCGGTAAGCCAGCCCTGTTCCTGGGGCATCCCCGCCCCAAACATGACCCAGGGCAGGTCGAATACCTTCAGCGCCCCGGTAATGGCCAGCACCAGGCAGGTGCACAGTACGTTCCGCAGCAGGGGCAGGGTGATATAGCGCACCTTGTCCAGCCCCACACAGCCGTCCAGGGCGGCGGCCTCATAGAGATCGACGGGGATATTATTCAGCCCTGTCACCAGAATGACAAAGTAAAAGCCTACATACTGCCACATGACAGGGGTGAGCATTGTGAACATAAAGTGGCCGGTGTCCTTCCAGTCGATGTTTTGGGAGATGAGCCCCAGATTTGTCAGGAGCTGATTGAGCATCCCGCCGTTGAACAGGAAGATCAGATTGAACATCAGGCCCAGGGCGGTGGCGGAGATGACGATGGGGAAGAAGTACAGCGTGCGGAACAGCTGTGCGCCTACCCGGATGGAGTCCACCAGCAGGGCCAGGATAAGGGCGATGCCCACCTGGAATACCACGGTGCAGACAGTGAGGACGAGGGTATTTTTCAACGCGGTGTGCAGGGCGGGGTCGGTGAACAGTGACGCGTAGTTGGACCACCACGGGTCGTTGAGGCCCTGGGCGGGAGTGCCCAGGCCGGTAATATCGGAAAAGCTGTTGACAATATTCTGCAGGAAGGGGTAGTAGAGATACAGGATCAGGAAGAAAAACGCCGGGGCCAGAAAAACCACCAGCGGGCCCTTCTTTTTATAGAGGGTCGAGCTTGAACTCATATGCGGTCACTCCCTTACCGTAGTTTTGGGAAAAGGCCCCGTCCGGTGGGCGGGGCCTTTCAAAGCCAGTATTCACAACCGCTGGACTGCGTATGGACAGGTATTCTGCCGCCCCGCCGCTCCCGGCTGTGAATGCGCACTTAAATAATGGGGTCAGTTGAGCGCGATGGCAGAGGTGACGGCGTCCTCAGCGGTCATGGCGCCTGTGACCACGTTCTGCACGTTGCCGAACAGGTCGGTCTTGCACTCGCTGGAGACCGTGTCCTGGACAGCTCCCACCACGCCGGTGATGGAGCCGTTGGCGTCGGCGGCAGACTGCTGGAGCGGGTTCAGGCCGGAGGGGGAGGCGCCGTTTTTCAGGGCGGTGACTTCGGTAGTGACGAAAGTGGACATCACGTCGTCAGAGGTCATGTGCTCCACAAACTTCACGGCCGCTTCCCGCTTGGCGGGGTCGTCCCAGGCCCTCTTGGTGATGAAATAGCCCATGGAGATGCCGCCGATGGCTTCGCTGGCCTTCCGCTCTCCCTTGGCGGGAACATAGGAGATGGCGTAATCCTCCAGCTGGTCAGGGTAATTATCCACAAAGTAGTTGACTTTCCAGGAGCCGTCGATGAGGAAGGCCGCCTCTCCGTCTCCAAAGAGCTGGACGGTCTCGGCGTCCGTGGCGGTGAGGGTGTTGACGGGGAAATAGCCCTTCTCATACAGGTCTTTGATGTCGTTCAGCGCGGCGGCCCACTTCTGCCCGGCGGCATCATCGGCGCTCTTGGGCACGTCCAGCTGGTTGGCCAGGGTGCCGTTGTTCATCACACAGAACTCAAACCAGTAATGGGGCACCTCAAACAGGGAACAGGCAATCGGGGTATAGCCCTTGTCCTTGATGGTCTGGCAGTCGGTCAGGAACTGATCCCAGGTGTAGTCCGGGCCCGGAACAGACACGCCGCAGTCGGAGAGCACCCTGGTGTTGACAAACATATTCTCCCAGAAGCCGGAGGAGGGGACGGCGTAGTTCTTCCCGTCAGAGGCCACGGCCAGCATGGATTCGCGCATATTGGAGGCGTAGTCCGGATATTCGCCCTGGATGGTGGCCACATCCACTACCTTGCCCGCCTGGATGATGGGCTCTGCGTCGGCGTTGGTGAAGAAGAACAGCACGTCGGGCTCGGTGCCTGTCTCAAAGTCCGTAAGTACCTTCGCTTTCCACTCCTCGTTGGAAGTGGCAGAGGCGTCCAGGATCTTGTTGCCGGTGGCCTCCTCGTAGCTCTTTACGGCATTTTCGTAGTTTTTGCGGTTGCCGTCGTCGCCGCCGTAGGATGTAACCACGCTCAGCTCTACAGAGGCGGCGGGCGCCGGGGAGGGCTGGCCGCTGTCGGCAGGGGCGCTGCCTCCGGACTGGCCGCCGCAGCCTGCCAGCAGGCCGGCAACCATCGCGGCGGCAAGGAGCAGGGCAAAAAATCTCTTTTCTCTCATAGCAAAACCTCCATAATCAATTGCATATCCTGTGTTTGTTTTGTGCAATATCATCATACGCCTTTTTTGGCGCGGGGCGAATAGCCCGGATTGCTATTTCTTGTACATCTTTGGGAGGAAGTGTGCCGGGGCCGGTTTGCACAGGGCAGATGTGGTGTTCTCCGGGCGGATTCCCGCCGGGTGCGGGGCAATCATTTGCAGGCGCACCGGTGAAGGCCGAGACTTTTGACGGAGGGGACAGCAGATTTTCCCGGCGGCCGTGAGCTTGGGTCTGTGGGAACGGGCGTTGGGGCAGGAGGGCGGAGCGGCGGGAGAAAACACGTCAGGACCACCCTCTGCCGGGGAGGGGAGCGCCGGCGCCGCCATCCTCCCGGGGGAGGGCCACGGTGAGCCGGGCAGTGACGAGATCGCCCTCGCCGCGGAAAATAGACAGGCCGCATTCCGGCCCGTAGAGGATGTGCAGGCGCTGGTTCACATTGGCGATCCCGATGTTGCCGGAGGGCTCTTCCGCCATATCGTGGTCGGGGGAGAGCAGCCGGGCGATGTGGGCCTCATCCTCCGGCGACAGGCCGCCGTTGTTCTCAATCTCCAGAATGAGGAAACCGTCCTTCAGGTAGCCCCGCAGGGCTACCCGGCCCGCTCCGCCGGGGCCGATGCCGTGTTCCACCGCGTTTTCAATGACAGGCTGGAGAATCAGGCGGGGCACCATGCAGTCCATCAGATTGTCGGGCAGGCTGATGTCCACGGTGAGCCGCCTGCCAAACCGCTGGGATACAATGTAGAGATAGGCGTTGACATAGGTCATCTCCTCCGAGAGCCGGACCTCCGGTCTTCCCTTGCGGTCCAGAGCGGCGTCCAGCACAGTGGACAGTGCCTCGATCATTTTCGAGGCCTTCACGTCGCCGCTCATGCGGGCCTGCCAGTTGATGGTTTCCAGGGTATTGTTCAGAAAGTGGGGGTTGATGTGGGACTGGAGGGCCTTGATCTCGGCGTCCCTCCGGGCCAGCTCCTCCTGGTAGAGGCAGTTGAACTGATCCCGCAGCTGGGCGGACATCTGGTTAAAGGATCCGGTGAGGTACTCAAATTCCCGGCTTCCCGCCTGGCAGTCGATCTGGCGGCCCCACTGCCCCTGCCGGATATCCGCGGCCCCGGCCATCAGCGCCTGGATGGGCCGGGAGATCTTCCGCCGGAAGAAGCGGAAGGTGAACAGCAGAAGCAGCAGAAGGGACAGGGCCATGGCGCCCAATACATAGCGGTAGGCCCCGAAACCCGTCAGCAGGGCCTGATAGTCCACTTCCGCCAGGCCCCGCAGGACGCAGTCCCGCCTGCTCACCGTCACCTCCAGCATGTCGCCCCCCGCCTGAGGCGAAATCTCCCCCTTGACGGCGAGGACCGTGCCCGGCCCCAGCTCCACCGACACCGCCGATGCCCAGCTGAGCAGAGACAGATCTTCGAAATAATACGACTGGTTCAGCGCCAGGGCCAGTACGCCAATGGCCCGGTAGCCGGAATCCAACAGGTTTCGCACCAGATAGACCTGCCCGTCCCGGTTCAGAAAGCCCACGGCGGTGTCCAGCCCCGCGGCCAGCTCTGTCACGGCGGGCAGGTCGTCCCGCCAGCGCTCCCGCACCTGGTGCTCCGATGAGCCGAAGCTGCCGTTGACCACCGTGATGTCCCGGTTCTGCGGGTCGTCGGAGAAGCAGAACACGGCGTAGCGGAACCGGCTGTCCGCCTGGTACAACCGGGTGAACAGGGAGGAACAGCGGCGGTACAAAAGCGCGTAATTTCCACTCTGCCGGTATTGGTTCCACGCCTCCCTCAGCTCCGGGTCATAGGAGGGCAGGCGGCTGGCCTCCACTGCGCTCTCCACCCGGTCGGCCCCCATCCGGAGGTTGAGCTGGAACTGTTCGGCAATGGCCCTCCGGGACTGACGGCCCAGGCCAAGGGCCAGATAGCCACCCAAGGCCCCCGCCGCCAGCAGCATGGGCAGCAGCCAGCACAACAGGATGATAAAAGTCATCTGCCCCCGCAGGGATCGCTTGTGTTGGGTATGTGCCATGGGACAACCCTTCTTTCGTGCCAATTTCAGTCAACCGATGGTACCATCGATTGACAAGGGAAAATACGGTTTTTCGGGACTAAAACAGACGTCGGCAGCGTTATCCTCGTTGCCGGGCGACAGCCCGGCTGCCTCGTCTGCCTTGCCGGCGTCCGTTTTCGCTCCCGAAAAACTCCACAGGACCTGCCAGCGAGCTAAAATGGGGGCTGGCAAGGCCGCAGGATGCAGGCGGGCTGTCGCCCGCCAAATCCGAGAACGAAGTTCAGCGCCCATTTTGACCGCCGGCAGGCGTGTTTTCCCTTGTTAACCGATGGTACTATGATACCATGCCGCCGGAGAGAGTTCCAGGGCTTTCCAGGGCAAGGGGGGCTGCGCAGCAGCCCCCCTTGCAGAGTGTCAAAAAAACTGGCGGACAGGAGGAAACGAGCCGGGAAGATGCGGAGGAGCACGAGGGCTGCATCCGCAGATGCGTTTCGGAGCGCAACCGTCCTTAGGGCGGCTCTTTTAGCGCGGAGATGCAGCGCCCGTCTCGTGCCGGATCAAATGCCCGCAGAGATCTGCTGCGCAGCCCCCGTAAAGGGGACGCCGCATCCGTAAGGCGGCAGAGCCGCCAACGGCTGCGCAGCCCCCTGTGTCACTCGATATTCCGGCCCTCCAGCCCCAGGAACCGCTCCATGCAGGCCGCGGCACGCTCCGCCTCTTCCCCGGTGGTCATCTCACAGAATACCCGCAGCAGAGGTTCTGTGCCGGAGAACCGGGCCACCACCCAGCCGCCGCCCTTGAAATAGACCTTGCAGCCGTCGGTATAGTTCACCTTTTCGATTTCGCGGCCGAAATCGGGCAGCAGCTTGTCTATCATAACCTGCCGGTGGATACGCTCTTTTTCCTCCCGGGAAAAGCGGTAGCCCCGCTCCACCATCTCAAAAACACCGCAGTGATCCGTGATCTCCCGATAGAGTTCCGACAGGCTGCGGCCGGTGGTGGCCAGCATCTCCACCAGCAGAGCGGCGGCGTAGATGCCGTCCTTGCCCTGGATGTGGCCCCGGACGGTGAGCCCGCCGGAGCTCTCTCCGCCGATGACTGCCCCGGTCTCCAGCATTTTGCCGGATACATATTTGAAGCCCACGGGAACCTCGTAGCAGGTCTCGCCAAATTCCGCGGCCACCGCATCCAGCAGGTGGGTGGTGGCGATGTTGCGCACTGCCGCCCCGTGCCAGCCCTTGTAGCGCAGAAGGTAGTAGTACAGCAGCACCAGAACCTTGTTGGGGTGGAGGAAGCTGCCCCGGTCGTCGATGATTCCCAGCCGGTCGGCGTCGCCGTCGGTGGCGATGCCGATGTCGCAGCCGTTTTCCGCCACAAAGGACTGCAGGCCGATGAGGGTCTTGCTGTTGGGTGCGGGGAGGCGGCCGCCGAACAGAGCGTCCCGCCGCTCATGGATCACATCCACGTCGCACCGGGCGGTGATGAGGATGGTGCTCAATGCCGTTTTGGATACTCCGAACATGGGATCCAGCACCACTTTCAGACCTCGGGACCGAATGGCGTCCATATTCACCGAGCGGATGATGGAGTCGATATAGGGGTTCATGGGGTCGACAATCTGAATCCTCCCCGTATGCACCCCCTCCTCATAGGGGACTGTGGGACAGGGGCCGTCCGGCAGGGCGGCGATGTACTCCTCGATGCTGCGGGTGACTGTCTCATCCGCGTCCCTGCCGCCCCGGGTGAATACCTTCACGCCGTTGTACAGCGCCGGGTTGTGGCTGGCCGTAACCGCCATGCCGAAGGACAGCTCGTAGTATTTCACGGCGAACATGACCAGGGGAGTGGGGGCCTCCCGCTCCACCACCCTGCAGAGCACTCCCGCTCCGGCCATCACCTCCGCGGCCCAGTGGGCGGCCTCTCTGGAGAGGAACCGCCGGTCGTAGCCCACCAGAAAGCCCTGCCGGGCCGCCCCCTCGTCTTTCATCTTTAGGGCCAGGGCCGCGGTCAGCCGCTGGACGTTGGCTTTGGTGAAACCGTCTCCGATGACGGCTCTCCAGCCGCCGGTGCCAAACTGAATGCTCATAGTGGCCCGCTCCTTCCCATGGTGACAGTGACTTGGTTGACGCTTCCGGCTGGCCTTGCCGGGATGAGGCCCGCCACGGCCTGCCCGTTGCAGGTTATGGACGCCGTTCCCCTCTCCGCTCCGCCGGGGTTTTCCACAGTGATGTGGTAGACGGCCCCCCGCCAAGTGCGTGTGACGGCAAACCGCCTCCAGCCCGCCGGTATGCAGGGATCCACCAGAAGGCCGTCAAATTGAGGCCGCACGCCCAGGATATACCGGGTGGCGGCATAGTAGCTCCACCCTCCGGAGCCTGTCATGAAAGGGTGCCGCGCCCGGCCGAAAGCAGTGTGGTCGGGACCCATGACAAACTGGCAGTAGGAGTAGGGCTCGCTCTGGCGTATTTCAATCTTGTCGTTTTGGGCGGCGGGGCACAGGGCTCTGTAAAATCTCATGGCCCGCTCCCCACGGCCCAGCATGGCCTCTGCACACCAGGCCCAGGGGTTGGAGTGGGAGAAGATGGAGCCGTTTTCCTTTACGCCCGGATACACCCGGGTGATAAAGCCGATGGCGTCGTCCGGTTTGGTATAGGATGGCGCATTGAGCCTCAGGCCGTAATCGGTGTATAGATACCGATCCACTGCGTCCATGGCTTTTACCGCCCGCTCCCCTGTGGCCGCGCCGGAGAGGACAGCCCACACGTTGCTCTCCAGATGGATCCGGCCCTCCCTGTCGGTATGGGTGCCGATCTTCCGGCCATCGGCAGTGATCCCGCGGAGATACCATCCTCCGTCCCACAGCTCCCGCTGACAGGTTTCTGCTACCGTCCGGCGCATGGAGCCGTAGTGCTCCACGTCCGCGGCCCGGCCCAGGGCCCGGGCCGCGTCCACAAAATGCCCCAGTGCCCAGACGTGGAGGAAGGACACCATGGCGCTCTCTCCGCCGCCCAGGTTCAGGCAGTCGTTCCAGTCTGCCCGCAGGCCCTTGCAGATGCCGTGGGGCCCGACCTGGACGGCTGAAAAATCCAGAATCCTTTTCAAGTGCTCGTAGACGGTCCCCTCTCCGCCGTCGGCATAGCCCACCGTCTCGTCAAAAAAGGAGAGTTCCCCGGTCTCCCGGACGTACTCTGCCGCCGCCGCGACCAGCCACAGGGCGTCGTCGGCGCAGGCGTCCTCCAGCCCGTGGACCACAGAGGCCCTGTCCGGGGCGGGAATCACGGTGGGGGATTTAAAGGGGGGCTTTTCGGGCCGTGGGCCGAACCAGGCCGGATCAAACAGGTGCAGGCCGTAACCGGAGCTGGTCAGCCCCTGCATGAGCTGTAAAATGCGCTTTTTGCAGCCCTGGGGGTTGGAGTGCGGGATGGTCATGGCGTCCTGGGCCGTGTCCCGATAGCCCAACCCCGTCCGCCCGCCCACCTCAATAAAAGAGGCAAAGCGGGAGAACATCACATTGATCTCGCTCTGATACAGCGTCCAGGTGTTGAGCATCACATCCATATCCGGATCCGGGGTGGATACCTGGAGCCTGGACAGTTTTTCCTCCCAATAGCGGGACAGGTCGGCGAGGGCACCGTCCACCGCGGCCAAATCGCGGTACTTGGCCCGGATCCGCCTTCCCTCTGCCCTGTCTCCCTCCCCCAGCATCCAGACCAGCCTGGTTTTTTCGCCGGGGGCCAGGGTGATGCGCTTTTGCAGAACCGCACAGTGGTTCCCGCCCCTCTCAAACGAACCGGAACACCCGCCCCGCTCCACCGCCAGCGGATTGGACTCGGTGCGGTAGGGGCCGATAAAGCTGTCCCGAAGGCAGTCAAAACCGTCGGGGACAAAGGATGATGCCATGAACTGGTGGGCGTGCTCATAGAACAGCTCGCAGTCGATGATGCCGTCCTCGCAGCTGCTGCCGGAGCAGTAAAGAGACATCTGAAAGTTCTGATTGTCAATGGGAATCTGGTGGTAGGAGAACTCGGCATATGAGTATATGCTCAGCCGCCGTTCCCGCCCCGATGCGTTTTCCAGTGCCAGGTCCCACAGCTCCACCGCTTCCCCCCTGGGGATCAACAGTGTCTGCGCGGCGTTGATGCCGTGCCGGGTGCATTCAAAAACGGAATAGCTCAGTCCATGGCGGCAGCGGTAGTGCTCCAGAGGCCCTCCGCAGGGCTGCCAGGACAAGGACCAGTACTCCCCCGTGTCGTCGTCCCGAAGATAGATGTAGTGTCCCGGACGATCCATGGGCACCCCGTTGGGGCGGAAGCGGGTGATCCGGTGGTGTTCGGGGCTTCTGTAAAAGAGATATCCTCCTGCGGTGTGATTGACCACAGCAGCCAGGTCCTCCACCCCCAGGTAGTTGGTCCAGGACACCGGCACATCTACACGGTCGATGACGTATTCCCGCTTTTCCCGGTCAAAGTGTCCATATTTCATGGTGTCTGCCTCCTATCATACTGTTACAATGGTACAGCGGGGGACGGCGGAAATCTATAGCAGGGAATGTGCTCTTTTGCCGCTGATTGTCAGCTGCGGCAGCTTTCAGGAGATGCGGCAAAGAGGAGAGGCGGGCAGAGGGTACGGGGTGAGGCGCCCGGGACGGCCCTGCGCCGTCTGCACCTCAGATATTTGAAAGGCGCTGTAAAGCGCGCCGCTGCCCGGCGCAGCCGGGAGAGCCCCCCGCCCCGTCAGGGAAACGGCAGCCGCGGCGGGGGGCCGCGGCTGCCGCGCGTTTAGGGGAGCTCCGGGTTCTGCCCGGAAGGGTGAGAGGCAGAGGGGGGACTGCTCCCGCATATAATCTAGAGCAGTTCTCTAAAGTAATGAGAAAAAAGGAAGCGAGGACGGGGATTGCAGGGCAAGGCGGCGGACACAGGCGGGCTGACGCCCGTCAAGGACGACTGCGCAGCCGGGTGGCTCTGCCGCCTTACGGATGCGGCGTCCCCTTTACGGGGGCTGCGCAGCCGGGCGGCTCTGCCGCCCTACGGATGCGGCGTCCCCTTTACGGGGGCTGCGCGGCCATGCCATTCCCGAACCGCTGAACGTTTCTCAGTATTTTTGACAATTGCTCTAAGAGCCTGTTCAGTATCTCCCCGCGCACGTCTTGACGGCGGATTTACCGCCCTGCTGCATTATAGCAATTCACGGAAATACTGCGAAAAGATCAGCGGTCCGGGAATCGCATGGCTGCGTTGTCGTCCTTGACGGGCGTCAG
>ERZ808035.300-NODE-300-length-52118-cov-9.452259_pt1 | contig 52118 bp, 47 predicted proteins | sample MGYA00380189_ERZ808035 | MGnify/ENA primary metagenome ERZ808035 (study PRJEB31490, sample SAMN06133407) | mouse gut metagenome | isolation source: M5_1 | host: mice | place: China: Chengdu | collected 2015-05 ... | reverse complement strand
TCCTGGCGCAAAACGGAAACGCAACATGCGTTTCCGTTTCAAATAAAACTAAATAGTTTTATTTGAAATTAGTATCAGGCCGCTTTCCGGGAGAACCGGAGGGTTGGAGAGCGCCGGTAGACGGCCCGCGCCGCCAGTCCGCCCAGCAGCAGCCCCCCCACCACATCCAGCACCGAGTGCTGCTTGATAAATACTGTGGAGAGGCAGATGGCCGCTGCCAGCAGCACCGCCCCTGCCCGCAGGCCGTGCCTCTGCTCCAGGGGGCGGCAGTCCCACACCGCCAGGGTTGCGCCGATGGACCCCAGCACGTGGACGGAGGGAAAGACATTGGTATTGGTATCGATGCGGTAGAGGGCGGCTATTACATGGGTGAGCGGGTTTTCCCCCGGCAGCGCCGCCGGGCGCAGATCCTGCCCGTTGGGAAACAGGAGCCACAAAAGGCCGCTGAAAAAGAAGGTGCCCCCCATAAACAGCATGTATCGGCGGAAGGCGTCCCGGTCCCGGAACAACAGATACACCCCCACAATCACCAGAAAGGGATACCAGAGGCAGTAGGGGATGACAAACCACTCGCAAAAGGGGATGTGGGCGTCAATGGGCAGCTGGGTGGCCCAATACCGGCCGGCAGGCATGCGCTCCAGCGCCAGGAAAAGCAGGAGATAAGGGGGCAGCCAGAGGGCGTATTTCAAATCCCGCCAGGGCAGGCGGCAAACATTGCCAAAATGTCGCAAAAAATCACCCGGTTTCCACTGGAATCTGGTCTACAATAACATATCTACCCTGTCAAAAACATGAATAAATTGCGAACTTCATATGAACTTTACGTAAAAAAGGGACTCCCGGGGCTTTGACCCGGGAGTCCCCTTTTGGCAGGCATTTACCGATCCTCCCGGAAATAGGCAAGCCCCAGACTGGCGGGGGGCTGTTTTTCCCGGTTGTTGCGCATGCTGGAGGCAATCAGCACAATGACCGTCACCACATAGGGCAGGATCTTGTAGAGCTGGGTGGGGATGAAGGGGATCACCAGCCGCAGGTACAGGATCATCAGCGCGCCGAAGAGCACGGAGCCCCAGATGGCGGACAGGGGCCGCCACATGCAGAAGATGACCAGGGCCACCGCCAGCCAGCCCACGCCGCTGAGCCCCTCGTGGTTCCACACGCACCCGGCGATGGTCATGATGTACACCATGCCGCCAATGGCGGAGATGCCGCCGCCGATGACCGTGGCCAGATATTTGTACCGGCCCACATTGATACCCGCCGCGTCCGCCGTGGCGGGGGATTCGCCCACCGCCCGGAGATAGAGACCTGTCCGGGTGCGGCCCAGGAAGAAGAACATCCCGGCGGCCAGGATCAGCCCCAGGTAAAAAAACACGCTGTTGCCGAAGAGGATGCCTCCCGCCACGGGGATTTTTTGCAGAAAGGCCGGGAAGGGGGAGTTTTGAAAGAAGCCCTTGAGCTCGTTGCCAATGGCGATGTAGCCGTTTTCCCGGACCCGCATATACTCACCGATAAACTGCCCCACGCCGGTGCCGAAGATGGACAGGGCCAGACCTGTCACGTTCTGGTTGGCCCGGAGAGTGGTGGTGAGGAAGCTGAAGATCAGGGAGGCCAGAGCCCCGGCCAGAAAAGAGCAGAGGATACCCACGCCCACGGCGGCCAGGCCGCTGGCCCCGGCGCCCGCCGCCTTTTCATAGTAGAACACACCGCCCAGGCCCAGGGCGCCGCCCATGAACATGATGCCCTCCACGCCCAGGTTCAGGTTGCCGGATTTCTCCGTCAGGATCTCGCCCAGGGTGCCGAACAGCAGCGGTGTGCCGTAGGTGATGGCGGCGATGATGAGGGCCAGAAACAAGTTCAGGAAGTTATTCATGGCTTTGCCGCCTCCTTATGGCCGTTTTTGCGAAAGATCAGCCTGTAGTTGATGAAGAACTCGCACCCCAGCATGCAGAAGAGCAGGATGCCGGTGATGATGTCGGAGATGGAGGTGGGCACCGCCATGCGGGTTTGCAGCGTCTCCGCGCCCTTGCTCAGCACCGCCAGCATCATGGAGATGGCCACCATGGCAAAGGCGTTGAGCTGGCTCAGCCAGGCCACGGTGATGGAGGTGAAGCCCACGCCGCCGGCCACGCCGTCGTACAGTGTATTGTTGGCGCCGGAGGCCACAATGAACCCCACAATGCCGCTGATGGCCCCGGAGAGGAACATGGTGCGCATCATCACCCTCCCCACGTTCATGCCGGCGTACCGGGCGGTGTTGATGCTGTCGCCGATGACGGCGATCTCATAGCCGTGCTTGGTGTGGTTCATGTAGACGTGCATAAACACCACCAGTACCAGCACGATGATCCAGCCGCAGTGAACCCCCAATACCCGGGGCAGACAGGCGGCGCCGTCGAACTGGGGGATGATCTGGGAGCCCTTGCGCCCCTCCCAGGGACCGCCCTGGAGCCAGCGCACCACGCCGATGATGATGTAGTTCATCATCAGGGTGAACAGCGTCTCGTTGGTATTCCACTTGGCCTTGAAAAAGGCGGGGATCAGCGCCCAGACGCCGCCGGCCACGGCCCCGGCCAGCCCCATGACGATCAGCAGCACGGGAGATGGCAGCCGGCCTGCCCAGAAGAGGGCAAAGTAGCTGGCGGCCACGGCCCCGGCGGTGATCTGCCCCTCGGCGCCGATGTTCCAGAAGCGCATCTTGAAGCAGGGGGCGATGGCCAGGGCGCAGCCCAGCAGCGGGACGGCGATTTTCACCGTCTGCCGGACGGCGCTCTTTTTGCCCAGGGCCCCCGAGACAATGGTGCCGTAAGCGGTAAAGGGATTGGCCCCTACCAGCCCCATGACCAGGGCGCCCAGCAGCAGGGCGAGGACAATGGCCCCGGCCCGGATGCACCAGACCTTCCAGCCCTCCAGCCCCTCCCGCTTGGCCAGGCGGATCAGGGGTACTCTTTTTTCATGCTTCATCTATGCCCCCTCCTTTCCGCCAAGGTGCGTCATCAGCAGGCCGATCTGGTCCTTGGTGGCGGCGCGGGCGTCCACCACGCCGCTGACCCGTCCGCCGCAGAGCACCAGAATGCGGTCGCAAAGCTCCAGCAGCACGTCCAGGTCCTCCCCTACGTAAATCACGGCCACGCCCTTCATCTTCTGTTCCGTCAAAAGGTTGTATATGGTGTAGGAGGTGTTGATATCCAGCCCCCGCACGGCGTAGGCGGTCATGAGGACGGAGGGGGCGCTGGCGATCTCCCGGCCCACCAGCACCTTCTGCACGTTTCCGCCGGACATCCGGCGGACAGGGAACTCGGTGTCCGGGGTCACCACCTCCAGCTCCTTCCAGATCTCCATGGCCAGGGCGTTGGGGTCCCTGCGGTTGACGAAGACGCCCTTGCCCTTTCTCCAGGACCGGAGCATCATGTTCCCCGTCATGCCCATGGAGCCCACCAGCCCCATGCCCAGCCGGTCCTCCGGGACGAAGGCCATGGCCACGCCTGCCTTTTTGATCTGCATGGGGGTCTTGCCCACCAGGTTCGAGGGCGCCTTTCCCTCGGGGGTGTAGGTGATCTCCCCCTCGGCCACGGGGTAGAGGCCGGAGATGGCCTCCAGCAGCTCCTTCTGCCCGGAGCCGGCGATGCCCGCCACGCCCAGAATTTCGCCGCCCATGGCGGTGAAGGAGACATTGTCCAGCTTCTTCACGCCCTCGCCGTCGAGACACGTGAGGCCCTTGACCTCCAGCCGGGGCACCGGCTTTTCGTATTGGGGCCGGTCGATGTTCAGCGTCACGGCGTGGCCTACCATCATATCCGTCAGGGCCTGGGGATTGGTCTCGGCGGTGTTGACGGTGCCGATGTACTTTCCCTTGCGGAGCACCGCCACTTTGTCGGAGAGGGCCATGACCTCGTGGAGCTTGTGGGTGATAATGACAATGGCCTTGCCGTCGGCCCTCATAGCCCGCAGCACGTCGAAGAGCTTCTCCGTCTCCTGGGGGGTGAGAACGGCGGTGGGCTCGTCCAGAATCAGAATCTCCGCCCCCCGGTAGAGGACCTTGACGATCTCCACCGTCTGCTTCTGAGAGACGGACATGTCGTAGACCTTTTGGGCGGGGTCGATGTCGAAGCCGTAGCGCTGACAGATGTCCCGGACCCTGGTCTCGGCGGACCGGATGTCCAGCTTGCCCTCCTCCTCCAGGCCTAAGACGATATTCTCCGTGGCGGTGAACACGTCCACCAGCTTGTAGTGCTGGTGGATCATGCCGATGCCGTTTGCAAAGGCGTCTCTGGGGGAGCGGATGGAGACGGGCCGGCCGTTTACGAAGATCTGGCCCTCGTCGGGGAAGTAGATGCCGGAGAGCATGTTCATCAGCGTGGTCTTGCCGCTGCCGTTCTCCCCCAGCAGAGAGAGAATCTCCCCCCGGTTCAGCTGGAGGTCGATGCCGTCGTTGGCCACCACCTCGCCGAAGCGCTTGGTGATGCCCCTCAATTCAATGGCGCAAACAGTTTTTTCCAAGGCTGTCATCCTTTCTGAAAGAGGTCCTGCGGGCAGAGCGCGAAACGCGGATAAACGTTTGGGGCCGCCCTTTTCAAAGGGCGGTGGGGTCCAGGGGCAAAGCCCCTGGGCGCGCCGCGCACGGCGTGAAATCCTCCAATATCACCGCAAGCATGAAATTCCCACAAGTGAGAGCGCCTTTGCCGCCCCGCGGGCGGCAGACAGCGTCCCCCCGGTAAACGTCCGCAGGGGGCGGAGGGACAGAGCCCCATCCCCGCCATAGAAGAAGAGGGGCCCCCGCAGGGGCCCCTATGGAGTTCTTTTTGCCGTTTTGAAATCAGCCGAACGCTTCGTTCAGCCGCTCGATCCCGTCGATAGGCAGGTTAAAGTACGGAGCGGACTGGAAGTAGGACTCGTGGAACGCGCCGTCGAACACGGCCTCCTCGGAGTCGGGGGTGAAGTCGCCGTCGGTGTCCAGGGCGAAAGCGCTCTCCAGCTTCGCGCCCTGGATAGTGAACGTGCTGGTGTCGAACACCTGCAGCTTGCCGGAGCGGATCTGCTCCTCCACCTCGGCCAGCTTCTCGGCGGTGCCGGGGGCGGCGATGGCCTCGTTGAGGTCCGTCATGACCACGGCGTCCGCGTCCATGCCGTGGCACCAGTCCTGATCGAAGCTCTCGCCGTTGGCGACGGCCTCGATGGCGTACTCAAAGTAGGGGGCCCAGTCGATGCGGGTGCCGATGAGGGAGGCCTCGGGGGCAACGCTGATCATGTCGTTGTTGTAGCCGGTGTGATAGACGCCCTTGGACTGGGCGGTGGTGGCGGGGGTGGTGTTGTCGGAGTGCTGGGAGATCATGACGCAGCCCATGTCCGCCAGGGCGGAGGCGGCGTTGCCCTCCTCGGTGGCGTCGGACCAGGAGCCCACGAACTGAACCTTCATGGTCACGCTGGGGCACACGGACCGGGCGCCCAGGAAGTAGCTGGTGAAGCCGGAGATGACCTCGGCGAAGGAGAAGGCGCCCACATAGCCGATGACGGCCTGATCGGCGGTGATCTCGCCCTCGTCGATCATCTGCTGGAGCTTCATGCCCGCCACGACGCCGGCCAGGTAACGGCCCTCGTAGATGTTGGCGAAGGCGTTGTGGGTGTTGGGCAGATCGTCGCCCCAGGAGGCCTGGTTGGTGCAGGAGATGAACTCGATGTCGGGATAGTCGGGAGCCACCTTCAGCATGAACTCCTCAAAGCCGAAGGAGTTGTTGATGATCAGCTGGCAGCCCCCGTCCGCCAGCTCGATGTTGGCGTCCTCGCAGCCGGAGTCCTCGCCGATGTTCCACTTGACCACCCAGTCCACGGTGATGCCCTTGGCGGCCAGGGCCTCGGTAGCGGCCTCCTTGCCGCGGATGAAGTTGTAGGTGTAGCCCAGGTCGTTCTCGTCGCCAATGCAGATCAGGCCAACCTTCACGGTCTTCTCGGCGGGAGCGTCGCCGCCCTGGTCGCCGGCGGGCTGGGAATTGCCGCTGTCGGCGGGCGGGGTGGTCTCGCCCCCGTTGCCGCCTCCGCAGGCGGCCAGGCTCAAAACCATCACCAGGGACAGCAGCAGTGCAAGAAACTTCTTCATTCTGGTTTTCCTCCTTAAAAATAGATGTGAAAAGGAATCCGACGGGGAGAGACTACCTCGTCATCTATCATCATACAAGAAAAACCGCAAAAGTTCAATGAAATTTTTCTTATTTCAGGAAAAAACATGACGTAAATTTAATTTTGCGTCTGTCAACCTTTGACAAGGCGAAAAAGTGCTGAAGCGGGCGCGGATTTTCCGCGCCCGCTTTTGTACAGGTTTTCCCGCTGTGAAAGGGCCTCACTGGGAGACGGAGGTGCCCGTCTCCCCGGCAATGCCGGCCTTGGCCCGCTCCAGCAGGGTGATAAGGGCCCTGCGGCCGGGCTTGGACTCGGCGAATTTCACCGCCGCCTCCACCTTGGGCAGCATACTGCCGGGGGCGAACTGCCCCTCGGCGGCGTACTGCCGGGCCTCCGCCGGGGTCAGATGGTCCAGCCACTTCTGATCCGGTTTGCCGAAGTTCACCGCCACCTTTTCCACGGCGGTGAGGATGATGAGCACGTCGGCGTCCAGCTCCTCCGCCAGCACCTCGCTGGCGAAATCCTTGTCGATCACCGCCGCAGCGCCCTTGAGGTGGTGCCCCTCGGTCTTGAAGACGGGGATGCCGCCGCCGCCGCAGGCCACCACGATGTGGTCGCTCTCCACCAGGGCCCGGATAGTGTCCAGCTCGATGACGGACACGGGGCTGGGGGAGGCCACCACCCGGCGCCAGCCCCGGCCGGCGTCCTCCATGACGTCATAGCCCCGCTCGTCCACCATCCGCCTGGCCTCCTCCTCGGTCATGAAGGCGCCGATGGGCTTGGTGGGGTGCAGGAACGCGGGATCCGCGGGGTCCACCTCCACCTGGGTCAGCACGGTGGCCACGCCCTTTTGGATGTTCCGGTCCAGCAGCTCCTCCCGCAGGGCGTTCTGGAGGTCGTAGCCGATGTAGCCCTGGCTCATGGCCACGCACACCGACAGGGGGCAGGGGATGTACTTCTCCGGGTCGGAGCGGGTCAGCTCCGCCATGGCCTTCTGGATCATGCCCACCTGGGGGCCGTTGCCGTGGGCCACCACCACCTCGTTGCCGCCCTCGATCAGGTCGGCGATGGCCCGGGCGGTCTCCTTCACCGCCTTCATCTGTTCCGGCAGGTTATTGCCCAGGGCGTTGCCGCCCAGAGCCACTACGATACGTTTACCCATGATTGGTGCAACCTCAAATTCTCAAAAATCAAAACCGCTTGCGCTTGTCGCCGCCGTCCATGGCCATCAGGGCGGCCACGGGGTCCTTCACCTTGCTCATCATAATCATGGCGGCGATAATGTAGGGCTTGTAGCTGGCCTCCTTGTACAGGGGCACCAGGTAGCGGTCGAACACGGAGTTGTCCACCTCGCCCTCGGGGCAGCTGAGGCCGGTGATGTCGGCGGGCAGGCAGTGGAGGTACAGCGCCTTGCCGTCCCTGGTGCGCCTCATCATGTCCTCGGTGCAGGACCAGCCCTTGTGCAGGGCGTTCTGGGCCAGGAGCTTCTTCTCCAGCTCGTCGATGCCCGCCTGGTCGCCGGCCTGATAGAGCTTCGTGCGCTCCTCCATGGCGGCGAAGGGCGCCCAGCTCTTGGGGTAGACGATGTCGGCGCCGTCGAAGGCCTCCTCCATGGTGGCCACCTTGCGGTAGGAGCCGCCGGTGGCCTGGGCGTTCTTCCGGGCGATCTCCTCCACCTCGGGCATCACGTCATAGCCCTCGGGATGGGCCAGCACCACGTCCATGCCGAACCGGGTCATCAGGCCGATGACGCCCTGGGGCACGGACAGGGGCTTGCCGTAGCTGGGGGAGTAGGCCCAGGTCATGGCCAGCTTCTTGCCCTTGAGGTTCTCCACGCCGCCGAACTGGTGGATGATGTGCAGCATATCCGCCATGGCCTGGGTGGGGTGGTCCACGTCGCACTGGAGGTTCACCAGCGTGGGCTGCTGCTCCAGGATGCCGTCCCGGTAGCCCTCCTTCACGGCGTCCATGAAGGTCTTCTGGTACTTGTGGCCCTCGCCGATGAACATATCGTCCCGGATGCCGATGACGTCGGCCATGAAGGAGACCATGTTGGCGGTCTCCCGCACGGTCTCGCCGTGGGCGATCTGGCTCTTCTTCTCGTCCAGGTCCTGGACGGTGAGCCCTAACAGGTTGCAGGCGGAGGCAAAGGAGAAGCGGGTGCGGGTGGAGTTGTCCCGGAAGATGGAGATGCCAAGGCCCGAGTCGAAGATCCGGGTGGACTTGTTCCGCTCCCGCAGGTCCCGCAGGGCGTCGGCCACAGTGAAGATGGCGTCCAGCTCCTCGTCGGTCTTGTCCCAGGTCCAGTAGAAGTCGGACTTGTACATGTTGTTGGTGTGCAGGGTTTCCAGGTGCTTGGCCAGCTCGATGGTCTTAGACATAGGTAAAGTCTCCTTAAGATGATAGATTTTGCGCCTGTTCAGGCGGGGCCGGGAATCGAATTGAGAAGGGACAATGGAGAATGGACAATGCCGGTGTCCGGCTCCGCCGGACGGATTTCAATCCACTCGCCTTCGGCGAATTCCTTCATTATCCATTATCCACTATCAATTGTCCATTGACAGCGATATCAAATTTATTTGATATCGTTGTCCGTTAAGGTCTGGCGGAACTCCGTCACGTCGGCGGTCTTGTTCTCCGGCTTGTAGAGGGGAATGGCGGCGGCGTACAGGGCCGCGCAGGTGACGAGATCCTGCTTCCAGGTGATCTCGTTGGGGGCGTGGGCCTGGCTCTCCGCGCCGGGGCCGAAGCCCACGCAGGGGATGCCGTACCGCCCCTGGATGGAGACGCAGTTGGTGGAGAAGGTCCACTTGTCCGTCAGGGGGCGGCCCTGGCGGAGGTGCATGGCGTCCTTTTTGGGGTCGGCGTCGGCGTGGCCGATGCGCTCCTCGCCCCACAGGGCGTGGTGGGCGTCGATGAGGGCCTGGACGTGGGCGGCGCTCTCCTTGTTGATCCAGGTGGGGAAGAAGCACTCGGTCTCATACACGGTACCGGTCCAGGCGGGACGGTCGTACATGTACATGCTGACCTTCACGTCGTCGCCGTATTTCCGCACGCTGGGCAGCTGCCGGATCTCCTCCAGGCAGGAGTCCCAGGTCTCGCCGGCGGTCATGCGGCGGTCGATGGAGATGGCGCAGCTGTCCGCCACGGCGCAGCGGCTGGGGGAGGTGTAGAAGATCTGACTGGTGGTGCAGGTGCCCCGGCCCAGGAAGCGGGCGTCCTCGTAGTGCTCGGGGTTGTACGCCTCGTTGAGCATCTTCACCAGGCCGCGGACGTGGTTGGAGGGGCCGTCGCCGTTCTCATTCAGGGCCCGGACGTCCTGGAGGATGTCGGCCATCTTGTAGATGGCGTTGTCGCCCCGCTCCGGAGCGGACCCGTGGCAGGAGACGCCCTTCACGTCCACCCGGATCTCCATGCGTCCCCGGTGGCCCCGGTAGATGCCGCCGTCGGTGGGCTCGGTGGAGATGACGAACTCGATTTTGCTGCGGGCGTCCTCGGGGCCCGCGAAGTACTTGTTGACGATGTACTGCCAGCACATGCCGTCGCAGTCCTCCTCCTGCACGGAGCCCACCACCATGATCTTGTAGCCCGCGGGAATGAGGCCCATATCCTTCATGATCTTGGCGCCGTACACGGCGGAGGCCATGCCGCCCTCCTGGTCGCTGCCGCCCCGGCCGTAGATGATGTCGTCGGTCTCGTAGCCGGTGTAGGGGTCGGCCTCCCAGTTGTCCAGGTTGCCGATGCCCACGGTGTCGATGTGGGAGTCGATGGCGATGATCTTCTCGCCCTGGCCCATCCAGCCGATGACGTTGCCCAGGCCGTCGATCTCCACCTTGTCATAGCCCAGCTTCTCCATCTCGGCCTTGATGCACATGACCACGTCCTTCTCCTCGCAGCTCTCGCTGGGGTGGGAGATCATGTCCCGCAGGAACCGGGACATATCCGTTTTGTAGCCCTCTGCTGCCGCTTTGATCGCCTCAAAATCCATGATACAGCCCTCCTAAAAAATATTTTTACAGCTTCCTCTCTGTCGCTTACAGCTTTATCATATCACAAGATTTCCCGTTGTCAAACAAAATTTTTGAAAACCAAAAAAATTTTTTGAAAAAGTGTTGCTTTATACAAAAAATGTGATATTATATAGATGTGTCATAGAGCGTTTATATGAAACTTTGCCATAAGAAAGAGGGGATATTCCATAGAAGCCGGAAAACTGGAACTGCTGAAACAGGTGGCGGCGGGCATTGCGGCCCAGTTCGGCAGCAGCTGTGAGGTGGTCATCCACGACCTGAGCCAAAACCCGGACCACAGCATTGTGGCGATTATCAACGGCCACGTCTCCGGGCGGAAGGTGGGGGACGGCGCGTCCCACGTGGTAATGGAGCAGCTGCAGACCAACGACCCCGAGCCCAAGGATCACCTGTCCTACCTGATGAAGACCCCGGACGGCAAGATCTTAAAATCCTCCACCGTCTACATCCGCAACAGCAAGGGGAAGGTCTCCGCGATTCTCGCCATCAACTACGACATCTCCGCGCTGCTGATGGTGGAGAGCGCCCTCCACGGCCTGGTCTCCACGGAGGGGCCCCAGCCCTCGGAGCCGGAGAAGATTGTCAACATCAACGATTTGCTGGAGGAGCTGATATCGCAGTCCGTGGCATTGGTGGGCAAGCCCGTGGCCCTGATGAACAAGGACGACAAGGTCCGGGCCATCCAATTTTTGAACCAGAACGGCGCGTTCTTAGTCACCAAGTCCGGCGACAAGGTCGCCAAATACTTCGGGATCTCCAAGTACACCTTGTATTCCTATATCGACACAAAACTGGAGGAGGACAAACCATCATGATCGACCTTTCCGTCAACAAGCAGGGCCTGGCCCACAACATCAAAAAGGCAAAGGAAAACGGCATCGTCATCCCCACCATTGCCCAGATGCAGCACCCGGAGACCATCCCCGAGAAGGTGCAGAGCCGCCTCAAGACCCTGGGCCTCTGGGACGTGGATCCCATGAACCTGTTCCGCATCACCTGGAAAAACGAGGCAAAGGAGTCCGGCGGCCTCTTCCAGGCCGTGCCCAACTACATCGAGCTGCCCCCCGCCCTCACCGGCGTGCCCTGCCGCATTATCGCCATGGTGGGCAAGTGGTTCCCCACCGGCTGCCACAAGGTGGGGGCCTCCTTCGGGTGCCTGGCCCCCCGCCTGGTGACGGGCCAGTTTGACGTGGACGTCCACAAGGCCGTGTGGCCCTCCACCGGCAACTACTGCCGGGGCGGCGCCTTCAACTCCCGGCTGCTGGGGGCCCGGGGCGTGGCCATCCTCCCGGCGGAGATGTCCAAAGAGCGCTTCGACTGGCTCCACGAGATCGGCGCCGAGGTCATCGCCACCCCCGGCTGCGAGTCCAACGTCAAGGAGATTTTCGACAAGACCAACGAGCTCAAGCTGGACCCCCAGTACATGATCTTCAACCAGTTTGAGGAGATGGGCAACCCCCTCTGGCACTACAACGTCACCGGCAACGCCCTGGCGGACGTGTTCGAGGCCGTGAGGCGCCCCGGCGACCGCTTTGCCGCCGCCGCCTTCACCTCCGGCTCCGCCGGCACCATGAGCGCGGGCGACCGCCTCAAGGAGCTGTATCCCCACCTGAAGCTGGCGGTGGGCGAGGCCCTCCAGTGCCCCACCATCCTGAACAACGGCTTCGGCGGCCACCGCATCGAGGGCATCGGCGACAAGCACATCCCCTGGATTCACAACGTGAAAAACACCGACATGGCCATCGCCATCGACGACGAGGACAGCCAGCGCCTGCTGCGCCTGTTCAACACTCCCGAGGGGCAGAAGTACCTCAAAGAGGCCCTGGGACTGGACGGCGAGCTCATCGAAAAGCTCACGTGGCTGGGCATCAGCGGCATCGCCAACGTCCTTTGCTGCATCAAGATGGCCAAGTACTACGAGTTCACCGAGCGGGACGTGGTGGGCACCGTCCTCACCGACAGCGCCGTAATGTACGGCAGCCGCATCGCCGAGCTGAACGAGCAGTACGGGGCCTACACCGTCCACGGGGCGGAGCTGGACCACAATCTGCACATGCTGGGCCTCAAGACCGACAACCTGATGGAGATGACCTACGCCGACCGCAAGCGGGTCCACCATCTGAAATACTACACCTGGGTGGAGCAGCAGGGGAAGGACATGCACGACCTGAACGCCCTGTGGTACGACACCGAGGGGACCTGGGACGCCGTCCACGCCCAGGCGAAAGAGCTGGATGAGCTGATTGAGGCCTTCAATGAAGAGGCCGGGGTTTTGAAAGACCTGTAATATCCTGCGGAGGGTATTCGTCTTCCTTCGGAAGACCCGCCCGGCGGGACGGGGATATTCGGCCGCGGGCCGGAGGCAGGGGGCGGTTCCTTCGGAACCCGCCGTGCGGACAGGCGCGGCGCCGGGCCTGCCGGCGGGCGTTGCTCTGCGCAGCGGCGCTTCGGCCGGGATTCTGCGCCCGGCCGGAGAGGTGGAAAAAGAGGCGGAGGCCCCACAAATTTTGACGGAGGAATCCAAATGAGGAACGTAAAATACGGCAAGTGCGTCAAGTGCGGAAAAACCTACCCTGCCGTACCGGATCTGACTACCTGCGAGTGCGGCGGGATTCTGGACATTGTCTACGACTACGACAGCATCAGGGCCCGTTTTACAAAGGAGACCCTGGCGGCGCGGGACGAGCGCTCCATGTGGCGCTACCGGGAGCTGCTGCCGGTGGAGGAGGCCACGGAGCTGCCGCCTCTGCGGGTGGGCTGGTCGCCCCTGTATGAGGAGCCCCGCCTGGCCGGGCAGCTGGGCTTGAAGCGCCTTTGGGTAAAGGACGACGGGCAGAACCCCACCGCCTCTTTGAAGGACCGGGCCAGCGCCATGGCCGTGGCCAAGGCCCGGGAGTCCGGGGCGCGGGTCATCGCCTGCTCCTCCACCGGAAACGCCGCCTCCTCCCTTGCGGGCAACGCGGCGGCGGCGGGCCTGGATACCTATATCTTCGTCCCCTCCCGGGCGCCCAAGGGCAAGGTGGCCCAGCTGATGACCTTCGGCGCCACCGTCATCTCCGTCCGGGGCAGCTACGAGGAGACCTTTGAGCTCTCCAGGCAGGCCATTGACCGTTGGGGCTGGTATAACCGCAACGCCGCCATCAACCCCTATCTCTCCGAGGGCAAGAAGACCGTCTCCCTGGAGATTATGGAGCAGCTGGGCTGGCAGGTTCCGGATTTCATCGCCATCAGCGTGGGCGACGGGTGTACCATCGCAGGCCTTTGGAAAGGACTGAAAGACCTGTACGCCATCGGCTTTATCGACAGGCTCCCCCGCCTGATCTCCGCCCAGGCAGAGGGCTGCTGCCCGCTGAACCGGGCCATTGAAACCGGGGAGGACTGGCGGCCTATGGAGGAGGACACCCTGGCGGATTCCATCGCCGTGGGCGTGCCCCGGAACGCGGATAAGGCGCTGATGGCCATCCGGGAATCCAATGGCCTGGTGGTCAACGTCTCCGACCGGGAGATCATGGCTGCCCAGAAGCTGCTGGGACGGACCTGCGGCGTGTTCGGCGAGCCCGCGGGCGTCACCGGCACGGCGGGGGTGAAAAAGCTCTGCGAGGCAGGGGTGATCGGCGGGAACGACACCGTGGTCTCCGTGGTGACGGGGAACGGCCTGAAGGACGTGGCAAACGCCATTGCCGCCTGCGGCGAGCCCATCGCCATACCCGGCAGCATGGACTGTCTGCTGGCGGCCTTTGCGGAAAATCACATCCCTTTGGATTGACGGAAGAATGAGTAAAGCGGCGGGCCGTTGGCCCGCCGCTTTACTCATTTGATCCGACACGGGGCAGGCGCTGCATCTCCGGCCTAAGAGCCGCCCTGAGGACGGCTGCGCTCCGAGACGCATCTGCTGGATGCAGCCCTCGGGCTTCCCCGCATCTTCCCTCCCTTGTTTCCTCCTGTCTGCCGGTTTTTTTGGCACTCTGAGGCGGCGGGCGGGCGGCCGCCTCTGGCCGGCCGCCCGGGTATTTCCGGATGTGCTTTGCCGGAAGCAGATATTGCTTGCAAATCCGCTGAAACAGGAGTATGATGGGTATCGTAAAAAAGGGGAGCCCGCCGCTGGGCTGAGAGGAAGCGACGCTTCGACCCGGAACCTGATTTGGATCATGCCAACGTAGGGAGATATGGAGCGGGATTCCGCGGACAGCCATACGTTGCCTGTCCGCGGTCTTTGTTTGGAGGAGAGCGGGTTATGCACATTACCGGAAGACAGCTGCGGCTGTATGCCGTCACGGACCGGGCCTGGGCCGCGGACGGGGATGCGTTTTTCAGGCAGGTGGAGGCCGCCATTGACGGCGGTGCGGCTGTTGTCCAGCTGCGGGAAAAGCACCTGGACGGGGAGGCCCTTTTGTCGGAGGCGAAGCGCTTTACGGCGCTGTGCCGGCGGAAGGGCGCCGTCAGCATTATCAACGACGACGCGGAGATTGCCGCCAAAGCGGGGGCGGACGGCGTCCATGTGGGACAGGAGGATCTGGAGGCGGGCCGCGCCCGCCGGATTCTGGGACCGGGCAAGATCATCGGCGTATCCGCCCACAGTGTGGAGGAGGCCCTCCAGGCACAGGCTGCGGGGGCCGACTATCTGGGCGTGGGGGCGGCTTTTGCCACCGGCACCAAGGCCGACGCCAGACCCGTCTCCCCGGAGACCATCCGTCAGATTACGGCGGCGGTGGACATCCCGGTGGTGGCCATCGGCGGTGTGACCCGGGACAATATCCTGCGGCTGAAGGGCTGCGGTCTGGACGGCGTGGCGGCGGTGTCCGCCCTGTTCGCACAGCCGGACGTGCGGGCCGCGGCGGAGGAGCTGCTGCGGCTGGCGGAAGAGATGGTAAAGGAGGAATAAGAGATGAGAACGGCACTGACCATTGCAGGGACCGATCCCAGCGGCGGCGCGGGCATCCAGGCGGACATCAAGACCATGACCGCCAACGGCGTATTCGCCATGAGCGCAGTCACGGCCCTGGTTGCCCAGAACACCACCGGTGTGAAGAGCATTGTGGAGTGTACCCCGGACTTTTTGGGGCAGCAGCTGGACTGCGTGTTTACTGATATTTTCCCGGACGCGGTAAAGACGGGGATGGTGTCCAACATCGCCCTGATTCAGGTCATTGCGGACAGGCTGAAGCAGTACCAGGCCCGGAATCTGGTGGTGGACCCGGTGATGGTGGCCACCTCCGGCGACCGCCTGATCTCGGAGGACGCGGTGGAGACCCTGAAAACCCATCTGCTGCCCCTGGCCCTGGTAATCACCCCGAATATCCCGGAGGCAGAGATCCTGTCCGGCAGGAGCATCTCCACGCCGGAGGAGATGGAGGAGGCGGCCCGGGCCATCCATGAGGCCTATGGCTGCGCCGTGCTTTGCAAGGGCGGGCACAACCTCAACGACGCCAACGACCTGCTCTGGCGGGCGGAGGGCGGCAAGTGGTTCGGCGGCCGCCGCATTGACAATCCCAATACCCATGGCACCGGCTGCACCCTCTCCAGCGCCATCGCCTCCAACCTGGCCAAGGGGTACGGCCTGGATGAGGCCGTGGAGCGGGCAAAGGCGTATATCTCCGGTGCGCTGGGGGCCATGCTGGACCTGGGCCGCGGCCCCGGCCCCATGGATCACGCCTTTGACATCAAGCCGGAGTACCGGGAAGAGGCAAAATAAGGGAGAGGCACGCCGACGTCTTTCCAAATCCCCAAGAGCATCCCGGCGGGGTACTCCCCCGCCGGGATGCTTTGTGTTCATCCGTTACAGCGCAGCCTGTTCCCGCAGAAGGGCGATCTCCCGCCGATAGCCGGGCAGCTCGTTGGGCGTCTCCAGGCAGAAGGGCAGGTTCCGCAGCGCCGGGTGGCGCACTACCCGGGCCAGGGCCTCCAGGCCGATCTCCCCCGTACCGATACAGGCGTGGCGGTCTTTGCGGCTGCCGGGGGGATTTTTGCTGTCATTCAGGTGAATGGCCTTCAGACGGTCCAGGCCGATACAGCGGTCGAACTCCGCCAGCACGCCGTCCAGGTCGCGGATGATGTCATAGCCCCCGTCGGAGACGTGGCAGGTGTCCAGACAGACGCCCACTTTCCCGGAGAGCTCCACCCGGTCGAGAATGGCCCGCAGCTCCTCAAACCGGCCGCCCACCTCGCTGCCCTTGCCGGCCATGGTCTCCAGCAGGACGGTGGTGTGCTGCTCCGGCGTCAGGATGGCGTTGAGCCCCTGGGCGATCAGGGCGATGCCCGCCTCCATCCCCTGGCCCACATGACTGCCCGGGTGGAAGTTGTAGTACTGCCCCGGCAGGTGCTCCAGCCGCCGCAGGTCGTCGGCCATGGTCTCCCGGGCAAACTCCCGGTTCCGCTCCTCCGCCCCGCAGAGATTCAGGGTGTAGGGGGCGTGGGCGATGATGGGGGCGAAGCGGTGCTCCGCCAGCAGCGCTGCCAGCGCCGCCGCGTCGGTGGGATCCAGCTCCCTGGCCTTGCTTCCCCGGGGATTGCGGGTGAAAAACTGAAAGGTGTCCGCCCCCAGCTCCAGCGCCTGCCGCCCCATGGCGGCAAACCCCCTGGAGGAGGACAGATGACAGCCGATGTGCAGCATAAACGGCCTCCTGAAAGGTTGATGGCTGTATTATACAGGAATTTCCGGTTTTGGACAGGGGGATTTGCCACAAAATTGGGAGGCGGTGGGGGAAATACGCCCCGCACCGCCTCCTGTGTATTTCAGGGGATCAGGCCTCGAAGTGCTCCACAATATCCACCAGCTCCGCGCCGATGCGCTTCTGGGCCTCTTTGGTGCCCGCGCCGATGTGGGGCGTGCAGCTCACCGCCGGGTGCTGTGCCAGGGCCCAGTTGGGGTCCTTTTCGCTCATCCACACATCCAGGCCCGCCGCCCGGACCTTGCCGGAGTTCAGGGCGTCCAGGAGGGCCCCCTCGTCCACGTTGCTGCCCCGGGAGACGTTGACGATCACCACGCCATCCTTCATCTTCGCCAGGGATTCCGCGTCCACCAGGGCCCTGTCGCCGCCGGGGGCGCAGAGGACGATGATGTCGGACCGGGAGAGCAGCTCGTCCATGGAGACGAACTTCATGGTCTCGCACTCACAGCCCTCCGGCTTGCTGCGGTGGACCACGGAGAGGACCTTCATCCCCAGGGCCTGGCCCTTTCTGCCCACCATCTGCCCAATGCGGCCGTAGCCGATGACGCCCATGGTCTTGCCCTCCAGCTCAAAGCCCTTGGAGTAGGCCTTCTTCTCCCACTTGTTCTCCCGCATGGTGTGGCCCGCAATGGAGATGTTCCGGGCGCAGGAGAACAGCAGGGCCATGGCCAGCTCCGCCACGGCGTTGGAGGAGGCCCGGGGGGTGTTGCGCACGGTGATGCCCGCGCTTTCTGCGTACTTCACGGCGATGTTGTCCACGCCCACGCCGGCCCGGATGATGAGCTTCAGGCGGCTGCCCCTGGCCGCGTCGATCTGGGGCTCTTTGATCTTCGTGGCGGAGCGGATAATGACCGCGTCAAAGTCCCGCAGGGCCGCGCCCAGGGCGTCGGGCTCGTAGAACTGCTCCACCACCTCACAGCCGTCCGCCCGGAGCTTCTCCACGGCGGAGGCGTCCATTCCGTCAGTGACCAATACGCGCTTTAACATAATATGTACCCCTTTCGTATCCGGCACACCCCAGGGGTGCCTCGTCGGGGCGAAATCCGCTTTGCTCCGTTTCCGCCTCCGGCGAAAACTGCACTCCGCTTCTTTGCCCCTCCTCTTCCGCCGGGAAACGCTGCGCTGGTTTCCCGGCGGATCTGGACAGGAAGTTCCCGCGCCCGTTGGGGGACAGGCGCGTCCGGCGAACCCGGAAGGGGGATCCAAGGGGCTGCGCCCCCTGATTTCTCCGCAAAGCGGAGAAATAAATTAAAATCATTTTCGCCGCGGTGCCCTCCAGAGGGGCCTCTCTTGCCCCTGCGGGGCAATTCACCTTCTGTACGTGGCGAAAATACCCTGACTCAGCCGCCTTGCACCCGCATGGGGTATGCGGCATCCGTAAAGCAGCAAAGCTGCCAACGGCTGCCCAAGGCGGCGGCGCCAGTGACCGATGTCACTGGTGGGGGGAATCTAAAGGGGGGACGAAGTCCCCTCTTTAATTGTGCTCCTGCTCGTACTTTTTGAGGAACTCCACCAGGGCCTCCACACCCTCCTTGGGCATGGCGTTGTAGATGGACGCCCGGAGGCCGCCCACGCTCTTGTGGCCCTTGAGGTTGTCGAAGCCCGCCGCCTTGCTGGCGGCCACCACGTCGGCGTCCTGCTCCTTGCTGGGGGTGACAAAGGGCACGTTCATGAGGGAGCGGTCCTCTTTCACCACGGCGCCGGTAAAGAGCTTGCTGGCGTCCAGGAAGTCGTAGAGAATTTTGGCCTTCTCCTCGTTCCGCTTCGCCATGGCCTCCAGCCCGCCGTTATCCAGCAGATACCTGAACACCTTGCCGCAGCAGTAGATGGCCCAGCAGTTGGGGGTGTTGTACAGGGAGTCGTTGTCCGCGTGGGTCTTGTAGCTCATGTAGGTGGGCACGAATTTGGGCAGGTCGTCCCGCAGCAGGTCCTCCCGGATGATGACCACCGCCATGCCGGCGGGCCCCACGTTCTTCTGCACGCCGGCCCAGATCAGGCCGTATTTGCTCACGTCACAGGGGCGGGAGAGGAACATGGAGGACTGGTCGGACACCAGAACCTTGCCCTTGGTATCCGGCAGCTTAAAGTAGGTGGTGCCGTTGATGGTCTCGTTTTCGCAGATGTATACGTAGTCGGCGCTGTCGGGGATGTCCAGATTCGAGCAGTCGGGGATGTAGGAGAAGTTCTTGTCGGCGGAGGAGGCCACGATCTTTACCTCGCCGTACTTTTTGGCCTCGGCAATGGCCTTCTTGCTCCAGGCGCCGGTCTCCACGTAGCAGGCGACGCCGTTTTTCATCAGGTTCATGGCCACCATTGCAAACTGCACAGTGCCGCCGCCCTGGATGAACAGAACCTTGTAGTTGTCGGGGATGCCCATGAGTTTCCGGAGGTCGGCCTCGGCCTCGTCCCGGATCTGCTGGAACACCTTGGAGCGGTGGCTCATCTCCATGACGCACATGCCACTGCCCCGGTAGTTCAGCATCTCGGCGGCGATTTCCTCGAGGACGGGCTCCGGCATCATGGCGGGGCCGGCAGAGAAGTTGTACGTGCGGTTGTATTTCATACTGCATTCCTCCAAACTCGAAATAGATTTGGGTTTCAGCGCATTCGGTAAAAATAACCGAAATATATATTTCAGTATATCATAAATTTAAAAATATTCAACAGAAAAAATGGTTGACCTTGCAAAAAAATGAAGAACCTTCAATATTCTAAAATTATTTTTCAAACATTTGAGAGAGAAAAGGAGGCAGAAAAGGGCTCTTTACAGAAAAATGCGGAAAAGCAAACGATTGAACGTTCTTGAAAAACTTTTTAATATTTGAAAAAAGATTCTCAATCTATTGATTTTCCGCAAAAAACGAGTTATAATTCTCGAAAAAGATGCAAGATAATACCTATTGGGAGAGCTGCGGACTGGGGGGACGCCGGACGATGAACAGGGCATGGATCGAACTGGACGAGGCCGCGCTGGAGCACAACATCCGGCGCTATCAGAGCCTGCTGCCGCCGGGCTGTGAGATCATGGGCGTGGTGAAGGCCGACGCATACGGCCACGGCGCCCGGGCGGTGGCAGCCAGCCTGGAGAAGTGGGGCGTGCGGCACTTTGCCACCGCCACGCTGGACGAGGCGGTGCGGCTGCGGGAATACGGTGTGAGGAGCGACATTCTGATCCTGGGGTACACCCATCCCGACAGCTTCCGCCTGCTGGCGGAGCACGGCCTGACCCAGACGGCCACCTGCCCCGCCCACGCCAAAGCGCTGGAGCGGTACGGCGCGGAACACGGGACGCCCCTGAACGTCCACATTGCCGTGGACACGGGGATGCACCGCATCGGATTTCTGCCGGAGGATACGGAGGAGATCCGGCGGCTCTATGAGAGCCCCTGCCTGCATGTGACGGGGATCTACTCCCACCTGTGCGTGGCGGATACGGAGGACGAGGAGGACGCGGCATTCTCCCGCCGGCAGGCGGAGATCTTCCGCCGGGTGGTGGAGGATCTGCAGGGCCGGGTGGCGGATCTGGGAAAGATCCACCTGCTCAGCAGCTATGCCGCCGTCAATTACCCGGAGTATGCCTACGACTATGCCAGGCTGGGCATTTTGATGTTCGGCGTGAAGAGCAGCCCGGCGGACTACCTGCGGGAGGATCTGCAGCCCCGCCCGGTGATGACCTTAAAAGCCCATATTACCTCGGTCAGGGAGATCGGGCCGGGGGAGTCCGTCAGCTACGGCCGCATTTTTCGGGCGGAGCGGCCCACCAAAATCGCGTCTGTTGCCATCGGGTATGCGGACGGGATTCCCCGCTGTCTCAGCGGGGGAAAGCTGCGGGCCATCGTCCGGGGGCAGTACGCCAGGGGCGCGGGCCGCATCTGCATGGATCAGCTGATGCTGGACGTCACCGGTATTGACGGCGTACAGACCGGGGACGAGGCCATTTTCATCGGTCAGGACGGCGGCTGCGCCATCCGCGCCGAGGAGCTGGCGGAGAACGCCGGCTCCATCACCAACGAGCTGTTCAGCCGCCTGGGGGCCCGGGTGGAGGGACGGCGGTACACGACCTGAGCGCACAAAGCCGAAGGGCTTGGCATATTGAGGACACAGAGGAAGGGGGCTGTGCGGGCGGAGTATCGGCAGACACAAGGAGAGGAAGGGAGGAAGAGATTTGGAGCAATATGTGGAATGCATGAGCAGGGGGCTGACGCTTCGCGGTATGCTGCACATCCCTGACGGCCACGGAGGAAACGTCCCGTTTGTGATTTTGTTCCATGGATTTTGCGACGACAGAAACGAGATTAATTTCGTACATACGGAGCTGTCCCGGCGGCTGTGCGGGGCGGGTATTGCCAGCGTGCGGTTTGACTTTGCCGGCAGCGGCGAGAGCGACGGCCGGTTTGAGGATATGACCGTCTCCGGAGAAGTGGCGGACGGACAGGCCATTTTGGACTATGTGAAGGGCCTGGACTTTGTGGACAAGAGCCGGATTGCCCTCCACGGGCTCAGCATGGGCGGGTGTGTGGCCTCCATGGTGGCGGGCCTGCGGGATGCGGATATCCGTGCGCTGAGCCTGTGGTGCCCCGCGCCGGACGTGGTGTACAACCTGAGGGACAGCAAAACGCTCTGCGGTGTGGATGTCTCCGACATCGAGGAGCGGGGCTGCGCGGATTTTGAGGGGCTGAAGGTGGGCCTGGGCTTTTACCGCGACGCGCTGATGCTGGATCCCTATGCGGTGGCGGCCGGCTTTACCAAGCGGGTGAACCTGGTCCACGGGGACGAGGACGTCACTGCCTCCGTCCGGTGCTCTTACCGGTACAAGGAGATCTACGGGGACCGGGCGGAGCTGCTGGTTGTCCGCGGTGCCGAGCACCGGTTCAAATCCTTTGCGTTCCGAAAGGCGAGAATGGATTCCGCCATGGCGTTCCTGACCAGGGAACTGCTGGGCGGGCTCTGAGAAAACAGAAGGGAGAAAGAAATATGGAGAAAACAACAAAGGCCTCAGCGAGAAAGACCCCAACCCCATTATTTGCCGTCGTATCCTTCCTGATTATCATTGCGGTGCTGGTTGTCCTCATCAACCTGGAGGTGGACACCACCATGTCCGTGTTTGCCGCCGCCGTGGTGTCGGTGGTCGTGGCACTGATCCTGCGGATTCCATGGGAGGATATCGAAAAGACCCTGCTCCGCGTGGTGGCCGACTGCATCCCCACCTTCCTCATCGTCATCATGGTGGGTATGCTGGTGGGCATCTGGATTGCCGGCGGCACGGTTCCCGCGCTGATGTACTACGGCATGAAGCTCATCTCCCCCAAGATCCTGGTGCCCCTGGCGTTTGTCCTGTGCTTTTTGACCTCCGAGTTCACCGGAACCTCCTTCGGCAGCGTGGCCACCATGGGCCTGGCCCTGGTGGGCGTGGCCACTACCACTACCATCCCTCTGCCCCTGGTCATCGGCGCCCTGGTGTGCGGCGCGTGGTTCGGCGACAAGATGTCCCCCATGTCCGACACCACCAACCTGGCCTCCGGTGTCACCCGGGTGCCGCTGTACACCCATATCAACTCCATGATGTACACCACCGTCCCCGCCGCCGTCGTGGCCTTTGTGCTGTTTACCATCGCGGGGCTGGTGTATGCCGGCGGCGAGCTGGACACCACCAAGGCCAACCTGATCTGCGACACGCTGACCGCCAATTTCACCATCAACCCCATCCTGATCCTGCCCGCCCTGCTGGTGCTGCTGGTCTCCGTATTTAAGCTGCCGGCCCTGCTGGGCATGGGCATCACCGTGGTGGTCAGCACGCTGTTCGCCATGGTGTTCCAGGGCGTGGGCTTTGTGGAGCTGATGAACTTTGCCGCGGGCGGCTTCCGCATCGAGACCGGCGCCGGCAGCATCGTGGACAACATGCTCAACCGCGGCGGCATCACCAGCATGACCGGCCTGCTCATCACCTTTATGGTCGCCAGCGTCATGGGCGGCATCATCACCGCCACCGGCATCCTGGATGTGCTGGCCAAGGATGTGCTGCTGAAATTCATCAAGAACAAGACCGTCTTGGTCATCGTCACACTGATCTACTGCTATATTGTGAACTTCATCACCGCCGGCGGCCAGACCGTGGCCATCATCGTCACCCAGCAGACCTTTGAAGACGCCTTTGACCAGCTGGGCATCCACAAAAAGGTCCTCTCCAGGACGCTGGAGGACGCGGGCACTCTGAGCGCACCCATTGTCCCCTGGGGCGTCGCCACGCTGTTTGTCATGAGCACCCTGGGCTGCGGCACCGAGTACATCCCCTACTGCTGGTTCATCTTCATCGTGCCTGTCTTCTCCATCCTCTGCGCCGCCACGGGCTTCGGCATGTGGGACAAGGACGGCAATCAGCTGTGGAAGAGCAAAAAGGCCTGATTTTCCCCACAGTGAGAACTTAAAAAAACTTAGCCTGAGGAGCGGCGGACAAGACAGTCCGCCGCTCCTCAGGCTGTCGGGGAAGTCCCCAAGGGACTTTCCGGCAGGCGATGCCCACCCTGAAAATCGGCCGCCCTGCACTGCCTCGGCCTGCGGGCCTCCCGGTATTTCCGCCCCGGCTTCACCGGCTTCTCCTTCGGCGCAGACGCCGGCACGGCAGGCGTCTGCGGATATTTCATCCGGCACGGGGCGGGCGCCGAACCCTCTCGCTCCCCGGCACCATCCCGGCCTGCCTCCACCTGTCTGCCGGTTTTCGGCGGCTTAAGGCCCGGAATCCATGCCGGCTTTGTGCAGGAACGGCTTGAAGCAAAAGGAAGAGTGTGTTAAAATGGCTCTAAAATAAAAAGCGAGGTTTTTGCTTATGAGCGGACGGAAGGCGGGCCGGTTTCTGGCCCTTGAGGGGATTGACGGCTCCGGGAAGAGCACCCAGGTGCGGCGGCTTATGGAGCGGCTGGCGGCGCAGGGCGTCCGGTGCTGTGAGACCCGGGAGCCCACGGATGGGCCCGTGGGCTCCCTGATTCACCAGATTATGACCGGCAGGATGACGGCGGATAACCGGGTGATTGCGGGGCTCTTTGCAGCGGACCGGCTGGATCACCTGCTGAATGGGCGGGACGGCATCCTGCGGCAGGTGGAGAGCGGCGTCACCGTGGTGACGGACCGGTACTATTTCTCCTCCTACGCCTACCACAGCGTGGATGTGGACATGGGCTGGGTCATCGAGGGGAACCGGCTCAGCGCAGAGCTGCTGCGTCCGGATCTCACCCTCTTCCTGGATGTGCCGGTCTCCCGGGCGTTGGACAGGATCGGGCGGAACCGCAGCCACACGGAGCTGTTTGAAAAGGAGGACCGCCTCACCGCCGTGCGGGGGAAGTACCTGGAGGCCTTTGAGAGACTGAAGGGGGCGGAGAACGTGGCGGTGATCGACGCGGATGCGGACGCAGACACCGTGGCGGAGCGGATCTGGGCTGCCGTCTCCCCCCTGTTTGCAGAGTGAAAAACCCGCCCGGAAGCGCTGCTTCCGGGCGGGTTTTTTCATGCGTTGACAGAGATCGGCTCCGCCTCCGGGGAGGAATCCCCTTTCCGGCGGCGGAAGCGATGGCTGAGATTGTCAATGACGGAGTAGAACACAGGGGTGAACAGCAGCGTTACCACGGTGGAGATCACCATGCCGCTGATCATCACAATGCCCATATCGCTCATCATCTCGTTGGTCTCGCCGATGCCCGCAGCCATGGGCACCATGGCCAGGACGGTGGTGAGGGTGGTCATCATAATGGGGCGGATGCGCAGGGGGCAGGCCTTGAGGATGGCGGTCTCCCGCTCCTCCCCCATCTCCCGGCGGATCTTGATGTACTCCACCAGGATGATGGAGTTGTTGACCACCGTGCCTGCCAGCATGATGAGGGCCACCAGGGAGATGATGGAGAGATCCCGCCCGGTGAGGGGCAGGGCGAACAGGGCGCCGGCAAAGGCCACCGGCAGGATCATCATGACGATGACCGGCATCAGGAAGGACTCGAATTGGGCTGCCAGCACGAAGTACACCAGGCCCAGGGCCACCAGCAGGGCCAGCAGCAGATCACCGAAGCTCTCCATCATGCTCTCGTAGCTGCCGCTGATCTCCACCGTATAGCCCTCCGGCACCGGATAGTCCTCCAGGATGGCGGTCAGCTCCCGGGTCATGGCGGTGGTGTCGCCGCTGATGGTGTCGCCGGTGACGCTGACCTGCCGGGACTGGTTTACCCGGGAGATGCTCTGGGGCTCCTGGACGACGGAGACGTCGGCAATGGAGCTCAGGGGGACCGTGCCGCCGAAGGCGGTGGGAACCGGCAGGGAGCGCAGGGCGTCCAGGCTCTCTCCGGCGCTGCCGTCGCCCCGAACCACCACGTCCAGTTCCCGGCCCGCGATGGTGACGGTGGTGGCGGTGCTGCCTGTCAGCTCCGAGCGGACGGCGCCGCCGATGGCGGCGGCGGTCAGGCCGTACTGTGCGGCGGCCTCCCGGTTGACCGTGACCTTTACCTGGGGCACCTGCTCTGCCAGGGACGTCTTCACGTCGATGGCGTCCGGCAGCCGGGAGACCCTGGCCGCCAGGTCGTCTGCAATCATGCCCAGGGTGGCGTAGTCCACGCCGGTGATGTCCAGGCTGATGTCACTGCCGCCCATCATCCCCATGGTGCTGGAGGCGCTGACGGTGATCTCGCAGCCGGCGATATCCTGGAGCCGGGGGCGCAGGCCGTCGGCGATGTCGAAACTGCTGCGGCTCCGGCTGCCCTTGGGGGACAGGTTCAGCATGATGGTGACGGACTCGTCCTGGGCGATGTAGTACATGTCCTCCAGCTCCGGGATCTCCGCCTGGGCAATAGCGGTGATCCGGTCGGCAATGGCGGCGGACTCCTCCATCTCCGAGCCGATGGGCATGGAGACGCTGACGGACACCTGGCCCTGGTCCATGTCCGGAATCAGCACCATGGTGGTGGCGAAGGTGGGCACGGCGAAGAGGATCACCAGCCCCACGGAGACCAGCATCCCCACCTTGAGGTGGCGGACGAAGTAGTCCAGCAGCCGCAGGTAGAGGCGGTAGAGCGACGCAATCCACCCGCTGATTTTGGAGAGGAGGGCGTTTTGTCCCTTTCTGGCCTTTTTCAGCTGCTGCCGGCGGACCTTTTCCTCGTCCAGCATCAGATAGCACAGCAGGGGCACCAGGGCCAGGGCAATGACCAGGGAGGCGAAGATCAAAGAGGCGATGGTGAGGCAGAAGTCCCGGAACATCATGCCCGCAAGCCCGCTCACCATCCCCAGAGGGACAAACACGGCAAGGGTGGTCAGCGTGGAGGCCAGCACGGAGGTAGTGACCTCCTTTGTGCCGTCCACGCAGGCGCTCATGCGGTCATGGCCCTCGCCGGCAAAACGGTAGATGTTCTCCAGCACTACAATGGAGTTATCCACAATCATGCCCACGCCCATGGCCACGCCGCCCAGGGTCATCATGTTCAGCGTCAGATCCAGGGCGTTCATCAAGATAAACACCGCCAGAATGCACACCGGCATGGACACCGCGATGGCCATGGTGGCGCCGCCCCGCCGCAGGAACAGGAACACCACCACGGCGGCCAGCAGCACGCCCTGGAGGATATTCTGGAAGGCCGCGCTGACGGACATGTCGATGTACTCCGAGGCGCTGTAGGGAACGGAGTAGACAATGGAGGGGTTCTCCCGGTGCAGCTCCGCCAGCCGCCGCTCCACGGCCTTGGCCGCCGCCGCTTCGTTGGCGCCGGACTGTTTGGAGACCTGGAGGATGACACAGGCGGTGCCGTCCACCTTGGCGGCGGCGTCGGAGGTCTCGGTCTCCAGCACCACGTCCGCCACCTCGCTCAGGCGCACCACGCCGCCGGTGGGCAGGGTGAGGAGCATGTTGGCCACGTCCTCCACCGTCTGGAACTTGGCGTCGGTGCTGACGGTCAGGGTCTTGGTGCCGTTGGCCATCTCGCCGCCGGGATAGAGCAGGTTCTGTCCCGCCAGGAACTGGGAGACCTGGGCGGTGGAGAGGCCGAAGCCGGAGGCGCGGGTGGAGTCCAGCTCCACGGCGATCTTCCGGGTCACTCCGCCGTTGACAGTGACCTGGGCCACGCCGTCAATGCGCTCCAGGGCAGGGGCCACGGTGTCCTCCGCCAATGCCTGGAGCTCCGCCAGGTCATCTCCCGCCAGCGCCACGATTGCCGTGGGCATCAGCTCGCTGAGGTTCAGGTTCACAATGACGGGGTCGATGGCGTCCTCCGGCAGGGAGAGGCGGTCAAACTGCTCCCGCAGCTTGGTGGCGGCGATATCCAGATCCGTGCCCTCCACATAGGTGATCTGGAGCTGACTCATGCTGTCGGCGGAGACGGAGGACACCTCGTCCACGCCGGAGACGGACATGACGGCGGACTCCAGGGGCCGGGTGATCAGCTCCTCGATGTCGCTGGGGTTGGCGCCGCTGTAGTAGCAGACCACCATGGCCATGGGTGCCTCCATCTCCGGCATCAGGGCCATTTGCAGCTGGGTGGCGAAAATCACGCCGAATACGGCGGCCATAATCACGGCCAGAAGCGTTGCCACTTTGTGCTGGATGCAGAATTTTGAAACACTCATAGGGGCTCAGTCCTCCCCGGAGACCACCCGGACGAGGTCTCCCTCGTGGAGGTAGGCCTGGCCCACAGTCACCAGCTGCTGCCCCTCGGACAGGCCGGAGGTCACTTCGGTGACGCCGTTCCCGGTGAGGCCGGTGGACACCTCCACATACCTGGCGGCTCCGTCCTCCACAATGAAGGCGTACTGGCTGCCGCCGCTGGTGAGGATGGCCTCCGTGGGCACCACAATCGCATTCCGGGAGACGTCGGTGAAGAAGGTGACGTCGGCGAACATGCCGGAGAGCAGCCCGCCCACATCTGCCGGGACGGCGAGGGTGACGGTGTAGAGCCGGGTCTGCACATTGGCGGCCTGCTCCACAGAGCGGATGACGGCGGAGAAGCTCTTGTCGATGGCGCTGACGTACACGTCCGCCTCCGCGCCAATGGAGATCTTTGGCACCAGGGCCTCGGACACGGAGACGGAGACCTTCATCTGGTCCGGCCCGTCAATCACCGCCAGGGGCATGGAGTTGGAGATGAAGCTGTTCTCCACGGCGCCCATGCTCACCAGCGTCCCGGTGATTGGGGCGATGACATTGCCGTCGGCGTCCACGTTCTCCAGGGCGGTGTCCAGCTGCTCCAGCCCGGATTTGGCGCTCTGGATGCCGGATTCCAGCTGGGTGAGGGCGGCGTTCCGCCCGGCCACGGCGTTGGAGTAGTTCAGCTCCGCCTGGTCCACCTCCAGCTGGGAGGCTGCGCCGATCTCGAAAAGGGCCTTCGTGTTGTTTACGTTGTCCGCCGCCAGCTGCACCTGTTTGTCCAGAACGGCCTTCTGGTCGTTGTAGCTCTGGACGGCGCCGCTGTAGCCGATGCGGGCGGCGTTGTAGTTGGCCAGGGCGCTGCCCAGCTCCAGGGTGCAGAGGATGTCCCCCGCCTCCACCTGGTCTCCGGCCTCAAAGTATACGGCGGTACACTTGGCAGTGGAGGCAATCATGATAACGGCCTCGTTGTCCGCAGAAATTTTGCCGGAGACCTTGTTCTCCGCCGCAATGGTGTCTGCGGACACGGTTTCCACCTGGACGGCAATGCCGGCCGCCGCTTCGTCCTCCGCCTGCGCCGTCTCCCCGCCGCAGGCGGTCAGGGCCAGGACGAGGGCCAGTGCCGGCAAAAGCGCCGCGGTTCGTCTTTGTATCATCATATGGCTTTGTCCTCCTCAGTTCAGGATGCCGTGCTCTGCGGCCCAGCAGTAGGCGTTATAGGTGGAAAACAGGTCTCCCGCGGCGGAGAGAACCTTGTCCTCGGCGGCGCGCAGGTCGTCCTCGGCGGTGAGCAGGGCGTTGCGGGAGAGGGTCCCCTGCCGGAATTTCAGCTCCGAGGCGGCGTAAGACTCCCTCTCGCAGGCCAGGGATACCTTGGCGGCCTCCCAGATCTGGCGGTAGTCCCCCACCTGGGAGAAGAGGGTGCGGAATTTCAGCTCGTAATTCTGCACGGCGTTGTTGTATGTATACTGGGCCGCCTGCCAGGTGTTGCGGGCGCTGCGGAATTCATAGCGGTCCTCGTTATAGCCCCAGTTGTCGGCGGCCTCCTTGTATTCGTCCCGGGCCTCCTCCAGGGTCTGCTTCGCCTCGTACAGCTCATAGCTCTGTTCCTTGGCCCGCTCCAGATCCGCCTCCAGGTCCATCTCCGCCAGCTGCTCCGCCGTCACCTCCGGCAGTGGGCCCAGGGCGATCTCCCCGGTCTGTTCCGCCCCGATCAGCATCTCCAGCTGGAGCTTGTAGTTCTTCACATTCATGTGCAGCGTCTCCAGCCCGCTCTCCAGGGATGTCCTCCCCGTCTTTACCTCCGAGAGCTGTATGGCGGAGATCTGCCCCAGGGTATACCGCAGCTCCATCTCCTCCACGGTGCGGTCCAGGGCATCCAGCTGTCGCCGGAGCCCCGCCTCCTGGGTCTCCATGGCTGTCAGCGCCGCGTACAGCGACTCCCCCGCCACCACAATCTGATCCTGCAGGTTTTTCAGCTGGCGGAGAATATCTGCGTTGTCCTTCTGCATATCACCGTCCACCAGGGCGTCAAACTGCTCCCGCACGGCGTCATAGGCCTGGCTCAGCTGGTTGTAGGTGCTGTGGTACTCGTACTCGCTGTACTCCACGCCCGGCACGGTCTGGCTCAGGGATCTCAGGGCTCCCGCGCCCCGGACAAAGGCCCACTGTGCCTTGGCAATCTCGTTGACCTGGTTCCACAGCTTGTCGTACAGCTTGTCGTAGTCAATGTCCTCAATCGTGCGGACGCTCTGCTCCAGGGTCAGAATCTGGAAGTTTTTCTCCCGCATCCGCCGCTCGAGGTTGGCGAAGGTGACTTGGCCCACCGCGTCCGGCTCCGCCGCCACATTGTCCGCCAGATCCGGCCCCGCCGGTGAGGGGGCCGCTGTTTCACCCGCGTCTCCCGCGGCTTCCGGGGCGGAATCTGCCGCCCCGCCTCCCTCCGTGTCCGAAGCGGGCTGCGTCCCTTCATTCGCCGGGGCGGTTTCCGGCGGCGCCTGTTCATCCGCCAGGGCGGATACCGCCGGTATCGCAGCCAGCACTGCCAGTGCCAGCAGCAGGGCAATTACTCTTCGTCTCATGGGTTCCTCCTTATTATGTATCCGCCGGGACAGCCCGGCTCCCGCACAGGCATCCGTATTTGATAATGTCCATCTGGGATGCCATTTCCGCCCGGATCTCCGCCGTCCGCTCCGGCTGGAGCAGGGCGTCCATAATGGACCGCCCCAATACCCCCAGGGTCATCAGAAACACCCGGCGTACATACTCCGGCTCCTGCCGGATCAGGCTGGAGAGATGGATCTTCTCCATCAGTTCCGGAGGAAAGTCCTGCTGCAGCAGGCTGCCCAACAGCTTTTGCAGGTCAATGCCCGGATTGATCTGCAGGAGCCGGAAACACCGGTCCAGCATCGGGCACCGCTCTCCCCGGCGGGTGATGTCGTCATAGAGCGCCATCTGAAGCTGGAAGAGATCCCCGGCGTTCTTGCGGAGGAGATCTCCGAAAACCCGGACCACCTGAGACTGGATATCCCCCAGCAGGTAGAAAAACAGGTCCTCCTTATCGGTAAAGTACTGATAAAAGCTCCCCCGGGGGATCCCGGCGTGCCGGACGATCTGATTGATAGAGGCATCGGCGAACTTCACCCGGGTGAACTCCTCCCAGGCCGCTTCCAGGAAGCGGCCCCGCTTCTCCTCCGGCAGCCGGAGGAATGTCTCTGTACACATATGCCCCCTCCTTTTCAAAAATGACACTTTGTCACTTTATGACAGATTGTCACTGATTATACACGGGGGCCTGCCGGCTGTCAATCCCCTTTTGCACCGTGCTCTGTAAAGATTTTGTGAATTTGCGGGGCCCCGCACAGGCCGCAAAAAAGCCGCGCCGCCGGAATCTCCGGCGGCGCGGCCCGAACGCATATTTACCCGTCTGCGCGGTATTCCCGCCGCCAGCCCTCCAGCTCCGCCGCATCCCGGTCGTCCAGGGCGTGGAGGCCGCCCCGGGCCTCCATATGGTGGGTCAGCTCGTGGGAGAGGGTGGCGCGCAGCTCCTCCTCCCAGGTTTCGCCGTCCCAGCCCTCCTGCGACGCCAGGGCGGAAAAGGAGCCGTAGTACAGGTTGATATACCGGCCCAGCAGGTCGTCGCAGTACTCCCCCAGGATATACATCTCCCCCGGGGGGAACTCCGGGTCCGGCACCGTGTCCTCCAGCAGGTTGATTCCACCGTTGAGACCGCCGAACAGCGCGGGCGGAAACTGCTCGGCAATGCCGTCCAGAAGCTCCCCCACCCGGTCAAAGCTCAGCACCACGGCGAGAGCAGGAGCACGTTTTCCAGCTCCTCTACCGTGTCCGCCAGAAAGTCGGCCCCGGCCTCCTCCAGGGATGCCCGGGGGCGGAAGCCCCAGGTGACGCCGCAGGCCTTGAGCCCTGCGTTGTGGCCCGTCTGGATGTCCACACTGCTGTCCCCCACAAACAGCGTCTCCGCCGGGTCTGCGGACAGCTCCTCCAGGACGGAGCGGACGCCGGTGGGATCCGGCTTCACCGGCACCCCCGGCACCTTGCCCCGCACCAGCCGGAAAACACCGGGGAAAAAGTGGGATACAATCGTCCGGCTGAACTCGTCGGCCTTGTTGGAGTATACCGCCATCCGGACGCCGGCGTCCTGCAGCCGCCCCAGAAGCTCCGGAATCCCGGCATAGGGCGCGGTTTGATCCAGATTGTGGGCGCCGTAATAATTGGTAAACTGCGACAGGACGCTGGCGATCAGCAGCGGGCTGCGGCAGCTCTCCGGAGTGAATTGGGAGACCAGGTTGGGGATGCCGTGGCCGACCATCCTCTTAAATTCCTCTGTGGTGTGCTCCGGCCAGTCATGCTGCCGGCAGACCCAGTTCCCGGCGGCCGCCAGGTCCTCTATCGTGTCCAGAATGGTTCCATCCAGGTCAAAGATCACGGTTCGAGCCATAAAACGCCTCACTTTTCTTTTGTAGTCCTTCCATTTTATCAACAAGGGCCCCGTATCTCAATTGGCAAGAAGCCAAAAGGCGCGGCTTTCGCCGCGCCTTTTTCATACATTTCTGACGAGGTATCCCCCGGCCCGGCCGCATCCGGACGGGAGGAGCGTTTCAGGGGGAGTGAGCTGCCCCCCTAGAGGGCGCTTTCCACTGCCCCGGCGGAGGTCAGCAGAACGGTGTGCGTAAATCCCGCGGCCCTGGCCAGCGCAGCCGCCCGGCCGTAGCCGTAGAGGATGGCGGAGGCGCTGTGGGCGTCGGCGGTGAGGATCACCCGCCCGCCCATGCGGTGCCACTCCCGGAGCAGGAACGGCGCCGGATAGGGCGCCTCCCGGTACCCCCGGGCCATGGCGCCGGTGTTGATCTCCAGCAGGGTGGCATGGGGGTCCGCCGCGTGGAGGGCCTCCAGAGCGGCGGCGCGGTACCGGGGCGCGTCCCCGTCAAAGAGGCGGTTCCCGGCGTTGAATTTTGTAATCAGATCCAGGTGGCCCAGAATCGTGGGCCTGCGGGCGGCCATCTCCGCCGCGGCCCCGTAATACCTCCGGGCCAGGGCGATGAAGTCCCCGCCGGCCAGCTCCCGGCAGGCCTCCCGCAGCCGCTCTTCGTCGTAGTCCACACAGTAACAGCGCTCACCGGAGGGCGACGGGAGGTTGTGGACGGAACCGATCCAGTAGTCAAAGCCCTCCGGCAGGCCGGGGGAACAGGCGTCCCACTCAATGCCCAGCAGCACGTCCATCCGCCCGGCGTACGCCTCCCGCAGCCGCAGGACCTCCGCCCGGTAGTCCGCCGGGTCTGCGGGCAGGACACACCCCCGGTCCCAGGGGAGGGATGTGTGGCTGTGTCCCGATGCGCCGAAGGATACCGCCCCGGCTGCAAAGGCGGCCTCCGCCATCTCCGCCAGGGTGTTTTTCCCGTCGCAGAGGACGGAGTGGGTGTGGACGGAGCAAAAACGCCTCACTGCATCCGCTCCTGTTTTACCTTGTGGTCCACCACATGGCGCCTCTCCAGCTCCCGGGTGACGTCCTCCACGGTAAGGCCCATCTGCACCATCAGCACCATCACGTGGTAGCACAGGTCGGCAATTTCATAGACGGTCTCCTCCCGGTCCTCTTTGCGGCCGGCGATGATGACCTCGGTGCACTCCTCGCCCACCTTTTTCAAAATCTTGTCAAGGCCCTTTTCAAAGAGGTAGGAGGTGTAGCTGCCCTCCCTGGGAGAGGTCTTTCGCCCGGCAATCAGGCGGTAGAGCCCCTCGTAGCTGAACTGCTTCAGCTCGTCGGAGAGATAGATCTCCCGGAAAAAGCAGCTCTCCGCCCCGGTGTGGCAGGCGGGGCCGGCCTTGACCACCTCCACCACCAAAGCGTCGCAGTCGCAGTCGGCGGTGACGGAGACCACACGCTGGGTGTTGCCGGAGGTATCGCCCTTGCGCCACAGCTCCCGGCGGCTGCGGCTCCAGAAGCAGGTGCGGCGTTCGTCGATGGTGATGGCCAGGCTCTCGGCGTTCATGTAGGCCAGGGTCAGAACCTCTTTGGTGTAGTGGTCCTGTACAATGGCGGGGATGAGGCCATTTTCATCAAACTTTAATTCCTTTAACTCCATTATGATGGCACTCCTTTTGGTCCCCCCCTGCGGGGGAGGGGGAATATTGGCTTGCGAAGGGAGATAAAATCGGCACCTGCCGCGTGCGGAAGAACTGTTTTACACCCGCACGGGCACCCCCACACCCCTCAAGTACGCCTTCAGGCCAGAGATCTCCACCTGCCGGGTGTGGAAGATCGACGCCGCCAGTCCCGCGTCAATCCCCGGATGGGCAAACAGCTCCGCAAAGTGTTCCATCCGCCCGGCCCCGCCGCTGGCGACGATGGGCACCCGCACCCGGCCGGCCAGCTCGTCCAGCATCTCCAGGTCAAAGCCCCGCTTCACCCCGTCGGTGTCGATGGAGTTCAGCACAATCTCCCCGGCGCCGTCGGATACGCCCTTCACGGCCCACTCCATGGCGTCGAGCCCGGTGTCCTCCCGGCCCCCCTTGGCAAAGAGGCGGAACTGCCCCCCTGCCCGCTTTACGTCCATGCTCAGCACCACGCACTGGTCGCCGTACCGCTTTGCCGCGGCGCGGATGAGACCCGGGTCCGCAATGGCCCCGGAGTTTACGCTCACCTTGTCCGCGCCGCATTTCAGCACCCGGTCAAAGTCGTCCAGCGTGCGGATGCCGCCGCCCACCGTCAGGGGGATGAAGATCTCCGCAGCCACCCGGCGCAGGATGTCCGTAAACAGCCTGCGCCCCTCGGCAGAGGCGGTGATGTCGTAAAACACCAGCTCGTCCGCGCCGGCGCGGTTGTAAAACCGGGCCATATCCACCGGGTCCGCCATGTCCCGCAGGCCCTGAAAATTGGTGCCCTTGACCACCCGCCCGTCCTTTACGTCCAGGCAGGGGATGATGCGCCTTGCTAACACGCGCCCACCTCCCGGATCACCGTTTTCAGATCCAGCCGCCCGGTGTACAGCGCCTTGCCCAGGATGGCGGCATGGACGCCGATTGCCCGGAGCTCCCTCAGTTCCGCAAGGCTGCCCACACCGCCGGAGGCCGTGACGCGCAGGCCCTGAATCCCCGTCAGCTCCCGGTAGAGGGCCAGGTTGGTCCCCTGCTCCGCCCCGTCCCGGCTGATGTCGGTATAGATGACCGCACCCACCCCGGCGGCAAAGAGGCGGCGGCAGAAATCCACGCCCTTCTCCTCCGACAGCTCCTTCCAGCCGTTGACGGCCACATATCCGTCCCTGGCGTCCACGCCCACGGCAATCCGCTCTCCGTACTTCTGCGCCATGCGGACGGTGAAGTCAAAATCCTTCACGGCCACGGTGCCCAGAATGCAGCGGTTTACGCCCAGGTCCAGATACTGCCGGATGCGCTCCTCCGTGCGGATGCCGCCGCCTGCCTCGATGTAGAGGCCGCCCTGCCGGGCAATGGCAGCAATGGCGCCGAAATTGGCCGGTGTGCCGTCTCTGGCGCCGTCCAGATCCACCACGTGAAGATGCTCCGCCCCGGCGGCGGCAAACTCCCCGGCCACGGCGCAGGGGTCATTGTGATAGACGGTCTCCCTGGCATAGTCCCCCTGGTAGAGACGGACCACCTGCCCGCCCCGCAGGTCGATGGCGGGAAAAATCTGCATCGTAGCCTCCCCCTCTCAGGTATGCACCTTACAGCTCAGTTCCTCTGCATCCAGGCGGAAAACCGTCACCGCGTGAACCATCGCGTCATTGAACGTCCAGTTTCCCGGTCCGGCAGTATGGTCCATAAGGGCGGCAAGCCCCTCCCGTTTTTCCTCCGCCGTCTCCAAAAGCCGCACCGGGCCGCCGCCCATAACGCACTGATACCGGGCGGCGTAGTCGCAGGCGGCCTCGCCCGAAAGCACCTCGTGGCCGGTGTCCATCTCAAAGGACGCCCAGCCGTTCTCCCTGATCAGGTCAATCTTCCGACCCTCCCCGGCGCTGTGGAAATAAAAGGTATACCGCCCGTCCCGCTCCGTAAAACCGAAGTCCAGTGGCACGATGTAGGCCCGTCCGCGGTCGCACAGCCCCAGGCGGCAGCAGCCGCAGGCGGCGATGATCTCCCGGATCTTCTCCGGGGCGGTTACTTCCCGGTCTTTTCGTCTCATGGCTCTCACTGGGATTCCTCCTCTCATAATTCCGCAAAGGCCCGCAGCAGCCGCAGGCCTGCCTCGCCGGACTTCTCCGGGTGAAACTGGGTGCCCCAGACGCTGCCGCTGCGCACCACACCGGTGACGGCCACGTTTCCGTATCGGGACGCCCCCAGGGTGTTCCCGGCACAGCCCTTGGCGTAAAAGCTGTGGACATAGTAGACGTACTCGCCGTCTTTGAAATACCGGAACAGCGGGTCGTCCCGCACAATCTCCAGGCTGTTCCAGCCCATGTGGGGAACCTTCAGCGCAGGGTTCTCCAGGTCGTCCCGCAGGCTTGCCACCTGCCCGGGCACCAGCCCCAGGCCGGGGTGTTCCCCGTATTCATAGCTTTTGTCGAAGAGCAGCTGCATTCCCAGGCAGATGCCCAGCAGGGGCTTGCGGGCGGCCTCCTCCCGGAGCACCGGCGTCAGGCCGGTGCCGTCCAGCTTCTCCCTGGCGTCCCCAAAGGCCCCTACGCCCGGCAGGATGATACGGCTGGCGGCCCGGAGCCGTCCGGCGTCCCGGGTGACCTCCGCCTCCAGGCCCAGCGCCCGCAGACTGGAGGACAGGGAGAACAGGTTCCCCACGCCGTAATCCACAATGGCTACCATTACAGCACACCCTTTGTACTCGGAATCTCGTCCCGGTGTTTTTCGTCCAGGGCCGCGGCCATTTTCAGCGCCCGGCCCATGCCCTTAAATATGGCCTCCAGGATATGGTGGGTGTTTTTCCCGGCCATCTGCCGGATATGGACGGAGCCGGGGCAGCAGCGCACAAATCCCAGCCAGAACTCCTTGGCCAGCTCCGTGTCAAAATCCCCCACCTTTGCGGCGGGGAGGTTTACCGACCAGCCCAGATAATCCCTTCCGCTGAGATCCACGGCGCACAGCACCAGCGTCTCGTCCATGGGCAGCAGGGACTGTCCGTACCGGACGATGCCACGCTTGTCCCCCAGGGCCTTTGTAAAGGCCAGCCCCAGGCAGATGCCGATGTCCTCCACGGAGTGGTGCCCATCCACCCGGGTGTCTCCCTGGCAGGCGACGGACAGGTCAAAATCCCCGTGGCGGGCAAACAGCTCCAGCATATGGTCCAAAAAGCCCACGCCGGTGAGGGCGGATACCTGGCCGGTTCCATCCAGATTCAATGCCAGCTGAATCTGCGTCTCCCGGGTGTCCCGCTTGATGTCGGCAGTCCGCATGGTCACACCTCCTCCAGTATGTTTTTGATCTCCCCTGTCAGCGTCTGCAGCTGCTCCATGGAGCCCACGGTGATGCGGACGAAGTCCTCAATCCGCCCGGAGCCGGCCCACCAGCGCACCAGCACGCCCCGCTCCTTCAGCCCCCGGTACAGCGCCTCGCCGGAGAGCCGCCCGCTTTTGGCAAATACAAAGTTGGCCGAGGAGGGCAGAACCGCAAAGCCCAGCCGCTCCAGCTCCCCCGTCAGCCAGGCCCGGTTGTGCCGGATGGCGGCGCAGCAGCGGTCAAAGTACGCGCCGTCCTCCATGGCGGCGGCTCCGGCCAGAAGGGAGAGGCGGTTTACGTTGTAGGGGTTAAAGCTGTACTTCACCCGGTTTAAAGCGGAGATCAGCGCCGCATCCCCCAGGGCGAACCCCACCCGTCCGCCGGCCAGCTGGCGGCTCTTGGACATGGTCTGAACCACCAGCAGGTTGCCGTATTCCCGGACCAGCGGCGCGCAGCTCTCGCCGCCGAAGTCCACATAGGCCTCGTCGATGACGACCACCCGGTCCGCCCGGGCCTCCAGCAGCCGCCGGATGTCCGCGGCGGGGACGGCTATGCCCGTGGGGGCGTTGGGGTTGGCGATGACCACAGCGCCGGGGAAGTCCATATAGTCCTCCACCCGGAGGGAGAAGTCCTCCCGCAGGGGGACGGTTTTGGCCTCCAGGCCGAACAGGGCGGCCTGGGCCCGGTAAAAGCCGTAGGTGATGTCGGCATAGGCCACAGGTCTTCCGGCGCCGCAGAAGGCGCGGAAGGCAAAGGCCAGGATCTCGTCCGAGCCGTTGCCGGAGATCACGTTCTCCCGGGAGAGGCCGTACCGTTTTGCAATGGCCCCGTCCAGCAGGGCACAGGCGGGGTCGGAGTACAGGTTCAGCCTGGAGACCTCCTCCCGGGTGAGGGCCTCCAACACCCTGGGAGAGGGCGGGAAGGGGCTCTCGTTGGTGTTCAGCTTTACGTACGGCTGACCCTGGGGCTGCTCGCCGGGGGTGTAGGGGTCCAGACGGGCGGCCTCGGCGGAGAGAAATGGGTTCATAAAAAACACCTCTTTCAAATGGGGAGGATCCGGGGGCGTCCGCCGCTCTCAGGGCTGCCGGGCGGAATCCCGCCGGCTCAAAACCGACCGGGCATGGGCCTCCAGCCCCTCCCGGCGGGCGAAGTCCGCGATTTGTTCCGCACAGCCGTTCAGGGCGGCCCGGTCATAGTACAGAAAGCTGGACCGCTTCATAAAATCATCCACCCCCAGGGGGCTGGAAAACCGTGCGGTGCCGGAGGTGGGCAGGGTGTGGTTGGGGCCTGCGAAGTAGTCCCCCAGGGCCTCCGGCGTGGAGCGGCCCAGAAAGACGCTGCCTGCGTTTTTAATCCTCGGCAGCAGGGAAAAGGGGTCGTCCACACACAGCTCCAGGTGCTCCGGGGCAATGCGGTTGGCGGCCTCCACCGCACTGTCCAGGCTGTCTGTCACTATGATTTTTCCGTTGCTCTCAATGGACTGGCGGGCCACCTCCCGCCGGGGGAGGGCGGCCAGCTGGCTCTCGATCTCTCCCTGGACGGCCCGGGCCAGCTCCCGGCTGTCCGTCACCAGCACGGCAGAGGACAGCACGTCGTGCTCCGCCTGGCTCAGGAGATCCGCCGCCACCCACCTCGGGTCGGATTTTCCGTCCGCCAGCACCAGAATCTCACTGGGGCCGGCGATCATGTCAATATCCACCAGGCCGAATACCTTCCGCTTGGCGGTGGCCACGAAGATGCCGCCGGGCCCCACGATCTTGTCCACGCCGGGCACGCTCTCCGTGCCGTAGGCCAGAGCCGCCACAGCCTGGGCGCCGCCCAGCCGGAAAACCCCTGTGGCGCCGGCCAGCTTCGCCGCGGCCAGGGCCTCCGGGCTGACGGACCCGTCCCTCCGGGGCGGCGTCACCAAAAAGATCTCCTTCACACCGGCGATTTTCGCCGGGATCACATTCATCAGGATGGTGGAGGGAAAGGCCTCCGGGCTGCGGGGCACGCAGACGCCCACTTTTTCAATGGGGGTCCAGCGCTGGCCCATGACGATTCCGGGGCGGTCCGCCAGGACAAAGTCGTCGTGTACCTGCCGCCGGTGAAAACGGCGGATGTTCTCCGCCGCCTGGCGCAGCGTCTCCAGAAAACACCTGTCCACCGCGGCCAGGGCCTCCTCCAGCTCCGCCTCCGTCACCCGGAGGGAATCCGGCTCCGCACCGTCAAAGCGGCGGGTGAAGTCCCGCAGGGCCGCGTCGCCCCGCTGCCGCACCTCTGACAGGATGGCGTCCACCGCCGCGCCCACGTCTTCCCGGGCCCGGATGTCCCGGTTCAAAAGCTCCTCGGGAGCCAGCCGGTCAGATTCCAGAATCCGGATCACTGCCCTGTCACCTCCGCAAGTTTTTTTACCAGGGCGTCAATTGCCCGGCGCTTGAACTGGTAGCTTGCCCGGTTTGCGATGAAACGGGCCGAGATGGGCATAAATTCCGTGAGCACCTCCAGGTGGTTCTCCCGCAGGGTTGTGCCGGTCTCCACAATGTCCACAATCACGTCGGACAGGCCCAGGATCGGCGCCAGCTCGATGGAGCCGCCCAGCCTGATGATGTCAATGTCCCGGCCCTGGGCGGCGTAATAGGCCTTGGCGATGTTCACAAATTTGGTGGCCACCCGCAATGTGCGGCCCGGGTCGTCCTGAAAGCCCGCCGGCCCCGCCACGCACATGCGGCATTTCCCAAGGCCCGTGTCCAGCAGCTCGTACACGTCTGCCCCGGACTCCGCCAGGATATCCCGGCCCACAATGCCGATGTCCGCCGCGCCATGCTCCACGTAAATGGCCACGTCGCCGGGCTTCACCAGGAAGTAGCGGATGCCCGCCGCCCGGTTCTCCACCACCAGTTTGCGGGTGTCGCTGTAATTCTCCGGACAGCCGTAGCCGGCCCCCGCCAGAAGGCCGTACACCTTGTCTCCCAGGCGGCCCTTGGGCAGCGCCACGTTCAGCATCGCCCCGCCCCCGTCCTCCGGCGCGGCCTTCCCCAGCCGGTCCAGCTCGTCCAGATAGAGGGCAAAACCGACGGCCCGGGCCCCGGGGCGGAACTGCTCCGCCAGCGGGTCGTACCGCCCGCCCTTCAGCACGGCCCGGGGCAGCCCCGTGAGATACCCCTGGAGCACCAGGCCGTTGTAATACTCCATGTCGTTGGCAAGGGAGAGATCCAGCTTTAGATGTTCCGTCTCCCCCTGTGCCTCCAGGGTTTCGCAGAGGGCCCTCAGCTCCGCCAGGGCGCCGCCCATGGCGGCGTTGAGGGCAAGGGGCTCCGCCTCCGCGAGAACGGTCTCCCAGTCCCCTGCCAGAAGGGGGAGGCGGCACAGCGCGTCCGTCCCCTGGCGGGAGAGGCCCGACTGCGCGGCGTGTTTTTGCAGCTCGTGGACGCTCCGGTCCCGGATGCAGGTCAAAAGTTTCGGGCGGATATTCTCCGGCGCGCCCACGGCGTCAAAGAGGCCGGTGACAAATCCCATGTGGCTCAGCTCCACCGCAAAGTCCCGGCCCGTCAGCGCAAGGCTCTGCACCGCCAGGGATACCGCCTGGGCCGTGACGCCGCCGTCCACCGCGCCGATGCACTCCAGCCCCATCTGGCTGATCTCCCGGAAGGTGTGGCTCTCCTGGCTGGGGCGATAGACGTTTTCCGCGTAGTAGTACCGGCCGCAGCCGCCCTCCTCCACCCGGGCGTTTTTGGCAATGGACAGCGTGACGTCCGGCTTCAGTGCCAGCAGGCGGCCGTCCAGGTCGGTGAAGGTAATCACCTGGTCGCTGGTCAGAAAGCGGCGGTTCTCCTGATACAGCCCGTACTCCTCAAACCGGCCCATGTGGTACTGCCGGAAACCCGCCCGCTCAAAGAGCAGCCGCGCCTGCAAAGACACCCGCTCCTGGGGGCGGAGCATATTCAGATCCAATTCCATGGGATGTGCCTCCTTGGGGCGGGGAGTTTTCCCGCCCGGTTTACAGACCCTATTGTACTTCAATATATTAGCAAAGTAAAGCGGTAATTCACTAATACGATAAATTCTCCGGTTTATCCAAATCCCCGGCGCCCCGGGCGCTGAATACTGGAACTTTATTATAGAATTTGGGAGGGGAATTTTCAATCCCCTTCCCAAATTTCCCGACAGACTGACGCTGCGGGCAGTGCCCCCTGTTCGGTTCCCTGTATCAATAACCGTCTTCCCGCAGGTCGCACAGCGGGATGTCTCCGCTTTGAGCGCTGACAGCGCAGGGTTCCGCCGGCACCGCCCTCCTGTCCCACGGAGCGGCATCCGCCTCCATCCATGTCACGCCGGGCTGTCCTCCGGTAGGATCTCCCGCCGCACCTCCCTGCGGCAATACGGGCAGATCATAAAACCCCTCTCCCCTCCATTGGCCGCGCTACCCCTCCAGGGCGATGGTGCAGCGCCAGGAGAGGAAGTTGTCCGCCTTGGCCTCATCCGTCGGGAACGCCGTTGCGAAGTCACCGTTGACGTAAAAGTTCCGGCTCTCCACCTCCCAGGTGATGACGGCGCCGTTTTTTCGGACGGTGAAGCCGTTTTCCCAGTCCGCGTTCACAAGGCCGCTGATCAGGCCCTTTCTGGCAGAGGTCCAGAGGGGGGCGTCCTCCCGGGACCAGGCCAGGGCCGTGACCGCCGTGACGATGTCGTTGACAGGGAGGGAGATCCACTCCTCCGTGTTCTCCAGGGACCGCTCCCAGGTGACGGCCCGCACCGCCCCATCCTCCAGCGTGTACTGCAAGTCGTGGTCCCGGCGCCAGCCGGCGCCCGTGTGCGTCACCGTGACCCCCGGCGGGTCCGGGGCCCGCTTCCACCCGCCTGTCTCATCCAGAATCCAGACAGGGGACTGGTAGATATAGGCGGCCTGGCGGTTGTAGTTCTCGGCGAACTCCGCCACGGTGAGGGGTCCCCGGTTGGGAGGCAGCTGGGAGTAGCTGTTGGCCGCCTCGGCGCCCGTCAGAACCAGCGCCGCCGCCAGGGCCATGGCCCCCGCGTGGCGCAGGGGGCGGAAGGGCGCGGCCTCGTAGGCGGTGTCCTCGTCCCAGGGCTGGGGCTCGTCGTTCCAGCACCGGCGGGCGGTGCGGAACATCTGAATCCAGGACCAGATGGGGATAAAGAGGCCCTCGCCGTGCCACAGCAGCAGAAGGTGCCGGGTGAAGCCCTCGCTGTAGGTCAGCTTTTCCCCCTTCCGGCCGGTGATCCGCAGGCCCAGCAGGGCCTTGCCGGGGGTGGCGCCGAAGAGACGCAGCAGCAGGGGCTCCAGAAAGAGCCAGATGATCTCCACGGCAAACCGGAGCTCCAGCCCGCTGACCAGGGCAGGGTTGTGTCCCGCCAGGGCGATGGCCGCCAGCAGCAGAAACAGCAGCCCCCACTCGTCAAAGAGCCTCGCCAGCAGCCGCCGGCCGAGGCCGGTGTACACCGGCAGGGCGTCGGCCGCCGGCAGCGCCGGGGCGGGCGGTGCCTTCCACCACACCGTCCCCTCTGCCGCCGGCAGGGCCGGGGCGTCCAGGGTTGTGAGATATGCCCCCGGCTCCAGGGTTTCAAAACTCTCCCCGGACTGCCGCAGTTCTTCGCAGACCTGTGCCACCCGCTCCAGCGTCCCCCGCTCCCCGGCCAGGGCCGCCAGGCGGCGGTCCAGCGCCTCGGCCAGGCTCCGGGAGCCCCGCCGGAGCTCTCTCAGCTCCTCCACGGACATGCCCAGCCGCCGCAGGAGCTTGATCTTCTCCAGGGCTGCCAGGTCCGCCTCGCTGTAATCCCGGTAGCCGTTTTTGGCCCGGGCGGGGGCCAACAGCCCCTCCGCCTCGTAGTAGCGGATGTTGGCCCGGGGCACACCGGAGCGGGATTCCATCTCCTTGCTGGTCATTCCATCATCTCCTTTGGGCTCACTGTAAACTGTCAAGTAACTTCCATGTCAAGGGTTTTCAGCGTTTCCGGGCGGAAAATTCCGCAGCCTCCCGAATCCAGCCCATCAGCTCGCCGTCGATCTCCTCCGGGGAGCCGATGACGATGTGGTGGGTCCAGCGGCCCGGGTAAGGCTCCGAGGCGGCGTCCACCCGGGGGGAGTCCAGACGGCGGTTCAATCCCACGGTGACGGTGAGGTAGGGACTGGGCCGCTCCGCCGCCCGCCGGGCGGGGAGGAGGGACGCGAAGGCGAAGTTCCGCTTGTTGGAAAAGGAGATCTGGGTTTTCTGCACCCGGACGCGGGATTCCGGAAACGCCGCTGTAATCCGTTCCTCCAGGGCCAGGTACAGCGGAAGGGAGAGGGGACTCTCCCGGAAGAAAAAGGGCGTGTCCGGGTTTACCGGCTGATAGGACGGGCTGTTCTCCATAAAAACGCTCCTTTCTGAGGCAGACGGGACAGCTCCTGAGGGATGTGCCTCCGGCACAAGAGGCCGGGGTTTTCGGCTGCCCCGGATGAGGCGGAGGGCAGCTGAGATCAGATGTCCCGGCGACAGGGCGATTATATCACATCCCGGGAGCTCAGGCAACGGAAGGGGCCCCCGGCGCTGATTGCGCCGGGGGCCCCGGGAACTGCACCTGCAAATCACTCTGCGGAAAAGACCTTCTTCCCATCGCTCCACACCGCCCGGACAGCATCCGGCTGCCGGACATACAGGCACCGCTCCAGCCGCTCCTCCGGCGTCATGGGGTGGGGTTGGAGCAGACGGTCGTCCGCCAGCGCCAGGGCGTGGAGGGAATTGCCCGGGGCAAAGCCGGGCTGCTGCCCAAAATAGGCGGCCCCGGCGGAGGTGGCCAGATACCAGGCCTCCGCCGCGTTTACAAGGCCGGTCTCCCAGTTGTCCAGGATGCGGCGGGACTTGGAGGCCCGGATTGCCGCCGCCGCCGCATCGAACATATTCAGGGAGGAGCCGCCGGCCACGTCGCTTCCCAGGGCCACCTTCAATCCCTCATCCAGCATCCGCCGCACCGGGGCCACCCCGGAGCAGAGGGTCTGGTTGGAGTCCGCACAGTGGACGGCGGTGACGCCGGCGTCCCGCATGGCCTGCCGCTCCCGCCCGTCGCACCAGACGCAGTGGGCCATCAGCGTGCGGCCGGTCCAGAGGCCGTGTTTGGCATAGGTCTCCCAATACTGGCCGCAGTCCGGGCAGAGCTCCGCCACCCACGCCACCTCCGCCCGGTTCTCCGACAGGTGGGACTGCACCGGCAGATCCCGCTCCGCCGCCAGCTTCCCCAGGAAGGCCATCAGCCCATCGGTGCAGGAGGGGGTGAACCGGGGCGTCAGCATGGGTTTGACGAGGCGGAAGTCCCCGCACTCCTCCAGCCACCGCAGCGTCTCCGCCATGGACTCCTCCGTGGTCTCCTGAAGGCCAGGCGCGCCGTTGCGGTCCATGTTCACCTTGCCCACATAGCCGGTGATGCCGGCCCGCTCCAGCTCCTCCATCAGGATCAGGGTGGCCTGGCGGTGGAGGGAGGAGAACATACAAACCCGGGTGGTGCCGTTTGCGATGAGGTCCCGGGCCAGCCGGCGGTAGACCTCCCGGGCGTAGCCCGGGTCGGCATAGCGGGCCTCCGTGGGGAATGCGTAGGTGTTCAGCCAGTCCAGCAGGGGCAGGTCCATGCCCACCGCCAGCATGGGGTACTGGGGGGCGTGGAGGTGCAGATCCGCCGGGGACTGCAAAATCAGCGCGTCCCCGAAGTCCTCCACCGGCGCGCCGGCGTACCGCTCCGGCAGGGCGGGGAACACCCCCGTGATCACGCCGTCCTCCGCCACAAGATACCCCTTCTCCGTCACCTCCAGCCGGCCCGGGGCCGGGGCGGAGACGACTGTGCCCTTTAGAACTGTCAAAGCCATGGTAACACCTCTTTCACAAATTTGGCAGAAAGAAAAGCGCCTCCCCGGCAGGGCAGACCCTGCGGAAAGACACCCATAGCAGGGCCTTGGGCGGCCCCGTAGAAACTTTCGCGCCATCACAGCGAAATTATATGAGCTGTTCACTTTTCTCTGATTGGTATCAGTATACCACAGGCCGGGCCGGAATGCAAGGGCCAATAGCCCCGGCGGGGCACACTCCGGACATCTGCCGTGCTGCGGTGCCGTCACAGCGGGCATTCAGCTCAGGAGGGGGCGGAAGCCCGCCCCCTTGTTCCCTTTTCCCCGCACCCCGCAGATCCCCCGGGCATCGCTGTTCCGGCAGGCCGGGCCGGGGATCTCGGCGTCAGAAGGGGAGCTCCACCCGTACGTCCTCCAGGGCGGGGGCCGCGTCAATCAGCCCCTGGGAGAGCATCCAGTCGATATTCTCCTGCCAGCACAGATCCGACTGGGAGAGGAACGCCGCCTCCTCCGTCTCCATCATGGGCAGCAGCGTGGCCATACTGGAGCGCTCCACCGTCTCAGACAGGGGGAAGTTCTCCTCGTTCTGGTTTTTCAGGAGGATTTGGAGGGCCTCCTCCGGGTCGGCCTTCATGTCCGCAAAGCCCTTTGCGCTGGCCCGCAGAAAGGCCGCCAGGGTCTCGCCGTCGCTCTCGACGGCCCGGTCGTTTGCCAGGAAAACGCCCTCGTAGTAGGTGGGCACGCCGTAGTCGTCCAGGTCAAACCAGCTGACGGAGAAGCCCTCCTCCTCCAGCTGGGGAACCTCGTGGTTGACAAGGCAGCCGATGGTGGCGTCCACGCTGCCGGTGGTCATAGAGCTCATCAGGTCAAATCCCACGTCGATCATGGTCACATCGCCGCTGTCCGCCCCCACGTCTGCCATGATGCTGCGCACCAGCGCCTCGGAGAGCTCCGTCCCGGCATAGCCCACGGTTTTGCCCACCAGATCCCGGGGGGAGGAGATGCCCTTCTCCTCCAGGGAGAGGACAATATTCAGCGGCCCCTGGACCACCGCGCCGATGGATTTCACGGGTACGCCCTGATTGGCACGGGCCTGAATGACGTCCTGCTGGTAGTAGAGGCCCACATCCGCCTTCCCCGCCGCCACCAGGGAGATGGCGTCGTTGGCATTGGAGGGAAAGCGGATGTTGACCCTCAGCCCCTCCCGGGCGTAGTAGCCCTTCTCCATGGCCACGTACAAAAAGGCGTGGAGGGCATTGGGGTACCAATCCAGCACCACGTCCAGCTCCCGCAGCTCCGCTTCGCCGCCTCCGCCGCCCGTGTAGATCTCCGTGGGCCCGTCGGCACCGCCGATGACGCCCACGGAGCAGCCGGAGAGCAGCAGGACTGCCAGGAAAACCATAAAACTCTTCTTCACCGCAAACACGCTCCTTTAATTGATAATGGACAATGGATAATGGACAATGTCGGTGTCCGGCTCCGCCGGACGATTTAAATGGCGCCGAGCGGCGCGGAGGCTTACGCCCCCTCCATTCGCCGCAGGCGAATCAATTGAAATCCGCCCGGCAGGGCCGGGCACATTCATTGTCCATTGTCCACTGTCCATTATCCATTTAGTTCAGTTTTCTCCCCGCCACTTCACAATCCTCTTCTCCGCCAGCCCCACCAGGCCCGTCGCCGCCATTGCCGCGGCACTGAGCAGGACAATGGGGGCAAAGACCCCGGCCCCATCCAGCTGGGTCATCATCCGGCGGGAGAAATACCCCAGGCCGCTCTGGGCCCCCAGCCACTCCCCGATGGCCGCGCCGATGACGCTGATGGGCACCGCCATCTTGACGGCGGAGAAGAAGTAGGGCAGGGCACAGGGGATCTTCACCTTGCAGAAGATATCCCACCGCGTGGCACCGTAAGTCTCCAGCAGCTCCGCCATCTCCGTCCTGGCGGAGCGGAGCCCGTCGTACACCGTGATGACGACGGGGAAAAAGGTCATCAGCACCGATACCAGCACCTTGCTCCAGACGCCGTAGCCGAACCACAGCACGAAGAGGGGCGCAATGGCGGTGGTGGGAACGGTCTGGGAGGCCACCACCACCGGGTACAGGCACTTTTGCAGCAGCGGGCTCCAGTCCATGGCTGCCGCCAGCCCCACGCCCAGGGCGATGGAGATCAGCAGCCCCAGGCCGGTCACTGCCATGGTGGCGGGCAGGTGGACGGTGAAGAGGGGGATGCGCAGCTCCCACAGCCGCTGCAGGATCTGGAGCGGCGTGGGCAGGATATAGGCGGCGTTTACCCCCATGGCCCCCAGCTGCCACAGGACCAGCAGCGCGAAGAGGAAGATCAGCGCGGGGAGGCTCCCCCGGTTGGCGCGGTTCACAGCGTCACCTGCTTTCTCAGCGTCTCGATCAGGCCCTCCCGCAGGGCCGCTATATCCGGGCGGGCCAGGCATGCCCGGGTACGGGGGTACTCTGCCGGGACAGGGATCTCCTCCAGGGTGCGAACGGGCGTCTGCGCCACGGCCAGCACGCTGCCGGAGAGAAAGACGGCCTCCTCCACGTCGTGGGTGATAAAGAGGACGGTTTTTCGGTGCTTTTCCCATTGGGCCAGCAGCCACTCCTGCATGGAGATGCGGGTGAGGAAGTCCAGGGCGGAGAAGGGCTCGTCCAGCAGCAGCAGGTCGCTGCCTGTCAGCATGGTGCGGGCAAAGGCCGCCCGCTGCCGCATGCCGCCGGAGAGCTCCCCGGGCAGCTTGCCGCCGCAGCCTGCCAGCCCTACGTCCGCCAGGGCCGCGTCTGTCAGCTCCCGCCGCTCCGCCCTGGTGTAGCCGCCCCGGATCTCCAGCGGCAGGGCCAGGTTTTCCCCCACGGTGCGCCAGGGGAGCAGCAGGTCCCGCTGGGGCATGTAGCCGCAGCAGCCGGCCTGCTCCCCGATGGGTACGCCGTTTATCAGGATGCGCCCGCTCCCGGGCCGCAGCAGCCCGCAGGTCAGCCGGAGGATGGTGCTCTTGCCGCACCCGCTGGCGCCGACGATGCAGTGAAAGGATCCCGGCTCCACCGAAAAGCTCAGGCCGTCGATGATGCTGAAATCGTCCTCCGGGTAGCGGTAGGAGACCTGTTCAAACTCCAGGGCCCTCACGTCCGCATCTCCCAGGCCATGTCCCAGAACGCCAGCTCATAGCGGCTGCAGTGGACGAAGATCTCCTCGAGGTACGCCAGCTCCTCCGCCGGAGCCTCCGCCGCCAGGCGGTCCATCAGGCAGATGAGGGATTGGTTGGAGGCATGGTAGTCCTCTGAGGCGTAGCCCCGGATCCACTCGCCGTAAAAGGGGTGCTCCGCCGCACCGGGCAGAGCCGCCAGCGCCCGGCCAATCTCGGCGTAGCTCCAGGAGCAGGCCAGGATGGACGATGTGATCTCCAGCGGCCCGCCCCGCTCCGCAACGGAGAGCATATAGTGGGTATAGGACAAATTGTCCAGGGCGGGGCGCACTGCCAGCACCTGCTCCTCCGGGATGCCCAGGCGCGCCATGTATGCCCTGTGGATGTTCATCTCCCCATCCAGGATGGCGTCCACGTTTTGGGCGAAGGTGCGCATCAGCGCCGCATCCCGGGATTTCACCACCCCCAGGGCAAACACCCGGGCGTAGTCGAAAAGGTACAGGTAGTCCTGGAGCATAAAGTGCCGGAACTTCTCCGCAGGCAGCGTGCCGTCGCCGATCCCCGTGACAAAGGGGTGGGCCAGGCACTGTTTCCAGATAGGGTCCGCGGCCTGCCGCAGGCGCTGTGAAACCGTCATGACAAATCCTCCTTGCAGAAAAAGACGGGACGCCCCACAGGGACGTCCCGCGTGCTCACGCGAAAACCGCCGCAAAACGCGGCAGACAGCTGCATCCCTACGTTGGCATGATCCAAATCAGGTAAGAGCCTGCTTTTGTATCTCAACGTGTTCGGATTGGCGAACGAATTTTTCACCAATCGAGGCGTGAAGCCGAGGGAATACCGGATGTATTTCAAGGCTGAACAACGAAGAGCGGCGGAAAATCCGCCGTCAAGACGGGCGCGTGGAGATACAAAAGCAGGCTCAAAGGTCGAGGGGTAACACCCTCCTCTCAGCCCCCTTCCGGGGACTCCCTTGCAAGCCGTAGTATATTCCGCTTCCGGGAAAATGTCAATCTTTTTTCAGCGGAGGAGCTCCGGGGAAAAGACTGCCGGGAACCCCTCTGCCGGCGGCGGATCCGCCGGGTGCGGTCCGATGTGCTTTTCCATCCACACCATGTTGTACCACCGGCCGAATTTGCAGCCGCACTGCCGAAACTCCCCCACCGGCCGGTACCCCATGTGGCGGTGAAAGTCAAGGCTGTTCCGATCCAGATACGGATCCTCCCCTGCCGGGCAGGCAATGCAGGCATTGAGGTTTAAAATGCCCTGGGCCGCCAGGCATCTCTCCAGCACCCTGTACAGCGCCCCTCCGACCCCCTGCCGTTTCGCGTCTCCCCGGACGTAGACGGAGGTTTCCGCCGCCCAGCCATAGGCGGCCCGCTCCTGAAAGGGGCCGGCATAGGCGTAGCCCGCGGGACGCCCGTCCGCTTCGGCGATAAGATAGGGATACCGCTCCAATGTGCGGGCGATGCGTCCGGCGAAGGCCTGCGGGGAGGGGACGCCGTATTCAAAGGTGATGGCCGTCTTTTCCACATAGGGGGCGTAGATGGCCAGCAGCGCGGCGGCATCCTTCGGCGCGGCCAGACGGACGGTGATGCTGTCCGGCACCATAAAAAATCCCTCCCGTTTTAATGTGTCCGGTTTCCGGGGGCGGCGGGACCCTTCCCCGGCCCCTCTTCCGCAGCAGCCCCTGAGAGGGGGAGGCAGGGCCTTCAGCGGGGCCGGATCAGGCTGACGGCGCACAGCGCCAGCGCCGCCGCCATCACGGTGTCCACCGCCCGCCGGTGGTCTGCAAACAGCTTTTGCAGGGAGGCCCCCGCCAGCAGCCACACCAGATTGGCGGCGGGCCCGGTGAAGGGCAGGAACAGGCCCGCCGCCAGCAGATGCCGGAGGGAGCCGGAATAGGGCAGGACGTAGGAGGTCAGGGCCACCATGCAGAACACCATGACTTTTACGTTGGTCAGCTGCACCAGCAGCCCTGTGCGGAAGCTGGGGGCGGCGGCTTCCCGGGCCGCCGGGTCTGCGGAGGAGCGCAGCGTGTGCCAGGCCATCCACAGGATGTACGCCGCACCCACCCATGAGAGGAGGCCTGCAAAGCGGTTCAGGGCGGCGCCCAGCAGATAGGTCGCCGCTACGGAGACCATGGATATGATGAAAAACCCGACGAACAGCCCCCGCCACTGGCGCAGGGCCGGCCGCCGCCCGTAGCGCAGGGCGGCGGACAGGGAGCAGAGGTTGGCCGGGCCGGGCGTGATGGCACCCGTATAGCAGTAGACCAGAAACGACGGGATCATAGAGGCCGGCATGGAGCGCACATCCTTTTATTTGATGAGGGCATCATACCACAGGCCGATCCATTTGACAAATAAAAGATTTACACCTATAGTATTGACTGACAGAAGAGAGGGAGGCGCTGGGGGCTGAGGCGGCCTCCGGCGCCTGCCGGGATATGCGGATGAGTTTATTTGGGAGGTGAGGCTTCCGTGGTAGTGAGCGTACGCTCCCTGGGGCTGAACGGGGTGGCCGGATACGAGGTCCGGGCGGAGTGTTTCCTCTCCGGCGGCCTGCCGGCTTTCGATGTGGTGGGTCTGCCGGACGCCGCCGTGCGGGAGGCCCGGGAGCGGGTCCGGGCGGCGGTGAAGAACTGCGGGGCTAAATTCCCCGTGAGCCGTATCACGGTGAACCTGGCCCCGGCGGGCCAGAAAAAGGCGGGTACGATGTACGACCTGCCGATTTTTGTGGGCATCCTGGCCGCCGCCGGAGAGCTGCCGCCCCTGCCGGAGGACGCGGCCTTCCTGGGGGAGCTGTCCCTCACCGGGGCCCTCCGCGGGGTTGCCGGCGTACTGCCCATGGCGATGAGGGCCCGGGAAGCCGGCGTGCGGCAGCTGTTCGTCCCGGCGGAAAACGCCGCCGAAGCTACGCTGGCCGGCGGGTTGACGGTCTACGGCGTGCCGGATGTGGCGGCCCTGGCCGCCCATCTCCGGGGACAGCGGCCCCTTTCGCCTGCGCCCGCCTGGGAGCCGGCGGAGAGCGAGGCCGCCCTGCCGGATCTGCGGGATGTGATGGGCCAGGAGAATGTAAAGCGGGCCCTGGAGATTGCCGCCGCCGGCGGGCACAATCTGCTGATGATCGGCTCCCCGGGAGCGGGCAAGTCCATGCTGGCAAGGCGGCTGCCCTCCATCCTTCCGGATATGAGCCGGGCGGAGGCGCTGGAGGCCTCCGGCATCTGGTCCGTGGCGGGAATGGCGGATCCGGGACATCCCCTGCTGACCCGCCGGCCCTTCCGCTCGCCTCATCACACCACCTCCTCCGCGGCCCTGGCGGGGGGCGGCCCCAACCTGCGGCCGGGGGAGATCTCCCTGGCCCACAACGGCGTGCTGTTTTTGGACGAGCTGCCGGAATTCCGCCGGGATGCGCTGGAGGCCCTGCGCCAGCCCATGGAGGACGGCGAGGTCTCCGTGTCCCGGGCGGGCGGCACCCTCCGGCTCCCGGCCCGGTTTCAGCTGGTGTGCGCCATGAACCCCTGCCGCTGCGGGTGGCGGGGGCATCCCGACCGGCGGTGCACCTGCTCGGCGCGGGAGGCGGAGCGGTACGTGGAGAAGATCTCCGGCCCGCTGCTGGACCGCATCGATCTCCATGTCAGCGTCCCCCCGGTGGAGTACGAGGCCATGCGGCGGCGGGAGACGCCGGAGTCCTCCGCAGAGGTGAAATCCCGGGTGGACGGGGCCAGGGCGATCCAGTCCCGCCGCTTTGCCGGAACTGCCGTGACCTGCAACGCCCAGATGCCCCCGGCCATGGTGGGGATGTTCTGCCGCCTGGACCCGGCGGGAGATGCCCTTTTGAAGGCCGCCTTTGACCGGATGGGCCTGACGGCCCGGTCCCACGACCGGATACTGCGGGTGGCCCGGACCATCGCGGATCTGGAGGGCGAGGCGGACATCGGGCCCGCCCATCTCGCCGAAGCCGTCCAGTACCGGAATACGGATATTTTGAAGGGGTAAAGGCGCTGCTTTTTTCTGTTTGGGCCGGCGTCGGCCCGCCCTGCTTCCGGCCTCCCCGTTCTGACGATAAGACGATGTATCATAGGGCGGCTGTCCTCTCAGGACAGCCGCCCTATGATACATCGTGTCTTTTTCCCGCGGTTACAGCAAGTGATTTTTCCCGGTTTGCGATCCCCAGGGCAATCCATTGATATGCCGTATATCCCCCGGCGAACAGAAGCTCCATATCTCATACTAGAATCCATTAAAAAGCTTTTTATAGCGCCGAAGGCGCGTTGGATTCTTATGCGACGTGTTTTGCGCCAGGA
>ERZ808035.298-NODE-298-length-52338-cov-6.549607_pt1 | contig 52338 bp, 33 predicted proteins | sample MGYA00380189_ERZ808035 | MGnify/ENA primary metagenome ERZ808035 (study PRJEB31490, sample SAMN06133407) | mouse gut metagenome | isolation source: M5_1 | host: mice | place: China: Chengdu | collected 2015-05 ... | reverse complement strand
GCCCAGATAGCTCAGTTGGTAGAGCAGAGGACTGAAAATCCTCGTGTCACTGGTTCGATTCCGGTTCTGGGCATTTTACTATTATATTTTATGTATTCTATTATGGACCACTAGCTCAGGTGGTAGAGCACTTGACTTTTAATCAAGTTGTCTGGGGTTCGAATCCCCAGTGGTTCATTAAAAAGAGCCAAAGAATTAAAATGGGGATTCGAACCCCGGTTTGATATCCCCAGTGGTTCATTAAAAAGAGCCAAAATATTAATGCGGGGATTCGAACCCCAGTTTGATATCCTCAATGGTTCAGGCATTAAAACCTCTGAAAAGTATTGAATTTACAGTACTTTCAGAGGTTTTCTTTGTTGGCATGGATAGTATGAAAAATCAAAGATTTTTCAACTTTCTATTTAAGCAGTATTGCAAGCAGGCTTGCAATATGCATGGGGATTAGTTTGAAATATACGTGACTTATTATAGCATTTTTATAGCAAGACGGGGTGTTATAGCAGAATTATAACATCCTATAGCGTGATTGCCTCTGCGCAGAAATCAGTTATTTATATTTTCCGAACGTTCGGAATGTTCATTGGTAATTTTAGGCGCCTTTGTTCTCATACCATCAATATGCTCAAATAAGTCGTCTTTGATCGGTGATCGCATAGGGTCTAATATAAAATCAATTCCTTCACGACGGGCTTGTTTCGCGGCAGGCACAAAATCGCTGTCTCCGGAGATTAAAATAATACGATCTACTTGCTTTTTAAAAGCGAGTGAGGATATATCAACACCGATTCGCATATCGACCCCTTTTTGAGAAACAGATAATGAAAAATCCTTTTCAGACAGCGAATCAAGAGGCAGTGTCCCATTAATTATTTTTCTGAATATGTCGGGTTTAATATTAAAATAGGCTTGTTCTTCAGCCAGTCGTCCCAGGCGGAGAGCAAATTTTCGCTGGTGCTTAAGTTCTTTATAAAAAGTATTAGCCCATGTGTAATCAGCTGTTTTTCCAAGATCAACGGCTTTTTTAAGCAGGGGATGATAAACTTGTTTACTAATTGGAGGGCAGTCATAATAAAAAACTCTATATAGAGTAGCGCCTTCCTTCTCTTCTATAATATGTCTATGGCAGTAGGAAGATAATTCTTTGGCACGCTCTTCCGGAGTTTTGTTGCCAAATAAATTGTAAGCTCGCTTCCTATAAAATGCTCCATCTACCAGTATTGCAGTTCTGATCATAAGAATCTCCTTTGTAAAAAAATACCCCTAGTCTCATCACTTCCCTTATAGTGGGAGGATTACTGCTAGGGATATACTTTCAATTTGTGTGACACATACAATGCGTATCACTTATCAATAGTATATTCATAGCTTTGAAAAAAATCAAGAATATTTCCAAAAAAAAATTTAAAATAAAATTAAAAATAAAAAATAAAATTTACCCGCTAAAAATATTTGATTGCAAACAAAAAAGAAATAATGTATACTACAGCATGTTGACCTGCCGTGTAGAAAGAGTAGGTTGAAAATTAAATTATAGCAATGTTATAGTAATGGAGTCTGAAAACATGTATAAATACGGAATTTATTACTTGACTTTTAATTAAGCTGTCTGTGATTCGAACCCCGGTTTGATATCGCCAGTGGTTCATTTAAGAAAAGAAGGTATATAGAACACTTTTTACGGAAAGGAGAAGGAAACGTATGGAACAGATGAAAACAAATAAGATGGGTGTTATGCCTGTCAACAGATTATTGATCACAATGTCGCTGCCCATGATGATGTCCATGCTTGTGCAGGCGCTTTACAATGTGGTAGACAGTATTTTTGTATCCAGAATAAATGAGGATGCACTGACGGCGGTGTCTCTTGCTTTCCCGATCCAGTCGCTGATGATTGCAGTGGGCGTGGGAACTTGTGTCGGTATCAATGCGGTGTTGTCCAGAGCCCTTGGTGAAAGGAATCAGGATGTCGTGAACAGGGCGGCAGGAAACGGCATATTTATTATGGCGGCCAGCTATCTTGTATTTTTGATGGTTGGTCTTTTTGCAACCCGGCCGTTTTATTTGAGCCAGACAGAGGATGCGAGGATCGTACAGTACGGATGTGAATATCTGTCGGTGGTGTGCTGCCTTTCCTTTGGTATGTTTGCGCAGTTTACGTTTGAGAGGCTGCTGCAGTCAACGGGCAGGACGTTTTTTATCATGATCACACAGGGAATTGGCGCTGTGATCAATATTATTCTTGATCCGGTTTTTATTTTCGGACTGGGCGGAATGCCAGAACTGGGCGTGCGCGGTGCGGCTGTTGCAACGGTTATCGGACAGATTTCTGCCGGTATACTGGCGTTTGTTATTAATAAGAAGAAAAATGATGAAATACAGATGAGCAGGCAGGCTCTTGTGCCGGATCCGGGGATGATCAGACAGATTTATAAGATTGGTGTGCCGTCTATCATCATGCAGGCGATCGGGTCGGTGATGACCTATGGCATGAATCTGATTCTGATTTCATTTTCTTCTACTGCGACAGCAGTATTCGGGGTGTATTTTAAACTGCAAAGCTTTATTTTCCTGCCGGTATTCGGTATGAATAACGGTCTTGTACCGATTCTGGCATATAATTACGGTGCGGGACAAAAGGAGCGGTTTATCAAGGCGCTCCGGTGCGGTGTGCAGTATGCGGTGGCTATCATGTTTGTGGGCCTGATTATTTTCCAGACAATACCCGGTGTGCTTCTGGGAATGTTCGATGCCTCTGATGCCATGCTGGCAATCGGTACGCCTGCACTGAGAACGATCAGCTACAGCTTTGTGTTTGCGGGATTCGGTATCGTATGCGGAACGGCTTTTCAGGCGCTTGGCAGTGCAACCTACAGCATGATGGTTTCCATTGCCAGACAGCTGGTGGTACTGCTTCCGGCGGCCTATCTTTTATCCCTGACGGGAAAAGTTGAGAACGTCTGGTGGTCTTTTCCGATTGCGGAGTTGATGTCGCTGCTGATGACGATCATCTTTCTGGTGAGGATTTACAAAAACGTGATCAGGCATATCGGAGAGGACGAGGCTGAGACACAGCAGGGAAAAGTGAAAGCAGATTAGAGTATACCCGGCAACAGGACCGGAAGGGGTTTGAGGTGGCCGGAGGCCCGGTTTTCCGGGGCCGGATTGATGTGCAAAATGTATAGTGACTTTGGGATGCTTGTGTGATACAATAAAAAACGCGGAGTAAATGGCTGTCAGGCAACTGCAGCGCTTAGGAAATCAGACGGTGTGTGAATGTACATAAAGTCGGAGCGGATTTTCGGGCCGTGAAGTGAGGGCAGCATATATGCGGATATGGCGGAATTGGCAGACGCGCCAGATTTAGGTTCTGGTGGGAGACCGTGCAGGTTCAAGTCCTGTTATCCGCATTAAATAAGCAACATATAAGGGCTTTTGAGACCATATAAGGTGTCTCGGAAGCCCTTGTTTTTATGGTATAGGAAATGCTCCGGATTTACGAGGCTGCGAAGCAGATCTCGCAAAGTTATATGCGAAGCAAATTACTATTTTCTTCCGGTGATCCGAGTCCGCGAAGCGGATCTCGCAAAGTTATATGCGAAGCAAATTACTATTTTCTTCCGGTGATCCGAGTCCGCGAAGCGGATCTCGCAAAGTGATATGCGAAGCAAATTACTATTTTCTTCCGCATATCCGAGTCCGCGAAGCGGATCTCGCAAAGTTATTTGCGAAGCAAATTACTTTTATTCCGGCAGTCTGACCACGAATACACTGCCGCCTTTCGGATTATCCTGCACGGTGATTTTACCGTGGTGGGCGGTTACGATCTCATGGGCGATGGCCAGGCCCAGCCCGAAGTGGCCTTTGGTGCTTCGGGATTTTTCCGCCCGGTAGAAGCGATCGAAAATATGGCGTTTATCCTCGGCGGATATGCCGATGCCGGTATCTGTCACCATAATCTCGAAACCGGCCCGGCGATCCTTATGATAGGACAGTTTCAGTTCGATTTTCCCGTTTTCGGGAGTGTAGCTGACCGCATTGTGTAAAAGAATAGACAGTACCTGGGAGATCCGGTCGGGATCGCAGTTACAGCGGGCAAGGGGAGCTTCGGGAAGAGACAGGGAGAGAGCAATATTTTTTTGACGGCACAGGGGCTCAAAAGCCTCATAAGCATTAAGGCACAGCGTATCCGGTTCTACTGATCTGCGTTCGATCAGGAAGCGGCTTGTGCCGGAACGGGCAAGGGTAAGCATATCGTTGATCAGATTGTTCATGCGCCGGCCTTCTTTGCGGATTGTATGGGAAAAACCTGCCCGTTCTTCATCGGAAGCGCTGAGGCAGCATTCGTGGCTGGCGAGAATAACGGACAGCGGCGTCCTCAGCTCATGGGAGGCCGCGGCCATGAACTGCATCTGATTTTCCTGATTTTCCTGCAGAGGTTTTAAAAGTCTGCCGGTAAAGATCCAGGAAAATATAAACAAAGCTGTAACAGCTGCAAGATCGATCAGCAGGAACAGTGTCCGCTGGTGCAGAATGGATGTATGCATTGTTGTCTGCGGGCAGAGGATCATAATCTGTGACAGTGCGGCATTGTGCTCGATATGAATGAGGGAGCCGTAGTAAGAATCTCTGGTAGAAGGAGAGGTAAATTCATATTCAGCATGCCAGATACCGGAATATGAATTACTCCTTGTGTCCGAAGCCTCAATCTGAAGCATGGAATTGTGCGTGGCAAGACTTTCATCAAATAGAAGTTGACTAGAGTAGTCAATCTTGTTGCGAAGTGTGTTATGCAGAAAAGGTACGCCGTTATCTACTATAAAGATGACATAGCCATTCTGCGCTTCGATTTTGGCCAGCCACTGCATGGATACGTAGGTGGACTGTTCCAGACTGGCAGTGATCGTGCTGACATCGTTTTGAAAAGAGCGGAAGCGGCTGTCATAAAGACTTTTCTCAGCTACCTGCAGGTAGAGCAGGGACATGATGATTGTAATAGCCGTTGTGCTTCCGGCGCATAACAGAGTAAAAAGCAGGTGTGCTTTGCGGAACATGATAAATCCTTTCATCACAGAGTGTCGGGGATGACCAGCCCATACCCGACGCTGCGGATTGTTTTGATCTGCAGTACGCTGCCCACGGTCTTAAAACGGCGGCGCAGAAAATGAATATAATTGTCAAGATTTCCACTTTCTACATCGCTGTCCGGTCCCCAGACTTTGAGCAGGAGGGTTTCTCTTGCGAGGATTTGTTCCGGTGTGTGCAGGAAGCTTTCAAGCAGGTCCCCTTCACGTTTGGAAAGGGTGCTGTTTCCGGCAGGACCGGTCAGACACATTTCCCGGCAGGACCAGGTCACATCATGGTAGGACAGGATATCGGGATGGGTGTTCAGTATAAGGGAGCGTCTGGTGACACAGCGGATCCTTGCCAGCAACTCTTCGAAGTCAAAGGGCTTCACAAGATAATCATCGGCACCCAGATCAAGTCCGGCAATCTTGTCCTGCAGAGTACCCAGCGCCGTGATCAGAATGACAGGGACATTGACAGACTGCCGGCGCAGTGCGGCAAGGACTTCCGTTCCTTCATGACAGGGCAGCATACGGTCCAGCAGGATTACGTCGTAGATGTTCTGCCGGCCGTAGAAAAGGGCTTCTTCGCCGTCGAAGCAGGAATCTACGTTGTAGCCCTGGCCGGTGAGCTGCCAGGTGAGGGCTTTATTCAAATCTTTGTCGTCTTCAGCTAATAAAATACGCATCAGCAATCCTTTCTTACTTATTTTAAAAGATGAAAAGAGCAGTGAGGCTCGATTAGGCATTCATATGAATTAATATAACATATTAATCTTTAAAAAATCTCTAATATTTTCTAAGACTTTCTTAAGGTTTAGAGAAACCTTAGAGATTATTCTGGTATGATGCGTATACAGAGAAGCAAAAACTGCATTTATACGGGTAGTAAGAACATGAAGGGTACCGAGTGTATTTTTGCTTTGATGGAAAATACAAAAGAGGAGAAAAGGATATGATGATTACAAAAAGATGGAAAAAAGCGGCAGCTTTACTGCTTGCAGGAGCCATGTTTTTTACTATGGCAGGATGCGGTGGAGAGCGTGGCACGGGTGCGAACACCGGCAGCGGGGATGCGGGTGGAACTGAAGCGGACACCGGGAACGCAAAGGAAGAACAGGATGGTAATGCAGGAAAAGGAGATGCCACAGCCATGGGCCGGTATGTGGAAGAACAGATTGATCTGTCGGACCGGATTATGTCTCCGTATATGGATCTGTGTAAACGGGAGGACGGCAGTCTGGTAATCCTGAGTGACAGCGGCATACTGGTGTCGAAGGACAATGGCGCCACATGGGATGAGGAGACGCCGGACTGGCTGTCGGATGTACGGCAGGAAGGTGTATATATCATGAGCATGGCTATGGCACCGGATGGTACGACAGCACTGCTCTGGGGAGAAATCGTGGGTTTGGAGGACAGCTGGAATCAGTGGCTGAAGCTTGTTCTGCCGGACGGCACACAGGTGTCTGTGGACGCGGAACTGACAGAAGAGGAAGGATATTTTAAACAGGTGGCTTTCGGGCAGGACAGCAGTATTTTTGCGAGCACCGACAGCAGTATTTACCAGATGCAGCAGGATGGCTCTTGTGAGAAAATATTGTCTCTGGATTTTAATCCTTGCTGGATCTGGGTGAAAGACGGGCGGATTTATATTGATAATAACTGGGAGCAGGAAAGTATGCCTGTAATCTATGATCTGGAAGCAAAAGATTTCATAGAAGACGAGGTACTCGCGGAATTTGTGGCAGGCAGTTATGGCGTCCGTAATATGAACGGGACGTCTTCCTGTGACATGTATATCCTTCCGGGAGAGGAAGAAACGGTTTACATTGCGGGGAAAAAGGGCGTGCACCGTCATGCCCTGGGCGGTAATATGATGGAGCAGATTGTGGACGGCAGCATATCTTTGCTGAGTAACCCCAGCTATATTCTGGCGGATATGGTGCAGTTGGAAGAAGATGCTTTTCTGGCTCTTTTTGAGGGCGGCAGGCTGGTTCGTTTTATCTATGATCCCAATGCTGCTGCGGTGCCGGAGAAGTTGATTACGGTTTACAGCCTGCAGGAAAATAATAATGTCAGACAGGCGGTGTCACACTACCAGATGCAGAACCCGGACGTGTTTGTCTCCTACCGGATCGGCATGGATGGCAATGATTCCGTGGCCAGGGAAGATGCGATCAAGAAACTGAATACGGAGGTTATGGCGGGAGAAGGGCCTGACATTTTTGTGATGGATGATCTGCCCTTTGACTCTTATGTATCGAAAGGCATGTTGATGGATCTGACAGAGTATCTGGAAGAGTACAGCAAGAAGGAGCCGCTGTTCGACAATGTGCTCGATGCATTGGCAAAAGACGGCAGAGCCTATGCGGTGCCGGCGACGATTTCCATACCGCAGACGGTGTCGGGAGCAGATGGCATGGAGAAGGTAAAGAATCTGTCGGATCTTGCGGGAATCGTGGAACAGCTGCGGAAGGAGCATCCAGTACAGGATATCATCGGAATCAGCGGGGCAAGGGGAATCCTGAAACGCTTTGCCGCCACAAGTGAGCCAAAATGGATCACGGCAGAGCGTACAGTTGACAGAGAGGCCATCGGAGAGTATCTGGAACAATGCAAACGGATTTTTGATGCCCAGATGGACGGGCTGGATGAAGCTGTTATCGAAGAATATAATGAAAAGAATGAACGGATGGCAGAGTACAATCCTGTGCCTATGGATGGAATGGATTGGGGAATCCAGCGGGATCTTTTAAACTATATTGGCGGCAGTCAGCGTATGCTCACCGGCTGGGACGGTGCACAGTCTGTATTTGTAGAGACTGCGTCCATAAACAGGAACCAGGGATTTGAGAACGTTGTAGTCATGCCTATGGAGGGACAGTGCAGCCGGATATTTAAACCCGCCACGATGGCAGCGGTCAGCGCCGTGTCCAGTCATCCGGATCTTGCGCTGGGATTTATGGATGTATTCCTCTCTGCCTCTGTACAGGGAATGTATGACGGGCTGCCTTTGAACCAGAATGCTTTTGATTTTCAGTTTACACCCGACCTGGAAAGGCTTGATGAGGAGGGGATGTATGGATCGAGAAGTACGATGGATGAGGACGGCAATACGATAAGCGTTATCAATAGTTATTGGCCTTCGGATGAGGTCATCGCATCCTTTAAAGAGGAACTGACTGAACTGGATACGGCATATATACCGGATCAGATGCTGGAAAAGGCAGTGTTTGACCAGGGGGTCAGCTACATGCAGGGCGGGAAAACTCTTGATGAGGCGCTGGATGAGATTGAGAGTACTGTGGCAATCTATATGGCGGAATAGCCGGGCAGAAAAGAAAAATCGGCGGAAAAACATGCGCCACATGTCAGGTGCGGCTGACCAAACAATTTCTTTAAAAATCTCTAAGAATTTCTTAATATGTTTAGAGAAACCTTAGAGAGTATTCTGATATGCTGTCTGTGTCGGAGATGATTACGGGGACAAAAGAGTGGCCGGTGTAAGCATAAACACCGGATTCGATCTGATGTCCGCCGGAATGCATCCGAAGGCGGTGCATACGGCCGGCAGTGAATATGATTCAGGAAAGGAAGAGAGTATAGTGATCAGAAAAGGATTGAAGAAAACGGTCAGCCTCCTGCTTGCCGCGTCCATGGTTTTTTCCATGGCGGGCTGTGGCGGAGACGGTGGACAAAGTACGGAAGCCGGCATCGGCAATAAGGATAATACGGGCATCGGCACGGATCAGGAAAATCTGGGGTCGGACGGAAATGCGGATCATGACGGAACTTCTGCCATGGGACGGTATGTGGAGGAGCATATTGACCTGTCGGATCAGATATCATCCCAGAGTCTGGATTTGTCCAGACGGGAGGACGGCAGCCTGGTGATCTTAAGTAACAGCAGCATGTTTGTATCAAAGGATCAGGGAACGACATGGAATGAGGAGACGCCTGACTGGCTGACGGCCATTTTGCAGGAGGGAACATATATCTGCAGCATGACTATGGGGCCGGACGGTACGGTGGCAATGCTCTGGGGAGAATCGGTGGGGGATGACTGGATGCAGTATCTGAAGCTGATTTTACCGGACGGTACCCAGGTGCCCGTGGAGACGGAACTGACGGAGGAAGAGGGATATTTCAGACAGGCGGTTGTCAGAGAAGACGGCAGTATCTTTGCGAGTACGAACAGAGGAGTCCATGAGGTGCAGCGTGACGGTTCCAGCAAGGCAATATTGTCGCTGGATTATAACCCCTCCTGGATCTGGGTGAAAGATAATCTGCTTTTTATTGACAATGACTGGGGAGATGAAACCATGCCCGTGGTATATGATCTGGAAGCAGAAGACTTCATAGAAGATGAGGTGCTTACAGATTTTGTGGCTGATAACTATGACAGCCGGAACATGAACGGCACGGACTGGTGTGACATGTATCTGCTGCCGGGAGAGGACGGCACGGTTTATATTGCAGGTAAAAAGGGGATACACCGGCATGTGGTCGGAGGAAATATGATTGAGCAGATCGTGGACGGTAACCTGTCTATGCTGAGTAATCCCGATTATGCTCCGGCAGATATGATACAGTTGGAGGGAGATGTATTTCTGATTCTTTTTGCAGGCGGAAAGCTGATAAAGTTTACTTATGATCCCGATGTGCCGACTGTGCCGGAGAAGATGATCACGGTTTACAGCCTGCGTGAAGATAACAATATCCGACAGGCCGTTTCTTTTTACCAGACACAGCATTCAGATGTATTCGTATCTTATCAGATCGGTATGGACAGCGGTGATTCTGTGACCAGAGAAGATGCGCTCAAAAAGTTGAATACGGAAATTATGGCAGGAGAAGGTCCGGATCTTATCGTGATGGACGATATGCCTTTGGACTCTTATGCCTCCAAAGGATTGCTGATGGATCTGACAGACTATCTGGCAGAGTACAGTAAGAAGGAGCCATTGTTTGACAATGTGATCGATGCCTTGAAAAAAGACGGGAAAGCCTATGTGGCGCCGGCCACCATTGCCGTTCCGGGGCTGGCTTCCGGTGCAGAGGGTATGGAAAATGTGCATGACCTGGCAGATCTGGCCGGGGTGGTGGAGCAACAGCGGGAAAAGTACCCTGAGAAGGATATTATCGGTATCAGCGGCGCGCGGGGAATCCTGAAGCGTTTTGCAGCCACCAGTGAACCGAAATGGATCACGGCAGAGCGTGCGGTTGACAAAGGGGTTATCGGAGAGTACCTGGAACTGTGCAAGAGGATATTCGATGCCCAGATGGACGGGCTGGATGAAGATGTGATTGAATACTATAACGTACGAAATGAGCGGATGGCGGAATATTACGGCGTGGCGCAGGATGCAATAGACTGGGAAATTTTTCTGGATGTGATGTCGTATATCGGCGGTGAACAGAGAATGATTACCGGATGGGATGACTCGCAGTACTCTTATTTGCAGGTCAATTCCATAAACAGGAACAAAGGCTTTGAGAGTACGAAATTAATAGCCATGGAGGGACAGTGCACACATGTTTTCAAGCCCGTGACGATGATGGCAGTAAGCGCGGCATCCAAACAGCCGGATCTGGCGATGGGATTTCTGGATACATTCCTTTCTGCTCAGGTACAGGGGATGTATGACGGACTGCCCCTGAACCAGAAAGGGTTTGACATCCAGTTTACGCCGGATAAGGATATACTGGGCCAGGGAGGTGAACCGGATGATTATGGTTCCGTGTATACAACTGACAGGGAGGGTTTTGCTTTGGGATTCACATTCTACTGGCCGTCAGATGAGATGATTGCGTCTTTTAAGGCGGAACTGGCGGCGCTGAATACGGCTTATATCCCGGATCAGATGCTGGAAAAGGCGGTATTCGACCAGGGCGTCAGCTATATGCAGGATGAGAAGAGTCTGGATGAAGCGCTGAATGAGATCGAGAAGGCTGTGTCGATTTATATGGCGGAATAAACGGACAGACAGGCAGGACATAGAGGGTTTCCTCATATCCTGCCTGTTCTCTGTGGTACAGAAAATTTTCTAAAATCCTTTCTTCTTTAAGTCTTTTACCAGTTCTACATAGAATTCCCGCACATCAAACCCGGCAATATTTTCCCTGTTCAGATCGATCATATCGCCGTGGGAGATGCCCCGGCCTTTTGGAACGGACAAATAGATAAAATCCTGTCCCCATTTCATACTGTCCACGGATACAAGGCCGTCGTTTCCACCGTCAAAATGCTTTACCATGGGGTAGGACATATTTAAGGGAAAACGGCCGCTGAAGGCACAGTTCATTTTTGACCCCACACTTTGATAATATACCTGCGGATGATCGGGCAGCATCTGATTCAGCCGGCTGCAGGCGGAGGCGGTCAGATCCTGTACGGCTTCCATGAAATCGGGTTCGCAGTCGCCAAGCAGTGTCAGTGCGGCGTTATATTTTGAAGCCACTTTCTCACAGACGGAATCGGGAATTTTGTCCAGCAGGTAGTCTGCAAAAATGCATCCCCTGTGCGGTGTATTTATGGTTGTAAGGGAGGCCACACAGGAGACCGCGCCGCAGGCGGAAATGGCATAACGGCTGTCAAGGCCGCCCTTGGAGTGGGCGATGATGTTGACTTTGCCGCAGCCCGTCTCCTGCACGATCTGTCTGATGCGCTCCGTCAGTTCCGCACCGCATTTTGCTACGGAAGCGGCGGACTGCTGGCCGCCGTAGAACAGTGTGGCGCCGTTTCTTTTTAATTCAGCGGGCACTCTGCCCCAGTAATTAAAAAAGCGGAAATCCCGGAAAAAAACGCCGTGGACAAAAAGGATCGGGTAACGGGTCCGGCATTCCTGGTTTTCGGCACGCACCTGGTTTAGCAGATATTTTTCGTTTTCACAGATCACTTCGTTTCCCGTGATCCGGATGATCCGGTAAAGCACGTAGAGATGCACCAGCGGGATGAGGCCGCAGACAATGCCGATGACGCGCCATTTGATGCCCAGCTGTACCGAGGTCAGGTAGACCCGTATGATGCCGTTCCAGAAAAGGAGACATTCGGCCAGGAAGACGAGCAAGATCTGTTTCAGCCAGAAAAAAGGATCCTCTGATATAACATGAATGTTGTAAATCAGACTGTATAGAAACAAAGCGGCGAAATAGAGGATTTCAACGGCTGTGGTAGCCAGAAAAATCTGTAAAAGCGCGATGCCGTCCTCCAAAACTTTATTGCGCGTGGTGGAGACCCGGCGGAGGGTTAACGAGGGAAAAAGATTGATATAGGCAAACAGCCCCCGGCAGATGACTGTCAGCACAGGAAGCAGTGCGGGCGGCGGACTGTCAGTGAAACCGGTCCGGAGCAGGAATGTCCGGGTGAAGCTGGTATTCAGCGCCGCAAGTACGATCAGTGCGGATATGGTTTTGCATAATGTTTTCGTCAGGTGTTTCATGGATTCCTCCTTTAAGTGAACAGTAATAGGACGATTACAAAAAAAGGAAATTTCGTATTTATTGTGTTGATAGATACCGTCAGAATTTGTTATAATAATATTATATGCCGACAGAACATGTTTCAATAGCAAACATTGATATATGGTGTCAGAACCTGCTGTAATCATTATGGTAACAAATTGTGTGCGGCATTGCAAGCGGCGGCAATGGGGCAGACCGGCAGGCGAAAAGAATCTGAAAACAGGGATAACAGATTTACTGAGGAAAAGGAGTGAAAGGATAAAGATGGCAGAAGCAGCGGTAAAAACACGTGAGGAGCGGATGGCGACGGAATCCATCGGCAGATTGATGGTGAGCATGACGCTGCCGGCGATTCTGGCGCAGATCATCAATATCCTATACAGTGTGATCGACCGGATTTACATCGGACACATGGAAGGAGTGGGAGCCAATGCCCTGACAGGCGTGGGCGTTACTTTTTGTATTACCATGTTTATTTCTGCTTTTTCCGCTTTTATCAGCAACGGTGCGGCGCCTCTTGCGGCAATCTGGCTGGGAAAAGGCGACAGGGAACGGGCGGAGAAAATTCTGGGGAACAGTGTCAGCTTTCTGGCTGTGTGTACCGTGGTGCTGATGGTCTTTTTTTATGCCTTTCAGCGGCCGCTTTTATATATGTTCGGAGCCAGTGATGCCACCATCGGTTATGCAACGGACTACCTGTCCATTTATCTTGCGGGGACGCTTTTTGTAGAACTGGCATTGGGACTGAACGCTTTTATCATCTGCCAGAGCCAGGCGAAAACGGCTATGCTTTCCGTGCTGATCGGAGCAGTGGCCAATATCATTCTCGATCCCGTATTTATTTTCGGGTTTCATATGGGCGTCAGAGGTGCGGCCACGGCTACGGTGATTTCCCAGGCGCTGAGTGCAGCTTGGGTCATGAGCTTTCTGCTGGGAAAGAAATCTTCACTGAAAGTCCGCCGCCGCTGTCTCAGGATGGAAGGTAAAATACTGGGCAGTGTGTTTTCGCTGGGCATCTCGCCTTTTATCATGAACGCTACCGAGAGTTTTATCAGTATTGTGCTCAATCACGGACTGCAGGCTTACGGCGGGGACATGCATGTGGGATCGTTGACCATCATGCAGAGTGTCATGCAGTTGTTTTCCGCACCGATTAATGGATTTACCCAGGGGATGACACCCATTGTCAGTTATAATTACGGGGCGAAAAATTTTGACCGGGTGAAGAATCTGTACCGGTGGATGATCGGCATGTGTTTCGGATTCCGGTTTCTGACTACGGCTACGGCCATGGTTTTTCCGCAGTTTTATGCGAGGTTCTTTACCAATGAAGCGGAGCTGGTGGCATTGACCGGGGAGGTTATGCCCATTTTCATGGCGGGTATGCTCGCATTTGGTATGCAGAACGGCATCCAGCCCACATTTCTGGCGCTGGGACAGGCGAAGATTTCGCTTTTTATTGCAGTGCTGCGCAAGATTATCCTGCTGATTCCGCTGGCCATCATCCTGCCGCGTTTTATGGGTGTGATGGGTGTTTACTGGTCAGAGCCGGTTTCGGATTTCATTTCCGCGGCTACGGCGACTACGCTGTTTTTGTGTAATATTAAGAAGATACTCTCGGAGGAGTCGCTGGCAAAGATCCGGTAGGGAGGGGGAAAAGGAGTTCCGCCATATGGAAAAACATCGTTACAATTCACACTGGATAACCGTAAATTAATGCGAAATCTGGCATGGGTGTGAATTGTAACAAAACATCGTAAAGAGTCTGTATATAAATGCATAGAACTCTTGACAGCCGGGAATACTTATGTTAAATTATGTCACAAGTTAAGAGGGAGTAGTTATCCTGTGCAGGCAACATACCCTGACGAGAGTCATGTTTGCACGCTTTCTGTTTCCGGTCATAAGATCGTGACCTGCTTCTGATGAAGAGAAATGATGGAAAGAACGAGACTTTTAGCATTTCAAGATGCCGGGGGTCTCTTTTTTGTTGTCCGGTGCATTCTGATACAGATGAAAGAAACGCAGCAGAATGCAGGAGGAAAGAAATATTCAGCGGGCGCGAAAGAGACGACGGGCATAAAGAACAGATGACATGTTGGCAGGAGCATATGGCTCCGGAACGGAGGAGAAAATGGAAGTTGCGATTCAAATGGCATTACTGGCGGTAGGATTTGTCCTTCTGGTGAAGGGAGCGGACTGGTTTGTGGAAGGGGCCAGTAAAGTGGCGGAGATGTTCGGGATTCCGCAGCTTGTGATCGGTCTGACGATTGTGGCAATGGGAACGTCCCTGCCGGAAGCGGCAGTGAGCGTGTCCGCGGCGCTTAAGGGAAGTGCGGAGATCACCATAGGCAATATCGTGGGCAGCAATATCATGAATGTGCTGCTGATTCTGGGAATTACTTCGGTGATTACACCGATCGCGGTGCAGAAGTCTACGGTGAAATACGAGATTCCTTTTATGATCGTGATATCAGGGATTCTGATGGGACTCGGCTGTATGGACAATGTGGTCGGGCTTACTGACGGTGTCATCCTGTGGGCGCTGATGCTCTGTTATCTGGGGTATCTGTTTGTGATGACGAAGAAAGGCGCGATTTTGCCGGCGGAGGAGGAGAATGCGGAGCAGGACAAGGATGCACCGCTCTGGAAGATTCTGCTGCTCATCCTGATCGGCGGCGGCATGATCGTGCTGGGTTCCGACGTTGCGGTGGATGCGGCAACGGAACTGGCGAAGATCTTCGGCATGAGTGAGCGTCTGATCGGTCTGACTATCGTAGCTTTCGGTACGTCCCTGCCGGAGCTTGTGACTTCTGCGACGGCGGCGATCAAGGGCAAGGCGGATATTGCTGTGGGTAATATCGTAGGCAGCAATATCTTTAATATTCTGTTTGTTGTGGGTACTTCGGCGCTGATCACCCCGGTTGCCTACGCGGCGAATTTCTTTACGGACAGCATCATCTGTATTGCCACGGCAGTGCTTCTGTGGGTGCTGGTGGCTGGACGCAAACGCCTTGGCAGACTGGGCGGCGCCTGTATGCTGGCGTGCTATGCCGGATATTTCCTGTATCTGATGAGATAGCAGCATATCTGCCAGGGCAGAACTGAGCATTGTGAACATGAAAAGGGTTGACTTGATCAGTCAGCCCTTTCTTTTCCCCAGAAGAACACTGCTACCGTCCCCGGTCCTGTGTGACTGCCGATGGTAGTACCGATATTGTTGATCAGTACGCGTCCGTCCAGGCCGGGAAAGCGTTCTTCGATCAGATCGGCGACTGCTCTGGCATCCTCGTAACAGGCGGATTGGGAGATATAGCATTTGCCGCTGTAAGCGGTTCCTTCGGGAATGCATTCTTCCATTTTATCTACGATTGCCTGAATGACTTTGCGCTTGGTGCGGATCTTGTAGCGCGGAATCAACTGCCCCAGATGGTTCACATTTAAGAGCGGACAGATATTCAGCATGCCGCCGACGAAACCGGCGGTCCTGGAAATACGTCCGCCTTTGATGAAGAAGGTCAGATCTGAAGAGAAGAACCAATGGTTCAGTTTCAGAAGATTCTGCTGCGCCCATGCATATACTTCGTCAATGCTTCGCCCCTCGTCACGCAGGTCAGCCAGTTGATCCATGAGAAGACCGTAGCCGGAAGAAGCCGCAAGGGAGTCCAGCACATAGATTTTACGATCCGGATAGCGTTCTGCTAAAGTGTCTCTTGCCACCATAGCGGAGTTGACTACACCGGAGATGCCGGAAGACAGACTCAGGTGCAGAATATCTTTGCCTTCCTGCAGAAAAGGCTCAAAGTATGTGATAAATTCGTCTACGTTGATCTGGGAAGTCTTCGTGTCAGCGCCCGCAACCATGGCGGCATAGAACTGATCAAAGGGCATGGTTTTGCCCAGATCGTCACTGTATTGCATGCCGTCCAGTTCATAGTGAAAACAGATATAGGACAGGGAACGGCTTTGAAAATGTTCTTCGGACAAATCTGCCGTAGAGCAGCAGCTTAAGATATATTCGCTCATAGGGTTACCTCGTTTCGTGATAGGATGTTATAGGAAGTTTGAAAGTGCTTTTTATTGCTTCAACGTGAAAAGTATAACATTTTTTTTAGGAAATTTCTACGCTTATCCGAGTCCGCGAAGCGGATCTCGCAAAGTTATTTGCGAAGCAAATTACTTTTGGTATAGGAAATTCCTCCGCATATCCGAGTTCGCGAAGCGAATCTCGCAAAGTTATTTGCGAAGCAAATTACTTTTTGTATGGAAATACAATCAAAACAGATTGACAAATTGTATCATTTGTAACGTTTTACGTAACGGCTTTCCTGTCATGCTCGTGTATGCGGAATGCTTTGAAAACGTATTTTATGCCAAAACGGCAATATGTTTCGGGGAAAATAAAAATGAGTTTGGTCTGTGAGCATTTTCCTTGTATTCGCTGGATTTATTTGGTATAATCGTGTTGTCCGGCGGTGACGGACAGGCATACCGTGGTATTTTCATGGATATGGGAATACAGACAGGGCGGTATGAACGCAATCTAATCAAATTAATCAAAGAACAAAACAGTTAAAGGAGAGAGACAATGAAAGGAAATATTGTTGTTGGTCAGTCTGGCGGCCCTACAGCCGTTATTAACTCTTCCGTGGCGGGCGTATACGCTGCAGCTAAGAAGTTAGGCGTGAAGAAGATTTATGGTATGGTTCACGGTATTGAGGGATTTTTAGATGATAAAATGATCGATCTGGGTGACTATCTGGATGATGAGACCGGAATCGAACTGCTTAAGAGAACACCCTCTGCGTTCCTGGGTTCCTGCCGTTTCAAGATGCCCAAGATCGAGGGACATGAGGATGTATATGAGAAAATATTTGAGATCATGGAGAAGCATGACATTGAGTGTCTGTTCTATGCAGGCGGCAATGACTCTATGGATACGGTGAAGATGCTGTCCGATTATGCAGCAGCACACAATAAGCCTCAGAGATTCATGGGCGTTCCCAAGACCATCGACAATGACCTTCCTGTGACAGACCACTGTCCCGGATACGGTTCCGCAGCAAAATATATTGCGGCTTCCCTGAAAGAGATCATCCGCGACAACGAGTCTTTCGGTGCGAAGAAGCCCACCATCTGTATCGTAGAGATCATGGGACGTAACGCAGGATGGCTGACAGCGGCAGCAGCGCTGGCTAAGGGCGACGACTGCAGCGGTTGTGATGCGATCTACCTTCCGGAGAGAGTATTTGATATTGATAAATTTGTGGCTGACGTGAAAGAGCTGGCAGCGACGAAGTCTTCCGTAGTGATCGCTGTATCCGAGGGCGTTAAGGTTGCAGACGGCAGATATGTATGTGAGCTGGGCAGAGAAGTAGCGGTAGACGCGTTCGGTCATAAGCAGATGTCCGGTACGGCTGTTATGCTGGCAGATAAGATCGCGGCTGAGACAGGCCTTAAGACCCGTGCGATCGAGTTCTCTACTTTACAGAGAGCGGCAACACATCTGGCATCCCTGACAGATATCAACGAGGCATTCCAGGTAGGTTTTGACGCTGTTATGGCAGCAGAAGAAGGCAAGACCGGCATGATGATCACGCTTGACAGAAACGGTGATGCTCCTTACCAGTGCGGCACAAGCGCATATGATATCCACGCTATCGCTAACGTGGAGAGAAACGTTCCCGACGAGTGGATCACAGCAGACGGCAAGGGCCTGACAGACGGTTATGAGAAGTATGCAAGACCGCTCATCATGGGCGAACTGCAGCCGTTATTTGTAAACGGTCTGCCGAGACATCTGGTTCGCAAATAGAACAGGATGGACAGCATATAGGAAACTATATAACAGCATAAATAGATAAAAAGAAAACCGGAATTACTGTTGTCAGACTGCATATGCAGGATCGACGGTGGTTCCGGTTTTTTGATACAGGAAATTCCTCCGCTTATCCGAGTCCGTGAAGCGGATCTCAAAAATGTCTGAACTGACAAAATTGAGAAAAAACGTAAAACGTAAAAACGTTTATAAAAATAATATTTTTCTATTGACATAATTTAATGCGGTTTCTATAATAGTTCTATAAACAGCAAAAAATCAAGTGAAATTCAAAACCTTATTCAAGGTTGCAGATCGGGTTACCCGATTCGGCGTATCAGCCATATTTCACAACAATTATGAGAATGGCTGGCAGTCCGGCAGAGGGAATATGAGGATTGCAGGAAGTACAGCCGGAAAGGGGCATATTGGGAAGAAAAGATTTATCCGGGAAAGATTTTTTTGCAGATCGTGAACGGTTTGCGGAACTGATAAATACTGTGCTTTACAATGGAAAAGCGATGGTGAGGGTTGAGAATCTGATACCAATGAAAAGAGAGTACGTTTCTCCGCTGGGAAACGGGGAGAAGCGCAGGGATATTTTGATGAGTGATATATCACAGAATATAGGCTACGGGTTGGAATTAGAAACAGAATCAGATTATGGTATGCCAGAGCGGGTGATGGGGTATGACATTTGTGAATGGGAGACGCAAATTAAGGAAATAGGCAGGCGGTATGAGAAGAGAGGTTACAGGGATAAGAAGAGCAGGATTGGAGAAAAGGATCGACTGATGCCGATAATAACGATTGTGTTGTATCTTGGAGTCGGGCGTTGGAAAGGCCGCAGAAAGCTGTCGGAACTGTTTCAAATTCCGGAAGAAATGAAAGAATTGCTGGGAAGCAGAGTGCCTGAGTACGATTTTCAACTGACGGAAGCTGATTATGTGAATGCAGATGCGTACCGGACTGATTTGAGAGAGTTTTTCCGTGCGTTGCAGTGCCGTAAGGACAAAAAGAAACTGGCAGAGTTATTACGGTCGGAGCGTTTTCGTAATCTTAAGCCGGAAACAGCATGGGTGATCGCGGTACATCTGGACAGAGAGAGATTGACGGATAAGATGAAGAAGGAGGGAATGGATATGTGTCAGGCATTGGATGAATTGATGGAAGATAAGAGGTGTGAAGGAAGGCTGGCGGGGAAAAAGGAAGAAAAAACAGTGATTATCAACCGTATGCTGCAAGAAGGGATGGACAGGGCATTGATTTGCAGGATTGCAGACTGCACAGAAGAAGAGATGGAACTGGCCGCAGGCAGTGCATAGTTTGCAGCAGTATAAGTATAAAAGGCGGCACAAATCGGTGCATATCTGCCGACGGCTCAAAAGAAACAGTGATTTGATCTATTTTTTTCCAAAAGAGTGGTTTACAAAACCGCTCTTTTGTTATATTATGGTTGTGGAAAACGATTTCCGGAAAACATTTTCCGACAGGGAATACAATTGAGGAAAGACAGATCAGGGAGATATTTTTCGCGACAGTGCTCGTTTCCGGGATGGAAAAATCATGGTATCGATCAAAGATGTGGCAAAACATGCGGGAGTGGCAATCTCCACAGTTTCTAAGGTGTTGAATGACTACCCCAATGTCAGCGAGGAAACGAAGAAAAAAGTAAATGAGGCAGTAGCTGAACTAAATTTTGTTCCGAATTCCGTTGCGGCGGCATTGTCATCCAAACAGTCAGGCAGGGTGGCGCTTCTTATAAACTTAAGTAATGTGTCGCAGGCGATCGATGAGATCAACATGCAGTACATTGTGGGCGCGATTGGTCAGGCAACGGAGTTAAATCTGGATGTGATCACCATTTTTTACTCGATGATCAAGCATAAGAACATAGATGAGGTGATACGTTATCTACAGTCCCAAAGCATTACCGGGCTGGTGATTTTCGGAATGTCCAAAGAAGATAAGGTATTGCACAGGCTGATCGAGACACAGATTTTCAGAGTTGTGGTGGTGGATGCGCCCATTGTGAATACAGAAACCTCTTCGGTCTGGATCGACCAGGAGAAGGCGCAGTTTGATGTGGCGAAGAAGACAGTTCTGGAAAATAAAGGAAGAAGCATTCTTTATCTGGCGGGGAAAAAGAACGGTTATGTGACGGACGGGCGGCTGAAAGGGATCAGGCGTCTGGCGGAGGAAATGAAGCTTACGCTGCTGATCAGGAACGGGGAGTTTTCCGAGTTGCAGGCGAGAAATCTTACTTTCCGATACGCGAAGAACAAAGATATCGTGGTCTGTGCTTCGGACCTGATGGCAATCGGTGCGATGAAGGCTTTGACGGAGATGGATATTTTCCGTCCGGTGTGTGGTTTTGACGGCATTACGTTGATGGGGTATGCAGGAAAGCAGATGAACACGGTCAGACAGGATTTCAAGCGGATTGCATCTGTGGCCGTGATAGAATTAAAGCGTTTGCTCAACGGTGGAGAAGGACAGCAGATCGTGCTGGATTATAAACTGGTAAGAATGAAATATTTGGATATTATATATTAATAAGGCATAAAGCTCTGTTAATGCGGCAAAAAGTATAGTTGTAAAGGAACGGTACGGTAGGGATATTGCCGAAGCATTTCAGATAGAACCGGCCATATGCTGTCGGAGCGGGGGAATGTCAGAGACAGGTAGAACGGCAGAACAGATAATATATATCATATATATGCAACACAATAAACAGAAAGAATAACTAGGAGGAAGAATCATGGCACAGGCAAGCAACTTGAAACGGGACGTATTGGTACTTAATCTTGAGAAGGAACTGGAAGAGCAGGCACAGAGCGGTTACGGCAAGAGCGTGGCTGAATGCAGCAACGAAGAGCTTTACTACAGCCTGTTACAGTTATCCAAGAAACTGATGACAGTTTCCGAGCCCATCGAAGGTGAGAAGAAGATCTATTATATTTCGGCGGAATTTCTGATCGGTAAACTGTTATCCAATAACCTGATCAATTTAGGGATCTATGACAAATTGGATGAGATCCTGACAAAGAATGGCAAGAGTTTAAGCGCGATCGAAGAGGTTGAGCCGGAACCGTCGCTGGGTAATGGTGGTCTGGGCCGTCTGGCGGCATGTTTCCTTGACTCTATTGCTACATTGGGGCTTCCCGGCGAAGGAATCGGCCTGAATTATCATTTCGGACTGTTCAAGCAGGTATTCAAGGATAAGCTGCAGACAGCGGAGAAGAACGACTGGATCGAGGATCAGTCCTGGCTGACTAAGACAGATACTTCTTTTGAAGTTGCTTTTGGTGACAGGAAGGTTACTTCAAGATTATATGACATTGATGTCATTGGATATGACAACGGTGTAAATAAACTGAGACTGTTTGATATCGAGACACTGGACGAGAGCCTTGTAAAGAAAGGCATTGATTTTGATAAAGAGGATATCGAGAAGAACCTGACTCTGTTCTTATATCCCGATGACTCCGATGAGGCAGGTAATCTGCTTCGTATTTATCAGCAGTATTTCATGGTGAGCAATGCGGCGCAGCTGATCTTAAAAGAGATGAAAGAGAAGAAATATGACCTGCGCACCATGTACAATCATGCGGTGATCCAGATTAACGATACACACCCTACCATGGTGATTCCCGAACTGATCAGAATCCTTGTAGACGAAAAGGCATTTACCATGGATGAGGCAATCGATGTGGTGAGCAAGACCTGTGCATACACCAACCATACAATCCTTGCGGAAGCGTTGGAAAAATGGCCTCTTGCGTATTTAGAGAAGGTTGTACCCCAGTTAGTGCCCATCATCAAAGAACTGGATAAGAGAGTAGCGGCAAAATATGACGATCCGAAGGTACAGATCATTGATGAGAATGACAGAGTGCATATGGCACACATTGATATCCACTATGGTTTCTCAGTAAACGGTGTGGCTGCGATCCACACGGAGATCCTGAAAGATACGGAACTGAATGCTTTTTATAAGCTTTATCCTGAGAAGTTCAACAATAAGACCAATGGTATTACCTTCAGAAGATGGCTGTTATCCTGTAACCGCGAACTGGCAGGATTCCTTTCCCAGACCATCGGCGACGGCTACAAGAAGGATGCGGATAAGTTAGAGAAGCTGCTTGAGTTCATCGATGACGATGCAGTACTTGACCGTATTGCCGAGATCAAGATGAACCGCAAGAAGGATCTGGCGGCTTATGTGAAAGAGGTGGAGGGCGTTACTCTGAATCCGGATTCCATCTTTGATCTGCAGAGCAAGAGACTGCATGAGTATAAGCGCCAGCAGATGAATGCGCTTTACATCATTCATAAATATCTGGAAATCAAGGCAGGCAAGAAGCCCGCGAGACCGATGACTTTTATTTTCGGTGCAAAGGCCGCTCCCGCTTATGTGATTGCACAGGATATCATCCACCTGCTGCTGGTACTGCAGGAGATCGTTAACAACGATCCTGATGTAAGCCCGTACATGACGGTGCTCATGGTGGAGAACTACAATGTGGCTTATGCGGAGAAGATGATTCCGGCCTGCGATATTTCAGAGCAGATTTCCCTTGCGTCCAAGGAAGCGTCGGGAACAGGCAACATGAAATACATGTTGAACGGTGCGGTGACACTGGGTACTTCCGATGGAGCGAACGTGGAGATCCATGAACTGGTAGGAGACGATAATATTTATATCTTCGGGGAAAAATCCGAGGCGGTCATCAAGCATTACGAGAAGGCTGATTATGTGTCTAAGGACTACTATAAGAAGAGTCCGGTGATCAAAGAGGCGGTTGACTTTATTGTCAGCAAGGAAGCGCTTAAGGTCGGTCATAAAGAAAATCTGGAAAGACTGTACAAAGAGCTTCTGAACAAAGACTGGTTTATGACGCTTTTGGATCTGGAAGACTATATCAAGACCAAGGACCAGATGATGGCGGATTATGAGGATCAGAAGAAGTGGCGCAAGATGATGCTTGTCAACATTGCCAAGGCAGGCTTCTTCTCCTCCGACAGAACTATTGAGGAGTATAACAGAGACATCTGGAAACTGAGATAGGCGAAGATAAAGATATACGAAGATAAAGATACACCGGGACTGCATTTGCTGTAGTTCCGGTGTATTTTAGTTATTCATGTTTTGTCCCGGTCTGCATTGAATGACCGGGACGGAAGATCTGATTATTTGTGCAATACGAATGCTTCATAGGGCTGCAGAGTCATCTCTTTCTTGTCATATACATTTTCCATATTAGAAATCAGACAGGATGCGCCAATGAATTCATCCGGGATGCTAAAGGATGTCTCGTGGTCGCAGAAGCTGCATACCACCAGAAGCTTTTCATCGTCAAGGGTTCTGGTGTAGACGAACAGTTCTTCGCTGTCTTCCAGCATCGCTTCGTATCTGCCGTATACCATGATGGGATTTTCTTTTCTCAGGGCGATCAGCTTCTTATAATAATGGAATACGGAAGCGGGATCCGCTGTCTCGGCTTTTGCATTGATCTCTCTGTAATTGGGATTGACAGGGATCCAGGGCGTTCCGGTGGTGAAACCTGCCTGCTCGGAATCGTCCCACTGTACAGGAGTTCTTGCATTGTCACGGCTTCTGAAGGTGATACATGGCCAGAACTCTTCATGAGTTAAGGAGCCTTCGGTACACCATTCTCTGTATGCGTTAATGCTTTCGATATCCTTGAAATCCGCCGGGTTCTGGAAAGGATAGTTGGTCATGCCCAGTTCTTCGCCCTGATAAATGTAAGGAGTGCCTTGCAGCATATGCAGGCAGGTGGCAAGCATTTTTGCAGATGCTTTACGGTACTGCGGGCGGTCATCGCCGAACCGGGAGACTGCTCTGGGCTGGTCGTGATTATCCCAGAACAGGCTGTTCCATGCCTGACCGTAGAGTTCGGTCTGCCAGCGGGAGAGAGTCTTCTTCAAAGTGGTGAGAGGAAGTTTCTCGTCCGTCCATTTTCCGTATTTGCCGTCTCCTTCCACATGCTCGAACTGGAATACCATATTCAATTCGCGTGTAGTTTCCCCGGCATACTGCTTTGCCAGTTCTGTTGTCACGCCGGCGGTTTCACCCACTGTCATGATGTCGTATTTTGAAAGTACTTTTTCATTCATTTCCTGTAGATACTCGTGCACATGCGGGCCGTGTATACAGTAAGGGCCGAAATCGCCGTAAAGGCCGTTTACCGTACCGTCAGGCAGTTCTTTCGTCTTGGAGATCATACTGATTACATCCATGCGGAAGCCGTCAATACCTTTCTCACACCACCATGTCATCATATCAAACACTTCCTGACGCACTTTCGTATTGTCCCAGTTTAAGTCAGGCTGTTTTCTGGAAAAAAGGTGCAGATAGAACATATCTGTTTCGGCATCATACTGCCAGGCCGGCCCGCCGAAGCAGGAACCCCAGTTGTTGGGCGGAGTCTGCGGGTCTTTTCCTTCCCGCCAGATATAATAATCCCGGTAGGGGTTATCTTTGGATTTACGGCTCTCCACGAACCACTTGTGTTCGTCAGAGGTATGATTGACCACCAGATCCATAACGATCTTGATTCCCCGCTCATGGGCAGCCCCAAGCAGTTCGTCGAAATCCGCCATAGTGCCGAATTCGTCCATGATATCCTGATAATCACTGATATCATAACCGTTGTCATCATTGGGGGATTTGTATACCGGGGACAGCCAGATCACATCGATCCCCAGATATTTCAGGTAATCCAGCCTGCTGATGATACCTTGCAGATCTCCGATGCCGTCTCCGTTACTGTCCATAAAGCTGCGCGGGTAAATCTGATAAATAACCGCTTCTTTCCACCATGTTCTGTTCATCGTTTTTTGTCCTTTCTGTTTGATTTATTATATTATTTTTCATGTATCCGCTTTGCGGAATTTTACATTTTCATCCATTTCGGATAAGGCTGATATGCTGCTTTGCCGTGCCGTCATTTTCTTGTCATAGGCTGTATTCCTTTCTATACATTTTAGTGACGTTTACAGGAGATGTCTTACGGTTATTTGATTAAAAACTACGCTATTATGACTTTTCTGGAAAATCAGTGTCACAGTTTTTACGGTATTGTAAGGGCGTAGTCCGGATATGCTTCCGGTACTGTAAGGGTGTAGTTCGGGTATGTTTCCGAAATTCCCGCAGAAAGTTGCCCAGATTGTTGCAGCCGCATTCCAGACAGACCTCTGTTACCGGCAGGTCTGTCTCTTCCAACAGGCGTCGGGCCTGCTTGATACGGTACTCATTGAGGTACTCCATGGGTGAGCGGCCGATGGCTTTTTTGAAAAGACGGCAGAAATACTGTTCATTCAGATTAACCTGCCCGGCCAGATCGGCGATGTATATTTTATTCTGGTAGTTTTCCTTAATATAAGTCAGCGCCGTCTTGACACTTTCCACCCGCTTGTCCAGATTTTTTTCCGTGGGCATAAAAAGGCTGTGCCGGGAAAGGGTGGCGAGAATATAGAGAAGAGAGGATTTTATATATAATTGACTGGTTAAGTCATTGGTGATAAAAGTGCTGTCCCGGGACGATTCCCTTTTATTTGGATTTTTCGCGGGAGTCTCTTCGGCACAGGATTCTTCGCCAAAGGAATGCATGATCTGTAAAAACGCGTTCCGAATGGGAGCGAATGCGGGATGTTCCGGGGTGAGACTGCGGGGAAAAAGCAGACTGCCGTTATGAATAGGATTCAGCAGGTGGATCTGAGCCTCATCACAGGAATCAAAGCTCAGGATTCCGGGTGAAAAAACGACGGCGTCTTCCCAGTGGCTGTCGGAAGATTCCGTGATGATGCTGTGGAGTTCGCCGGGATTGATGAAATAAAGGCATTCGGAATAAGCCGGAAAGGATTCCATATTGATTTCCAGACGAAATTTTCCACCGGAAAAATACAGGATCTCGGCCTCTTCATGCCAGTGATGTTTCACCAGTACGCCTTTTCCCACAGAATGGGTGCGGTAGATGGCACAGGGAAACGATTCGGTGCCGTGAGGGCGGATTTCTTTCAGGATAGAAGGCTGTTTATTCATGAGGATATTCCTTTCGGGGAGAGAATAACCTGCGCGGATGAGGTGTATTTTCCAGGAAAAACAGCCTGCGCAGATAAGCAGCTTTTTCCAGGAGAAAACAGCCTGCGCAGATGAGGTGCTTTTTCCAGGTGCCAGGTTGCTTCCATTATAACGAATCTATCCCCATTGTACAGATGTAATGCTGTGTAAATATTGTTTTACAGTATTTCTTCACAGTATTTCAATGATCTTTAGAAGCTTTTCCTTTTTGATGCTGTCGAAATCCGTGATTGCCCGTAAAATCTCGTTATCCAATGCAAGTGAGGAATTTTCGTACTGGTCGGACAGCAGATAGTCTATGGAGGTGTTGAGTGCGTTGGCAATTGCCATCAGTACATTCAGGGAAACTTTTGTGTGATTGTTTTCGATGTTGGAAATGTGTGAAGTGTTACAGCTTACCATTTCGGCGAGAATATCCTGTGTCAACCCTCTTCCGTTGCGCATATCCTTTATTTTCATTCCCAGCTTGGCATAGTCGATTTCCTGTTGCATACAGCTTTTTTGTCACTGTTTACTCCGTTTACGGCAGTAATCGCAAATCTATTGAAGTTCACTTTGTAAATGGGATCTGCTTATCAGGCCTCACATGCGTTACGTTCAAAAGCAATACTTGAGGACAGAGTGGACAGTAACATCTCCTTTCTTGTCTATATAAGTATATATATATGCTAATTGTAATGTTTTACGTGTTGTGCTAGAATCAACCATATAAGTTAAAAATACTTATATAGACAAAAATAGGAGAAAATGATACACGGATGCTGTCAGTGGAATAGCATATAAAATAAGGAGATATCTTACAGGTATGAAGATGAGGCAGAAAGAGCAGATTGTATATGGGGATAAAAGGAAAACAGGAAGTGCAGACTGCATATTGCTGTGTGTCTGTATCGGCTTCTATCTTTTGTTTCCGTTGTTTGATGGTCCGGTGTGGTGTGTGGATTCCGGTGGCTATGCAGACATGCATGTTTCGCGAGAGCCGCTTTATCCGGTTTTTCTGGCGTTTTGCAGGTGGAGCGAAGGGTTTATCCGGCTGGATTGGAAAATAACAGCTGTAATATTACAGAGTCTGCTGGCAGGATTTGCAACATGGTTTTCAGGATATGCGATTGGACGGATGAAACATCATAGTCGGATGATCCGGGTTCTGACTATTTTGTGTCAGTTTGCCGTGACACTTTTGTGCAGGTTTGTGGCGAAAAGAGGGTCGGCGTACTCAGACTGCATTTTGACGGAGGGACTGGGATTTTCTCTGTTTCTGCTTTTTACCGTGTTTCTTTTTTTATACATACAGAGCGGGGGTGGGAAATATCTTGGACTTACGATGTTTACGTCATTTCTGCTCATAAGTCTTCGGAAACAGATGATGATTACCCTGTTGATCATGACTGTCGTTTTTGTATGGTTTGAACTTGTCAGGGCACGACGGAAGAAGTGGTTTTTGTGCCTGATCGGAATGTTGTTTTGTGTAGTGCTGGCAGGAAAGCTGTTTGACAGGACATATCAGTATGCCGTGCGCGGTGTCTGGATGGAACATACGGGAAACTATATGGGGATTTTGTGTACTTTACTGTATTCTTCCGATGTGGAGGAGGACAGGGAACTGTTTGAAAATGAGGATGTGGAAGAACTGTATCTTGAAATCATGAAGCAGGCGGAAGAACAGAGACTTCTATATGCCTATGCCAATCCAGGGTGGCTGTCAGTGTCTTCTCATTTTGCAGACAGCTATGATGCTATTGGCTATGGTATCATCAATCCGGTGGTGGAGGGGTATGTTGCGGAGCATTTCCGGTATCCGGAGCCGGAAGCGGCAATGAAGTATGATGAAATCTGCGAGGAGATGAGCAATACTTTGTCTTAGCAGAAACGTCTGCCTCTGTTACAGGTGCTCGTGTACAATACATGGAAAGGGCTTGTGAATTCAGTTGCCCGGGCAAGCCGTCTGCTGGGGATTTATGCAATCGCAGCCTATTTTACTGTTGGCGCCGCAACATGGTATCTTGCAGGAAAAAGAAGAGAGCTTGAGAGGAGGCTGGCGGGGCGGGAAGAAGTAAATAACGGAAGACAGGGGCAGATCTTGTGTGGAGACAGCCGGGAACAGATAGAGTGCATCCGGCAGATTGACATTACCTGTTGTTTTACTTTTATTGTGATGGTCGGCATTCTGGTAAATGCGCTGGCTGTGGGCGTGGTGATTTTTGCGCAGCCGCGGTATATGCTTTACGGAATGGGAATGTTCTATACGGCCGGAGGAATGCTTCTTTATGACAGCGTGAAAGTACGGCGTGTACTTTCCGGGGTGAAAACAGCTGACAGAGTCATAAAAAAAGTTTCTGTTGAATAATTTTCTTGCTTAATTCTATCATGATTATATTATTTTCCTTTGCCTCATAGAAATAACATGTGGTGTTATATGCGAATACACCATGATATGGGGCAAACGGGATAAATTAAATCTATATTTATCTGTTAAAATCCAAAAATTAAATCCAATTTATAACGTAATATTTGTACAGAACTGTGGGGAATATTTTAAAAATCTGAATTTTTAAAAATACTGCGGCAGATGTTGACAGATTCTGTAAGAAGGGTGTATCATCTATTCCATAATAAACCTATTGAACAAGTAGGAAATAGAGAAAAAGCAAAAGAGCAAAAAAGCAAAAGAGCAAAAAAAGCAAAAGAGCAAAAAAAGCAAAAGAACAACGTTCCCTTGAGAAAGAATCATAAAAGAAAGAGCGATAAATGTGCGGTAAAAAATGTGCGGTAAATATGCAATAAATATACAATCATGCACATAAAACATAAATTGACAGGAGGAAAAGGACATGGCAGACATTAAAAAGAGCGTTTTGGAACTGATCGGGAGGACTCCGCTGCTGGAAGTATGCAATTACGAGAAAAACAGAGGAATAACAGATGTTACGATTCTGGTAAAGTTAGAGTACCTGAATCCGGCCGGGTCTGTAAAAGACCGCACGGCGCTGAATATGATCGAGGATGCGGAGAAAGCAGGCAGACTGCAGCCGGGTGCAACCATCATCGAACCTACATCCGGTAATACTGGCATTGGCCTGGCGGTGGTGGCGGCGGCGAAGGGCTATAAGACTGTCCTGACACTGCCGGAGACTATGAGCGTGGAACGGAGAAAGCTTTTGCAGGCTTATGGTGCAGAACTGGTACTTACAGATGGAGCGAAGGGGATGACGGGAGCCATTGCCAAAGCCGAAGAGATTCAGGCTTCTACGCCCGGTTCCGTTATTCTGGGACAGTTTGTAAATCCTGCTAACGCCGCGGTGCACAGAGCCACGACCGGGCCGGAGATCTGGGAGGATACGGACGGAAAGGTGGATATTTTTGTAGCGGGTGCGGGTACGGGCGGCACAATTACCGGCGTGGGAGAATATTTGAAAGAAAAGAATCCTTCCATCCGGATCGTGGCGGTAGAACCGGCAAACAGCCCGGTATTATCAGGTGGAGCGGCGGGAAGCCATATGATCCAGGGAATCGGAGCAGGTTTTGTACCGGAGGTGTTGAACACCGGTATTTACGACGAGGTCATTACTGTTTCCGATGAAGACGCCTTGACGGCCGGGCGTGCGATTGCGAGGGAAGAGGGTGTGCTGGTGGGGATTTCTTCCGGGGCGGCGCTCCATGCGGCTGCTGAACTGGCAAAGCGGCCGGAGAACAGGGGAAAGATGATCGTGGCCTTACTGCCGGATTCCGGTGACAGATATCTTTCCACCCCGTTATTTTCGGTGGAGTGACCGGAAGAAGGCGGAAACCTTATCTGAGTAAGCATTGAAAAGCATTGAAAATAAATTGAAAACAGCGCGAAAACTTGACAAATCCCGCCATTCATACTAAAGTTAGGCAGGACATAGTGTTTGTAAGGCTGAACATAATATAAGGAAGCAGAAAGATAACTATGATATTCGGGGAGCCGGTTTAAACGACAGAATTTCAGCCGGCGGCAGCGTCCAGAGCCGGGAATGTGCCGTGATCGCAGCAAACTGCTCTGACAGGGGATTAGTCTGAAATGTTCCGAATTAACGGGAAAGGATATATGAGATGGCGGGAATGATAGAAGTTCGCAATTTAAGTAAGACATTTGTGACGAAAGATGCCAATGTGGAAGCATTGCAGGACATCAGTCTGTCTATTCAGGCAGGGGATATTTACGGCATCATCGGCATGTCGGGAGCGGGCAAAAGTACTCTGGTGCGATGTCTTAATTTTTTGGAGCGTCCCACGGCCGGCACGGTGGAAATTGAAGGTAAAGATCTGGGTGCCATGCAGGACAAGGAACTTCGCGCGATGCGGGCGGAGATTGCGATGATCTTTCAGCATTTTAATCTTCTGATGCAGAAGAATGTGATAGATAACATATGTTTTCCATTGCTGTACGGCGGTGTCGGCAGGAAAGACGGCGGCAGGAAGGGAACCATAAGCAGGATGGATGCCAGAAAGCGGGCACAGGAGCTTCTGGAAATCGTTGGACTGACGGAGAAGGCCGGGGCGTATCCGTCCCAGTTGTCCGGAGGCCAGAAACAGCGTGTGGCCATTGCAAGAGCGCTGGCGGCAAACCCGAAGATCCTGCTGTGTGATGAAGCGACCAGTGCACTGGATCCCCAGACCACCCAGTCGATTCTGCAGCTTTTGAAACAGATTAACAGAGATTTTGGGATTACAATTGTTATTATTACTCATGAGATGTCGGTGGTCCGGGAAATCTGTTCCCACGTGGCAATCATCGGAAACGGCCGCCTGGTGGAACAGGGCAGGGTGGCGGATGTTTTTTCCCATCCGAAGACGAAAGAAGCAAAAGAACTGATCGTGAAAGGAAGAGGGGAAGAGCGGCGGACGCTGGAAAGCCGCCAGAGGGATATGATGAAGGGAAAATGCTGTATCCGCATCGTCTTTTCCGTAAATTCGTCTTTTGAGCCGGTTATTGCCAATATGGTGCTGCGGTTCGGACAGCCTATCAACATTCTCAGGGCTGACACGAAGAACGTGGAGGGTATCGCCAGAGGAGAGATGATCTTAAGCCTGCCGGATGATCTGCAGATGCAGAAGGATATGAAAGAATATTTGATCCAGAGAGGTCTTGCTGTAGAGGAGGTGGACGGTTATGTGGACTAGCGAAATGACGATTATGATGCTGGACGGCGTGAAAGAGACGCTTTTTATGACGCTGCTGTCCACACTATTCGGTTATCTGCTGGGAGTGCCAATGGGAATTGCCCTGGCGGTGACGGACCAGAACGGTATCAGGCCGAATGCTGTAGTCTATAAGATACTTGATGTGGTGGCTAACATAGTCAGAAGTATTCCATTCCTGATCCTGCTGATCCTGCTGATGCCGGTGACGAAGATGCTTGTGGGCAAAAGTTACGGTACGGCGGCCACGGTAGTTCCGCTGACCGTTGCGGCAGCGCCTTTTATCGGCCGTATGATCGAGTCTTCCATCAATGAGGTGGACCGGGGTGTGATCGAGGCGGCGCAGAGTATGGGCGCAAGCACCATGACCATTATTACCAGAGTGCTGCTGGTGGAAGCGCGGACCTCCATTCTGGTAGGCGTTACCATTGCGCTGGGCACGATTCTCGGTTATTCCGCCATGGCAGGTATTGTGGGCGGCGGCGGTCTGGGTGATATCGCCATGCGTTACGGTTACTACCGTTATGATGAGGCAATTATGTTTGTGTCTGTGGTGCTGCTGGTGGTGCTGGTACAGATTTTCCAGACGCTGGGTATGAAGATGTCGGTGAAGCTGGACCGCAGAAAGCGGTAAAAGACGGGAAATGTGTTTTTGTGACTAAATCTTGAAAGCATGTACTGGAAACTGCTTATGAGATACATACGTGCGGCACAAATGAGGAGAGGTGCCGCACGGTAAAGACAATATGATGTGCCTTGGATGGAATGACAGGCATAACAGAAAGAGGAGGATATTATTATGAAAAAAAAGTTTATCGCAGGTATTTTGACGGCATCACTGGCGCTTGGCGTGCTGACGGCGTGCGGCGGCACGGATGACAGTGCACAGGGCGGGGCTATCACGGTTGCAGCATCCGCTACGCCTCATGCGGAGATTCTTGAGCAGGCGAAGCCGATTCTTGCAGACCAGGGATGGGATCTGCAGGTGACTGTATTCAACGATTACGTACAGCCCAATCAGGTAGTGGAAAGCGGAGAGTTTGACGCAAATTATTTCCAGCATATTCCTTATCTGGATTCCTTTAATGAAGAGCATGGCACACATCTTGTCAATGCCGGCGGCATTCATTATGAGCCTTTCGGGATCTATCCGGGTACGAAGAGTGATCTGACGACGCTGGAAAAAGGCGATGTGATTGCAGTACCCAACGATACGACCAATGAAGCGAGAGCGCTTTTGCTGCTGCAGGACAACGGCATCATCACACTCAAAGACGGCGTAGGTCTGGAAGCGACTACAAGAGATATCGTGGATAACCCGAAGGAGATTGAGATCCAGGAACTGGAAGCGGCTCAGGTTCCCAGAGTGAAGGAAGAAGTGGCATTTGTGGTTCTGAACGGTAACTATGCGTTGGAGGCAGGATTTTCTGTGAGCACGGATTCCGTAGCCTATGAGCAGTCCGATTCCGAGGCGGCTCAGACATATGTGAATGTGATCGCAGTTAAGGAAGGCAATGAGGGAAGCGATGCAGTCAAAGCGCTGGTGGACGTACTGAAATCCGATGAGATTACGGAGTATATCAACAGTACTTATGACGGCGGCGTGATTCCTTTTAAATGATCATAGCCGGCTGTAAATATTTTGATACAGGACGCTATGGATATACGACACATACAAACAGGAGCCGGGCTTGCCAGAATCGGCGGAAATTGGCGGCCCGGCTGCTTTTTTTCCTTGATTTTCGTAGAAAAAGCAGATATAATTCTAAATGTGTATCTCAGTACGCACATTTTTTATAAATAAGGTCCAGATAGATGAGGCTGCGAAGCAAATTACTTCAGATATATGAGGCTGCGAAGCAGATCTCGCAAAGTTATTTGCGAAGCAAATTACTTCAGATATACGAGGCTGCGAAGCAGATCTCGCAAAGTTATTTGCGAAGCAAATTACTTCAGATATACGAGTTCGCGAAGCGAATCTCGCAAAGTTATTTGCGAAGCAAATTACTTTTATGCTAATCAACCAGGCTTGAAGGATTTAAGGAGGAAAAAGTCACATGGATATCCAAAATGTAAAGCGTAAGACAACAAGTTTTCTAATTGGCAGTTTTGCGTTGCTTCTGGTAGTCAGTGCAGGAGTTTTTTTTAGTTTGGGAGTCTATATGAGCAAGGTCAGCAAGAATGCCATTGATAAGGTGGGCAGTCTGTATATGACCGGTATTAATGAACAGATTACGTCCCATTTCCGGACACTTATGGAGCTGAAGCTGGAACAGGCGGAAGCTGTAGTGACGGTGGTTTCGCAGGATATGGACATCAATACCCTGTACGGGGAACTGATTTATAGAACACATGTCAGGAATTTTGACTATCTGGCGCTTTGCAGTGAGGACGGAGAGATGGAAATGCTCTACGGAAACCAGCTTCGTCTTGCTGATCCGGAGCCTTTTTTTACGTCCCTGCGTAATAATCAGAAAAAGGTTGCGGTAGGAATTGACAGCAAGGGAAAAGAAGCGGTGATCTTCGGCATCAATGCGGCCTATCCGATGAAAGGCGGCGGAGAATCCATGGCTATCATCGTGGCGCTTCCTCTTGAATATATCAGTGAGATGCTGGAGACAGAGGGAGAGAGCGAACTGATGTACTCTAATATCATCCGGCAGGACGGCAGTTTTATTGTTAAAAACATGAAGGGTGATCATGCGGATTATTTCAGCAATCTGTACGATCGGTATCAGAATGTTGACAAAGAGAAAATAGATGCATACATACAGGAACTTACCGCCGCCATGGCAAAGGGAGAAAGCTATTCTGCCATTCAGGATTTTGGGGGCAGCAGACAGCAGGTATACTGTACTGACCTGCCATATTCGGAATGGCATCTGGTGACGATTCTGCCTTTTGGTATGCTGAATCAGACAGTGGACGGAATGAGTCAGAACAGAACCGTGGCAACTATGGCATCCTTTGCAGTGATTCTTGTTGTGCTGATGTTTATTTTCGTTTCGTATTATAAGATGACCCAGCAGCAGCTGCGGGATCTGAATGAAGCGCGGCAGGATGCACTGCAGGCGACGAAGGCCAAGAGTGAATTCCTTTCGAATATGAGCCATGACATCCGCACCCCTATGAATGCCATTGTAGGTATGACAGCCATTGCCACGGCACATATTGACGACAAGGAACAGGTACAGAACTGTCTCAGAAAGATTGCGCTTTCCGGTAAGCATCTGCTGGGACTGATCAACGATGTACTTGATATGTCCAAGATCGAGAGCGGAAAGATGACGCTGACGGCGGAAAGGGTGTCCTTGCGTGAAGTCGTCGAAGGGATTGTCAGCATTGTGCAGACACAGGTCAAGGCCAAGGGGCAGAACTTTAATGTGCATATTGATAACATTACGGTGGAGGACGTATACTGCGACAGTGTCCGCATGAACCAGGTGTTGTTGAACCTGCTGTCCAATGCGGTGAAATATACCCAGGAGGGCGGTACGATCCAGTTATCTCTGTTCCAGGAGAAAGAAACTCCGGAAAAGGGTGAGGCGTATGTAAAAACGCATGTGGTTGTTCAGGATAACGGAATTGGTATGACACCGGAATTTCTGGAACACATTTTTGACTCTTATTCCAGGGCGGACAGTAAGCGCGTGCAGAAGACCGAGGGAGCCGGTCTTGGCATGGCCATTACCAAGTACATTGTGGATGCGATGGAAGGAAAGATCACTGTGGAGAGTGAGCCAAACAAGGGAACTCAGTTCCACCTGATTCTGGATCTGGAAAAAGCCACAGAAGAAGAGATGAATATGGTTCTTCCCGCATGGAAAATGCTTGTGGTGGATGATGATGAGACATTATGCCGCACGGCAGTGGACGCACTGGATTCCATCGGCATTCAGGCTGACTGGACCATGAGCGGCGAGAAAGCCCTCGATATGATCAGGAAGCATCATCAGATGCGGGATGATTATCAGATCATTCTGCTGGATTGGAAACTTCCGGATATGGACGGTCTGCGGGTTGCAAGACAGATCCGTCATATAATTGAAGAAGATATGCCCATCATCCTGATCTCGGCGTATGACTGGAGCGAGTTCGAGACGGAGGCGAGAGAAGCCGGCATCACCGGTTTTATCTCCAAGCCGCTGTTTAAATCCACACTGTTTTATGGATTAAAGAAATACATGGGCGTAGAGGATAACGATGATCTGGCAGGAGCGGCTTCGGATATGGAACTGGCCGGACGGCATGTGCTGGTTGCCGAAGACAATGAGTTGAACTGGGAAGTACTCAAAGAACTGTTGTCCGATATCGGCATGGAACTGGAATGGGCTGAGAACGGCAAAATCTGTACGGAAATGTTCCAGAAATCTGAGCCGGGCTATTATGACGTGATTCTTATGGATGTCCGTATGCCTGTGATGAACGGATATGAGGCTACCGGAGCCATTCGTGGATTGAGCCGGGCCGATGCGCAGGAGATCCCCATCATTGCCATGACGGCAGATGCTTTTTCCGAGGATATCCAGAAGTGTCTGGACAGCGGTATGAATGCTCATACGGCAAAACCGATCAACGTGGGAGAGGTGGTTTCCCTGTTGAAAAAATATATTTTGTAAATATAGAAATATGCCGCATACGCTTCCGGGGCAGTGCTTTGACTGCCGCGGAGGCGTTTTTTTGAAAATAGCATAATTTCAGACAGAATACATATAAAGAAAACATACGTTATTTAAAGACGGGGGAAGCGGAAAATGTCAGTTCAATTTTATTTCGGGGCATCCGGATCCGGTAAGAGCAAAAAACTTCACGAAGACATCATACAGGCATCAAGGCAGAATCCGAAGACCGATTATCTCCTGATCGTGCCTGATCAGTTTACCATGCAGACACAGATGGATCTGGTGGTAGAGCATCCCGATCATATTATCATGAATATAGACGTGCTCAGCTTTGGCAGGCTTACCCATCGCATTCTGGAAGAGGTGGGCAGTAAGGATATGCCGGTTCTGGATGATACGGGCAAAAGCCTTGTACTGCGCAAGGCGGCCCAGCAGTGCAAGGAACAGCTGAAAGTGATGGGCCCGCATTTGCACAAGATCGGTTATATCCATGAGGTAAAGTCTGCTATTTCCGAATTTATGCAGTATGGCATCGGCATACAGGAGATGGAGAAACTGACAGAGTATGCTCGTTCCCGCGGTGCTTTGTACTACAAGCTGCAGGATCTGGGGGTATTGTATCAGGCGTTTCTGGACTATATCCATGAGAAATTCATAACCACGGAGGAAACCCTGGACCGGCTTACGGAGGCGCTGCCCAGATCTGAGATTATCAGAAACAGTGTGATTGCTTTTGACGGATTTACCGGATTTACGCCCATTCAGAACAGAGTAATCCGTGAATTGATGAGATTAGCCAAACGAGTCATTATAACAGTTACCATTGACGAAAGAGAGAACCCGTATCAGCAGGACGGGGAACATAAACTTTTTCACCTGAGTAAAAAGACCGTGTCGGACATGCGCAGGCTGGCGGGACAGGTGGACGCGGCGGTGGACAAGCCTGTGTGGTGTACTGAGCGGATAAACGGGCATTTGCCGCGGTTTGCGGGGAATGAGGAACTGGCTCATCTGGAACATAATCTTTTCCGGTATCCGGCACAGGTGTACGATGGGCCGGTGGAGCATCTTCGCTTGTATGAGGCTTCCAGCCCGAAGGAGGAGATCAGACAGGCCTGTATCGCCATACGGAAATTAATGATGGAGGGCGCGGGACTGCAGTATCGTGATATTGCCGTGGTCACAGGTGATATGGAGATCTATGGCAGTCTGATCGAGGAGGAATTTGCAAAGTTCGGCATTCCCATCTACCTGGATCACACCAGAGGGATTCTGCGCAATCCCTTTGCGGAATATATCAGGAGCGCTTTGCAGATCGTACTGCAGGATTTCAGTTTTGAGTCGGTATTCCATTATCTGCGCACGGGATTGACCGGATTTGCGGCAGAGGATGTGGACAGGCTGGAAAACTATATCCGCCGGTTCGGCATCCGGGGCAGGAAAAAATGGAGCAGCATCTTTGTCTATAAAGAGGAGAACAAGGAGGGAGAAGAGGCGGCCCTTGCGCAGCTGGAAAGATATAACCTTTTGCGGGAACAACTGATGGATCAGCTTATGCCGCTTCTTAGTCCGGTGCATACCGCCGGGGAGATGGTGCGGACCCTCTATGATTTTCTGGTGAAAAATGACCTGCAGCAGAAGCTTGCCGGCTTTGAGCGGCAGTTTCAGGCACAGGGAGATCTGGCGCGGGCGAAAGAGTACGGGCAGATCTACGCGCTGGTGATCGACCTGCTGGATCAGATTTACGGACTGTTGGCGGAGGAAGAGATGGAGCGAAGGGAATTTGCGGACATTCTGGATTCCGGGCTGACGGAGATCAGCGTGGGAACCATTCCCCAGAACGTGGATCGTGTGCTGGTGGGAGATATCGAGAGAACCCGTTTAAAGCAGGTCAGGATTCTTTTTCTTCTTGGAGTAAATGACGGGAATATTCCGAAAGGCGCAGGAAACGGGGGAATCATCTCAGACATTGACAGGGAGTTTTTGCGGGAGTCGGAACTGGAACTGGCGCCGTCCCCCAGGCAGCAGATGTATATACAGCGTCTGTACTTGTATCTAAATATGACAAAACCTTCGGACCGGCTGTATCTGTCCTGTGCCAAGACGGGAAGCGACGGGAAAAGTCTGCGCCCGGCTTATCTGATTGACCTGGTGCGCAAACTTTATCCGGCCCTTACGGTGGAGACGCCGGAGGCGGATCCGGTGGAGGAACAGCTTGTGTGCGGACGGGACGGGATCGGACTGCTGGCGGATATGCTGCGGGAGTATGCGGGAGGCAGGCTGGATGCAGAATCCGGAAAACGGCTGTATACTTTTTACCACAGTTATCATAACAGGACCGGATATCAGGATACGGTGGACCGGCTGATTGAGACGGCATTTTACCGCTATCAGGATACGCCGCTGTCCAAAATGGTGACAAAGGCTCTTTATGGCGCAATGCTGCAAAACAGTGTCAGCCGCCTGGAACGTTATGCCGCCTGTGCCTACGGGCATTTTCTGCAATACGGTCTGGCACTCCGGGAGCGGGATGACTACAGCTTCGAGGATGTGGACATGGGCAATGTTTTTCACGGCGTTCTTGAACTGTTTGCGGAAAAACTGACGGAACGGGGCTATACCTGGTTTGATTTTCCCGAAGATGAGGCGGGACAGATGGTGGAGGAGGCTGTGGAGGCTTATGCGGTGACCTACGGCGAGACCATTCTGTACAGTAGTGCACGAAACCGCAGTCTCTTGAAGCGTATGACCAGAATCCTGCGGCGCACGGTAATGACCTTGCAGGCACAGCTTCGCAAAGGGGCTTTTGTGCCGGACCGGTTTGAGATGTCCTTTTCCATGATCGAGGATCTGGATGCTCTCAACATCGACTTGAGTGAGCAGGAAAAGATGCGCCTGAGAGGGCGGATCGACCGGGTGGATACCTGTGAGGCGGAGGACAAGGTTTATGTGAAAGTCATCGACTACAAATCCGGCACCCGCAAGTTCGATCTGGCGGCTCTTTATTACGGGCTGCAGCTGCAGCTGGTTGTTTATATGAACGCGGCGGTGGAGATGGAGCAGAAGAAGCATCCGGAGAAAAAAGTGGTGCCGGCGGCAATGCTGTATTATCATATTGATGATCCCATGGTGGAGGACGGCGAAGGCATGACGCCGGAACAGATCAACAGAAAATTATTGCAGGAGTTGAAAATGACCGGAATAGTCAATGAAAATGATGAAGCCGTCAGATTTCTGGACAAAGAATTTACTGATAAGTCCGAAATCCTGCCGCTGGAACGAAAAAAAGACGGATCCTTTTCCGCATATTCAAGTGTCATAAAGGAAGAGGACATGAAAGTGGTCTCGAATTATGTTAACCATAAGATCCGGCAGATCGGCACCGGTATTCTGGGCGGAACCATATCTGTCAATCCCTATGAACAGAATGGAAATCAGGCATGTACCTACTGCGCCTATAAAAGTGTGTGCGGGTTTGACGGCAGAATCGAGGGATACCGGATGCGCAGGCTTCCCGGAATGAGTGCGGACGAGGCATTGCAGCGTATGAAGGAAGAGAGTGGGGATATGTGCGGCAGATGCCGAAGGATATAAAAGTGGAGGAAAAATGGGAATTTCATTTACAGAGCAGCAACAGAGAGTGATCGACGTAAGAGGACGTAATCTGCTTGTTTCGGCGGCAGCAGGCTCCGGAAAGACGGCAGTGCTGGTGGAGCGGATCGTGAAGATGGTCAGTGACAGTGAGCAGCCGGTGGATATCGACAGACTGCTTGTTGTGACTTTCACCAATGCGGCGGCGGCCGAGATGCGGGAGCGGATCAGCCGGGCTCTCAATGACAGACTGGCTGCAGACCCGGAAAATGAGCATCTGCAAAGGCAGACGACGCTGCTTCATAATGCCCGTATTACGACCATTGACAGCTTTTGTCTTTTTGTACTGCGCAATCAGTTCCATACCATCGGCCTGGATCCGGGGTTTCGGATCGCCGAGGAAGGGGAAAACCGACTGATCCGGCAGGAGGTGCTGTCACAGGTGCTGGAAGACTGCTACACCGCGGGAAAGCAGGAGTTTCTGGACTGCATGGAATATTTCAGCGTCGGCAGCAGAGACACGGCGGTGGAGGAGATCGTGTTGAAGCTTTATGATTTTGCCATGAGTACCCCGTTTCCGGAGCAGTGGCTGAAGGAGCGGAAGGCGGATTACCGTGTGTCAGCGGGTGCAAGGGATGATCAGGGAGGCGCATGCGCGGCAGCAGACTGTTCAGAGGACATGTCAGCCGGTTTTGGCAGTCTGCCATGGGTTATTGACTTGATACGCCGGGCCCGTCTCCTTTTGGAAGGATGTCAGGCGAAGCTGTCGGAGGCAATCCGCATGTGCGAGGAACCGGACGGCCCGTATATGTACGGTGAACTTCTGGAACGGGAAAAAGAAATGGTGGAGAAGCTTCTTGGCAGATGCGGGGCGGAGGACTCTTGTGGAGATTACGATGCCCTGTACGCTGCTTTTGCGGCGGTTCATTTTGACAGACTTCCATCTAAAAAAGACGATACGGTGTCACAGGTTAAACGGGAAATTGCCAAGGGGATCCGCACAGAGGTAAAAGAGCAGCTTGGTGATTTGCAGAAGAAGTTTTTTTTCAAGGAAAAAGAACAGGTTCTAAAGCAGATGGAAGTCTGTGGCGCGGCAGTGGAGGCTCTGGTCGATCTGACGCTTGCGTTTAAGGAAGCCTTTGATGCGAAGAAGCGGGACAAGAATGTGCTGGATTTTGATGATATCGAGCATTTTGCATTGGAGATTCTTGTGAGGAAGGATCAGGACGGGAATTGTGTGCCGACAGATACAGCCCTTGAGTATCGAAGTTATTTTCACGAGATTCTGATAGACGAATATCAGGACAGCAATCTGGTGCAGGAGTATATTCTGTCATGTATTTCCGGTGAGGATGAGGGCAGGTACAATCGTTTCATGGTAGGAGACGTGAAACAGAGCATTTACAAATTCCGTCTGGCAAGGCCGGAGCTGTTTCTGGAAAAATATGAGAGCTACGGACGGGTGGAGGCCGGGGAGCAGGCCGCCGCAGAGAAAATAGACCTGCATCAGAATTTTCGGAGCCGGAGGGAAGTCCTGAACAGTACGAACAGGGTTTTTGAACAGATCATGGGAAAAGACGTGGGCGGAATTGTCTATGACGATCTGGCGGCATTACATCCGGGTGCGGAATATCCTGTGCAGACCCGTCATACGGCCGGAGCCGTCACGGAGTCAACAGACACACAGCCGGGAGACCAGTCAGCAGCAGAGGTACAGAACCTGAATCTGACGGAACTGCTGCTGTTTCGAACGGGTGAGAAGCCGGAAGACATTTCCGTAAAAGAGCAGGAAGCCTATGGCGTGGCGGCAAAAATCAGGGAACTGATGCGGGAATTTCAGGTGACGGATAGGGAGAGCGGCGGTTTTAGGAAACTTTTTTACAGGGATATTGTCATTCTTCTGCGGACCACGTCGGGATGGGATGAGGTGTTCAAGCGTGTTCTGGAAGAAGAGGGAATACCGGTGCATATGACTTCCAGAACAGGATATTTTGCGGCGGCAGAGATACAGGAACTGCTGCATTTCCTGCGGATTCTGGATAATCCATTGCAGGATATTCCGCTTTACGGCGTGATGCATTCTTATCTGGGCGGATTTGAGGAGGAAGAGATCGCGCTGGTCAAGGCTTTATATCCGAGGAAAAAGTATCTGTATGACGCGGTCAGGGAATGTGCAGAGGGGCCTGCAAGTGAAGAGAATGAGCCGCCGATTGAGCCGCTGATGCCGCAGCTTCTCAGGGATAAACTCTGTGCTTTTTTAAATCAAATCGAGCATTACCGCAGCCTGGCGTCTTATTTTTCCGTGCAGGAGCTTTTGCAGACGATTCTGCGTGAGACAGATTATCTGAACTATGTGGCGGTAAAGCCTGAGGGTAATAAGCGGCGGGCCAACGTGGAGATGCTTCTTGTGAAGGCGGCGGAGTATGAGAAGACCAGCTATTTCGGGCTGTATCATTTTCTTCGCTATATGGAACAGCTTGAAAAATATGAGGTGGATTATGGAGAGGCCGGTCTGCAGGATGAAAATGCGGATGTGGTGCGTATCATGAGCATCCATAAAAGCAAGGGACTGGAATTTCCGGTGTGCTTTGTTTCCGGGCTGGCCAAAAGTTTTCAGACGAGGGACTCAAGCAGTCATCTTGTACTGGATCTTGATGCGGGAATCGGGGTGGATTATGTGAATCCCGCGGCAAGGGTGCGGGGCAGGAATCTGCGCAGAAATGTCATTGCCGAGAAGCTGCGGGTTGACAATCTGGCGGAGGAAATGCGTATCCTGTATGTGGCGATGACCAGAGCAAAGGAGAAGCTGATTCTTACGGGAACGGTGAAGACACCGGAGAAGGCGGCGGCATCTCTTCTGCCTTTACAGAAAAAGAAGGAACTGCTTCTGCCTTATGACGTGCTGACCGGCAGAGGAAGTTTTCTGGAACTTCTTCTTGCGGCGCTGGCAAGAAACAGATGCATGGACGTTTTCTACCGGGAATGCAGTCTGGAACCGGATAGGTCCAGTCCGTTTTATGGGCAGGATATGAGCATCCGGGTAGTGCTTACAGGCTGGGAAGACAGGGTGGAGGAAAAACTGGAAGAGGCTGTGCGGATGGAAGAGGCCAGACGCAGATTGTTGTTGTCCGATGCGGTCAGAGACGGGGACCATGCACTTATGACAAATATGTCGGAAAAGTTTGCCTGGCAGTATCCCTGTGAAAATCTGCAAAATCTCTATACGAAGACTACCGTATCAGAGTTGAAAATGGCAGGAATGCAGGAAGAAACGGACTTTTCCTTCAAATTGTTTGAAGAGGAGACGGTGGTCCCCTATCTGCCCGGTTTTCTGGAAAAAGACGAGCATGTCAGCGGCTCCATGCGAGGCAGTGCTTTCCATAAAGTAATGGAATTGTTTGATTTCACTAAATTGACGAAAGAGGTTCATGAAAACCGGCCGGCAGCGGAGAGCCTGCTGAAAGAACAACTTGACGGAATGCGGCGGGACGGCAGGCTGTCAGAAGAGTATTTTGAGGTGGTTTCGACGGATAAGCTTGTGGCTTTTTTGATGAGCAGGGCGGCACTGCGGATGGGAGAGGCGGCACGGGACGGCCGGCTCTTTAAGGAACAGCCTTTTGTGATGGGGCTTCCGGCCCACCGCTTAAACAGGGATTTTCCTTCGGAAGAAATGGTGCTGATTCAGGGAATCATTGATGTGTTTTTTGAGGAAGAGGGCAGATATGTCTTGCTGGATTATAAGACCGATGCGGTGAAAACGGCGCAGGAGCTGGTGAAGCGGTATCACGTACAGCTTGATTATTATGCGGAGGCTCTGGAACAGGCGTCCGGCTATCGGGATACGGAGCGGATTCTGTATTCCTTTAAGCTGGGGGAGGAGATTCATTTATGATTGCAAGATTGTGTATTCGGGGGTATAGTCTATATAGTGAAATTGAAACAGAGCAGGTAAGGTATCATGAGTATCATTTATAAAAATAAGCGATTATCATCATCGCGGGTCATTTTACTTGGATTTTTCGGGGTGATCGTTCTGGGAACGGTTTTGTTGATGCTGCCCTGTTCTAAGGCCGGCGCGGGCGGAGCCTCTTTTCTGGACGCTCTGTTTACGGCCACTTCGGCAGCCTGCGTGACCGGGCTGATCACCAACGACACGGCTACCTACTGGACGGGATTCGGGCAGGCGGTGATTCTGTGTCTGATCCAGATCGGCGGGCTGGGTGTGATCACGATTGCGGTTTTCATCACCAAACTTTCCGGTCGCAAGATCGGCCTGATGCAGAGGAGCATTATGCAGGAATCCATTGCGGCACCGCAGATGGGCGGTATCGTGCGGATGACAGGATTTATCCTGAAAACAGTGGCCGTAATAGAACTTGCAGGCGCGGCGGCATTTCTGCCGGTTATGATCCCTCAATTCGGGGTGCTGAAAGGAATCTGGTATTCTCTTTTCCATTCCATTTCTGCTTTTTGCAATGCGGGATTTGATCTGATGGGGGTAAGGACGCAGTATTCCTCACTGACTTTTTATACCGGAAATGTGCTTGTGAATGTGGTGGCCATGACGCTGATCGTGGTGGGCGGCATTGGTTTTCTGACCTGGGACGATGTGAAGCGGAACAGGCTGCATTTGCGCCGGTACCGTATGCAGAGCAAAGTGGTGCTGGCTGTGACCTGCGCACTGATTGTACTGCCGGCGGTTTATTTCTATTTCAGGGAATTCAATATGCCGGTGTGGGAAGGCATGACGGTGAAAGAGCGGGTGCTTGCATCCCTTTTCCAGTCTGTGACCACGCGCACGGCGGGGTTCAATACGGTGGATCTGGCCAGTCTCACGGAGTCCGGGCAGATGATCATGGTTCTGCTCATGCTGATCGGCGGCTCTCCCGGGTCTACGGCGGGCGGTATGAAAGTCACCACCTTTGCGGTGCTTTTTGCTACAGCGATTGCTGTGTTTAAGCGCAGGCCCAACGCCCACATATTCGGCAGGCGGATTCCGAATGACACAGCCCATTATGCGGCTACGGTGCTTGTGCTTTATATGAGTCTGTTTCTCGCAGGCGGTATTTTTATCAGTTGTGCGGAAAATATGGCGATCATGCCGGCGCTGTTTGAAGCCGGGTCTGCCATTGCAACAGTGGGGGTGACGCTGGGCATTACGCCGGGACTGTGCGCGGCATCCAAGGTTGTTTTGATCATTCTGATGTTTCTGGGACGGGTGGGCGGCATGACTATTGTGTATGCGGCACTATCGGCGAAACATCCTTATGTTTCGGAGTTCCCCCAGGAGAAGATTATGGTCGGGTAGCTTGTTGTCTGCTGGAATTAAAAGAAAGGCATGGTTATAGGATGAAATCAATTTTATTAGTAGGTTTAGGCCGTTTTGGCCGTCACATAGCGGAGAAACTGTTTGATCTGGATCATCAGGTTATGGCGGTGGACCGGAAGGAAGAGCGGGTGGATTCGATTCTACCCTTCGTTACCAATGCGCAGATTGGCGACAGTACCAACCCGGATTTCCTTGTATCTTTGGGAATCAGGAATTTTGACCTGTGTATCGTAGCTATCGGGGACAATTTTCAAAGTTCCCTGGAAACCACATCTCTGTTAAAAGAGCTTGGAGCCAAGGTGGTAGTATCCAGGGCGGCCAGTGACGTACATGCCAAGTTCCTGTTAAAGAACGGAGCCGATGAGATCGTCTATCCGGAACGGCAGCTTGCCACATGGACGGCCATCCGTTACAGTGCGGATCATATTTTCGATTATATTGAACTGGATGACGAGCATGGGATCTTTGAAGTGCCCGTGCCTGAGGAATGGGCGGGAAAAACCATAGGGGAACTGGATATACGTAAACGCTATAACGTCAATGTTATGGCCCTCAAGGAAGAAGATATCCTGAATCTGACGATCACGCCTGACACGGAAGTTACTGCCAGCCAGACGCTGCTCGTGCTGGGAACCATGAAGCAGATCCAGAAAGTATTCCATATCTGAGTATATATGCATATTGCAAGCCCGCTTGCAATACTGCTTAGATAAAAAGTTGAAAAATCTTTGATTTTTCAACGTATGACACCTCTTAACAAAATATAAAACTCTTATGAAATTTTCGTGATCTTTCTTGACATTAAAATTTTTTTGCATAATGATAGATAGGTGGAATGTAAAGAAAGGAGTATCACGAATCTTATGATTAAAACATTAGCGGCACAGATCAAAGAATTCAAGAAAGAGTCCGTGCTGACCCCTGTGTTCATGATTCTGGAAGTTGTCTTCGAGACGCTGATCCCGCTTATGATGGCTTCCATTATTGACGACGGGGTGGAAGCGGGAGATATGCGGCATATCTATATTGTCGGCGCTTTTATGGTGGCGTCGGCTCTCTGCGGACTGTTCTGCGGTGTTATGGGGGCAAAATTCGGAGCAAGGGCATCCACCGGTTTTGCGAGAAACATCCGGCAGTCAATGTTTGACAACATACAGACATTTTCCTTTTCCAATCTGGATAAATTCAGTACGGCGGGACTGGTGACCAGAATGACCACGGATGTGACCAACATTCAGATGGCCTATCAGATGCTTCTGCGTATCTGTTTCCGTGCGCCCATCAATATGATATGTGCAATGTCCATGGCATACCTGATCAATGCCAGGCTGGCCACGGTATATCTGATCGCAATGATTCTGCTTGCGGTGGTTCTCTTCTTTATTATAAGGGGAGCGATGAAATATTTTCAGATGGCATTTCCCAAGTATGATGAGCTGAATGCTTCCGTACAGGAAAATGTCAGTGCCATCCGTGTGGTCAAGGCTTATGTCAGAGAGGAGCATGAGACATCCAAGCTGAAGAAAGCCAGCCAGGGTATCTATGACATTTTTCAGAAAGCGGAGAAAAATGTGGTTCTGAACATGCCGGTGATGCAGTTTACAGTCTATACCTGTATTCTGCTGATCTGCTGGATGGGTGCGCGGATGATCGTGCAAAATGAACTGACTACCGGAGAGTTGATGAGTCTGATGGCATACTGCATGAATATTCTCATGAGCCTGATGATGGTGGCCATGATTTTTGTCATGATGAGTATGAGTATCGCCAGTGCAAGACGAATCAGTGAAGTGCTGGAAGAGAAAAGTGATCTGACTAATCCGGTCAATCCTGTCTATGACGTACCAAACGGTGAGATTGAGTTCCGGGATGTGGATTTTTCCTATTATGAGGATAAAGATAAGGCTGTTCTGAACGGTATCAACCTGAAGATCAGGTCCGGTGAGACTGTGGGAATCCTGGGTGGTACCGGCAGTTCCAAGACGAGTCTGGTAAATCTGATCAGCCGCCTTTATGACGTGTCTTCCGGCACTGTGCTGGTGGGAGGCCGTGATGTGCGGGAATATGATATGGAGAGCCTGCGTAATCAGGTGGCTGTCGTATTGCAGAAAAATGTGCTTTTCTCAGGTACGATTCTTGAGAATCTGCGCTGGGGCAATGCTGATGCCGGCGAGGAGGAATGCAAGCGGGTATGCAGGCTGGCGTGTGCGGATGAATTTATCGAGAAGATGCCGGATGGCTATAACACATACATAGAACAGGGCGGTTCTAATGTATCCGGTGGGCAGAAACAGAGGCTCTGTATTGCAAGGGCACTGCTCAAGAAACCGAAGGTACTGATTCTGGACGACAGTACCAGTGCGGTGGATACGGCTACGGATGCGAAGATCCGTAAGGCTTTTGCAGAGGAGATACCGGATACCACGAAGCTGATCATTGCCCAGCGTGTATCCAGCGTACAGCACGCGGATCATATTATTGTTATGGAAGAGGGCAGAATCGACGGTTACGGAACTCATGAGGAACTGCTTGCAAATAACGAGATTTACCGTGAAGTGTATGAATCCCAGACAAGCGGCGGCGGTGATTTTGATGAAAAGGCAGGTGAAGACTGATGCCGGGACCGATGAGAGGCGGAATGCCTAAAGGGAAGAAAATAGAAAATCCGGGAAAAATTTTTAAGAGACTGATGAAATACGTTGCCAAAAGCTACGGACCGCATCTGGTCATCGTCGGGATGTTGATCTTTGTCAGCGTGCTGGCGAACGTACAGGGCACAATGTTTATCCAGAAGCTGATCGACGACTACATTACGCCCATGCTGACCATGGACGTGCCGGATTATCATCCGCTGGCCATGGCGATTCTGCGGGTGGCAGGTTTCTATGCGGTAGGCGTGGCGGCAACCTATATATACAACCGCATTATGATAAATGTGACTCAGGGAGTGCTCAGAAATCTGAGGGATGATCTGTTTGCCCACATGGAGAAACTTCCGATTAAATATTTCGACACCCATGCCCACGGGGATATCATGTCAGTTTATACCAATGACACGGATACCATCAGGCAGATGGTGAGCCAGAGTATGCCCCAGGTGTTCAACAGTGCCATCACTATTGTCAGTGTGTTGATCAGCATGGTCATCCTTAGCGTGCCGCTTACCCTTGTAACGCTGGTCATGGTGGGAGTTATGCTGGCAGTGACCAAAAAGACTGCGGGCCTGAGCGGAAAATATTTCCTTCAGCAGCAGCAGGATCTGGGTAAAGTCAACGGGTTTATCGAGGAGATGATGGACGGGCAGAAGGTGGTCAAGGTTTTCTGTCACGAAGAGGAAAATATCGCGAAGTTCAGGGAACTCAACGACAGTCTTTATCACAGTGCGGATAAGGCGCACTATCTTGTGAACATTGTCGGACCGGTCAACATGCAGCTGGGTAACGTGAGTTATGTGGTCTGCGCGATTGTGGGAGGCGCTATGGCGCTGTCCGGTTTTACAGGTCTGTCGCTGGGGGCACTGGCCAGTTTCCTGACCTTTAACAAGAGCTTTAACATGCCCATTAATCAGGTAAGCCAGCAGTTTAACTCCATCGTTATGGCTATGGCAGGCGCGGAGCGTATTTTCGAGATGATGGATGAAACACCGGAGGCGGATAACGGTTATGTGACGCTGGTCAATGTGAAAGAACAGGGCGGCCGCCTTGTGGAGAGCACAGAGCGTACCGGCCGCTGGGCATGGAGACATGAACATCAGGCGACCGGTGCCGTAGACTATGTGGAATTAAAAGGCGATGTAGTGTTTGACGGAGTAGATTTCGGCTACAACGATGAAAAAATCGTGCTTCATGATGTGAAGCTTTACGCGGAGCCGGGGCAGAAGATCGCTTTCGTCGGTTCCACCGGTGCAGGCAAGACTACGATCACAAACCTGATCAATCGTTTTTATGACATACAGGATGGAAAGATTCGCTATGACGGCATCAATGTGAATAAGATCAAGAAGGCGGATCTGCGGCGGTCTCTCGGAATCGTACTGCAGGATACCCATCTTTTTACAGGGACGGTAATGGATAACATACGTTATGGGAAGCTGGATGCCTCTGACGAGGAAGTCATAGCTGCAGCGAAACTGGCCAATGCGGACGGATTTATCAGACATCTGCCGGAAGGATATCATACTGTGCTGACAGGGGACGGAGCCAACTTAAGCCAGGGACAGAGACAGCTTCTCGCTATTGCCAGGGCGGCCATCGCCGATCCGCCGGTGTTGATTCTGGACGAAGCGACCAGTTCCATTGACACTCGTACCGAGCGCATTGTGCAGGACGGCATGGATAAACTGATGAACGGCAGAACCACTTTTGTGATTGCCCACAGACTTTCCACGGTCAAGAATTCCGACTGTATCATGGTGCTTGAACAGGGCAGGATCATCGAGCGGGGAACCCATGACCAGCTGCTTGAGGAGAAAGGCCGTTACTATCAGTTGTATACGGGGAATGCGATCGCGAATTAATGCGGCGGAAAATATAATTGTATTTTTACAATCGTGAAAAGGGGATGTTTGGTGTTGCAGCATGAACATTCCCTTTTGCACATAGAAAGTAAATGGAAAGTACGTAGAAAACACATGGAAAGAATATATTGACTTAAGAATGTCGAATCCTGTTGTCGAATTTTGGGATATGATTTGGGGTTTGCATAGCCATTGGAAGATAATTGACAGATGTTTTTGGAACATGTATATTATAGTAAAGACTACCAAAAATAGTCTAAATGAAAGGATGTGTGAAGTATGAATAGTTTTTATAACCTTCCGGATGCTGAGGCAGTGGTGCTGGAGAAGTTATGGGAACAAGAGCAACCGATCAAACAATCACAGTTTCTTATTTTAGTTCAAGAAGCGGGAAAGGAGTGGAAGAGACAGACGCTGAATACCTTTTTGTCAAGACTTGAGGAAAAAGGGCTTGTAAAGAGAGAGCACAGGATGGTTTCAGCCGTGTACAGCAAAGAAGAGTACAGCCTGATGCAGATGAAAGAAGCCCTCAATTATATGTATGACGGGCGGCTGAGCAATTTCGTAGCGGCGTTTACGAAAGGGAACGGAATCAATGCAGAGGAGGCGGAAGAACTGATTAAAATTTTGGAAGACTATTAGGAGGGATGATGGAATATTTACTGATCATGTCTCTGTCGGGGAGCACGATGACGGCAATGTGCATTGTGTTTGGCAGGATCATGAGAGACAGATGTCCGGCAGGACTGCAGTACCTTTTGTTGAAGGCGGCTGTGCTGTATTACCTGGTGCCGCTGCCGTTTCTGAAAGGCTGGTATGACAGGATTGCCGGATTTGTGTTGACTAAAAGGCATATGGAAGCTGCGCAGGTATCGCTGAAATGGGGAAATTATGCCATACAGGTAAACGGCAGAGTGTATCCGAATGCTTATCTGAAAATACAGATGATCGTGGGCGCAGTGTGGCTGTTGGTTTCCCTCGGATTGTTTCTATTTGAACTTTGGGATTATTTTCGCACCGGAAAAAGAATCAGGAACTTTATGGACGCTGCCGGGGCAAAGAAAGGCTGCGAACTGTCTGAGGAGCTGCGAGAGCAGTACGGGATAAGACGGAAGGTATATGTATATCAGATTGGAACGGCAGAAAAGACTATGACTTTCGGCGTTTTTAAGCCCGTTATACTGTGTGGCAGAGAACTGGGAAGTATGGAGACGGATTTGCTTTTACGCCATGAGCTCATGCATATCAGGCGGTGGGACACGCTTTGGAAGACATTGCGGCAGCTGGCGTTCTTCCTGCATTGGTGGAATCCGTTTATGTGGATTCTGTACAATCGTATGGAACGGTTCGGTGAATGTGCCTGTGATGAGGCGGTCATTCAGGGAATGACGAAGACAGAGATCAAACGGTATCTGCGTCTGCTGATCAGTGAATCGGCGTTGAAGAAGCCCGGCTGTCGTTCACGTCTGCAGTGCGGGATGGAATTCAGCAGTGAAGCGAAAAGGTTACAGGAAAGGATGGAGAATGTCATGAAAAATAAAATGTGTAATACAACAGTAGCAGGATTTGTGATGGCCGTGCTGGTGCTGGCTAATTCCATGACGGTGTTTGCGTATGGGGATGTGACACGGGAAGGGATGGAAGGTGAAGTGCCTCGTCAGGAAATTGATAAGATACTTGATGCGGAAATGTCACAGTTTATTCCGGAACATGTTGAAGCGGAGCAGGCATCGGAAAGCGATATGTATGGAATTCTTCCGGTAAACATTGATTTCAGATATGACGAGCAGTTTATTGATGTTGACGGAAATGTATATCCGATACTGGACACACAGGATGACATGTCTCCAACGCCTTATTGGGGTTGCAATCATGATTATGTTCCGGGGACGAAGGTTCTGCATAAGTCAAATGACGATGGAAGTTGCATAGTGCGGACATATTCAGCGCAAAAATGTAGCAAATGTGATTATGTGTTGATTGGTGAGCAAATAGGTGAGTTTAAATATTTTAAGTGCCCTCACTAATCAGACAGATTACCAGAGCATTGAGTAGACGGTATATTCAGATGTATTAAAGCATGTCAAGACGCATCAGAGTATATTCAAATGTTTTAAAGCATGTCAAAATGTATGAGAATATATTCAAATGCATTAAAGCATGTCAGGATATATGAGAATATATCCAAACGTATTAAAGTATGTCAGGATGTATCAAAATATATCAAAATCGTATTTAAACATGTTGACACATCAATACATAACGGGGCTTCATCATGAAAGTTTCAGTACATTTTGTGTGAGAAAGATAAAGAGTGCAACCGGTCAGGCGTGCGAAGATCAAGAACGCAGCCCGGCACGTGTGTAATCCAAATTGAGCACACACGTAATTGAGCAGATATAATGTATTGAAACTATAAACTGCCGACATGCTGAACCGCGAATGCAATCGCAGAGAATCTGCGGTGGATTAGAGCAATAGAAGAATTGAGTCAACAGTTTAAGGAAAAACTGAATAGAGTTGTATGATAATGGAATACCCCGTAACTCTGCGGCATGTAGGTTTTGTTAATGCCAGTGGAGTGCGGGGTGTTTTGTTTTGGATCTGTAAAAGTATTGTTTATCCAGCAACAGGCAATCTAGTTAATAGAATGAAAGAA
>ERZ808035.296-NODE-296-length-52597-cov-11.066679_pt1 | contig 52597 bp, 38 predicted proteins | sample MGYA00380189_ERZ808035 | MGnify/ENA primary metagenome ERZ808035 (study PRJEB31490, sample SAMN06133407) | mouse gut metagenome | isolation source: M5_1 | host: mice | place: China: Chengdu | collected 2015-05 ... | reverse complement strand
CTATGAAATGAACCACCCCCCGGTTCATTTCATAGCTAATAAATGTTAAAATCGAGGATAACTCACTGTGGGATAGGAAGAAAAAATTTGCATTTGGGGCGAAAATTTTTTTTAATTCTTATAAATCGTATAATTCGTATAAGACTTATGGATAACAGGCGTAAATTCACGAAATTGCAGCATAAATCGCACAAAAAAGGCCACAGCGCGGGGGGGGAATGGCCTGCGCTATGGCTTTTTGTCGGGGGGGTGACCGGAATCAGAGGGCTCGTGCGCCGTCGCTGATGACTACGTCGTAGATTTTGGGTTCGTGGCCGTATTTCTCGGCGAACTTGCTGACAGCGGTCTTGACAAATTCGTCGCGGAGCTCGTCCTTCACAAGGTTGATGGTGCAGCCACCGAAGCCGCCGCCCATGATACGCGAGCCGGTGACGCCGCATTCGCGGGCCACACCGTTGAGGAAGTCAAGTTCTTCGCAGCTCACCTCGTAATCCTTGGAGAGGCCGTTGTGGGTCTCGTACATCTTGCGGCCTACCGTCTCGTAATCGCCGGCCACAAGTGCGTCGCATACTGCGAGGACACGGTCCTTCTCCTCGATGACGAATTTGGCACGGAAATAATCCTCGGCCGTGATTTCACCCTTCACTGCGTCAAGGGCCTCCATTGTGGCGTCGCGCAGAGTCTCGAGCCCGAGCTTGGCAGCCACGCGCTCGCAGCTGGCGCGGCGCTTATTGTAGGGCGAGTCGGCAAGTTCGTGCTTCACACGCGAGTCAACGAGCACCAGGCTGTAGCCTTCGGGATTGAAGGGGAAGTACTCGTGCTCCAGCGAACGGCAGTCAAGACGCATCAGATTGCCTTTCTTGCCGAACACGCTTGCAAACTGGTCCATGATGCCGCAGTTCACGCCGCAATAGTTGTGCTCGGTGCTCTGACCTATCTTTGCCAGCTCGAACTTGTCGATCCGGTTCTCGTTGAACATATCGTTGATGGCGAAAGCGAAGCAGCTCTCGAGAGCAGCCGAGGAGCTGAGGCCCGCACCGTTGGGGACATTGCCTGCGAATGCTGCATCGAAGCCTTTCACTTTGCCGCCGCGTTTCAGCACCTCGCGGCACACGCCGAACACGTAGCGGGCCCAGGAGGGTGCGGGAGCATCTTCCTCACGCAGGCCGAACTCGCAGTAAGCGTCATCGAAATCGACGCTGACGAGACGTACCTTATCGGTACCGTTGGGCTTGATTTCGGCCATTATCACCTTGTCGATGGCACCGGGAAACACGAAGCCGCCGTTGTAGTCGGTATGCTCACCGATGAGGTTGATGCGGCCTGCCGAAGCATAGAATGCTCCATCTGTACCGAAGCGCTTCTCAAACGCGGAATGGATTTTTTCTTTTAATTCCATGGTAGGTTAAACTTGAATTATAATAATTGTCAGGATATTCAAAGTGCCTTGATCTCGATTGCGAAACCGCCTCCCCGCGCCATCTGCATATCGAGGACAGTCGAGGCATCCACCTTGCGGGTAGTGATTACGTATGCCTCGGAATTGGTGTAGGCGTCGGCGTCCGGAGCGTCGGCGTAGATTGTAGCCTCGTACTCGCGTCCGGGGGTCAGGAACGAGAGGTCGACCTTGAGAGTGCGGGCGGTGTCGCCGTTGACGGCTCCCACATACCAGTCGTCGCCACCCTTGGCACGGCGTGCGGCAAGGATGTATTCGCCGGGGACGGCGTCAAGATAGCGGCTTTCGCTCCAGTCGACGGGCACATTCTTTATAAAGGTGAACGCGTCGGCCTTCTCGGCATAGTGCTCGGGCATGTCGGCAGCCATCTGGAGGGGCGAGTACATGGTGACATAGAGTGCGAGCTGATTGGCAACCGTAGCCTTCTTGTGCTCGGTGCTACCGGGCACGAAGCTGCCGATGTCCATGCGGAACACGCCGGGAGTGAAGTCCATGGGGCCACCCTTGAGACGGGTGAACGGCAGAATGGTGACGTGCTGCGTGCTCATGTTGCGGTACTCGGTGCCCATGGCGCTCTCGTTGCCCACGAGGTTGGGATATGTGCGGGCAAGACCGGTGGGACGCACTGCCTCGTGGCCGTTAACCATGATGTGGTGCTCGGCAGCCTTCTTCACGGCATTGAGGTAATGGTTCACCATGCGCTGGCTGTAGTGCGTCTCGCCCTTGGGCAGAATGTTGCCCACATAGCCACTCTTCACGGCATCGTAGCCGTACTGATTCATGAGAGCGTAGGCGGTGTCCATGTGAGCCTCATAGTTGGCCGGCGAGCCGCTGGTCTCGTGGTGCATCATCAGTTTGATGCCCTTGCTGTGGGCATAGTCGTTGAGCGCCTTGAGGTCGAAGTCGGGGTAAGGTGTGACGAAGTCGAAGACATATTCCTTCTCCTTGCCGAACCAGTCTTCCCAGCCTACGTTCCAGCCCTCGATGAGCAGCTGGTCGAAGCCGTTGTCGGCGGCGAAATCTATGTAGCGGCGCACGTTGGCATTGTTGGCGCCGTGATGGCCGTGAGGCTTTGCCTTGCTGTAGTCGAAAGTGGCGAGGTCGAAATTCTCGGCATTGGTGTAGCTCCACTGGCTCTTGCCGGTAATCATCTCCCACCATACACCCATGTACTTCGTGGGATGAATCCAGCTTGTATCGTCCAGCGCGTTGGGCTCATTGAGATTATAAATCAGGTTGGAAGCCAGGATGTCGGTGGCCGAACCAACCATAATGGCACGCCAGGGAGTGGCGAAAGGCAGTTTAACGACAGCCTTGGCCTCGGGTATGCCGGGGGTGAGCCACGAGGTAAAGGTCATGGTGGTGTCGTTGAGGTTGAGGTGCATTGCGGGATAATCCACGAGGGCGGCCTCATGTATGTTGATGTACACTCCGGAATCATTGCGCATGAGCAGGGATGTCTGCACGCCGGTGGGCGAGAAGCCTGTGGCCGAGACGTTGCCCGGCTGGTCGCTGCTGTTGCGACCGCGGATTTCACTCAGCGGAGTGATGTTGTACTCATATTCCTGCGTGTCGTAGTCGCCCGGAATCCACCATGCCGTATGGTCGCCCGTCATGGCGAACTGCGTCAGCTCCTCGGCAATGAGCAGTGAATCCACGCCGTCCTGCTGAGGGAACACATAGCGGAAGCCCACGCCGTCATCGTAGGCGCGGAACTCGATATTCATCTTCAGACCTGTCGACTTCTGGCGAAGGCTGACGGTCATGCTGTTGTAATTGTCGGCTATGGAGTCGTTCTCGCCCCATACGGGTGCCCAGCTGCCCGAGTGGCTGCCATGCTCCACACCCTCTATGCTGAATCCGGAATCAAGATTGTCACGGTCGCCCAGAAGCCTGAAACCCATTGTGGAGTTGCGCACGATGGTGTCGCCGCGAAAAACCACGTTATAGGCCGGCACACCGCCGTCCATGGCAGCAAAAGCCACGTCAAGGGCGCCGTCGGGCGACTGGAGCCGCGAGTCGGGCGTGCCGGTGCATGCTGTGAGCGCAAGGGCCGGCAACATAAATTTCACAATAGAAGTATGCATAATCTTTACTTAATATGTTATGGTATGAGAGTTATCGGTTTATTTAGTTATCGGTTTATTTATATGTGCAAATATACGGATTTAATCCATATTCATATGTGGGGCCATTTTATTTTTGTTGATATTTAACATTAATATAAGTTAAAATTCAATGAAAGTTTGTACAATATTGTAATAATTACTACTTTTGTAACGATTACAATTTACGACTGTATAATGACTATATCTACAACATATTCCACCCAGCAGCTGACGCAGATGCTCTACCGCCACAGCATCCGCCCATCAGTGCAACGCATAGCCGTGCTGTCGCATGTGGCCGGCGGATGCCATCCGTCGGCGGAAGAGATATATGCCGGACTGTCGGAACAGTTTCCATCGCTATCCCGCACGACTGTATACAACGCTCTGCACCTGTTCGTGGAAAAACAGCTTCTGCGCGAGCTTGAGATTGAAAGCGGCTGCGTGCGCTACGACATTGCCATGCAGGAACCTCACAGCCACTTCGTGTGCCGCCGGTGCGGCCGCATAATGGACATGCGCATGCCCGACGGCATAGCCGACATTGTGCTCCCGGGATACACGGTAGAGATGTCAGACGTGTTTCTGAAAGGAATATGCCCCGAATGTCATAAAACTCAACAACAACCCAAATAACCAAACCAACAATGAAAGAACTCAAAGGAACCAAGACCGAACGCAACCTGCAGGAAGCGTTCGCCGGAGAATCACAGGCACGCAACAAGTACACCTACTTCGCATCCAAGGCACGCAAGGACGGCTACGAACAGATTGCCGCCATATTCGAGGAGACTGCAAACAACGAAAAAGAACACGCCAAACTCTGGTACAAGCTCCTCCACGGAGGTGAAATCGCCGACACGATGGCAAACCTGCACGACGCAGCCGAAGGCGAGAACTACGAGTGGACCAACATGTACGAGCGCATGGCCGCCGAGGCTGACGAAGAAGGCTTCCCGGAAATCGCATTCCGATTCCGCGCCGTCGCAGCCGTAGAGCGTCACCACGAGGAGCGCTACCGCCGTCTGCTCCAGAACATCGAGGAGGGAATAGTATTCTCCCGCGATGGCGACACTGTGTGGATCTGCCGCAACTGCGGCCACCTCGTCATCGGCAAGAAAGCTCCCGAGGTATGCCCCGTGTGCAACCACAAGAAGAGCTTCTTCGAAATCGAGGCCCGCAACTACTGATTGCCATGGATACAACAGTGCTCCAAAGGCTCACCTACGGGCTGTACATCCTCGGAGCGTTCAAGGACGGCCGCGCCACCGGCTGCGTCATCAACACCTGCTTTCAGGTCACGAGCCGGAATCCGCTGCTTGTGGTATCGCTCAACAAGAACAACTACACGCTGGAGGCAATACGTGAGAACAAGCGCTTCTCTCTGTCAATTCTCTCGGAGGACAGCGCTCCCGAGCTTATAGGCCGCTTCGGATTCTTCAGCAGCCGCGACACCGACAAATACGAGCAGTTCGGCTATGATGTCATCGGCTATACGCCTTGCGTCAGAGGCAATTTTGCCGGTCGCCTCATACTTGAAGTCGAGCAGTTCATCGACTGCGAGACCCATGTCCTCGTAACGGCGCGTCTGCTCGACACATGCCCCGGACAAGGCACCCCCATGACATATGCCTACTATCACCGCGTGATAAAGGGTAAGGCACCTAAAAACGCGCCCACCTACACCGAGGAGCCGGCCGCACAGCAGGACAAGCCTGCCGTCAACCGCTACCGGTGCGACATATGCCAGTACGTAGCCGAGTTTGAGGGGGAGCTGCCCGCGGACTATATATGTCCTATCTGCGGCGCCGACAGCTCGCACTTCACAAAGATATAACCAGACCTGACTATAATAGAGCGTGCTTTCCTATGGCAGGAGAGCACGCTTTTTTATCTGTGCAATACGGAATTATTACTATCCGATACAATTGCCGTCTATAATGGGCCGTGCAACCCGCCATCCGGCGGGTTGATACCCTTTTATGAACCTACCGCGGATACGGCGCTACGCGCCTTAATCCGCGGCTAACCGGATTTTTACCCGCCATGCGGCGGGTAATCAACGATGAATAAAGCTTGTATGGATACTGATTATCGTATCTCATAACGCTTTACCGGACAACAATAATACGGAATCAGCCCTGGTAGAGGTAGCGCTTGATGGAGCGCTTGGCTGTCTTCTCGAACTCTTCCTGATAAATACGCACGTCGGCGATGCGGCTGTAATTCGGCAACTCTCCGTTGAGCGTACTGATATTCTCACGCATCACGGCGAGAATGCCTGCCTCGTCAAGATTCTGAAGCCTGGCCGCGCTGAAATCGGGATACACAAGCGCAATGAGTTTCCTGTCAGATTCCACCACAAGACTTTCAGCCACGCAGGGCATATTGTTCAGCTTCGACTCTATTTCCTCCGGGTAGATATTCTGGCCGTTCGGTCCGAGAATCATATTCTTGTCGCGTCCGCGGATATAGAGATAGCCGTCGTCATCGAGCGAGCATATGTCGCCGGTATTCATCCATCCGTCGCGCATGACGGAAGCCGTCGCGTCAGGATTCTTGTAATAGCCGTCCATGAGGTTGTCGCCCCGCACCCAGAGCACGCCCGGCACTCTTACGGGGTCGGGCGAGTCGATGCGCAGTTCCATCCTCGGCACCGCGCGGCCGCAGGAAGCCACACGGGCCTCTGCCGTAGGAGCATAGGCGATAAAGGGTCCGCACTCGGTCATGCCGTAGCCGTTGCTGTAAGGGAAATGAATCTTGGCAAGGAACTCCTCCACCTCGCGGTTGAGGGCGGCTCCGCCTATCATCACCTCCTCGATGCGGCCTCCGAAAGCCTCCATGAGCACCGTGCGCACGCGGGCCGTGAATTTGGCGGGTATTCCGGGGAGATGGAGGAGCATGCGCATGAACGGACGTTCAAGCATGGGGAGCACCGTGGCACGAATCATCTTCTCCAGCACGAGAGGCACCGTCGTGACCATGCGCGGGCGTATCTCGCCCATGGCCTCCATTATGATACGCGGCGCGGGGGTGCGGGTAAGGAATGTGATGTGACAGCCCCGGCAGATGGGGAAGAAAAGCTCAACCGTAAGTCCGTACATATGCGCCAGCGGCAGAATGCTCACCACAGGGTCGCCGGCCTGAAGCCGCGGCAGAGTGTCGGATGCGAAAACCACATTGCTCCACAGCACTCGGTGCGACAGCATGACGCCCTTGCTGAAGCCCGTAGAGCCGCTTGTATAATTGATAAGCATGAGGTCGGAACCCTTGGCGCGACGGTAGGTCACATCGTCCGGCGTAAAGCGCTCCGGATAACGATGGCCGAAAAGCTCGTTCAGATGTGCGCGGGCCACATCCAGGGCGTCACTGCGCGAAAAAAGCTCCGAGAAGTCGGCAATGCGTAGTGCGCCAACCAACCCCGGCATCATGTTTGGGTCGAGATTCTCCCATACGGAATTGTCGGCAAGCAGCATCCGTGCCTCGCTGTGGTTGACAAGATGGTGCAGCGAGTCAGGCTTGAAATCCTGAAGGATGGGCACCCCCACGCAGCCGTAGGTCACGACCGAAAGCAGGGCCACGCACCACTGCGCCGAGTTGCGTCCGCACACGGCTATCCTGTCGCCCGGGACTATACCGGCCTTCTCATACAGGATGTGAAGCTTTGCTATCTTGCGGGCCAGGTCACGATACTGGAAAGTGGCTGCGTGATAATTGCTCAGCGCCGGTCGCTCCCAATTGTCGCGGATGCACTGTTCGATAAACGGTATTATGGATTGGCTGTTGTCTTCCATTCAATTTCTTCAAATCGGAATGCAAAGTTAGTGAAATTTTCTTTAAAACAGACGCAGTGTTGCGTGTTTTACGGATTTTCAGTAATTTTGCGCTATTATGGAATCGAAGTTTTTTCAACGTTCAATCATATATGCCATCGCAGCCTTAGGTGTCTCTGCGACGGCCGGCCCGCTTGACAACGCCAAGGCGCTTTTTCTCGACGGCAACTACGAGCAGGCACTTCCGGAATTGCAGACGCTGCACCGCAAATCGCCTCGCGACGGCAACACCGCGTACTATCTCGGAGCCACACTCCATGCCCTGGGGCGCGACGCGGAAGCTGCCGCCCCGCTGAAAACGGCGCAAGGACGCGGAGTGGCCGACGCGTCGAGACTCCTCGCGGAGATTGACCTTTCGGAATACCGTCCCGAGGAGGCATCGGACAATCTGGACAAATGGCAGGAAGCCATCCGCAAAAACCGCAAGGCACAGACGCCGGACGCCCTCGGGCAGATGCAGCAACGAGCCATAATGATGCGCAACATGATGGAACGCGTGGAACGCATAGAGATCATCGACTCGCTCACGGTCGACGCCGACGACTTTTTCCGCCATTACCGTCTGTCGCCGGAGGCAGGGCGCCTCAACGCGGGGGCAGACATCGGCATGCGCGACGCAATGGTGGTGTACTCACCCCAGCGCGGGCGCGAGATACTGTGGGATCAGCTTGCCGACAGTACAGATGCGCGTGTGCTGGTGCAGGCAGGCATACTGGACGACGGGAGCATCGAGGACACAAGGCGGGTAGACATAGACATGGAGGCCGACGCCATGGCCTACCCTTTCATGATGCCTGACGGCGTGACCCTCTATTTCGCGGCCGAGGGCCCTGAGAGTCTGGGCGGTTACGACATCTTCATGACACGCCGCAGCGAGACGGGCGAGGGCTATCTGCAACCGCAGAACATAGGCATGCCCTATAACTCGCCGGCCAACGACTATATGCTGGCAATAGACGAGGCCACGGGCATAGGATGGTGGGCCACCGACCGCAATGCGCCGGAGGGTAAAGTGACGATATACGAGTTCATTCCGTCGCACCGCAGGGTCAACGTAGAGCCCGATGCCGCCGACCTTGTAGCCCGTGCCCGCATATCCTCCATAGCCCTCACGCAGGAACCGGACAAAGACTACGACTCGCTGCGCCGCCGCGTCAGCGAACTCGGACGCACCGACGGCGACGGCAGCGACGCCGCATCAAGAAACGAAATCGCTCTGGCGCTGCCCGACGGCCGCGTAATCAGCCGTGTATCCGAACTTAAATCGCCGGAGGCACGGCGCGCAGGCGAACGGCTTATGGGTATAGACATCGAAATCGCCGCCATACAGGCCGACCTCGCATCCCTGCGCGAAAAATACGGGAAAGGCGACTCCGGTGTGGCACACCGAATAGAGGGACTTGAATCGGAGCTTGCCAAGGCCCGCACACGCCGCAAAGCCGCCGTCAACACCGTCGTGCGTCTTGAATGTATGCTGTAAAAACATAAACATATGACAGAATTCATCATAGCATTGTGTGTCCTTGTGGGCGGCTATTTCGTCTACGGACTGCTGGCCGAGCGAGTGTTCGGCATCGACCCGGCGCGGAAGACCCCGGCCGATACCATGCGCGACGGCGTCGACTATGTGCCGCTTCCCACATGGCGCGTATTCCTTATTCAGTTCCTGAACATCGCCGGTCTGGGTCCGATTTTCGGCGCCATAATGGGCGTGATGTTCGGTCCGGCCGCATTTCTGTGGATTGTGTTCGGCACCATATTCGCGGGAGCCGTGCACGACTTCATATCGGCCATGATGAGCATACGCTCCGGCGGCGAATCGTTGCCAGAACTCGTGGGCCACGAACTCGGCTCGGGCATCAGGCAGTTTATGCGTGCGTTCAGCATCCTGCTGCTTATACTTGTAGGGGCTGTTTTCGTAATAACTCCGGCCGGACTGCTCGCCTCCATGACGCCCGACTACATGGGCGTCACGTTCTGGATATGCGCCATATTCGCCTACTATATTCTCGCCACGCTGCTGCCTGTCGACAAGGTGATAGGCCGCATATATCCTGTGTTCGGATTCGCGCTGCTGTTCATGGCGGCCGGTCTGCTGTGCATGCTCCTTTTCGGCGGCGTTGAGATTCCGGTCGGCATGTCCGAGGGCCTGCAGAGCCGCTACGCCGACTCGGCGCATCCGGTGTTCCCGATGATGTTCGTGAGCATAGCCTGCGGCGCCATAAGCGGCTTCCACGCCACACAGAGCCCCATGATGGCACGCTGCATAAAAAACGAGAAACTGGCGCGGCCGGTATTCTACGGCGCCATGGTGGCCGAGGGTCTTGTGGCTCTGATATGGGCCGCAGCCGCCATAGCTTTCACAGGAGGCTACGACCAGCTGCGCGAGTACATGGCATCGCATGCCGGAGCCGGCGCGCTCGTGCACGACATCTCCATCGCATGGCTGGGCACCTTCGGAGGCATCCTCGCCATCCTCGGCGTGGTGGCCGCACCCATCACCACCGGCGACACAGCCCTTCGCTCGGCACGCCTTATCGCCGCCGATTTCCTGCACCTCGACCAACGGCCGATAGCCAAGCGTCTGCTGGTGTCCATTCCGCTGTTCGCACTCACGGCGGCTGTCATGATGATAGACTTCAACGTGCTGTGGCGCTACTTCGCATGGAGCAACCAGACGCTGGCAATGTTCACGCTGTGGGCCGCATCGGTCTACCTGTGGCGACACGGACGCATGTATATGCTGACGCTGATTCCCGCCATGTTCATGACCACGGTGTGCTGCTCGTATCTACTCTTCGCACCGCGCCCCGAAGGTCTCGGTCTCGAGTGGGGCACCTCGCTGCTGTGCGCTCTCGGCGTCACTGCCGGATGCACCGCCGCTTTCGCACGCATGGTGCTTAAATCCCGTACCGAAACCGAACCCGCATGACTGCCAAGTTCGCACAGATACTGGAAAACATAGGCCGGTCGACGCGCTACAACCTGCACAGCCACACACAATTCTGCGACGGACACGCTCCTATGGAGCAAATGGTTGCCGGTGCCATCGATGCCGGGCTGGAGCACTACGGATTCTCGCCGCACGGCCCCATACCAATACCGTCGCCCTGCAACATGGGTGCGGACACAGTGGAGGCATACAAAGCCGAAGTGGAACGACTGAGGCGACTGCACAAGGGAGAAATCGAGCTGTACACGGGCATGGAAGTGGATTTTCTCGGCCCGCAGTGGGGACCGCATTCGGCCGAGGTACAGGCCTACGGTCTTGACTACATAATAGGCAGCGTACACTTCGTTCCGGCACAGGACGGCACCTATGCCGACACCGACGGGCAACCCGAACGCTTCCGGCGCTACGTGGAGGAAGTGTTCGGCGGCGACCTGCGCTATGTGGTCGACACTTTCTTCCGGCAGACTATCTCAATGATAGAGGCCGGCGGTCTTGACATAGTGGGCCACTTCGACAAAATCGGACTGAACGCATCGTGCATGCAGCCCGACATCGAGGACCGTCCCTGGTACGCGCGCCATATCGCCGATGTGGTCGACGCCATAGCCGCCCGAGGCCTCATAGCCGAAATCAACACCAAGCATTACGCGCGCTGGCAGCGTTTCTTCCCGTCCGTGCGCTGGTGGCCGCTTCTCCGCAGAGCCGGCATCCGCGTCCTTGTAAACAGCGATGCGCACGACCCGCACCTGACGGATGCATCCCGGCGTACAGCACTTGACTTATGGCACAACGACTCGAACTCTTAGCCCCGGCGCGCAACGCCGCAATCGCCATCGACGCCCTGCGCTGCGGGGCCGACGCGGTGTACATGGGAGCGCCGGCATTCGGCGCCCGTGCCGCCGCATGCAACAGCATCGAAGACATAGCCCTCGCCGCAGCGGAGGTCCACCGCTACAATGCCCGCATATACGCCACAATGAACACGCTGCTCTACGATAATGAGCTACGGGCGGCCGAGGCAATGGTGCGGGAGCTGTACGACGCGGGAGTAGACGCACTCATCGTCCAGGACATGGCGTACCTCGAACTGTCGCTGCCGCCCATTGCGCTTCATGCCAGCACGCAGTGCGACACGCGCACGCCCGAGAAAGCCGCCCTGCTGGAGAAAGCAGGCTTCTCGCAGATAGTGCTTGCGCGCGAGCTCACCCTCCCGGAAATACGGGCCGTGCGGGAAGCCACTACCGTGCCGCTGGAGGCGTTCGTCCACGGCGCGCTGTGCGTCAGCTACAGCGGCGACTGCCAGGCTGGCTTCATAGCAACCGGACGAAGCGCCAACCGCGGCGAGTGCCCGCAGATGTGCCGCCTGCCTTACCGCCTTCAGGACGCATCGGGCCGCGACCTGGCCCCGGAACGCCACTACCTCTCGCTGCGCGACATGCAGCGCATCGACATGCTCGGAGCGATGGCCGACGCCGGCATATCGTCGTTCAAAATCGAGGGACGACTCAAGGACGCGGCCTATGTGCGCAGCACCGTGGCCGCCTACTCCGCCGCGCTCGACAGGCTCGTGCAGGCGTCGGAGGGTGCCTGGGAGCGCAGCTCCTGCGGACGCGCCGAAGCGCACTTCGAGCCACGACTCGACAAGGTGTTCAACCGCGGCTATACATCTTATTTCCTGAATACGCCGCGCCGCGAGCCCGGCAAGATAGCATCCATTGCTTCGCCGAAGAACACCGGCACGAAGGTCGGCACAGTGCTGTCGGCCCGCGGCAGAGTGCTGACGGCACGCCTTGACACAGAACTTCACAACGGCGACGGTCTCGGATTCTTCGACCGCGAGGGTCGCTTCGTCGGTTTCCGCGCCAACAAGGTGGAAGGCCGACGCATCCACACCACTTCGGAAATCAACATACCGGTCGGCACGACGCTCTACCGCAACTCCGACAAGGCCTACAACGACACCGTGGAAGCCGCGCGGCCTGAGCGCACAATCGGCATAAGGATGAAGCTGAGAGCCGTTGACAGTCAGCGCATTGCTCTGTTCATAAGCGATGAGCGCGGCAACAGAGTGGAACTGTGCGCCTCCACGCCTGCCGAAGAGGCGCGCACCGACCAGCACGAGGCGCGCCGCCGTGCGCTCGACCGCCTCGGCGGCAGCATCTACCGTCTTGAATCGCTCGACGACGGCCTCGGCGCCCGCTTCGTGCCGGCCTCGATACTCACCACCCTGCGACGCGATGCCACCGATGCACTGGACCGCGCGCAGCGCACGCGATACAGCTACGACCGTCGCCGGGCGTGCAGGATAACAGCCGAAGATATGTCCGGACTCGTCACCTCGAGCCATGACAACGTAGCCAACCGCCTGGCAGCCGATTTTTATACCCGTTCGGGGGCCATTGTCGACGCACGCGCCGTCGAGGTGGAGCGTCCGAAAGGCGAGACTACCGTAATGACTACCCGCTACTGTCTGCGCCGCGAACTTGGCGCCTGTCTGCGCGACAAGAATGCCGCGGCGCTGCCCCGGGACCTGTATCTTCGCGCCCCCGGCATAAGCTACAGACTCGATTTCGACTGCGTCCGTTGCGAAATGCGCGTAATTGCCGATGCCACAATTGCCGGGAAATGATATTTTTTGCGTAAATTTGCATCTGCATTAGATACACCAATCGTGAATTCACAGAAAAACATAGCCGTACTGGGCTGTACAGGCTCCATCGGCACTCAGACACTCGACATCATCGGGGAACACCCCGAGCTGTACCGTGCCACCGTGCTTGCCGCCGGACGCAAGGTCGACGGCCTTATAGCCCTCGCGCGAAAGCACCGTCCTGCTCTCGCCGTCATCGCCGACGAGAACGCCCTTCCGCGCCTGCGTGAGGCGCTCGAACCGCTTGGCATACGCTGCGAGGCCGGAGCCGAGGCGCTTGCCGAAGCCGCCGCGCTTCCCGAAGTCGACATGGTAGTGACTGCCACCGTGGGCTACAGCGGCCTGGCTCCAACCATCAGCGCCATCCGTGCCGGCAAGGACATCGCGCTCGCCAACAAGGAGACACTCGTAGTGGCCGGCGACTATATCTGCCGTCTGCTCGAAGACTCGCCCTCGCAAGTCTATCCCGTAGATTCCGAGCACTCAGCCATCTATCAGTGCCTGCATGGCGAGCACCGCGACACGGTGCGCCGCCTCATCATCACGGCCTCCGGCGGTCCGTTCCGCACATGGTCGCGCGAACGCATCGCAGCCGCCAGGGCCGCCGAAGCCCTGCGTCATCCCAACTGGGACATGGGCGCAAAAATCACCATCGACTCCGCCACGATGATGAACAAGGCTTTCGAGATAATAGAAGCGCGCTGGCTCTTCGACATGGAGCCGGAACGCATCACCGCCATCGTGCATCCGCAGAGCATCGTTCACTCCATGGTGGAATTCACCGACGGCGCCATCAAGGCCCAGCTCGGCGTACCGGACATGCGCCTGCCCATAGCCTACGCCCTGGGATGCGCGCACAGATTGCCCCACGCCGAGCGCCCTCTGACTATGGAGCAGCTCGCCACGCTGACGTTCGAGCAGCCCGATACCTCGCGTTTCCCCTGCCTGACGCTGGCCGACGAAGCCATACGCCGCGGCGGCAACACGGCATGCATCATCAACGCGGCAAACGAAATAGCCGTCGACGCATATCTGCACGACCGCATCGGATTCTACGACATCTACGACATCATCACCCGCACGCTGGGCAAGGCTACATTCACCGCTTCGCCCGACTATGCCGACTACGTGGCCTCCAATGCCGAGGCGCGCGCCATAGCCGCGGAAATGATTTCTTAACCCTTCACTAACTTATCCACTTAATGGAATCATTCCTCTTCAAAGCATTGCAGCTGATTGTGGCACTCGTGATACTCGTCACCGTGCACGAGTTCGGCCACTACATATTCGCCAGAATGTTCGGAATCAAGGTGAACCGATTCTACCTGTTCTTCAATCCCTGGTTCTCCCTTCTGAAATACAACCCGCGCGCCAACGAGCTACAGATCATAGGCTACACCCGCGACGAGAACGGCACGGAAGTGCAGAAAGCATGGAAAACCATCCGCGTGGGCAAGCCGCATCCGGCTGCCGACAATGCCAAGCCCACGTGGCGCGACACAATCTACGGCCTCGGCTGGCTGCCTCTGGGCGGCTACTGCGACATCGCCGGAATGGTCGACGAAACCAAAAGCAGCAAGGACCTCGCCGCCGAGCCGCAGCCCTGGGAGTTCCGCAGCAAAGCCGCATGGAAGCGCCTGCTCGTCATGGTGGCCGGCGTGCTCATGAATTTCGTGCTTGCAATCATCATCTACGCCGGCATCGCCTTCCACTGGGGCGACCGCGTGGTGCCCTATCAGGCCATGACCGAAGGCCTCGATTTTTCGCCGGAGATGCAAAGTGCGGGATTCCGCGACGGCGACCGGCTGCTGACACTCGACGGGCGCCCCTTCGACGCGCTCGATGTGTCGCAGCACTGGAAGATGGTGCAGCCCGGCGCTCGCGTTGGCGTGCTGCGCGACGGCGACACCACAGAGATAGTCATCCCCGAAGAACTCGTCAAGAAGCTCGTCAACACCACCGAGGGATTCATGAGCATCCGCGTACCCGTGCATGTGGCGAAACTCATGCCGGGCGAGGGCGCCGTCCGCGGCGGCATACGCGAGGGCGACCGCATCGTCAGCGTGGCATCCGACACCACCCCGTCCATAGGAGAATTCATGCCGGCGCTTGCCGCGCACAAGGGCGAGACCGTCGCCATGGGCATCATACGCGACGGCCGCTACAGCCGCGTCGAGGTCCCCGTCAACGAATACGGCAAGATAGGAATTCAGATGCTCGGCCCGGCCGACATCTTCGAGATCGAGGAGGTGCGTTATTCTCTGCTCGGCTCGCTGCCCCGCGGCTGGCAGATAGGCACGCAGCAGCTCGGCAGCTACGTCAGCTCGCTCAAGCTGGTGTTCAGCAAGGAAGGCGCTCAGAGCGTAGGCGGCTTCGGTACGCTCGGCAGCCTTTTCCCCGAGAAATGGGACTGGTACAGCTTCTGGCAGATAACGGCGTTCCTGTCGGTCATCCTTGCTTTCATGAACATCATACCCATCCCTGCGCTCGACGGCGGCTACACATTGTTCCTCCTTGTCGAGATCGTGACACGCCGCAAGCCATCCGAGCGCTTCCTTGAGATTGCCAACATGATAGGCATGGGCTTCCTATTCCTCCTCCTCTTCTACGCCAATGCCAACGACATTTTCCGCTTCATACTGAAATGAACAACGACACCCTACCCTCGCTCCGCCTGCGCCGCGGCAAGGAAGAATCGCTCGACAGGCTTCACCCCTGGGTGTTCTCCGGCGCCCTCACCGAGATGCCCCGCGACATCGAGGAAGGCAGCGTGGTGCGCGTGACTGCACACGACGGACGCCTCATAGGCGTAGGCCACTTCCAGATAGGCAGCATCGCCGTGCGCATGCTCGACTTCGCCGACACCGTCATCGACGAGAACTTCTTCGCCACACGCCTCGCTCAGGCCTACGCCCTGCGCAAAACCCTCGGCCTACAGCGCCCCGACAACACGGCATTCCGGCTGGTACACGGCGAGGGCGACTTCCTGCCGGGACTCGTAGTGGACGTCTACGGCGACACCGCCGTGGTCCAGGCCCATTCGCCGGGCATGCATTATGTGCGCGACATCGTCGCCCGCCGGCTCACCCTGCTACCCGGCGCCGGCATCGCCAATGTGTACTATAAGAGCGAGACCACACTCCCCTACAAGGCGCGACTCGACCCGCAAAACGACTACATCATAGGACAGTACAGCGGCAACGTGGCGCTTGAGAACGGTCTGAAATTCCACATCGACTGGCTGCGCGGACAGAAGACGGGCTTCTTCGTGGACCAGCGCGACAACCGGTCGCTGCTGCGCCGCTACAGCGCCGGGCGCCGTGTGCTCAACATGTTCTGCTACACGGGCGGCTTCTCGGTGTACGCCCTCGCCGGAGGCGCCGCGGAGGTAGTGTCGGTTGACTCGTCGGCAAAGGCCGTCAGCCTCACCGACGCCAACGTGCAGCTAAACTTCCCGGGTGACACACGTCACCGTGCCGTGGCCGAGGACGCATTCAAGCATCTCGACGCGATGCAGCCCGGCGCCTACGACCTTATCGTCCTCGACCCGCCCGCCTTTGCCAAACACCGCAGCGCGCTGCACAACGCCCTCCAGGGCTACCGCCGCCTCAACGCCCGCGCGTTCGAGAAGATAGCCCCCGGCGGAGTGCTGTTCACCTTCTCCTGTTCGCAGGCCGTTAGCCGCGAGCAGTTCCGCCTGGCCGTGTTCTCGGCTGCCGCCCAGAGCCGCCGCAACGTGCGCATACTCCACCAGCTCACGCAGCCGGCCGACCATCCTGTAAGCATCTACCACCCCGAGGGCGAGTACCTCAAGGGTCTGGTTCTATATGTTGAATAAATTATAATGAACAACGATATGAATAAATTTTGCATAATGGCGGCCGCAGCAGCCGTTGCCGCCACGGCCTGCAGCCCGAAGCAGGCCGCAAACACAGCCGACGACGACTTCGACTACACCGTCGACCGCTTCGCCGACATCGAGGTACTGCGCTACAAGGTGCCCGATTTCGACAGCCTCAGCGTCAATCAGAAAGCTCTCGTATATTACCTGACGGAGGCCGCACTCTGGGGCCGCGACATAATGTGGGACCAGAACTGCGCCGTCAACCTCCCCCTGCGCAACACGCTGGAAAAAATATACACCACCTACGACGGCGACCGCGAGTCGGCCGACTTCAAGGCTTTCGAGACCTACATGAAGCAGGTTTGGTTCGGCAACGGCATCCATCACCACTACTCGATGGACAAGTTCACGCCCGGATTCTCCAAAGAGTTCTTCGCCACGCAGCTGGAACGCGTCGGCGCCTCGGACCGCGAGGAGCTGACCCGCGTGGTCTTCGACCCCGAATACCTCGCCAAGCGCGTCAACCAGGCCGACAACGCCGACCTTATCGCCACCTCGGCCTGCAACCTCTACGGTCCCGGTCTGACACAGGCCGAAGTCGAGGCTTACTATAACGCAATGAAGGACACCACCGACCTCACCCCCGTGAGCTACGGCCTCAACAGCCGCGTCATCAAGGGCAAGGACGGCAAGGTGGAGGAGCAGGTCTACAAGCTCGGAGGCCTCTACGGCGAGGCCATCGCCAAAATCGTCGAAAACCTCGACAAGGCCAAGGCATACGCCGAGAACGACGCCCAGCGCAACATCATAGAGAAGCTGATAGAGTTCTACACCACCGGCGACCTCAAGACCTTCGATGACTATTCCATTGCATGGGCCGAAGACACCGCATCGCAGGTCGACTTCATCAACGGATTCATCGAGAGCTACGGCGACCCCCTGGGAATGACGGGTTCCTGGGAAAGCATCGTAAACTTCAAGAACATACCGGCCAGCCGCCGCACCGAGACACTGAGCGCCAACGCGCAGTGGTTTGAGGACCACTCGCCCGTTGACCCGAAGTTCCGCAAGGAGAAGGTGAAAGGCGTATCGGCCAAGGTCATCACCGCCGCCATCCTCGCCGGCGACTCCTATCCCGCCACCCCCATCGGCATCAACCTGCCGAACGCCAACTGGATACGCGCCGCCCACGGCTCCAAGAGCGTAACCCTGGAGAACATCACCCAGGCCTACGACGCAGCCAGCCACGGCAGCGGCTTCGACGAGGAGTTCGTCATCGACGAGCCTACCCGCAAGCTCATGGCCGACTATCTGTTCATCACCGACAACCTGCACACCGACCTGCACGAGTGCCTCGGCCACGGCTCGGGCCGACTGCTGCCCGGCGTAGACCCCGACGCGCTCAAGGCCCACGGCTCCACTCTGGAGGAGACCCGCGCCGACCTCTTCGCGCTCTACTATCTGGCCGACCCCAAGCTGCTTGAGATAGGTCTGCTCGACAATCCCGACGCCTACAAGGCCGAATATTACAAATACATCCTCAACGGCATCATGACCCAGCTCAACCGCATCGAGCCGGGCAAGGACATCGAGGAAGCCCACATGCGCAACCGTGCCCTCATAGCCCGCTGGGCCTACGAGCACGGCAAGGACGCCAACGTGATAGAGTTTGTGAAGCGCGACGGCAAGACGTTCGTCAAAATCAACGACTACGAGGCTCTGCGCGGCCTCTTCGGCGAGCTGTTGGCCGAAATCCAGCGCATACGCAGCACGGGCGACTATGAGGCCGGCCGTCAGCTTGTGGAGCAGTACGCCGTGAAGGTAGACCCCGAGTTGCACAAGGAAGTGCGCGAACGTTACGCCAAACTCAACATAGCTCCCTACCGCGGCTTCGTCAATCCCGTCTACACTCCGGTCATGGAGAACGGCAAGATCACCGACGTCAAGGTGAGCTACGACGAAGATTACACCGACCAGCAGCTGCGCTACAGCCGCGACTACTCCACGCTCCGCAAATGAATTTCAAAGTACAGGCCGAGGCGGGCGGCGGAAGCGCCGCCCGCGCGGGAACCATCACCACCGACCACGGCGAGATTCTGACTCCCATCTTCATGCCCGTGGGCACGCAGGGAGCCATCAAGGGCGTACACTTCAGCGAGATGCGCGAGCAGGTGAAGGCGCAGATAATGCTCAGCAACACCTACCACCTCTACCTCCGCCCCGGCATGGACATCATAGGCCGCGCAGGCGGTCTGCACCGCTTCAACGGCTGGGACCGTCCCATACTCACCGACAGCGGCGGCTTTCAGGTGTTCTCTCTGAGCGAGCGCCGCAAGCTCACCGACGAGGGCGCCTGGTTCCGCAGCCACATCGACGGCTCAAAGCATCTGTTCACCCCGGAGAATGTGGTAGACACGCAGCGTATCATCGGCTCGGACATAATGATGGCTCTTGACGAGTGCACACCCGGCGACGCCGACTTCGACTACGCCCGGCGTTCGCTCTCGCTCACGCGCCGCTGGCTCGACCGCGGCTGGAAGCACTTCTGCGAGACGGAGCCGCACTACGGCCACAGCCAGGCGTTCTTCCCCATAGTCCAGGGTTGCACCTACCCCGAGCTGCGCCGCGAGGCCGCGCGCCATGTGGCCGACCTCGGCGCCGAGGGCAACGCCATCGGAGGCCTCGCCGTCGGTGAGCCCACGGAGGTGATGTACGAGATGATAGAGGTCGTCAACGACATCCTGCCCAAAGACCGCCCGCGCTATCTGATGGGCGTCGGTACGCCGGCCAACATTCTCGAAGCCATTGACCGCGGCGTCGACATGATGGACTGCGTGATGCCCACGCGCAACGCCCGCAACGGCATGCTCTTCACCCCCTACGGCACCATGAACATGCGCAACCGCAAGTGGGCCGACGATTTCTCGCCCCTGCAGCCCGACGGCGCCGCCGAGGTGGACCGTATCTACTCCAAGGCTTTCGTGCGCCATCTGTTCATCGCCGAGGAACTGCTTGCCATGCAGATAGCCTCCATCCACAATCTCGCCTTCTACCTCTGGCTCGTGGGAGAGGCGCGCCGCCACATCCTTGCCGGCGACTTCCCGGAGTGGAAACGCAACATGATACCCCAACTCAGCCGCCGCCTCTGACACAGCGTTCCAAAAGAAATGTTCAAGATACTCGACCGCTACATAATCCGCAAATTTCTGGGCACCTACGTATTCGCCATCATACTCCTGCTGGCGATCGTGGTGATGTTCGACGTCAACGAAAAGCTCGACGCATTCCTGAAGGCGCCGCTGCGCGCCACCCTGCTCGACTACTACGTCAACTTCCTGCCCTATTTCGCCAACCAGTTCTCGCCGCTGTTCACGTTCATCGCCGTGATATTCTTCACGTCCAAGCTCGCGGGCAACAGCGAGATCATAGCCATGCTCAGCTCGGGCATGAGCTTCGGACGCCTCATGCGGCCTTACCTCGTATCGGCCACGGTGATTGCCATCGCCACATTCACGCTGGACGCGTTCATCATCCCGCCGGCCAACGTGAAGCGCATCGAGTATTACAATACTTACGTCAAGAACAAGCGCGTGGACTACGGTTCCAACATAATGCTCATGGTCAAGCCCGGCGAGATTGCCTACATGAGCCGCTACGACAACATCACCAAGACCGGCACACGCTTCTCGCTCGAATCGTTCGACAAGGACAAGCGCCTCGTTTCGCGCCTGACGGCACAGAGCATCAAATGGGACACGCTCTACAACTGGCGCGTTAACGACTACGTGATACGCGACTTCCGCGACAACCGCGAGTACCTGACACGCGGCTTCACGCTTGACACCATCATACCTTTCGAGCCGCGCGACTTCCTAATCTCCAACAGCGACCACGAGAAGATGACGACCGCCGACCTCTCGCAGTACATCGACGGCCAGCGCCGCCGTGGCGTGGGCAACATAGCCCGCTTCGAGGTGGAGTACCACCGCCGCTTCGCCATCACGGCCGCAGCGTTCATCCTCACCGTGATAGGCATGTCGCTGTCCAGCCGCAAAGTGAAGGGCGGCATGGGACTGAACATCGGTATCGGCCTGGTGCTGAGTTTCAGCTACATCCTCTTCATGACAATCACCCAGACATTCGCCCTCTCGGGACTAACCTCCCCCCTCGTGGCAATGTGGATTCCGAACGTAGTCTTCACCATCATCGCCGTCATCCTCTATCTCCGCGCCCGACGCTGAATTCTGCTGAACAAACGTCCGCAATGATGCGTTATAAGGCCATACAACTCTCTTAAAACGCATAATCATGGACTATCAGAATTTAGCAACTCAGGCTGCCGACGTAGCCAAAGAGAAAGCCGCCCAGGCAGCCACCGCCGCAAAAGTGGCTGCTGACGCCGAAACCGAGGCAATCAAGGAAAAAGCCACAGCCAACGCAGCCACGCTCAAGGAGAACGTGACGGAAAAAGCCGCCGAACTGAAGGAAAAGACGGGCGCATGCGCAGGCAAAGCCGCCGCAACCGTAAAGGAGAAAAGCTCCGAATTCTCGGACAAGGCTAAGCATGTGGCATCCAATGTTCTGGAAACCATCGCCGAGAAAGCAGCCGAATACAGCGAGAAGCTAAAAAAGTAACGCGTAACTCACGCGTCAGCATAGGCCGGAAAAACGCCACGTTTTTCCGGCCTATTGATTATTATTGTTGTCCGGTAACAAAAAAGTCCTTACATTTGCGGCATAAAAAATCACATCATGCCGATGAAATCAATAAAGTGTCTGCCCATAATCCTGCTGGCCGCATGCTCGCTGAGCGTCAGCTCACGCACGGTAATCTCACGCACCACCCGTGAACCCGTAGCCTACGCCGGCGTGGGAATCGTAAACCGCAATCTCGGCACCGTGACAGACACTGCCGGACATTTCTCTCTGAGCGTCCCGAATGAATACCTGGACGACACGCTGCGCATCTCCTCCGTCGGCTTCGTATCCAGATCATTTGCCGTCCGCGACTTCAAAAACATTCCCGACACAATCGAACTCGACGACGACATTATCGAACTGGGGGAGGTGGTGGTAAAACCGCAGCGCATAAAACACAGGATTGCCGGACGCAAGGGTAGCGGAGGATTCATCTACATCGAAGTGGAGGGGCATAAAGCCGCAGGCCAGGGACTCGCCATACCCCTGAACGTAAAAAAGAGAGCATGGCTGAAAGAGTTAGGCTTCACCGTAGTGGTGAACGACGCGACCCTTCAGCACATGAAATTCAGAGTGAACATCTACCGCAAGGGTGAAAGCGGCTACGAGCCGGAGCCAATCAAGCCGCTTTATTTCGACTACGACCGCAAAGATCTTGTTGACGGCACTTTCGTCTTCACATTTCCCTCGGAGCTGATGCTGGACAGCGGAGACTACTACGTGGAACTTGAGTTCCTTGAAAACATCCGCAACGGGATGTTTCTGATGAAGACAAAACCCGTGACGGGCCGCACCCGCTTTCGCTACGCCAGCCAGTCAGGATGGATGACACTCCCCTTCGGCGCACCCCTCTATGTGGCCTACGACAGTGCCGAATAGCACCTTCCTCCCCACTGCGGGCGACGCCCGCAGCCCCCTCTTACCTATAAACTCTCAACTATAAACTTAATACTTTATACTTAATACTTTATACTTTTCTTAAGATACCTCCCCGTATAGCTCGCCTCACAGGCCGCAATCTCCTCCGGCGTACCGGCAGCCACCAGATTGCCGCCCGCTTCGCCGCCCTCCGGACCTATGTCTATGACATGATCGGCGCACTTTATGACGTCCATATTGTGCTCGATAATCACCAGCGTATGGCCGAGCGCGATAAGTCGCTCGAAAGAGTCCATCAGCACGTGTATGTCGTGGAAATGCAAGCCGGTGGTAGGTTCATCGAAGATGAACATCGTGCGCTCGCGGCTGTCCTGCGCCAGAAAGTACGCAAGCTTCACACGCTGATTCTCGCCGCCGCTGAGTGTGCTCGACGACTGTCCCAGGCGTATATAGCCCAGACCCACGTCGTGCAGCGGCTGGAGACGCCGCACTATCCGCTGCGCCGATGTGCTCTTGTCCTCGCCGAAGAACTCGATGGCGCCGTCCACCGTCATGTCGAGGACGTCGGAGATATTCTTTCCGCGATATTCCACATCCAGCACATCGCGCTTGAAGCGCTTGCCGTGGCACTCCTCGCACACGATGCTGACGTCGGCCAGGAACTGCATCTCGATGGTGATTACGCCCTCGCCCTTGCACTCCTCGCAGCGGCCCCCCTCGGTGTTGAACGAGAACGTGGCCGCCGTGTATCCCATCTGCCGTGAGAGGGGCTGCTCGGCGAACAGCTGACGAATCTCGTCGTAGGCCTTGAGATAGGTGGCCGGATTTGACCGCGTGCTGCGTCCTATGGGATTCTGATCCACGAACTCGATGTGCCCGATGCGGTCCACGTCGCCTGCGAGTTCGCGGAACGAACCTGGAGCGTCGCCACTCAGCCCGAGACGACGCGAGATGGCACGGTACAGGATGTCGCGCACGAGCGTCGACTTGCCCGAGCCGCTTACGCCGGTGACTACGGTCATCACGCCAAGCGGGAAACGCACGTCTATGTCCTTGAGGTTGTGCTCCCTGGCTCCGCGTATCTCGATGTAGGAGGATGAACGGCGGCGCGACTTCGGCACGGGGATGGACATCTCGCCGCCGAGGTATTTGCCGGTATAGCTGCGGGACGCCGACATCACACCCTCCACCGGTCCGGCATACACTATCTCGCCGCCGTGAGTGCCGGCGTCGGGACCGACGTCTATCAGATAGTCGGCGGCGCGCATTATCTCCTCGTCATGCTCCACCACGGCCACAGTGTTGCCCAGGCCCTGGAGCTTGCGCAGCACGGCTATCAGCCTATCGGTGTCGCGCGGATGCAGACCTATCGACGGCTCGTCGAGGATGTACAGCGAGCCTACGAGGCTGCTTCCCAGCGATGTGGCAAGATTGATGCGCTGGCTTTCGCCGCCGCTGAGGGTGTTGCTGAGGCGGTCGAGGGTCAGATATCCCAGTCCCACCTCGCAGAGGAATGTCAGGCGGCTGCGTATCTCTACGAGCAGCCTCTCGGCTATGCGGGCGTCCGTGTCGTCAAGTTTTAGATTGTCGAACCATGCCGAGAGGCGGTCAACGGGCATGCTCACGAGCTGCGTGATGGTGGCGTCGCCCACATTTACGTAGCCCGCCTCCTTACGCAGACGCGTGCCGCCGCATTCGGGACACACGGTGCGGCCGCGATAGCGCGCCAGCAGCACGCGGTACTGCACCTTCTGCCGGCGCGACTCCACCCAGTCGAAGAACTTGCGGATGTCGACCCAAAGCGTGGCGCGCTCGGCGTCGGTAAGGTCGGCGTACGGACGATGGATGGGAAAGCCGTGGTGCGAACGGATGAAGTTGCGCTTCCACTCACCCATGGTCTCGCCGCGCCAGCAGGCCACGGCGTCCTCGAAGACCGACAGCGCCGTATTCGGCACCACCAGATGCTCGTCAATGCCGAGGGTCATGCCGAAACCCTCGCACACGGGGCAGGCGCCGTAAGGGTTGTTGAAGTTGAACATAGCGTCGGAAGGCTCCGGAAACACTATGCCGTCGGCCTCGAAGCGACGGCTGAATTCCATTGTTCGCAGCCCTTCCTCTGCCCACACCATGAGCATGGCCGTGTCGTGGCCCTCGAAGAAGGCGGTCTCCACGCTCTCGGCCAGACGCGACACCTCGTCGCCAGCAGCTACCGTTGCCAGGCGGTCGATCAGCAGCAGCGGCTGCACTTTCTTGCCCTTACCACGCGGAGAGGGCGCCGACAGGTAGTCTTCGATGCTTACGAATGTGCCGTCGGGCATCACCAGGCGCGAGTATCCCTCCTTGACGTATATTCCGAGCTGCGCGGCCATGTCGCGGCCCTCGGGCAGCACTATCGGCGCGGCCACGGCTATGCGGGTGCCTTCGGGATAGGCAGCCGCAGCCTCCACAACGTCCTTGACGGTGTGCTTGCGCACCTGCGTGTTGCTGACGGGCGAATAGGTCCGGCCTATGCGGGCGAAAAGCATTCGCAGATAGTCGTAAATCTCAGTTGTCGTGCCCACGGTGCTGCGCGGATTGCGTGTGCTCACCTTCTGCTCGATGGCGATAGCCGGCGGCAAGCCGCGTATGAAGTCGCACTCGGGCTTGTTGATTTTGCCGAGGAACTGGCGCGCGTAGGCCGAGAGGCTCTCGACATAGCGCCTGCGGCCTTCGGCATACAGGGTGTCGAAAGCCAGCGACGATTTGCCGGAGCCGCTGAGGCCGGTTATGACTATGAATTTGTTGCGGGGCAGTTCCACGTCCACATTCTTGAGATTGTTGACGCGGGCGTGCCTTACTATGATGTTGTTTTCGGACATTCTCTGCGATTTTCGGACTGCAAAGGTACGAAAAATCCGCCGCATACGGAGTATGCAGCGGAATATTTATTATGGGTTCAATCGTCGAACTCCACGAAGTCGCCCACGATGGTATAGGTGACCTCGTCGGGGTTCTCCAGAATCAGTCCCACGTCGTAGCCTCGCCCGTCGCGGTCTATCTCGTCCACATAGCCCGCGAGGTTGTTGTCCTTGAGATGTTGATATGCCTTGTGGGGAAGCAGCGCCTTCACAATTTCCTCGGGCAGCACGGTTGCGCCGGGAGCCTTTATGCTCTCGAAGCGGCCGCGGCCGTTGAATTCTATCTCTACGCCGTTCACCAGACGCACGTCATACTCAGTACGCAGGAAGTTTTTCTCTATACTGGCTATCTTGGCATCGGGATAATGCTTTTTGATGAATTCCTTGGCCTCCTTCGGCAGCGTGCTCTCCGGCTCCGAACCGGCCACAGCGATACCCGGACCGCCCTGCGGCAATACCTGTGCGGCGGCCGACAGCGAGGCGGCAGCTATCAGTGCAACGAGTGCTAATCTTAAAATCTTCATAATTCAATTTGTTTGATGATATAGAATTAACAAATCCCGCACACAATAGTTGAAGGAATGTGGCAAGTCTCGCCCCTTTTTGCTAATTTTGCCGTATGGAAACACATTTCAACCCCATGCAGACCGTGAAACGCCGCTTTTTCGCCATGCGCAACGGTGTAATCGCCGACACGCTGCGTCGCGCCGGAAGCCCCTTCTCGATAATATTCGGACTCAACCTTCCTCAGATTGTAGAAATAGCCGCGGAAGTACCGGCCGAGGACGCCCCGGCCCTGGCCGAAGCCCTGTGGCAGAACCGCACCACGCGCGAGAGCATGCTCGCCGCACCCATGCTCATGCGGCGCGACGCCACCGACGAGGCCGCCGCCGAACGCCTCCTGCGCGAATCGCCCTGCGCCGAAGTCTCCGACGTACTCTGCCACCGCCTCCTGCGCCATCTGCCCTTCGCTTCCGACCTTGCCCGCCGGCTCGCCCCCGACCCGGAGCCCATGGTCCGCTACGGCGCCCTCCGCCTGATGTTCAACCTCGTAGCCCTCCACCCCGCCGAAGCCGCAGAAATGGCCCGCGCCGAGCAGCTCCGCCAATGCCCGCAGACACTCCCCATCGCCTCCGCCCTCCTCGACGAAGCCACCTGGCTTCTGGAAGACGAAAATAATAAAATAAGTTAAATTTATATAACTTATATAAATTATATAACTTATATAACTCACAAAACCCATAAACCTTCCTCCCCATGACTCCCAACTCCTTCATCAAATTGCCCGGCGACCACAGGCAATGGAATGTATACAGGAAGTCTGTGATTATATGCGACGTAACCGAAATGTTCGTGCGCAAATATATGACTTACAGCGCCCGTACTGCCGAACATGGCGTAAAGACAACCTCGGCTACTGATTCCTCACTCCTAACTCCTAACTCCTCACTCCTCACTGCGCGAAGCGCATATCTATAAACTATTAGCCACAAGCACCGCCAGAATCAGCAACGGAGCCACCCAGCGCACCACGAAAACCACAACGCCGGCCAGCCGGTGCCCCTCCGGGTCGTAATTCGCCAGCTCCCCGCGCAGCAGGCCCGGCTTGCGCCATCCCATAAACACACAAAGGAATATCGACGCCAGCGGCAGCATCACGTTGGTAGCCACCGTGTCAAGGAAATCAAAAATGCACAGTCCGCCGATGCGTATGCCGTCCAGCACACCGAAACTCAGCGCACTGGCCGCACTCAGCACGAACAGCGGAAGCAACACGATAAGGCACGCCGCGCGCCTGCCGCGGCGGAAACGGTTCTGCACGAAACTCACACTCACCTCCGCTATGCTTACGGTACTGGTAAGAGCCGCCACAAGGAGCAGAAAGAAGAACAGCGACGACCATATCCTCGTGGCGGCCATCTGCGCGAACACCTCGGGCAGCGTGACGAACACGAGGGCGGTGCCCTCCATATCGGCGTTCTGCAGGCCGAAACTCATGACGGCAGGGAAGATGATGACACCCATCAGCACGGCCGCCATCATGTCGAGCAGCGACACCGTCACCGCCGTACGGCTCAGAGGCGTCTCCTTGGGGTAATATGCCGCGTACGTGACGAGTATGCCCATGCCGAGGCTCAGCGAGAAGAAGGCCTGACCGAGCGCGTTGACCACCACGGCCGGACTCAGTTTCGAGAAGTCGGGACTCAGAAAATAACGCAGGCCGTCGGCCGCGCCGGGCAGCGACAGCGACACGCAGCAGAACACCAGCAGCACCACGAACAGCAGAGGCATCAGCACATTGCTCAGCCTCTCGATGCCCTTGCGCACGCCGAGCAGAAGCACGGCGAGGTTGAGGATTATGAGCACATAAGTATTGAGCAGCGGACCGGCCGTACCGCACACGTACTCCTGCATCTTGCCCACGAAGAAGCCGTCGAGCTGACCGTCGCCTGCCGGCACGCCGCTGTAGAGCGCGCCGGACACACTGTTTACGAAATACTCAAGCGTCCATCCGGCCACCACCATATAGAAACTCAGGATGATGTAGGAGGCCAGCACGGGCAACGCCCCCGCAAGCCACCACAGCGACTTGGGGGCGTACTTCCGATAAGCGCCCACAGCATCGGTAGCACCGCCGCGACCGAGCGAGAACTCGGCAAGCATCACGGGAATGCCAAGAATGAATACACACAAAATGTACACAAGGAGGAATGCACCGCCCCCGTTGGCCTGGGCCTCTGCCGGAAAGCGCCACACGTTTCCAAGACCGATCGCGCTGCCCACTGTGGCGGCTATCAGACCTATACGACTGCTGAATTTGGCTTTCTCTGCCATAGGTAATTATAATTTTCTGGCAAAATTACTGATTTTTTGCCTTTCCGGCTATTTTTTGCACAAAAAAGCTATAAATTTGCAGAATGAAAGACGCATTGGAAAAAGAACTCGAAGCTCTTGACCGCCGCATTGCGCAGGCTCCCTCCACCGAGCTGTACCTGCACCGGGGCCGGCTGCTCTGGCGCATGCAGCGCCACGCCGCAGCCATGGCCGACTACGAGCGCGCAGCCGCAGGCGAGGGCGAGGCGGCCCGCGAGGCAGCCGTAGCCCTTCAGCTGGCGTGCGACGTAATGGATTTCTTCAACAAAGACTTATACAACCCATGAGCCAGCCCGCCGTAAGTATCATCATGCCGGTCTATCGCGCCGAGGCATTCCTCGACGCGAGCGTTGGCTCCGTGCTCGCGCAGACCTGTCCCGACTGGGAGCTTATATGCTTCAACGACGCGTCGCCCGACGGCAGCCTCGACGTCCTGAAGCGTCTGCAGCAGCGCTCCGCCGGACGCATTCACATCATCGACTCGCCCGTCAACGTCCGCCAGGGCGGCGGCCGCAACCGTGCCCTCCGCAGCGCCCGCGGCCGCTACGTGATGTTTCTCGACGCCGACGACGCCCTCGCCCCCGACGCCGTGGAGTGCTGCCTGCGCGAAGCCGCCCGGGGCGCCGACATGGTGGTGTTCGACTACGCCGCGTGCTCCGGCGACAGCCGCACGCGCCGCTGCCAGCTCGGCGACGATGCCGCCGCACTGGAGGGCGACGACCTGCGCCGACGCATCCTCTCGCGCACCACGCCGGTATGGTCGGCGATGTACGACGCCCGGCTCATAACCGCGCAGGACCTCTATTTCCCCGAGAAAGTGTTCTACGAGGACAACGCCGTAGCCATGGCTATACAGCTCTCCGCCCGCCGGCCGGTGAAAATCAACCGTACCCTATACCTCTACCGCTGCGACAACGTGTCCGTCACGCGCTCCACCGACAACTACCGCTTCTTCGACCGCATCGCCTCGGCCCGTATCCTGCTCGGCCACCTCAAGCGTCTGGGCATCTACGGGCGCTACCCCGCCGAGATAGACTTCCTCTTCGTCAACCTATACTACACGCACACCATCTTCGGCTGCGTCTACCGCTTCTCGAGCGTCCCCATGCTGCGCCACCGCTACGTGCGCCGCACCATCACCCGCTACGTTCCCGACTTCCGCCGCAACCCCCTCTACCGTGCCCAGCCACTCCGCCTCCGCCTCAAAATCGCCCTCCACGCCCGCTTCCCCCGCCTCCTCCACGCCCTCTCCCGCGCCAAACGCCGCCTTCTCAGCGCTGCTGCACATTAGCCGGACATGTATCGCTGACTGATACAGGCGATGTATAAATTTGCGGCGTAAAACTCAATGTACCATGAACCAACTGCAAAAATACACCTGGCTGATAGATACCATACGCCGTGCCGGAAAGATTTCCCACAAAGACTTGTCCGACAGATGGGAACGTAACAAAGGCCTGAGCGACTGCAAGCCTCTGCACCGTGCTACGTTCAACCGCTGGCGCGATGCTGTCTTTGAACAGTTTGGCATCATCATCGACTGTCAGAAGGCCGGCGGCTACCTCTATTATATAGCCAATCCCGAAGATATTGAAGAGGATAAGCTGAAGAAGTGGATGCTCGATTCCTTTGCCGTAGGCAATCTTATCGGTGAAAATCTCTCGCTGAAAGGTCGTGTTTTAGTTGACGAGATACCATCAGGACGCAAACATCTGACTGTTCTGCTTGAAGCCATGAAGGAAAACAGAGTCCTCAGCATAACCTACCGTCCTTTCAAAAAATCGCACGGATATACTTTTCCGATTGAACCGTATTGCATAAAGCTGTTCGACAACCGCTGGTATGTGCTTGCGCATAACAATCATGATGAAATCAAAATCTACGGTCTTGACAGATTTGAGAATGTCGAGATTACAGATGAGTCTTTTATGCTGCCAAATGGCTTTGACGCCGAGGAATATTTTGCCACAGCTTACGGAATTGTTATCGGTTATGATGTCAAGCCGGAGCGCATCGTGATACGCGCAAATGAGAATCATAAGCATTACCTTAAGTCGCTGCCTCTGCACCACAGCCAGCGTATGATAGAGGACTGTGGCGAATATGCCGACTTTGAATTGTACTTGGCGCCGACCTACGACTTTGTCATGAAACTGCTCCAGGTCGGTTCTATGGTGGAAGTCTTAAGCCCCGCTACCCTCCGCAGGACGATGAAAGGGTGGATTTCAGACATGTACGAACTCTATAAAAACGACTGACCTTGCAGGACTTTGTTGCAGTAGATTTTGAAACAGCCAACGGGCGCCGGTCAAGCGTATGCAGCGTTGGCATTGTAGTGGTGCGGGGCGGTAAGATTGTCGATAAATTTTACTCTCTCATTCAGCCCGTACCCAATTATTATACATATTGGACAACCGAAGTCCACGGCCTCACTCGCCGGGACACTGACGGGAAGCCTTCTTTCCCGGAAGTATGGGCGCAAATCGAGCCGCTGATAAAAGGTCTTCCGCTTGTCGCCCATAACCGGCCATTTGATGAAAGTTGTCTGAAAGCCACCTTTGCCGAGTACGGCATGACATATCCCGGTTACGAGTTCCACTGCACGCTCGCCGCATCGCGTCGTTGCCTCGACATTCCCACCCATCAGCTGCACATCTCGGCAGCCGCGTGTGGCTTCGACATGCAGAACCACCATCACGCGCTCTGTGACGCCGAGGCATGTGCCGCCATCGCACTAAAACTTCTATAGAGGACGCCAGATAAAAACAACGTAGACATCGCACGCTCAATCAATCACCCGCCGCATGACGGGTAGCACGGCCACCCTCTTACCTATCCCTATAAACTCTACACTGACGAGCAAGTCCTCGAAGAGGACGCATCCGTTATTAACCCCATGATAAGCAGCGTTTTACGCTGCGTTCGTGGGGGGGGAGGAAATCTCTCAAAGGTGGCAAGCTCGGAGAGCTTGCGTCCGTGCGCCCCAGACCGCCCCCCTCTAACCTATCCCCTATAAACTATCGACTAAGAAGATCGGAAGAGCGCGGGACGCGCGAATCCATGATTAACCACGTGTGGAGCGCAGCGAAACGCGTGGCTTATAATCCCGCACTGTCTGGAGCCCCGGAGGGACGGGCCATTCCCAACTGCGGCCACAGCCCCCCTCTTACCCATAAACTCTCAACTCTATAAACTATGCTGTCACTAAAAATGAGACAGCATGACAATACCTTTGCCGTGTAAACCTAAACACCAAAACATATGTCACTCTTTAAAGTAACAACAAAACGCCCTATCCTCAGTGGAGGCAAACGACTCGAAGCCGGCATGACAGCCGATGTTGCCTACAATAGCCTCACTCTTCCTCTTGCAAACTCAACAGTAAAATCTGAAATCCGGCGTCAATTCAAAATGAAATACAATGTGGATCTCCCCGCCGGCTACCTGAACGTCAATGAACTTAAAGTAGAGAAGCTTTAGAAAAACGCAGCCTGAAAATATGTTGTGAAACATATCCTTTGTCTCGGAAACATTTTGTAACTTTGCGATTAAAGAACAACTATAATCACAAAACACAAGAAGACAAAGATATACACATAACGATTTGCATTAACTTGCAATGACCGTATCTCGATTCGGTTAAATCTGGTAAATCTAACTGATGGGTCGAAAGAATAGGTCAAAGCCTGCTTGGTGCGTCCTCTCACGAGGGCACAGGCTGCTTTCTCTCATTCTTGACCCAAAGGCAATACCAGAGCCTAACCGAAGAGAATAGAAAAAGGGTGTTGTGTCCTCTTTTCGATACAACCGGAGAAAGCCGAAGACCGACATACGGAGGCGCAAAATCAATCTAATTACCATGGCAAATTACTATTGTGAGTATTGTGGGCGTAAAGCCTCTTCAATACGGTCGTTGAATATGGGAACCTGTCCGCGTCATCCCCTCGGCTCGTACAAAGGACCTCATAAGCTGTATGAAGGACCCGAGGCCGCACGTTACGTATGTGAATATTGCGGGCGTGAATCCTCAAGCATTTCCTCTCTGACAGCCGCACCTTGTCACAGGCATCCCGATGGTGCATACAAAGGAAATCATAAGCCCTTCGAAGGAGGACTTAAATCACGATATACTTGTAAATATTGCGGACGTGATTCTTCAAGTATTTCTTCTCTGACATCCGCCCCTTGTCCGAAGCATCCGCTTGGTTCTTTCAAGGGCAAACATTCTCCGGCAAAATGAATAAGACATCCATCTCCGACCTACCCTTCAACGAAAACATCAACGACTTTGGAACAGAGCGATACGTAAATGGATTGATAAAATTCATTGAAAACTCCTCTGCGCCGATTACAATTGCCCTCCAAGGCGAATGGGGCAGCGGAAAGACCTCCCTTATGACGAGGTTGGAGCGTGCGCTGTGCTCAGCTACGAACGCACAATTTATCGGAATAGAGATCAACACATGGGAATATTCCATGATGTCTTCCCCTGAGGCAACCGTATATAAAATACTGGCACAGTTGGTCCGGGAACTAACCAAAAACGATCCGGACTCCAAAAAGATATTCAATAAATTTTTGCGTGGAGCAGGCAAATTCCTGTACAGGGGCGCAAGAGAAGGTCTGAAGACCATTAGGGGGATTGGCGACTTCCTGGGAGTCTTATTGGAAGCTATGAATGTTCCGACGCAACTGCCGGACGGCTCGGAGTCCGATGGCACGGCTTCTCTTTCCGAGCTTAGGAAAGCTCTGTCAGAAGCTGTGCAGAAATCCATCACCGATACAAACAAGCGCGGAGTAATCATCTTTGTCGATGACCTTGACCGTCTCAATCCACCCGTGGCAGTCGAGATTCTTGAACTTCTCAAGAATATCTTCACTCTGGACAACTGCATTTTCGTTCTCGCCATCGACTATGATGTTGTAGTAAAAGGTCTGAAACCTAAATTCGGAGAATTGACAGAGAAAAACGAGCGCGAATTCCGTTCGTTCTTCGACAAAATCATTCAGGTGCCCTTCTCTTTGCCCGTCAACAATTACAGACCGATGGATTTTATGTTAAAGTCGCTCATGGATATAGGTTATATCCGACCTGACGACTTGTCGAATCCGGAGGTGCACACTCTGTTTTCTACCGTAGTGGAAGCGTCCGTCGGCAAGAATCCTCGCTCCATAAAGAGGCTGATAAACACCCTGTCGCTTATTGGCTGTATTGAGCAAAGCGGCTGTGAGACATACGGACAGGACTCCGACAGAATGAAGGAAGACAAACTGCTGAATCTGATTATAGTTTCAATCCAGATAAGCTATCCTAAAATCTACCGCATGCTTTCCCTGAATCCGGATTTCACAGGATGGAACGACGAAACAGCCCGGAAATGGGGCATCAGACTGGATAACGGCCACACTGACGAAGAGTCCGACATACAGTGGATGGATGTACTCAAGGCAGCATGTATGCAGGACTCCTATCTGGAGCAGCATCTTGCTGATATTACCCAGCTGTTGAACCTGATAATCGACGTTTACCGCGGAATGGACAATACGGAGCAGCAGCTTGGCAAAAAGATGAAGGAAATAATGGACAAGTCTTCTGTTACCGGTATCAATGCCGACTTCAAGGCTGAAACCATCGACAAGAGGGGCCTTATTCAAAAGCTTAATAAAAACGTGGCTGATAGAATCCGCGAAAAAAGACCCGACGTAAAGATTTGGAAACTTAAAAAAATCACGGCCGACGGATGCAACGGAGGTATCAAATTCCGTGTGGACGAAAATACGTATCCCGATATTGCCTTCTCTCTCGTCAATTCCGAGAACAGAATCTCGCTGAGATTATGGCTCGATCTGAATGTCAAAAGGCCGGAACGCCTCATAGACAAATCTTTCGACGAACTGCTAAAGGAACCGCAAATAGCTGACAACATCCGTCATCTCGACGAAGTCCTCGCCCCGCTGCTGCAAAACAGTGGCTTCTTCAAAGGCCGCATCTATGACAGCAATGCCTCTTATTTCCCGAGCTATACCGAGGAGCTGCGGCATATCCACAACAACGGCGCCATGCCCGCCGACATCACCAACAATCCGCATTTTTGGATCGACCTTGATAAGCCTTCGCGTTTCGAGGACGATGACATCGTTGATACAATCGCCCGTGTGCTTATCGCCAACTACGATTTCCGCAAGGCCATGATAGATTTAGAGGCTGTTTAAATAACATGGGACCAAAAATCAATGACTGGTTGAAAAATGCCTTGGTCGGACGGATTAATGAAATAATTCCGTATGCCGCGGCCGGTACCGACTGGGTGCATATGCCTGACTATGCAGGCACGAAAAAAGGTACATGGCAGAGCAGTCGCTACATTCAGATATATGACGGCAAAAGTGCGACCGGAGGCTCGATTCATTATGAATATCTGGGCGGCCATGCCTGTTTGCACCTCGAAGGCGTATACGCCGGAAAGGATCATATACGCCAGTCGCGCGAACTGAAACGCCGTAGCCGTGAATATGACGATTTGGAGTGGCTCGCCCCGGATAAAGGTTGCATCAGCTGCATCATCAGGGAGGAAGTGACTGATGTCAACGACCTTATTCGTAAATTTCGTCGTCTGGTCGACGCCTTTGACGACAATCTGAAGGAACTTTATGGCAAAGACTGCTCAGTATTCCGTGAACTGCAAGGCAATTATACATTGCCGGGCAATCCAGAAGTACCCGAAACGTCAGACAACGAGGTCACCATTCATAGCCTCGGCATAGCCGGCATCTTCGATTTGCCACTGTCCATCCCTGACTATCAGCGTATTTATTGCTGGGAAAACAGACAGATAGAATCCCTTTGTGACAGCCTCTCCACGATAAGCGGCAACGCTCCGTACCATCTCGGAACAATCATTTTGCAGAACCGCGGAGGGAGGTACGAGATTGTGGACGGACAGCAACGCCTCGTCACCTTGTCTCTGATTCTGTGGGGGCTTGGATATAAGAGAAATATTCCGTTATTGAATGAAAGATTCAGAAACAGCGATGCCGTAAAGCACGTTAAGAATGCCAAAGCTGTCATAGCCGCCCTCCTGAGGACGTTGAGAAACAATGATTTGCTCGATGTAATTATTTCTTCACTGCAATTTTCCGTCATTATAGTCAACGGCGACAATCTCGATCTCGGATATACGTTTTTCTCAAATCAGAACTCCAAGGGCGTAAAGCTTTCCGACTATGATCTTCTGAAAGCTCATCACCTCCGGTACATCACGTCGGAGCCGCAGGCCATACACCTGGCAAACAGCTGGATAAAGCTCACTCGAAAGGAAGACGGCGGAAGCATGCCCGTGGAGTGCTCTCTCGGGAGACATGTCTACCGGCTAAGGAAACTCCTGCGCAAGGTTGATTTCAACGAATACGGCCACTATGTGCGCGACGAATTCCGGTCGGCTCCGCTAATGGCCGACGTACCGCCGTTCGGCGAAAAATTCGACTTCTTCGAACCAATTCAGGGGGGCTCGCACTTCTTTGCCTTTGTCGCTCACTTCAACGACAGATACAGGTCTTTTGCAGCGTTGCCGCAGGTTGAGATGCTGAGAGCCGGATTTGGCCGTCGCCATAAGGCCTACAGCTCTATAGCCGAGACGATACTGTTTGCCTATTACCTCAGATTCGGCACTCCTTATCTTTCCGAAGCCCTGTTCTGCATTATGTCAAAACTTGCCGAACACCGCTACAGGAATGTGAGAGCCCTGGAAACACAGGTTCAGCGATATGCTGCTGAATCGAATCTGGTTCAGTTTATTCAGTTTTCCACCTCTCCCACCTTTTTCCTTGCCTCGGCTCTTGCCTCTGTCAGAACGGGTATAATGGATTATGAAATTAACGACGGCATTCGCTGGGATTTCTACAGAAAATTGTGCGGAATGTTCGCGGCATTCAGCGACGTGACAGTTGCCGATATAGCAAAACGGATTGAGAATGAATACTGATAGCTTCAGCTCAGCAAGGTTGACACCGGAAATAATTGCAAAGAATGACGGCAACGGCATAAGGTTCGTCGTACCGCTGTATCAGAGGCTCTTTGCCTGGTCCAAAGAAGAGGTCAGGCAACTGCTTGATGACCTCCGGTTTCACTTTGAAAAATGGCCTGATGCCGAACCGGCCGACATTCATTTCCCATATTATCTCGGAGTAGTCACGACAGTACCCGACAAGGGCCGTTACTGCCTCGTGGACGGACAGCAGCGATGCACCGTGCTTATGATTATGGCAAGTGTTTTCAGCGCGGTTTCATCTGATTGGAAAGCGTTTTTTGAGAATGGAAACCGACTTGAGCTCTTTGCACGCGAAGACGATGCAAGATTTCTGAAAGGCCTCGCCTCCGGCATCACTCATGGCCGATACAGGAATATTCTCATGGCCGAGGCTTACGACACGATTGTCGGGTTTATGTCTGAAATGGATTTGGACCGGCAAAAACTGTTTGCTGAAAAATGCTTTTGCGGAATCACTCTCTTCAACTCGGTACTCCCCCATGAGTATCTGTCGGAACCGTCCTCGCTGAACAGATATTTTGAGGTCATGAACTCGGCCGGTGTCAATCTGGAGCAACACGAGATATTGAAAGTTTCCCTGCTCAAGGAGCAAAAGGAGCAAACAAATTTGCTTCGGATATGGAACCTCTGCTCAGATTTTTCCACACTCCTTATCGACAAAAAAGAAAATATCGGACTTGAGGCTTATTCGGAAAGCTATGTGAAGCTGCTTTCTTTGTCAACCGATCGGGTTGTCGATACCATAATGCGGGATAATAACTGCGGCTGTCGGGAAGAGGACGATTCGAAGGCTCCCACTATTGCCGAGATAGATATTGAACCGCAGGAATTTGACAATCCGTTCGCAGGAAATAACGAGCGAAGCGTTCTCACCTTCCCTGAATTTCTTCTCCTGACGCTTGACATCTATAAAAAGCTCGATGGCGAGTGGTCCTTTTACAGGACAGACAAGCTGAACGAACGTTTCAAGGAGTATCTTCTGCCCGAGGAAGTTCCGGGATTCTATGACCTGATGCTGAAATTGCGTATAGCGCTTGACCTCTATGTTATTCGCCGCAAAATCGACGGTCAGGACAGCGAGTATAGCCTTATCTACCGCGAGAAGGATAAGAATATCGAGCACGATTGCCTTGAACAATACGAGGCAATGTTATCAGTGTCAACACCGTATCATAAATGGCTTAAAGTGTTGCTTGAATACACACTTAACCCGGACGCCGACAAAACCGCTGGCGGCATTCTGTCCGCATTGAAGACCTGGGACAACGGTCAGCATCCCTATCCGCAATCGGCTTCCGACCTGACTTACGGTACCGTCGACCGATATTGGTTCTGGAGACTGGACTATTATCTGTGGGAGCAGGTCGTAAGGCCCGGGGAAGAAGATGACGACGCGGAAATATATAGTCGGATTAAGCCATACCGCCGGGCTATTGCGGACTATACCTTCCGCGCCAACCGTTCTATCGAGCACCTGCATCCTCAGAACGAAGCCAACAATGAATCGTGGGATAGGACGGATATAGATTCTTTCGGCAATCTTGCTATGATTTCACAAAGCTTCAATTCGCAGCAGAGCAATGAAGATGTACATGTCAAATTCTCACGAATAGAATCTCAGGCACGCAGCAAGACCCTGCAAAGCATAAAATTGCTGAGAATGTACCTTTCTGTCAAAGGCAATCCGGACGGCTGGACTCCCGAAGCCGCCAAAAGGCATGAAGAGGAAATGATGAAAATCCTCCACGACTCATATCCCCACCTCACCGCTGCTGCACATTAGCCTGATGCACGCGGGTGATGAGGTTGGTGATGTAGACGGTGAATACCGGGAACATCATCGTGCCGAGAGCCGCCACAAGCACGGTCAGCACTTTGCCAACGGCTGTGGACGCCACGATGTTGCAGCCCACAGTGGTGCAGTTCATCAGCGCCCACCACAGCGCGTCCCAGTAGTCATGAACCATCGGATTAGGGCCGTGCTCGAACACATAGAAGATGAGGCTTGAGAAATACACTCCCGAAGCCAGCGTAGCCAGGTAGGTGACGAACATACTGGTGGCGCGGTTCGACGTACACCACCCCACCACGAGCGCCAGCGCGTAGCCGCCGCGTATCAGCGGCACGAACCGCAGCACATAGGCGGCTATCGGCCCCACCGACACGTCGAAATGATGCAGCAGCGGCAAGTAAGGAACGGATATCAGAAAGAAAAGAATATTCGTGAAGAAAAACCGCAGCTTGTGCGGCGAACGTAGCATCTGTGCTAAGAAGTCAGCGATGAACAGCATGCACACCCAGAACTCAAACTTCAGGAAGCGGGGCTCATGGCTGTACTGTATGTTCTGAAAAGTATCCATCGAGATGGATATGATCAGCAACAGCGACAATACCACCACAGCCATGTGCAGCAGGCTTACGGTGTCGCGTACGAGGTCATGCAGCCCTCTCTTGTCCGGTGATGTATTTTGCACGGTAGACATAATGCGATGTTTCAGAACTCATATTTCCAACAAGTAAGCGGCCCGCTTTGTTTTCAGGATAATTATGCTTATTTTTGCAAAGAAGTGAAATATAATGCCATGACTGACATCAGGAAATACAAATACGACGTATTCATCAGCTATTCAAGCACCGACCGCAAAGTGGCCGAGGGCGTCTGCGGCTATCTGGAATCCGACAAACTGCGCTGTTTTATCGACTACCGCGACATACCGCACGGAGCATGGTGGGCGCGCGTTCTGCCCGATGCAATACGCAACAGCGCCGTCATGGTGGCTATTTTCTCTCAGAACTACAACAATTCCGTACAGGTGGACCGCGAACTGAGTATCGCCGACAAATCGCGGATGCCGATCCTGCCCTTCCGACTGTCCGACACGCCGTTCGAGGCCTCGAAATCATATTATTTTGAATCGCTCAACTGGATAGACGCCTTTCCTGAGCCCGAAAAAGTGTTCGGCGCCCTGCTTGACGATGTCCGCAATATCCTCCGGGACAGCAGCACGCTCGAGAAAAGGCCGAGACAGCTGCCACCCATGCAGCTGCCGCCCGAGGCTTGCGAAATAATCGCTTTCGGCGACGAAGCCGACGAGCTCTACGGCAACGACCTCGAGGACGGCATGGACGCGCTGCGCCACATGGAGTACGGCGACGCGATGAGCTTTCTTCTGGAGCCGGCCCTCGCAGGCTACGGCGATGCCCGTTCGCACCTGCGCTGGCTGCTGAAGGCCAGCTTCATACGCCTCGCCTCGGAATCGTTCTGGCGGCGTGTGCGTCAGGCTGCCGACGAGGAGGACAACGCCTTCGCCCAATGCATGATGTCGCGCTACTACGGATTCATCGACATAGACCACAACCTTGCCTACGAGTACGCGGCGCGTTCTGCGAGACAGGGCAACATGTTCGGACGCATGGAACTTGCCATGCTATACAGCTTCGGCGCGGGAGTAGAGCGCGATCCGGACCGCTTCCTTGAGGAAGCCACGCTCCTCGCGCGCAAAAAATTCGCGCCGGCCATGTGGTTCCTCGCAAGAGAATACATCTACGGTTTCAGCATACGCAAGAATCCGCGCCGCGGACTGCGGCTCCTGGAGGAAGGAACGGAGCTGGGCTATCCGGAGTGCATGTGCGAACTGGGCGTGCAGCTGACGCGCGGCGACATCTGCACCCGCGACATCTCCCGTGGCCTCAGACTAATAGAAGACGCCATGGCAGCCGGTTATCCTTCGGCGCTGAATGCGCTCGCCAAATATTATATAGACTCTTCCGACACTCCCGAAAAAGGATTCCGCTACCTCGACGAAGGCATTGACGAGGACCACAACAACCCGGAATGTATCAGCACCCTTGCCAACAGCTACGAGCGCCGCTACCGCAACGGCGAGAACATCGACCCGGCTCTCGTGCAGAAATGGCGCATGCGCGCCGCCGAACTCGGCGACCGTAACGCCATAGACAAAGTAGCGGAAGCCCTGCTCGCCGAAGGCAAATTCACGGAGGCGTGGGCGTGGGCCGAACGGAGCGCCCTCCTCGGCGGCAACAGCGGTGAGTATCTGCTCGGACGCATGTGCCTCGACGGCAACGCACCCGGCGCCCACACACGGCAGGAAGGCATCGAACATCTGAAAAACGCACTCTTCTTCGGAGGTGCCGGCTCAGCCCGGAGCGCCCTGCTCCTCTGCCGGCTGTACGCCCCGGACGACTTCACCCGCGGCTTCCCCGATGGCGACGGCGGCGACATCCGCCCCGTCAGCGCAGAGGGCATAGAAAAAGACGAACAGCAGGCCCTCGCCGCACTGAAACGCGGCGCCCGCTACGGCGACCCCGACTGCTCCTATCTCTACGGCTGCGCCCTGACCGACACCTCACGCCCCTACTCCAACGAGATCGAGGGCGTAGCGTGCCTGAAGGAAGCCCTCGCCAAACAAAAATATGCCGCGGCTCTCCGCCTTGCCGACCTGTACCGCAACGGCATAGGCGTACTCCCCGACCCCGCCAAGGCCGAGGAGTACCTGACCCTCTACCGTCAGGCCTTAGGGCACCTATGAATGAACCGTTCAGAGAGCCACGCGCGCACCGGCAGGTAGGTATTGCAGAATCATGGTTTCGATCCAATTGTAGGGACATCCCTTTGGGATGTTGTGTTGCTAATCAGTATGTTACGTCAACGCGCCTAAGGCACGTCCCCACAATTTCGGGAGTTTTGCAAAACACTCGCATCTATAGTTAACCATATAATAAGCAGCATTTTACGCAGCATTCATGGGGCGTAAAAACACAAAGGCAGACTCCTCACTGCGCGAAGCAACCCACTCCTCACTGCACGAAGTGTCGCATACACCCGGCCCGCGCTGGCCCTGACTCCTCACTCCTCACTGCGCGAAGCGCAACCAACTCCTAACTGCGGGCAACGCCCGCAGCCCCCTCTTACCTAACCCCTATAAACTATCAACGAACGAAGATCCGAAACCCGCAGAGCGCGGCGGGCAGGTTTCAGCCCATGGCTCGTCGGCTTACATGCTTATCAGTGGCATTTTTTAACTCTTGGAATTATGTTCCTCAGCATATTCGATTGCCATCTCAGGATTTATTTGTAATTTTGCATTACCAGCCCAAGCGAGAGGGTTCACACCATATTTTTGCAGGGAGGGTAGACATATTACAAGGCGTAATTTGCGCTTTTGTTCTGACCGCGTAGAATCTGGTAAATTCAAAAGTTCGTCAGGAGAAAAGAGGCAACGTTACGCCCTATGGGTGTGTATTATATCTCAGTTCATATCCCAGGTGTATAGCCGGAGATATGCAAAAAGATTATATATGCACAGCGTGGGGCTGGCGTTGCTCGTTTCGACGAACGGGTATACCAGAACCTTACGCGGTGGAGCGAGCAACGATTGAGGCTCCACGTTTTTGTAATATGGGCTAAAAAACTAAACATATCGACTCATTCGGAGATTCATGGGTCCCGTCATCCGAATGAGCACCAAGTTCTTCAATAATACATCCTCTAATACCCTTTTTGAGAAATTAAAAGGCATAGCCGAGAACATGCATGGATTCCATCGTTTCCTTGCAGTTGTCGGCTATTTTCGTTCATCGGGTTATTTTAAGCTTCGAAAAGAATTAGGTGACATTTCAGATATTCGCATCTTGATTGGCATTAATGCGGACAATATTTTTCGCAAACATAATCTCGGTTGGGAAATGCTCGAAGCGCCTGAAAAGGCAAAGCAGTTGTATAGTGAGCAGTTCCGTCAGGATATTATTGATGCCAATTACTCAAAAGAAATTGAAGACAGCATTTTCCAACTATGTCAGGATATAGTTGACGGTCGCTTGCAACTCCGCATAATGCCTGACAAGAATCTTCATGCTAAATTCTATCTATGCTTGCCACAGACTCATAATGAGAATTCTGATGGCTGGGTTATAATGGGTTCGTCTAATATCTCAGACCCCGGACTCGGTACCGGCCAAGCACCTCGCTATGAGCTCAACGTAGCAATGAAAGACTACGATGATGTTCATTTCTGCCATGAAGAATTTGAAAAGTTATGGGCTCAAAGTGTTCCATTGAAACCCGAAGACCTCGAAACTCCGATTAACGGAACTTACTTCGGCTATCAATCGACTCCTTATGAAATTTACATCAAAGTCCTCATTGAGGCATTCGGCGATCAAGTGGAGGAAGATTTCAATATTCAACTTCCGAATGGAATTAAGGAACTTAAATATCAGAAGGACGCTGTGATTCAAGGCTATCAAATGCTTTTACAGCATAACGGCCTTTTCCTTTCAGACGTTGTCGGCCTCGGTAAAACTATGATTGCCACGATGATTGCCAAGCGTTTCATCGAAGCAAACGGAAAAAATACCAAAATCCTCGTGATTTATCCTCCGGCACTTGAAGACAACTGGCGTCGCACTTTCAGATTGTTTGATATATCTAAAAAAGCCCAGTTTATCACAAATGGCAGCTTGTCGAAAATCCTTGAAGGACGCGAACAATATGCCGACAAAGAAGAATTCGACCTCATCATTGTAGACGAGGCTCATCAGTTTCGTTCCGACACCGCCGGTCGATATGATGAACTCCAAAAGATTTGCAAATCACCCTGTACCAATCCGGGCTTATTGAAGTCTATCCGAAAGAAAGTAATGCTTCTTTCGGCTACGCCACTCAACAACCGCCCCGACGATTTGCTGAATCAACTTCTCTTATTCCAAGATGCGCAACGTTCAACCATTGATGGTATAACCAATCTGAAGCAGTTCTTTTCAGCCCATATAGCTAACTACAAAAAACTCATGCGCGAACGTGATACGCGCGATGTCGGTCCCGAAGTAGACCGCATATATGCTCAAATTCGAGACAGGGTCATTGATAAAGTCACTGTACGTAGAACCCGTAATAACATTTTGAATGACCCGGACTACCGCAAAGACCTCGAACGGCAAGGTATCGTGTTCCCGCATATTCTTCCTCCGGAAGATGTCTCGTATGAGTTGACGGAAAACCTCTGCCAAAATTTTACTGATACTCTGATCGCTTTGACCGACGAAAAAGCTCCGGAGCATCTTACATACGCTCGTTACCGTGCCGTAGAGTTCCTTAAACCGGAGTTCCGGAACAGATACAAAAATGCCGTTCACATCGGACAAAGCCTTGCAGGTATTTATCGTGTTCACATGGTAAAGCGACTTGAAAGCAGTTTTTACGCTTTCAAGAGGTCCCTGAACACTTTGCTTCGTATCACTGAGGATATGATTAAGATGTTCGACGAGGACAAGATCGTTATAGCCCCCGAACTTAATATCAAAGATATGATGTTCAGCGGCATGGAGCTTGACGAGATTATTGCTAAAGTCGAGGAAAAAGGCTACACTCGCGGCGACTTCCTTTATAAAGCAGAGGATTTTAATGAAATTTTCATTGAGATACTTCGCCGCGACCGGGATTTATTGGTACAGCTCAATAACCTCTGGTCCAGCGTTAATGAAGACCCCAAACTTGATAAGTTTGTTTCTATTCTTCCGACTCTTACCGATAACGCTATCAACCCTACCGGCAAGCTCGTAATATTTTCGGAAAGCGTTGACACTGTCAACTATCTTTATGAATATTTTACCGCGCAACTTGGCAGAACAGACGTGCTGCGCGTTTCGGCATCTAACCGCAAGTCGCTGTTCGATTGCATCAAAGAAAACTTCGATGCTAACGTACCTGTTGGAGACCAAAAGAATAAATACTCAATTATCATCACGTCGGATGTACTTGCGGAGGGAGTCAATCTTCACCGTTCAAATGTCATAGTAAATTATGACTCTCCCTGGAACGCTTCAAGGCTCATGCAACGAATCGGACGTGTAAACCGTATCGGTTCGGTGGCCGATAATATTTACAATTTCATGTTCTATCCTTCAAAAGAGGGTGACAGAGAGATTCAACTATATAAAAACGCGCTCATCAAACTTCAAGGTTTCCATTCCGCGTTTGGTGAGGACGCACAGATTTATTCCCGTGAAGAAATAGTCAAAGATTTTCAGCTCTTTGACTCCAATGTGCGTGATGTCGTAGACAAGAAAATCGCATTGCTCCGCGAACTTCGCCATCTCTATAACATTGACCGCGAGTGGTATCATCGTATCAAGGCATTACCGCTTAAGAGCCGAGTAATGCGTGATACAGGCAAACATCCCGGCGAAACCATTGTATATATTGCGACAAAACTCAAAACGGAATTTTATCACATAAAAGGTGAATTACAGCCCGAAGCTATGGATTTCCTTTCGGCAGTCGCATATCTCAAAGCCAAGCCGGAAGAACAGGCTGCCGGGATTCCTGGCGAAACTCATTACCTCCACGTTAACAGGGCTATTAATCAATTCTGCGATGAATTGCAGACTCAAACCGACAGCAATTCAATTCAGACTGCCAACCTTGACAAGACAGCGCAAGCAGCCGACAAGTTCCTCCGCAGTCTGATGCAGGTATGTGACGACTCCACACTCAGCAGAGACTGCAATATCCTTCGCGCTTATCTGAAAGATGGTACATATTCCCGCTTACCCAAAACACTTAAAACCATATCACAGGAGTATAAGAACGACCGCTTGAAAATGAAGCAAGATGCCCGTATCCTTGCCGGGCGCATTGCTGAACTCGTAGAAGAATATCATAACGACACATCTTCTGCGGCCGACAATACCGAAATAGGCACTCCTTCAATTATCATTTCCGAGACTTTCCTATAATATGAGCAAATATACTAAAGAACAACTTCGTTCCGTTTTTCAGCAGCCATTCAATAAAGACACCTGGAAAACCATACTTATTGACATCTTCCGTGCCAATAATGTACGTGTAGAGCCGGAGAAGTTTACCGTCCCGGGGCAGTCAGAAACAGGCTGGTATATGGGTAATATTGAGACACCCGATAACTACCGCATTGGTCTGTTCTTTTACCGTATAAACTCGGGGTCAGTGGCCCACAAGAAAGTCGGATTACGCAATCTCGTGAAATCCTGGATTAATCCTAATTGGGGTGAATTTGATGCTGCTATTGTAGTATTCAGTGATGGAACTAATTGGAGATTATCTTTTGTATGCGACATCAAAGATATGGCAACCGCACCCAAGCGTTTCACGTTTGTTTTTGGTGAAAAGGACAATTTCTACCGTACTGCTATTGAGCGCTTCACCATACTTCAAGATGAAGAACCGTCATTTAAGAATATTCATAAGGCATTCTCTGTTGAAGCCCTCGGCGATGAATTCTTCGAAGAATATAAGAAACATTATATCAAATTCGTAAAGTATATTTCAGGAAAAGTATACGAAAAGAAGAATGGTAAGTGGCAAGATGTTGTTTACCATGAACCACAACCTTTTTATGCTGACTCCTTCAATAGCAATGACAAGACTGTAAGAGATTACGTAAAAAAACTTTTCGGTCGAATTGTTTTCATGTACTTCTTACAGCGCAAAAAATGGCTTGCCAAGGATCCACACTATATGACAAACCTTTTTGCCAATGCCGGTGTACTTCAAGAAGATTTTCTTGATGGAGTCCTTGAACCTCTTTTTTTCAATGTACTTAATACACGTCCTGAGGAACGCAAGGGAAAAGCAAAATTACTACCGGGCTATGAGGACATTCCATACTTGAATGGAGGTCTTTTCCAAAACGATGCTGAAGATGACAAACAATGCTCTTTCCCTGGAGGCTATTTTAAGGATTTATTCGATTTTTTCGATAGGTATAATTTCACCATTGACGAGAATGACCCTGAAGATGCCGAAGTTGGCATCGATCCTGAAATGCTTGGACGTATTTTTGAGAACCTGCTTGAGGACAACAAAGACAAAGGAGCCTACTATACTCCAAAGGAAATTGTGGAGTATATGTGTAGAGAGTCTATAATTGCATATCTCCAAAGCAAAGCAGCTACGGATATAGGTAAACAACAGCTGCGAGACTTTGTAGAAACCCTTGATGGTGAAGGGTTTTCTATGAGCCAACGCAAATTCATCAAGGACTGGTTAAAGGCCGTAAAAATATGTGACCCAGCCATTGGTTCAGGCGCTTTCCCTATGGGAATGGTTAATCTTCTCTCAAAGTTGTATCATGCACTGCACTTGTCTACCGAGTTCTCAGTCATTAAACGCCATATAATGGAGCAGAATATCTACGGCGTAGATATAGAAAAAGGCGCAGTTGATATTGCGCGACTTCGTTTTTGGCTAGCTATGGTGGTAGAAGATAAAACTGAAGATGTCAAAAAAATAACTCCGCTACCCAATCTTCAGTTTAAAATCATGCAAGGAAATTCTTTAGTAGAACAATATGGTGGTATTGACCTTTCTACGCTACTTGGAAAGAATTCCGGAGAGTTTCAGTACGTCTATGAGGATAAGAAATTTCAGGCCAACCTTGAAAATTTGCTTCGGGAATATTATAACACTCCTTATCACGACAAAAGAGACACATTGGCGGAGAATATCGATGAACTAATTTCCTCGCGCCTAATCAAGTTGAACGACAATCTTAATAAGGACGCTATCAAACCCTCCGAAAATAATAAATTCTTCATGTGGCACACATGGTTTTCGGATGTATTTAAGGATGGCGGCTTCGATATTGTCATAGGCAACCCTCCTTACGGAGCAAAGCTTAAGGAAGCAGATAAAACCCTGCTAAAGTCAATTTATTATACCACTAAGACAATCAAGGGCATACAGAAAGGTTCAATGGATACTTATACAATGTTCATTGAGCTGTCATACAAGCTATTGAAAAAGAATGGAGCTTTTGCGATGATAGTTCCTATCTCACTGACTTCAAGTGATTCTCTTTCCGGGATACATCGAATTCTTACACAGCGCTGCGACGATGTGCGTATTTCTTCTTATGCAGTTCGCCCTCAACCGGTGTTTAGAAATGCCGTGGTAAACACTTCAATTCTTCTTTTCCGCAAGACTGGAGAGCGATGCACCAGCCTTAAATCCACAAAAATGTATCGTAAAGGGCGTGAGTTCAAGCTACGATATCTTGTAAATCACCTGCAATATATTGATGTTCAAGGATATACAATGTTTGGGCGTATACCAAAAGTATCGCTACCGATTGAGATTTCAATCCTACAAAAATTGAAATCTCATAGACCTCTCGGCTTATTGCAAAGAACTTCCGGTAAACCAATCTACTATAGATTTGCAGGCGGTAGGTACTTTAAAGTTGTAACGAATTACACCACAGGGTCTTCGGCTGAAAGAGCAATATACTTGGAAGAAGACAAAGCTAATGCCTTAGGCTGTATTTTAAGCAGCAGTCTCTCTTTCTGGTTCTATCAGATTTATTCTGATAATTTGAATTGGAAAGGCTTTGAGATTGAGTCCTTTCCCATACCCGAACTCTCGGCATCTCATATTTCATCTTTGGAAACATTGTATAAAGAATATTTAGAAGACATAGAGCGTAATGCTAATGTGCGAGTGTCTTCCGGTAAATCACAGTACCATGTTGACTCTTTCAAAGAGTATAAAATCGGCCGGTCAAAATCTATTATCGATAAAATCGATGATTTCATTGGCCCATTATATGATCTCACTTCTGAAGAAATAAATTTCATAAAGAACTATGAAATCGAATTTCGACTTTCCGATGATGAATGAATTATGAGCAAGCTTAGCAAACTATATGAGCTTCGGCGGCTCTCGCAAGAGTTCGGTATGTAGTGGACCGAAAAGCAGGCCGTTGCCCTCTACCGTCAGGCCTTAGGGCACCTATGAATGAACCGTTCAGAGAGCCAGGCGCGTACAGGCAGGTCGTAGACTTTCACGGAGGCGTAGGCCACGGCTATCGAGGCGATAAAGATGCTCACAGCCACCCATATGTGAGTGCCTAAGGGGGCATCGGGATGCCGTGCCGCCCAGTTCATCTGCACATAAATCATCGGATAGTGCGTGATGTAGAGGGGGTATGAGATCAGGCCGAGGAACTTGCAGACGGCCGTGGTGCGGCGTCCCGTAAGCGGACTGCCGGCACCGGCGGCCACAATAGCCGGATAGACAAACAGTATGACGGCCGCGCAGTACAGACCGTTGAGCCACTGATGCGACTCCCCGCCGATATTCGGCACCACAAGCGTCACCGCCACGGCCAGCGAGCACCAAGTCATAGCTCCGCGCTTCAGATTGATGCGCAGCTTGCCGAGGCAATACAGAAGCAGACCGCAGAAGAAGGGATACAGCAGACGGCACACACCTATATAAATCTGGTCGGGGGTAAGACCGAAACCGCCTATCACGGTGTATTTTGCATATTCCCTTACTTCCAACAGCCCCGTGGCGTCGATATTCATCGCCAGGTCAATGGTGAGGAAGGCCGAGAGGAACACGAATACGCCCAGCACCACCTTGCTGAAACGCCTCACTATCAGAGCATAGAATATGTTGGCTATATATTCCCAGAGCAGCGACCACTGCGCGCCGTTGAGCGAATTTATTTCCTGCCAGCCCCTTATGTCCATCGAAGGAGGCGTAGGGAACATCAGGCAGCCTAAAATCATTATCAGCAGCAACTTCCACCACGGCGTCTGCGCGACAAGCTCAAAGGCCGGAGCATCGCTGAAATAGTACCAGAACGCACCTATCAGCGTACCCAATATAACCATGGGCTGTAAGCGTATGAGGCGCCGCTTGAAGAAATCCCATGTAGTCATGCGTCCCCAGCGGTCGTCGTAGGCGTAGCCTATGACGAAACCAGAAAGTACGAAAAAGAAATCGACGGCAAGATAGCCGTGATTCAGAATCTGTTCACGCGGTCCGGCCGAATATGTTTCAAACAGATGGAACGCGACGACTATCATAGCCGCCACGCCGCGGAGTCCGTCGAGAATTTCAAATCTCGGTTTTGAGCCTAAAGGAATTGCTTCTGTTGCCATAAATGCATTATGTTTTTCCCAGCCGCAAAATTAGCCCAAATATGCCTCATTTCCAAAGCCGGGCAGGATATAATCAAGGTTCCGAAGCCTCCTCGTCCTGCTTCTGCTGACGCTCGCGGGTGAGGGCAGCAAGGCGGCGCCACGATTCAATTTCCCTCTCGCAGCGCCGGCGGTCCCAGTCATCGGCCGGTCGGTCGGCAAGAGCCGCCATACGCTCCTCGTAGAGGGTTGCAATAGCCTCGGCGGCGCGCCAGTCGCCGAACTCGTAGGCGTCCTCCCAGTACTTCCTGGCGAGGCGGAAGCCGCCCTCTGCGTCGCAGCCTATCCCGTCGGCATAGCACCACCCCATGCGGTAGGAATAGTCGTGCGGATTGAGCCGCACGGCCTCGTGGGTCCACTCAAATACCTTGTTCTTCAGGTCCGGTGTGCGGAACTCCTCAGGTATTATGGCATCCACCGTGAGCTGTTCCCAATAGTAATCGCTCAGTCTTCCGGCCGCCTCGGCATTGTGCCTTCCGATGGCCTCATAGTGGCGCACAGCCTCGGCCGGGTCGCCGTCGCCCGAGGGGTCCATGTAGTAGTCGCCGAGCCACAGATGCGCATGCTCGGCCCAGCGGCTGTCGGATGCGGCGCACTTCAGATAGAATCGCTCGGCGTCATCAGGGCCGTACTCGGCCGCCCGGCCATCCGGCACCTCGCCGCAGTCGCACATATAGCCCATAAGGAAGCATCCCAGACCGTCACCGCCCTCGGAAGCGGCTTTCTCGGCAAGCGCGAAGCACCGGTCACAGTCGGTAGCGACGCCTATCCCTTCGTGGTACATCAGGGCGAGGAGCCCGTTGCTCTCGGGAGTCTCGGGAGCTGACAGCACCATGGAGGCAATCTGTTTATGGACCGATGCGTCGTCCTCATGCCCGGTCAGCATGGCGTGAAAATCATCGGAAAGGCTCATGTTTTAAAATTTAAGGTTAGTATAAAAAAATCTGTGCCGTAGCATTGCGTTACGGCACAGACTTTTAAGATTTACAGGCTCGTATTACTTGGAGAGCTTCTCTTTGAGAGCTGCAAGAGCCTCGATGTCGCCGAGAGTGGTCTTCTCGATCGAGGGAGTTGCCAGAGGAGCCTCTTCCTGCTTGGCGGGACGTGCGGCACGTTTTGCGCGACGCTCGGCGTTCTTTTCAGCACGGGCTTCATCCTCGTAGATGCGGCTGTGGCTGAGGAAGATACGCTTGCCGTCCTTGTTGAACTCGATTACCTTGAAGTTGAGCTTTTCGTCCACCTGGGCCTGAGTGCCGTCCTGCTTAACGAGGTGCTTCGGAGTAGCGAAGCCTTCCACGCCGTAGGGCAGAGCGATGATAGCGCCCTTGTCGAGCATCTCGGTGATGGTGCCCTCGTGGATGCTGCCCACGGTGAAGATGTTCTCGAACACTTCCCAGGGGTTCTCCTCGAGCTGCTTGTGGCCGAGGCTGAGACGACGGTTGTCCTTGTCGATGGCAAGTACTTCCACGTCGATGTTCTCGCCGATGCTGGTGAACTCGCTGGGGTGCTTGATCTTCTTGGTCCAGCTGAGGTCGCTGATGTGGATAAGACCGTCGACGCCTTCCTCAATCTCGACGAATACGCCGAAGTTGGTGAAGTTGCGCACCTTGGCGGTGTGGCGGCTGCCGATGGGGTAGCGCACCTCGATGTCCTCCCAGGGATCCTTCTTGAGCTGCTTGAGGCCGAGGCTCATCTTGCGCTCCTCGCGGTCGAGGGTCAGGATAACGGCTTCTACCTCGTCGCCAACCTTCAGGAAGTCCTGTGCGGCGCGGAGGTGCTGGCTCCAGCTCATTTCGCTGACGTGGATAAGACCTTCCACGCCGGGGGCGATTTCTACGAATGCGCCGTAGTCGGGCAGAACAACTACGCGGCCCTTGACATGGTCTCCGACCTTGAGGTTGGGGTCCAGAGCGTCCCATGGATGGGGCTGGAGCTGCTTGAGGCCGAGGGCGATGCGCTTCTTCTCGTCGTCGAAGTCGAGAATAACGACATTGAGCTTCTGGTCGAGGGCAACGACTTCGCTGGGATGGCTGACGCGGCCCCAGCTGAGGTCGGTGATGTGGATAAGACCGTCCACGCCGCCGAGGTCGATGAACACACCGTAGCTGGTGATGTTCTTGACGGTACCTTCGAGTACCTGACCCTTTTCGAGCTTGCTGATGATCTCTCGCTTCTGAGCCTCGAGTTCTGCCTCGATGAGGGCCTTGTGGCTGACAACCACGTTCTTGAATTCCTCGTTGATCTTAACGACCTTGAATTCCATGGTCTTGCCGACGAACATGTCGTAGTCGCGGATGGGCTTGACGTCGATCTGCGATCCGGGGAGGAATGCCTCGATGCCGAATACGTCGACAATCATGCCGCCTTTGGTGCGGCACTTGATGAAGCCCTTGATAACCTCGTCGTTGGCGAGGGCTGCGTTGATGCGGTCCCAGCTGCGGGCTGCGCGGGCTTTCTTGTGGCTGAGGATAAGCTGTCCTTTCTTGTCCTCCTGGTTTTCGATGAATACCTCTACCACGTCGCCGACCTTGAGGTCGGGGTTGTAGCGGAACTCATTCATGGGGATGATGCCATCGCTCTTGTAGCCGATGTTGACAACGGCCTCACGCTTGTTGAGAGCGATGATGGTGCCTTCAATCACTTCGTTGTCCTTGACGGTGTTGAGGCTTTCGTCGTAGGTGCGGGTAAGCTCTTCACGAGTCTTCTCGCCCGCGGTTTCGCCTTTTTCAAAGGCTTCCCAGTCGAATTCTTCGATAGGGCTGTTGGTAGTTTCTGCCATTTAAGGGTTAATAAATAGGGTTTAATTAATGGGTGAGACTTTATATTGGTTCTCAAAATACGGCGCAAAGGTACGGATAAATTTCTAATTACCAAAATGTTTTTTAATAAAGTTTATAGTTTATAGGGGATAGGTAAGAGGGAGAGGGCGGGCGGCCTGTGGCCGCGGTTTAAAGTTTAGGGTTTAGGGGTTAAGGTTTAGATAATGGATCTATGCAAAAACAGCCGCATGCTGACGGACGGGGCATGCGGCTGTATGTGTTTTTGTGCGCTGGTGCGTGCTGGCCGAGCTTGGCTCGATGCGGGTCACAAGGCAACCCTGACGTCGGGGACTATCACCTAACACAACGGATGTGCGCTACCAGTCGGAGAGATGCCGGCGTCTCTCCGTTTCCGTTGTGTTGCCCCCTGCCTGCACTGTGCGGTGCGGAGGGTGCTGCCGATACCATCATCATGTGGAGTGACGTCCAGCTGGCTACGTCAACGCCCATATGAATCAGGGAGTTGGCAGCACACTCTGCAAGGCGAGGTTGTATCAGAATGTCAATGTTCTAAGTTTAGAGTTTATAGGGGATAGGTAAGAGGGGGCGGC